>Ga0308161_1002813_pt1 | contig 17841 bp, 22 predicted proteins | sample PhyFR2_FD_201034 | JGI IMG/M metagenome (GOLD analysis project Ga0308161, IMG submission 201034) | Phyllosphere microbial communities from UC Gill Tract Community Farm, Albany, California, United States - DLSLF.R2 | ecosystem: Host-associated > Plants > Phyllosphere > Unclassified | place: USA...
GGACGAACCCATCTCCCTTTCTCCTCCGACGACACCGACAGCGACTAGTTCGAGTTTGTTGAAGAGTCAAGAAGGGGGTCAAAGGAGTAGGAGAAGTAGGAATCGTTCAGATACAGACGCTTTACTAGTTTCTTTACCAGAGATCACTGTCTAAACTCCCTCCCTTTCCCTTTCCCTTCTCCTTCTCCTTCTCGACTGTATATAGTGTACAATACCCTTTTTGATACCCCTTCTTTCGCCTCATGCTACTCCCCCTTACCTCTTTTGAAACCCTCTCCCCAATCGTTCATTGTTTCTATCCTTCGCAACTTTCTACTTTTTTTCCTCTCTCTCTCTCTCCTGTTGGAAACTCTTTTATAATCTTTTTGTAGCCATCCTCTACTTGATTGTATTCACACACTACTACTACTGAATCGTATGAGAGTCGTCGCGTTTCCTTCGAAATTCGCTCGGTCTTGCTCCTTTGTCCCCTTCTTTTCCCCTCTCCACTCTGCACTCTCTTTGATGCCAGTCGCACCGGTGTCGCTTCCACTGACTAAACGACTGACGGTTTTCATCCTCGCTTCCCTCCTGTTCCTGTTCCACTTGACGCTCGCTTCCCGACTTTCAAGTTTCTCAAACTCTCTCCGATCAGTACTCGGTTCACCAGGGGATGATCAAGATTTGGAAGGAGGTGAAGGAGGTAGATTGTATGGTATCATTACTCTAGTTAGAATCGGGAGAGTGAGTTTCCTCCATTCCTCGAACCCTCGATGCCGAGTGGGTGGAGCTGATTGTCAGACCTGTCTGTCTAGTTGTGGAGTTTATGTTCAGCTGGAATCGCCTTAACTGGGATCTATTCAATCTACAAGACAAACTTACCATTACTTCGACTGTTCACTTTAAACTCGTTCCTCTCGCTCGCACTCGATTTCTTACTCCTCCTCTTAATCTTAATCCTCATCCTCGCTTCCGCTTCCTCCTCCTCTTCCTCGAGATCAGTAGCGACGACACTATGTCAAACTTTGAGCACTTCCAACAGTCCGACTTCAGACGAATTGAGTTGGTGGGGTTTACCAGATTTGTTAGGATTGAGCCTCGAGGCGTGTGAGGAAAGGTTCGAGGGACTAGTCATGAGTGGTTTAATCGTGTTGGGGGCGGTCGAGGGTTTGAGAGGTGCAGCGGCAATTCAGTTGTTGAGTTATTACACGATGGTTGCGAAACGAAGGAATGGGATTAGTAATAACGGTGCAATGGGGGGGAGTGGTAGGAGGAGTGGGAGAGGATCTGGATTGAGAGTCGAGACGGGTGGAGGAGGAGGAGGAGGGAGGAGTGGGAAAGAAGGAGATGCTGGAGAGAGGTATTATGATTCACCGGTTCAAGAAGTCGAATTGGCTAGTACTTCTCCATCTACTTCAAAGGGGAAGGGGAGGGAGAGGGAGAGGGAGAATTCATCTTCGTCGAAGAGAGGTGGAGATGATACGAGGATCTTCTTGTTACCGAGTAGGTCGAGATCGGATGGAGATGGAAAGGGCAAGGGGAAAGAGGTGGATCAAGGGAACGAAGTACCTCTATTGAGCTTGACGCCTTCGACACCGAACCGAACGACTTTCCCACCTCAATCGATCGTCAGTCCTCGCACGGAAAGAGGGTCCAACTCGAGGAGCCAAACTTTACCTGTAGGTCCCAAAGTTTTAGTTTATCAACCTGTACGTCTTCTTTGCTTCTCTTTGAGCGCTGCTTCTGGCTGAGACTGAGCACCGATGAACTTGTGTAGGTCATGATGACAGTTGAAGAAGCACGACAATACGGAGCTTCTGAACTCCTCCTCCACTCTTCTCATCCCAAACGATCTCGTTCCCACTCCTCCTCTGCGTCTCAACACCACCGACCCTCGTCTCACTCCCATTCTCACTCCCACTCTTCATCTGATCGTCGTAATCGATCATCGACGATTACCCCTTCCTCTTCTCACGCATCTCCACCGAAATCCTCTTCATCTTCTTCGAGAGGAACGACGCTGCTGGACCTGATGGAGACTTCTACATCACCGACTCCGACAGAAGATTCAATGATGTCGGATGATCTACCGACTCCGAAAGGAGAGATTGGGTTGGCGGGATTGTTGAGGGGAGATTTGGAGGATGAGAGGGAACATGTCAAGAGAGCTTGAGGGGGTTCCAATGGGGATTCTGTGGCGAGATTGAGAATGTTGTGTGTGTTGATCTGCTTGATTAGCTTGTTGTAATACTGCTTTGAATTCGTGCCATTCAAAACTCGCGAGGAAGTTGCGAAAAAAATCCAAAGTTTTCGTTTCTTCGTTTCTTTCACTTCACTTCGTTTCGCGCTTCTGTCGCTCCCGCTTCTCGACGACATTCTCGAGCTACTCTTCATTCTCGTATCCGCTTCCCACCTTCCTCTGATCCTTCCTCGCCCTTCATCTCCATTCGTTTCGAAATGTCCTCATCCTCGTCCACTTCAGCTCGTAACTTCGGAACGGTACTCTGCACAACAGAAGAGGAGAAATCAAGATGTATGGCGATCCGTCATCAGGTAAGTCGCTCCTTGTGAAGCTTCCAAACTACCCCACTCCAGATTTGATCTCTTTTCGCTGACAAGGAAAGGATAAGAGCAGGTCTTCTGTATTGAGCAAGGCTATGATCCTGCTATTGAAGTAGACGAGTCAGCTTCCCCTGCTACCCCCTCTGTCGTTTCAAGTTCTTCGCTCAACTCGCTCAGTTCCAATCTTTCGCAGAAAGGATCCGTTGAGTGATCACTTCCTCTTGACCGAATCGAAATCAGACGGGACGACTATCGACGTCGGAACGTTACGCTGGTATGTCTTGCTCACTCCTCGAGGCTTTCGCAAAGCAAACCTGATTCTCCTTGACTGTGCAGCTTTGCATCACCTTCCGATTCACTCCTCAAACTCGGTCGATTCGCAGTACACTCTTCCTACCGTGGGACGGGAGCCGGTAGATCTCTCGAACAATCCTTCCTCCTTCACCTTGAAAAACGAAAACCCGGATTTTGTCAAGCCGTGACGAGCGGGAAGAAGCAAGTCGATGTAGTCGCTTATAGTCAGTGTATCGCTGTAGGATTCTATACGAGATTGGGATGGAGAACTGAGGGCAATGAGTTTTTGGAGGTGAGTTTCGCTGTTCCGGAGAACCGAGACTTACTGGAAGAAAGGAGCTGATAGTTTCCGTCGTTGTTTACCCACAGGAGGGACAGCCACATATCAAGATCGTCAAGACGATTAAGCTGGATCCAGAAGAGAAGGAGTAGAGCACATGGAGGTCAGGTTAAGATTTCAGCTCGAGAACAGATCGATTCGACACAAGATCACTTAGATAGTCGGTACATTGCGATTACAGCTTGGAAGAATACTTGGATATAAATAAAAATAATGTTATTCGAGATCAAACGGACGAAACGACAGCTTGACTATAACAAATCGAGATGGCAGCGAGATAGCGAGAGGAAGTATACAGTATGCTAATGCTATCTAGCTCGACACGTCGTATTGATGAATCGCTTAGTGACCTTTCTCCTTGAGCATCGCCAATCCCGCGTTACTCCTCAAAACGGCCATGTTCTAGTATCACCCTCATTCGTCAGTCTCACGCCACGAAGAAGCGCAGAGAAAAGGAATCGAGCTCACCTGTAGACTGACTTTACCCTTACCTTTCTTCGTACTAACTTCCATATTCTTTCCGCTCATGACAATCTCGAATTGTTCTCGAGCTTTCGACCATTCACCTTTCGATTCGAATAGTCGACCTAGCTCGTAGTCTGTCGAACGAAAGCTTTCTGATGAGTCTCGGAAATGAGGAGAAAGAGGAGAGAACGAAACGTACGAGTGAACCAGATCAAGTGGTGATCATGACTGATATCCTTGCCATGCTTGAGAACATTGCTGTAAGCAGAGGAAGCTCAGTCAGTCTCGATGATCGTGAGAAGTAAGAGCGTGAGGATGCTCACTTGAAAGAGATCAGAGCTTGTTCATCAGCCTCGTCGACTGGGATCTGAGACTTCTCGGGTCGAGCGACGACATGAGGTTCCGGATGAGCAATGAAGCGTAGAACGACACCTCGAAGGAAGTGAGCAAGGCAGTAATCTGTTCGTAACCATGAGTCAGTCACTCGCTCAAATCGAGGAAAAGCGAGATAACTCACCGTCCCAATACTCGTCAGGTCCTTTTCCATACGAAGCAGGTTCTTTCACTTGATGCAGCTCAGCCAAAACGTGTGAGACTTGATCCAAATGGCGTTCGAAGAGAATGTATCTCGGACTCAATCCCAGACAGTTGAGGACGTAGGCGAGTTCGACTCCTGGTAACAAGAGACGGTTTCCTTGCGTGACGAATTTGCGAGATCGACGAGCGACGAACTTTTCGAGTGGAATCGACTTTCCAGCGATTCGCTGCATGAGGTCGGGAACTCGTTTCATGATGTCGTTGGCCTGAGCAATCTCTTCGCCTTCTTCGTAGAGTGTAGTTGCTTTCGCGTATGCGTAGATAGCCTGCGAATGAATGAATGTGTGAGCGCTTGTTTGCGTGTCTGAACGACGAACTACTCACCTTTGACCAATTCGATTCCTTCGAGAGAAGATTAAAGCATTGGTATCCCTTCTCCCAATTGCCCATTGCGAACGATACGAGTCCGAGATCCCTATGATTGTCGATAATTGTCAGCGGACGTCTATCTTAAAGCCGTGAGCGAAAAAGTCAGACTCACCAATAGCAGATGTGACCCAACTGAATGTACTCTCGCTGAGCTTGAATCGCAGCATGGAAGGATTTGGCAGCGTCGTCGAGCTGAGTTTCGGTAGAATGAAGGCGTCCAGCGAAGTAGAGGAAGAAGATTCTGTTCATTTCCGATGAATTATCAGAATCGGATCAATCTTTAAGGGAAAAGTATCGTCGCTGACCCAGTGGGATATCGTTCGAGGTTGTAGTGAAGGATGTTTCCTGCAGTTGGAACGTCGACGCCTCCGACACTAGAGAAATGAAGCAGGTTTCGTCAGTTTATACACTAGTGAGCACGATCAAGACGTAACGTACGGCAAGAAGTTCGAGATGACGAGATGATGCATGAGGAGAACCATGTCACAGATAGGCTTTCGAATTCCCTCCTTCTCAGGATCTTTTTTCGGATCTGTCCTGCCAGCTTCCCATCCTCCCGCTGCCATCAAAGTCGAGAGTGCCCATTCTCGATCTCCCGAGAATCCGAATACAGACATAATCTTGAGGACGGTCGCCGGAAGGAGTGATAGAATGAGACTGATCATTCCGTTGCCGAGTCGAACTCCAGATCTGAAATCTTCGTCGATGGCCGGATCTTCCGTTCCTTCACCGTAGTACGATGCGTCGGCAGCTTCGACGTAATTGGCGAGAGTTCGATAGATTGCGTAGGCGTTACGCATGTTGAGAGCTTCTTTTAGGAAAGCGATAAAGTCGCCAGAGTAGATGATACCGAGAACAGCCTGTGAAAGAATACGAGATCAGCATTCGTCGATCAGCAGTAGAGGAAGCAGCTTACCTTGAGAAGAGTACATTCGGCAAAGATGAGTTCGGCATGTCGCTGAACGAGAGTCATTGAACGAATGCTGTTGACAGAAGTTGAACCTTTCGCGATTGATCCAACTCGTTCGAATAATCCGTGGTCTTTCTTGCGAAGGAGTTGAGTGATGTGAATTGAGTCCCGACAGCATTGAATGGCGGCTTCGAGGTCTTCAGGCTCGAAAGTAGCGAGAGACTTGATGACTTGAATCAGCGAGTAACCTACGCTGTAGTAGAGACGATGATCTGCAGCCGCGAGGCAGATATCTTCTGCTTCGATCATTCGAGACGAAAGGAAGAGATGCCTGTACGTCGAGTTCGAGTCAGCTTCGTTCGTACAAGAGACGAAAGAATAACTCACATCGCTTTCCAAACTACAGAAATATCCTCTTTGACATCAGCTTCCGTCAATTGAACGTCTTCTGCGGTCAACTGTGCGAGAGGTTTGCCAAGTTTCGTCCTGGTCTTGACGTTCTCCTCCATCTTTTCGTTTGCGATTTTGGCAGCTCGACTCATCGGTCCAGTCCTCTTTTTCGCTCCTCCCGAAGCGCTACTCGCTCTCCTTCCCGGACGCGGTCTGACTCTATCATTCTCGCTGATCTCCTCGTCCTGTCCTTCTGTCGCCTCCTCATAATCCGTGTCGCCTCCTTCCACACTCGAGTCTTCCTCTTCGTATTCATTCGAGGAATCCGACAAAGGGGTCGTATCTCCTTTTCCTTTCGAGCCGTTTACCGCTGCCGCTCCTCCTGTAGCTCCAGCTCCTAATGCGAGGGCTCCGACTCCTCTTGATGCAGCTCCCATTGAACCTTGTGAAGTAGACCGGCGAATCGAAGTTGGCCTCTCTGGTTTCGGGTCGTCCTCAGACTCTACACTGGTCGCTAGGGTAGAGGGTCTTCTCAGTGGTCTAGGAGGTCCATTTGGGCTATCTGGAGGTAGAGAGAGGATTCGAGAATTGGGAGATGCCGAATTGATGGGGAAGGACAAGTCTGAAGCCTTGACTTTCTTTCCAGATGCTCTGAAGATAGAACAGGATTAGTCAGTGATCTATTGTGGAGATCGGCAAGTCGTGTGAACTCACGTAGATGCTAGGGTGGAGCTTGTTGAAGTAGATGACGGCAGAGATGAAACTTCACTAGCAGTTTCGGATTGACTAGATTTGGATGAGCGCCTGAACAAACCCATCTTGAGTGCAGTGTTGGTGTCGAGAAATTGAGAAGAGACGGGAGTGGGGGAAGAAAAGAGGGGGGAGTTTTCTCGTAGGTCGGCGAGGTTCTTTTAAATTTGACAAGCTTGGATTCGTCGCCTACAGTAATTGACTTCATTATCGGGATCTTGGACTTTCGAGATAACCGATATCAGAACGAGACGGCCTTCGTGTTTGCGAGACGTCGGACGAGTGTCAAAAGTTCAAAGTTCGAACTTTCGAAAGGAAACGGCGATAGTGGGCAAGGTACAAGACGAGTCGATACCTTGTACTCTCCCCTTCCGTCACGGTCTGAAGTGACGTCGCGGAGCCCCGAGGCTGAGCGGAACTAAATTGCAGAAGGAGTCAGGGTGTACTCAAAGCTCGTAAACAGTCGACAATTTTGACGACACCAGCCTGCTTTTTCCTCGTTGGAGCTGTTCTCCGACCGTAGATACCAGCGGTGGGATGCTATACACTTGAAAGTCACAACGTTGATATGACCGCTAGTCCGAACAGCAGTTGAGCTGGATCCGGTGCGAAAACCCTATAACCGAACATATTTCCCTTGTTACAACAAGACCAGCTCCTCAGAGGCTCTCCCTCCCTTCGAGATTGTATACTAGATTTCCTACCGACGACAGGTGAGTAGGGCCTAGCTTAGCCTCCCTCGCGTGACGGGACAGGTCGAGATACTTTCTCTCGCTCTCGGAAACAGGAAAGAAGCGTTCAACACAGCACCGGAGGATCAGTGGGCTCCCGAAAACTTCCTCTAACTGAATGAAGGAGTCGAATGACTCCTACCTCAGCACCAAGGAGCGTCACGCTGCGGCGGAGAAGCTGGGATGTCGAGACTCGGCAAAGTTTCGAAATCGTCTCTGTTGTTCTACCGAGAGAAGTCCGCCGAGGCAGGGTCTCAGCAAATCATTATCAGCTCGGTACAAGATCGGAAGTACGAAAGAACAGAACGTTGCAGGCTCAATAGGCCGCGATAGAAACCATCTGCTGCAGATTCGATGTCTTCGCAAATTTCGGCAAAGTGTTGACTTTTCGACGTCGCAGTGACTAGACTGAGCGAGAAGCCTCGATGCCGAACAGCGACTTGACTATCGCCAACCAGTCCAGTGGCAAAAGAGGTTCAGTCAAGAACGTAAAGCGGAACTTTGCGAAGCGAGCGAGCAACCTTGACTTTGACCGCAGCGAATCGGAAAGTGCAGGATAATCCGTAAGGGCTTAAGGGAAGCGAGGGTAGACCACTTAAGGAGACACGTGAGATTTGATTCTTGACTTGCAAATTCATCGAAGAGAAGAGAATACACCCGTAGTCCCGGACAGTCTCAGGATGTCCGACTCGCAAACTCTCGTATCGGCATCCTGTTCTGTGGCTGAAATTGTTCAGATTGGGTCTGCAACGTCGAACGATGCTTCCGACCCAGACGAAAGGAAGGCCGGGTTGACCTTTTGAGAGGCATCGATATGAAGTGTTTGACTGGAGATTCGATCATGTCCGAAGATGGACTTGATCAGATGGAGGAAGGGTCAAGCGGAAGAAGCGAAGTGAAAAAAGTCGACTTTTGTTCTTTTCTTTTGACCGGGTCTATAGACTTCTAATAGCGTAGCTCTGTCACGCCCCCATTTTGAAGGAGGAGAGAAGAGAGAGAGAAGAGCAAGAGAAGAGAGAGAAAAAGGAGAAAATGCCACGATACGATTGTCTCACCTCGAAATCCGCTAGAGGGACGGCGCCTCTCTTCCTTTCGAATCCTCTCTCACCTCCTCAGACACAGCGCAGAGTGAATCCACCGATAGCAGAACTGTCTTATCAAACAACAGAACAAACTCGTTGGACTTGAAAGGATGTGAGTTCCGATAATCGCTTCATCTCTCTGATTCTCCCTCACATCCGGATTCTTCTCCTTCTACTTCGTAACTAGCGATCGTACGGATAGCTGATCAAGATCAGAGTACTATCTACAGTGTAGCAGTGATAGAACCTGCAGCTCAGCTCCTCAAATTCGGTCTCGCCCTACTCCCTCCATACTTCCAATCTAAATACCCACGCACCTTTCCGAAACGCTCAGCTCGAGTAGCGCATCGACACCTCTTGACAGCGTGGCCGCTCGAACTCCCTGTCTTTCACCTACTCGCTCCTCTTCTACCCTTCCCTCCCTTCCTCCCTCCACTTCTCAATTTCTCAGAACATCGAATCTTCGACCTGTCGATCAATTTCGAGTTCTACCCCTCTCCGAAATCCCTTCCCCCGCTCGCCTCGCTTGATACTGCAACCTTCTGCAAGGCGTAACACCGTTTCAGGATGTCATCACAGTCGAGATCCGCTGAAGCTAGAACAAGGCAACAGCAAAGTAGTCACATGTGAGCTGTCCTTTATCTCTACCTGTCTCTCTCGTACTGCTCAAAGGCTGATATACTCCATCCATCTATCTCTCAGGCTGAAAACTGGTCGAAGAGGGAATCCTTTCTGCAAGGTTCGCTTACTCTCCCCCTTGTCTTTCATTCTTCGAGATTGCTGACTTGACATTCGATTGCAGGATACTCATGACCTCTTCGCTACGTTGATGGTGTCACTCGACTTGTCAGATCGAACCCGATTCTTTCGAACCTACACCAACGCTTTCACCACCGATGACGCTGCCGCCAATCTCGCTTCCCTCCGCTTCTCTCAGTCGAATCGTACCACCGATCCCAACGACCCTCAGCGTATCGTCACTACTACCACGACGACTACCTTCTCCATGTCTCGGGATATCGCAAAGGGGATCTGTCAACACTTCATGGACGCTAGACTGATCGAGAACGCTGCCGATCCGACTTCGCTCAACTTCAAGGATCGAGGTATCTATCAGATCACACCGAAAGGCCTCCACATCCTCGAACGGTTCATCACGAAGAATGGAATCTCGGCAGATCACCTCATCCCCGTCTTCACTTCTCAACCCATCTGTATGAAACTTCTCCACCTCGAACGTCGACAATCCGACGACGAGATTCACGTCTCTCGGTCCGTCATCGACGTCGTCTTCCGTCGATTCGCTGGAGGACGGAATCCGAACTACGTCTCTGAGCAGCAAGAAGGTCGGACATCGAACGTCACTCGACCTTTCCTGGAGAACGCTCGACCACCGGAAGGATTCGACCGAGGGAATGGATGCGAATTGCAGGATGTGGTGGAAAAGACAAAGACGGGATCTGTCGTCGTTACGAAGCAAGTCTTCTCTTCGATTGGAGCGATCGATTGGTTACTCGATTATGCTACGTGTTGTTGCCGAGAAGAAGCTGGCGAGCTTATGGCACACATGGTACGCTACGGGCTCGTAGCTCTGTACGCAGATCGGTCGAGGACAGGGGATCGGGTGACAATTTCAGAAGTAGCGGGAAACTCGGGTCAAGCGGCAGAGTATCGACATGGTCCTAGGGTGTTGTACCGTATCTCGGAAGAGGGTCAGCGGGTATCGATGGGATCAGGGGAGGCGACACTGAACGCGGTCAAGGCGGGTGCGGAAGGGAAGACTTCGTCGGAAGCTGGAGGTCGAAGTCGAGATTCAGCAAGTCTCGTCGGTCCAGACGACGATTCAAAGTCCAACATCAGCTCGACAGATCGACCAACGACTGCAACTTCGACGACGGCAGCTCCGGTAGAGAATGGAACTGGTGGAGCGGGAACTGGAGTTAGCAACATCGAAGGTTCGATAGTTGGGAGAAAGGGAATGGCGGACCTCTTCAAATCCGGACTCAACGACAACACGGCCTCGACAGCATGGAACAAGGACCAACATTCGACAACGACGAGACTGAGAGCCATTCTCGACGACCCTCAACTTCGCAGCTTGTTCCGAGATTTCCTTCGAGCCAACTATTGCGACGAGAACCTCGGTTTCTGGATCGAAGTTAGCGATTTCCGACGACGATTCTCGACTACTTCCTCAGCTGTCGGAGCATCGACGAAACGCAAGCAAGGTACGACCGCCTCGAACGCGATGGAAACTCATCAACAGAACTTGGTCGCCGCCGCTCTTCACATCTATAACAACTACCTCGCACCTCTCTCCCCGAACGAATTGAACATCGATCACAACCTTCGAGCGGATGTCGTCAACTACGTCAACCGATCCCTCGCCGAAGTCGGAGCGAAGAGTTCGGGAAGTGCAGACGCAGATTCGCAAGAAGCTGTACCTCCTTTGCGAGCGACTCAGGTTCAAACGCTCCTCAGGCAGTACGAACGGATACAAGAGCACATCTTCCGATTGCTCGCGACTGATCAAGTACCGAGATTCATTCGGTAAGCTTCCCTCTTTCTCTTCTCAGCGTTTATCCGATTTTGACCGTTTCCTCGTTTCTCCTGCTCGCATTCAGTACTGAACCTTTCCTTGTCCTGATGGAGCCTGAATCCGCTGCTGGTGCCTCGACTACTTCTCTCCCATCGACAAATTCGGCCTCATCTCCAGCAACCGCACCTTCTTCCTCCTCGACTCCGCCGCCCGCGTCTTCGACAAACAACGCTACAAAATCTTCGCAACCTGCTTCCGCAACCGCAGCATGAGCTGTCCTTCCGTCCCACTCTCCGCATCCCAGCTCGCAACCGGTTCGGTTTCCACTCTTTCTTTTCGCCGTTTTTGTATTTTTCAAGCAAGATTTCCCTTCCTACTTTCGCTTTCGCCTTTCCTTATTCTTTCAACGCATCGGCTTCAGTCGCGACCTCACCTCAGTCTCAACCTTCATCGTTTCCCCCCTCTCGTCGTCCACCGCCATCATTTGTCTTTCTTTTCCCACGTCGTTCCTCAATACCTCGCTACGACGAGATATCCCGATTCGCCTATTACCCCCCTCCCTCTCTGCTTCCTCTCTCGCCTTTTCGTCGTCCTCGTTGTGTGTCTGTGACTTTTTGTTCGGTTTCGCTCTACTCATGGGTTTGCCTCCCCTTCCGTCTTCTTCTTCACCTTTTCACGCCTTTACTTGCTCACTTACTTACACTTAGCTCTCTCTCTCTTTGTTTCTCTGTTTCATCGTCCTCGTTTTGTTGGAGAAGTACCCTGACCCCCTTTTTTTTTGTTTGCAAAGACTTTCGTTTGACTCTCTCTAGCCTGCCCTCTCGACGCGTTTCTTTACAACGAGCACATACTCTACCTCTACAGTGGGTCACAGTCAGGATCGAGTAGATGGCTGCACCATAATTAAAGTGCGAAATTGAACCTTCCTTTCGCGGATTTTTCGAAAGCCAGGGGACGAGACCTCTAAGGTCTGAGAAATGACCCAAGTAGTGACAGGACTTGCTCTCTTCTTCACACGCTCTCTCTCTCTCCCACCTGCTTCGTGTCGTCTCTGTGTGTGTGTGTTTACCTCGACAACAAAAGAAAGGAACATTCCTCAAGTTGTTAACCGACAAACCGACGAAGAACTCTGTTTTCCTCTTCGCTCTCTTTCGACCCACCCTTCACACCTCGACTCTCCTTTTATCACACCGACTTCCGACTTGTCGACTACTCCCTCCCTCTCCCTTCCCTCAAGTAGATCAGACCAGGGAGCCGTCAATTTTGAGATTCAATTGAACGCGACTCAAGCCTTCTTTCACTTCCGACCCAACTTTCAATTGGGTTACGTGATAGAGGATACCAGATAGGTGAGTAATAATGAACTTTAAAGAATCAAGCGGCAGAATCCGAAACAGAGTGAACTGATGCTGTTGTCTCTTGTGTGTTCCTTCCCCCTTTGTGACAGAAAACAGTTTCTCTTCTCTTTTCCTTCCTCACATCTTGTTTCCTTCTTCCGACCTTCGTCCCTTCGTTTGATTCATCAGCAGCTAGTCTGTCCACAACTCAATACACTTCATCTAGCCTCAAACCTCGTAAGTTTTCTTACCCTTCTTTCCCCCTCTCCTTTCCCACATTACCATTTCGCTCATTCCTCTTTCCCATTTTACTCTGCGAATTGAACAGTGATCGACGCCCACTTTGATATGTCATCTGCTACTTTGGGTTATTCACTGGCTGGAAAGGATGCGGCAGCAAAAGAGCGTGAGGACAGGCTCCTCGCGGCCAAGAAGAAGGTGCGTGATAGAACTATCCTCTACTGATTGCGAGCAACGACTGACCTCGCTGAGATGATCTGCAGCTCAAGTTGTATCGCGCCCGAACTTCTCAACGCATGTCAAACGCTTCCTCTTCGAATGCCCCGACCGACCTCTCTTCTCCTCGCAAAGACGTTAGACGACAATCTCTCATCCTCGCAAACGGTTCCATCTCTTCGAAAGCCGACATCACTGGTTCGCACCAACATAGAAGGTCACTGTCGAAGACTGGATTCTTGGCTGGAGAAGGAGTGAAAGGACACGGGAAGCGAATGTCGAGATCTCGAGCTTCGAGAGGGTCAATCAGTGGTTTTGCGGGAGTGAGTAAGGCAGGAGGACATGGTCATACCAGGTCTAGGGCTTCAATTTCGATCTCCATGTCGAGTCCAGCACCTTCACAACAGATGGTGGAAGAATCGCTCGATCGAACGCCAACTCCCTCTGGATCCGCAAGGCTCGCAGGACTCGGTGCACCTTCGAGTTGGCAACAACAGAACGCGTTTCCCATGTCACCCGAACCTTCTCGTCCTCTTTCCGCTCAGCTCTCAAACCTTCCCCTTCGATCGACTTCTCCCCTACCTCCCCCTCCAACGACGGGACCTCCTCCTGCCTCTCACGGTCGACATGGCTCACGGCATACTCGGAGATCGTCAGTCGCAAACTTCCGAGAATCCCTCGAAATCGTTTCTGGCGCGAATCAACCTCTTCCGACAAATCTTCATGCCGCCGTTTCTTCCTTCTCCGCTCCTTCCGCTCACGGCACCACCTCTCCAGCTTCCGCCGCCTCACACTCTCCCTTACCTGGAACTCAATCCTCCCTCCCTGCCTGGTCGAGCGATCCTCGACAGGTTCTCGAAGCCCTCAAAGAACGAGGTCGATTCGAAGACGAAGGTTCTCTGTCACCGGAGCAAACTCGACAATCTGCCCTAGAAGCGCTCGAAGGCCGTGTCTCTGCTCCCTCGCCAGTGATCTCTCTCGGAAATGAAGAACCTGGAGAACTCCTCACCGCTCCTCCACCAACCGCCGGAACTGCTCTCAGTCCGCTTCCTCCCACCGGTTTCTCGACGAGTCCGATGATCGGGTTAGGGGTCGGAGTATCCAACAAGCGAAACAGTTGGGGACCGGTCGGAGGAGCGAGCAACGTGACTGTCGTAGGAGGACAAGGTGCGATGGAATTGGGAGGAATCGTTGAGGAAGATGAAGAAGAAGAGGAGGAACGACGGACTTCGACTCCAGTCTCTTCACCGAGACGTATCAATTCGTCTTCTTCGCCTCGCAAACGTGACAGTGCTCGATCGAAAGATGGATCAAACCCTTCTCCGAAACGATCCTCGATTCGACCTCTCTCCCTCTCCCTCTCCTCGCCCATCACTTCTTCTCACTCTCCTTCAAACTCGCGTTCATGCCTCGCGCCTCGAGCATCGAGTGGTCCCCCTTCACCGATCGACGAACGAGCAGCTCATTCACCTGGCGAAAAGCGACACATCTCGGTCTTCCACTCTGTAGCTGCCTCTCAACTCGGTCACGGATTACCTCCTTCGCCGAATCTCTCGACTGGTGGCACCACTCCTCGTGGTGGCCTTCGTTCTCTTTCGATCGGTAACAGCAACAGCAACGCTACTTCGACCGCTTCTCTCCTCGACCGTCGATTCCCCTCTCGCTCTGCTTCAGTCGGTACCGCCGCAACTCTCGCTCAAACTACTCCTCGCCGACCCTCTCCCCTTCCCGCCGTCAACAACAAACGATCCTCGATTTCTTACCGAACCGATGGAGCAACTCCTCCTGTTTCACGATACTCGTTCAACAGCTCACCAGCTCTCGTCAGCCCGACTGTCTCGACCTCAAACTACTCGAGCTTCCCCTTTGGTGTGACCGGTGGATTCGGAGATCTCGAAGTTGACGACGACCTCGCCTCGAACACTTCTCGACCAACTTCTTTTATCGACCCTCAACAATCTGCCGCTGCCGAAGCAGAACTCGCTTCACTGAGAACGCAACTCGAACAACTCGAACTTCGTCAAACTCACCTCGTCTCGACTCATGCTCTCGAAATCAACGAGTTTGAACGCAAGGCATCGGAGGAGGCTGGCGAAATGAGGACTCGTATTTCTGAACTCGAAAGGCAACTCGACGATGAGCGAAACGCGAGACGGATAGAACTCGAAGGACTTCAACGAGAAGTTTCAATGGCGAAGGAGGCGGTCGTCGATCTTACCGACGAGCGAGACTCACTACGCGAGGATGTCGACGGATGGAGATCAAGGTGCAACAAGCTCGAGACGACCCTGAAGAAGGAGCGAGAAGAGGAGGCGTTGGCGGACGCTCAAGGCAAGTTAATTGGAGAGATGAGGGACCAGATCTACACTCTCGTTGCTGCACTCGAGCGCGAGAGGGGTGAGCATGGTGAGACGAGGAAGGAAGTTGAGCGAATGTTGGAAGAGCGAGTGAGGGAAGCGGCAGCCGAAGTCAAACAACATCCTCACCAACAGCAACCTCAACGATCCGACAGCGTTGCTCTCGATATGGGAATGATGGGAATGGACGACGATGAAGATGACGATGACGAGGCTTCCTCGCTCGGAATGGGATCTCACTATCACCAATCGAAGACGACTTCAGACGCCAGCATGCTTTCAGGTTCTTCCTTCAGTCACTCCTTCTCCGGCAACACCACCGAAGACACTTCGATCGGTACCGACCTCGAAGATTCCTTCTCGCACCACAAAAACTCCTCTCCTCATTCCGGTCACTCTTCCTTCAACAGCATTCCCTCAGTCTTCAGCTCCTCTGCACCCAACTCGGTCCGCGGACGTGATTCCGATGTCGCTGCGGCTCTCGGTCAACTCGATACTCTCGCTGAGGAGGACGAAGAAGATGAAGAGGCTGCTCTCGGTGGAAACTCGCTCAGTCACGAGGATCGAATTCGATTGGACTCGGCTGGATCTCAACTCTCGAGCTCGACTACTTCGGATGTCATGCCTAGAACTCCTGACAAGACTTCGAGCGATCACAATCGTTCGCATTCCTTCATTCGTCACTGGAGCGTAAGTCGCTCATTCTGTCCTTTCCGTCTCCCGCATACCTGTACTGATTCCTTTTCGTCAATCTCTACAGTTCCCCAAAGGCAGCATCTGCTCGTCACGAGTCTCGTACGAAGAAGAAGATTCTTCGTTCTTTGGCTACAACAAGCACGATTCGCTTCCTCCTCTTCCCATCTCGAACGACATCCTCCCTCCCTTCCTCTCAGCGAGCCTCGACGTCGATGAAGACAATTTCGCTTTCTTCCCTCCTCAAGCTGGACATCGCTCGAACGGATCAGCTTCTTCCCACGCTCGACGACCTTCTTCCCCTCGTCCTCTCGATCGAATGAACCCTCACGCTCGTCGATTCTCTGGTCAATACGCCATGAAAGCTCCTCCCGTTTCACCCTCTGCCCTCGTCACTGCCGCTCTCCAAAAGCAACAACAGCAACCTCCTGCCCGCACCCCTTCCGCCTCGATCTCTTCCTCTGCCTCGGCTAGCAAATCAGTCTCTCGTCTTTCGTTTGGCGCACTCATCGGATCGCTCGGTGGCTGGTCCCCCGCAGGTTCGAACAGCGTCGATTCTCTTCCCGCTCCCGCTACTGCAAAACTCGGTCTCGCAAATACGACAGTAGCAGTACTTGAAGAGGAAGAAGACGATGAGGAGGATTCGGACAACCTCGAAGACGACGTTTTCATCACGACGACTTCGAATGGAACTCCTCGTCAATTGCAACACCAAAACCAGCGACCGTTGCGCTACATCAAGCCGAACGAGGTTCCTCGACCCATCGCTGCTCGTCTAGGTCTCCTCAACTTTGTCGGTTCTGTTTGCTGTTCAGATCGACCAGTCTTTGTCGTCTAAAGATACCCCTATTTAACTCTACTCTCTCCCTAACGACCCTTGTATCTATCTTTTTCCCTTTAGCTTTCTTCTTCCTCTATATCGTTACTTTGCAGTCTCTTTCCTTTGTTGCTCCAGTATTTCAGTTGGCATTTTTCTTTCGGAGACTCTTTTCAGTTTTGCAAACGAACCTACGTTCTCTTTTACCTCACGATCACACTGTACTGCACTGTACTTGCGGCGAACAGCGATAAATTGCGAGACTGCCGCTACTTGCAGGAAATGATTCAGACTTTTCTTCTCGCCTTATCAAGGTTGCGATATCGGTTTGCGGAGATTCGCTCATTCTTCTCCTCTTTCTGTCTTCTCCCCTTGCTAAGCTTAGTCGACAACTCCGCCATGTCGGAACGTTCACCCCTACTAGCAAGTCAGCAAGCTCAAGCAGATACCGATCGCATTCGAGCTGAATCCGCGATTTCGTTATCGCTCGACCCAAACGCTTCAGCTTTCGATGCTTTCAGGGAGCCTATTCAAGAGGAGGACAATGAAGGAGATTTAGAGTCAGTCGTGGTCAAGGAGGAGCCTATGAGATCCGATTTAATCATCGTTCTTGCTGCCTTGTGGATTGGAACGTTCATTTCAGCCTTGGATGCGACAGTCGTAGCCACAACCTTGAGCGTCATCGGTAGTGAGTTCAAAGTCTCAAAGTCGATTAGTTGGGTCGGAACGAGTGTAAGCTTTCGCTCCAGTTTTCGCATCGTTCTCTTTTCGCAAAAGCTGACTCGATTCCCCTTCTCCTTCTGAACACTTCCATCGCCTACTCTTGCTTGTCAACATAACGCTATCCTTTGTCTTCCGCATGCAAAAGTACCTCCTCAGTCAATCGGCGTGTCAACCCTTGTACGGGAAGGCAAGTGACATCTTTGGTCGCAAACCGGCTACTCTATTCGCTTCCGTGGTCTTCCTCCTCGGTTCACTCGCTTGTGGACTTGCCCGGACGTACCCTCAACTTATCGGCGCCCGAGCGTTCGCTGTAAGCTATACTATTTCGCAACTTTCGCATCTTAAATCCGAGTCTCTGCTCACAATCACGTTCTCTCCACTTCTCTGATCACTCTCACAATTTCTGCGCTTCATATCGGCCACAACAGGGGGTCGGAGGGGGGGGTCTAA
>Ga0308161_1002816_pt1 | contig 17830 bp, 16 predicted proteins | sample PhyFR2_FD_201034 | JGI IMG/M metagenome (GOLD analysis project Ga0308161, IMG submission 201034) | Phyllosphere microbial communities from UC Gill Tract Community Farm, Albany, California, United States - DLSLF.R2 | ecosystem: Host-associated > Plants > Phyllosphere > Unclassified | place: USA...
TAGGGATCGCACAACGTCTGGGCGTGTTTCGTGTGGCAACCCCACACGAACAGCAGCGGGCGCTCCCGGGAGGATTGTCCGGTGATCGTCGTCGTCGCGCCCGGACAGGGCTCCCAGACCCCCGGCTTCCTCGCCCCCTGGCTCGAGGACGCCTCCGTCCGTGACCGCGTCGGGGCGTGGTCCGAGGCGATCGGCGTCGACCTGGTCCGACACGGCACCGAGTCCGACGCCGACACCATCAAGGACACCGCACTCGCGCAGCCGCTGATCGTGGCCGCCGGGCTCGTCACCGCGGACGCCCTGCTCGCCGAGGGCCGCCGCACCCTCGTCGGCGGCGTCGCGGGCCACTCGGTCGGCGAGTTCACCGCCGCCGCGGTCGCCGGTGTCCTCGAGCCGACCGACGCGCTCGCGCTCGTCGCCGAGCGTGGCCGGGCGATGGCCGACGCCGCCGCGCTCGAGCCGACCTCGATGGCCGCCGTCCTCGGCGGCGACCCGGACGCCGTCGCCGCCGCGCTCGCGCAGCACGGCCTCGTGCCCGCCAACCACAACGGCGGCGGCCAGACCGTCGTCGCGGGTCCCGCGGACGGCATCGCGGCCCTCGCCGCCGAACCCCCCGCGAAGGCGCGCGTGATCCCGCTCGCGGTCGCCGGCGCCTTCCACACCGCGTTCATGGCCCCCGCGGTCGCCCGTGTCGCACCGGTCGCGGCCGCCGCGACCGCGCAGGACCCCACGCTCCCGATCTGGACGAACGCCGACGGCTCGCGCGTCGACGACGGCCGCCGCTTCGTCGACCTCATGGTCCGGCAGATCGAGAACCCCGTGCACTGGGACGCCGTCATGGAGTCGTTCTCCGCCGCGGGTGTCACCGGCATCATCGAACTGGCCCCGGCCGGTGCCCTGGTCGGCCTCGCCAAGCGCGGACTCCGCGGCACCCCGACCGTGGCGATCAAGACCCCCGACGACCTGCCCGCGGCGATCGAGCTCCTCGAGCGCGACGCCGACCGCGACGGTTCCGCAGGCCAGGAAGCAGACGCACCCGCATGACCGACGCCACCACCCCGACCACCGCAGCCGACGAGACGGCGCCGACCAGCGCCTCCCGTCCGCTGCTGCAGCAGCGTCGCGGCCACGAGTTCACCCGCATCCTGGCGTTCGGCGCCGCCCGCGGTGAGCACGTCGTGCCGAACGACGACCTCGTCGGCCCGATCGACTCGTCCGACGAGTGGATCCGGCAGCGCACCGGGATCGTCACCCGCAAGCGCGCCGGTGCCGACGTCGAGGCCGTCGACCTCGCCGAGGCCGCCGCCCGCGAGGCGATCGCCAAGGCCGGCATCGAGCCGTCCCAGATCGGCGTCGTGCTCGTCAGCACCGTCACGCACACCGTCGCGACCCCGTCGATGGCGTCCCTGCTCGCCGAGCGCATCGGCGCCACGCCCGCGGCCGCCTACGACGTCAGCGCCGCGTGCGCCGGCTACGCGTACGGCATCGCCCAGGCCGACTCGTTCATCAAGTCGGGCCTGGCAGACCACGTGCTCGTGATCGGCGCCGAGAAGCTCAGCGACGTCGTCGACCCGACCGACCGGTCGATCTCGTTCCTGCTCGGCGACGGCGCGGGTGCCGCGGTCGTCGGCCCGAGCGACTTCCCCGGCATCGCCCCGACGATCTGGGGCTCGGACGGCTCGAAGTGGGACGCCATCGGCATGACGGCGACCTACAACGAGTGGGCCGCCGGCGCTCCCCGCCCCACCATGCGCCAGGCCGGGCAGACGGTCTTCCGCTGGGCCGTGTGGGAGATGGTCAAGGTCGCCCGTGAGGCGCTCGAGGTCGCCGGGGTCCGCCCCGCGGACCTCGCTGCGTTCGTGCCGCACCAGGCGAACATCCGGATCATCGACGAGTTCGCCAAGCAGCTCGGCCTGCCGGACACGGTGACGATCGCCCGCGACATCACCACGACCGGCAACACCTCCGCCGCGAGCATCCCGCTCGCCACGCACCGCCTGCTCGAGGAGCACCCGGACCTGTCGGGCGGCCTCGCCCTGCAGATCGGCTTCGGCGCCGGACTCGTGTTCGGCGCACAGGTGGTCGTCCTCCCCTAGTCCCCCGCGCCTCCGCGCACGGAACACACCCGTGCCCTAGGCTGTCCCACGGTCAAACGACACCCCCCTCAAGGAGAACACCCATGGCCCTGTCCAACGAAGAAGTCCTCGCCGGCCTGGCCGAGCTGATCAACGACGAGACCGGCATCGCGACCGACACCGTCGCCGCCGACAAGTCGTTCACCGACGACCTCGACATCGACTCCATCTCGATGATGACGATCGTCGTGAACGCCGAGGAGAAGTTCGACGTGAAGATCCCGGACGAAGAGGTCAAGAACCTCAAGACCGTGGGCAACGCCGTCGACTACATCGTCAAGGCGCAGGCCTGACGCGAGCTTCCTGAGCGCCGCGGCCCCGGCGGACCAGCCGCGGGCCGCGGCGCTCACCTCGTCCACCCCCGGCTCCTGCGAGCCAGCTCGTCCACACGAAAGAACGCGTCGTTCCATGACCAACAAGACCGTCGTCGTCACCGGGATCGGTGCCATCACGCCCCTCGCCGCGACCGCCCCGGAGACGTGGGAGGCGCTGCTCGCCGGGAAGTCCGGCATCTCCCGCATCGAGGACGAGCGCTACGCCGACCTCGAGATCCCCGTCGAGTTCGCCGGCCAGGCGCGACGCTTCCTCACCGACCAGCTGACGCGCCCCGAGGCCAAGCGCCTCGACCCGTCGTCGCAGCTCTCCCTCGTCGCCGCGCGTGAGGCCTGGGCCGACGCCGGCATCGACGCCGAGTCCGTCGTGCCCGAGCGCCTCATCGTCGACTGGGCCACCGGCATCGGTGGCGTCAACACGCTGCTCGACGCCTGGGACACCCTCCGCGAGAAGGGCCCCCGCCGCGTCCTGCCGATGACCGTCCCGATGCTCATGGCGAACGGCCCCGCCGCCGCCATCGAGATGGAGTTCGGCGCCCGCGGCGGTGCCCGCACCTACCTGTCCGCGTGCGCGTCCTCGACCGAGTCGCTGGCCGAGGCGTACCGCCACGTCGCGAACGGCGAGGCCGACATCGTCATCGCCGGTGGCGCCGAGGCCGCGCTCCACCCGCTGCCCCTCGCCGCGTTCGCGTCGATGCAGGCGCTCTCGCGTCGCAACGACTCCCCCGAGACCGCGTCGCGTCCGTACGACGTCACGCGCGACGGCTTCGTCCTGGGTGACGGCGCCGCGGCGCTCATCCTCGAGTCGAAGGAGCACGCCGAGGCCCGCGGCGCGAAGATCTACGCCGAGGTCGCCGGCTCCGGCATCACCTCGGACGCGTTCCACATCACCGCGCCGGACCCCGAGGGCAGCGCCGCCGCCCGTGCCGTCATCACCGCGCTCGAGCACGCCGGTGCCGCCCGCGAGGACGTCGTGCACGTCAACGCGCACGCCACGTCGACCCCGGTCGGCGACGTCGCCGAGTACCACGCGATGCGCCGCGTCTTCGGCGACCACCTCGACTCGATCGTCGTCTCCGCCACGAAGGCGTCGACCGGGCACCTGCTCGGTGGCGCCGGCGCGATCGAGGCCGTCTTCACCGTCCTCGCCCTGCACGAGCGCGTCGCCCCGCCGACGATCAACCTCACGCAGCAGGACCCGGAGATCGTGATGGACGTCGCGACCGCCCCGCGCGAGCTCCCCACCGGCGACCTGGTCGCGGTGAGCAACTCGTTCGGCTTCGGCGGACACAACGCCGTGGTCGCGTTCCGCACGGCCTGATCGCGTCCGGCGGGATCCCCGTCGGCCTGGAGGCCCGTCCTGCGTCCGCAGGGCGGGCCTCCTGCCGTCCGTGGCCGGTTCGGAGCGCGCGAGTGGGCAGGACGTGCCGCTCACGTCCGCGGCGCGTGCACGGGACGTCGGGTGGAGGCGCCGAGCGGGCCGGATGTGGCCCGCTCGGGGATGCTGCCCCGTGACGACGGACGCCGTCCGCTCCGGAGGGAGCGGACGGCGTCCGTGGTGGGGCGGAGGAACGGGAGGGGGTCAGCCGACGCGGTGCAGCCAGACGACGGGGTTGCCCTCGGCGGCGTGGCGGAACGGCTCGAGCTCGTCGTCCCAGGCCTGCCCGAGCGCGAGCCGGAGCTCCCGGTGCAGCTCGAGTGCGTTGCTGCCCGCGACCTCCATGGCGTAGCGGACACGGTCCTCGGGGACGACCATGTTGCCGGACACGTCGGTCTGCGCGAAGAACACCCCGAGGTCGGGCGTGTGCATCCACCGGCCGCCGTCGGAGTCGGTCGTCGGCTCCTCGGTCACCTCGTAGCGCAGGTGCTCCCACCCACGGAGGGCAGAGGCGATCGACGCGCCGGTGCCGACCGGGCCCGTCCAGGTGAACTCGGTCCGACGGGATCCGTCGAGCGCGGGCTGGTCGAGCCACGAGAAGTTCACGGCGCGGCTCATCGCGCGACCTGCCGCCCATTCGACGTGCGGGCAGAGCGCGCGTGGTGAGGAGTGCACGTAGAGCACCCCTGTCGTCGTTCCGTTCACGATTCCTCCGCTTCGTCAGGTGCGACTTCCCCATCGACCTGTGGTGCGGAGTCCCGGTTCCGGAACCATCGATATCCGATTGTGATGTCCTGTCGGACACGCCCATTATGCAGCGTCAGCGCTGGGAACGCCACACCCGGGTCACCGCACGGTCGTCGCCGAGCGGATCGGCGCCACCGTCGCCGAGCGGATCGGCGCATCCGGCAGCGCCGGGAGCCCTCAGTGCAGGACCGCGCCCGACGCGTCGACCGGGTGCCGCTCCCCCGCCCGGATCGGCACGGTCAGGCGGTTCTGCTCGGGCGGGATCGGGCAGGCGTACTGGTACGAGAAGGCGCACGGCGGCAGCACGAGCCGGTCCCAGTCGAGCGCGACCTCGGCCTCGGTGCCGGGGTCGTCGAGGAACAGGAAGCGGCCCATCGAGTACGAGCTGCCCGGATCGTCCTCGGGCAGGGCACTCGTCGCGTCCTGCACGATGAGCTGGAGTCGGGGTGTCCCGCGGTGGACGGCGGCCTGCACCGCGAGCAGGTGCGCTGCGACGCCGCCGATGACGGCCGAGACGGTGCCGGCGACCAGCAGCGGGTCGCCGGCGGCGTCGCGGACGCTGCCCCGTGCCTCCAGACCGTCGACCGGCGTGTACCTGCCGGTCGTGACGTGCGTCGGGTCGGCGGGGAACCGGGCGATGTGGTCGAAGCGGGCGACCGCGTCGGAGGCGGGGTCCCACACCCGCAGGGTGGTCCCGTGCACCGAGCCGGCCAGCCCGCCGGGGAAGGCGACCAGGGACGGGACGACGGCGGTGTGCCCTGCGACCAGCTCCGTGCCGTCCACCGGGACGCCGCCCACGACGACGCCGTCGGTCGCCTCGGCCGTGACGGACAGGCCGCCGGGCGCGGGAGCCCAGCGCCCCGGCACCGGCCACACGGGCTGCGGCTGCTCGACCGCCTGCGCCGTGACGAGCGCGAGCGGGCCGCGCGGGCCCCGCGCCCAGCGGTCGCGGTCGGCGACGTGCTCCTCGAGGGAGGTCACCGGCGCCCGCTCACGAGAGCTCCTGGCGGGGGTAGATGACCTTCTGCACGATGATGATCGCCGACGCGGCGAACGGTACCGCGACGAGGGCGCCGAGCACGCCGCCGATCGTGCCGCCCGCGACGGCAGCGATGACGACGAACGCCCCGGGCACCTGCACCGCACGCGACATGATGCGCGGCGAGATGATGTACGCCTCGACCTGCATGTACACGAGGTAGTAGATCGCTGCGGCGAGGGCCGTCGCGGGTGAGGCGAACAGGCACAGCAGCGAGATGACGACCGCGGCCGCCAGCGTGCCCACGAGCGGGATGAGCGACCCGAGGAACGCGAACGTCGCGAGCAGCACGGGCAGCGGTGCACCGATGATGAGCAGGAACACCAGGCTGAGGATGCCGTTGATGAGCGCCTGGCTGATCTGCCCGACGACGTAGCGACCCACCGCTTGCGTGATCTGCTCGCTCACGTCGATGAAGTTCTGGCGACGGGACGCCGGCACGAAGCGGTACGCCATCGACTTCAGCCCACGCATCGAGGCGAGGAAGTACAGCATCAGGATGATGACGATGACCGCGCCGGTGAGCCCGGAGAGGATGCCGCTGCCGACCGCCAGGATGCCGCCGCCGAGGCTGAGCAGGTTGCCCGGGTCCTCGACGAAGGACTGCAGGGACTGCAGGGAGTGGCCGATGTCGAAGGACCCGGCGAACTGCTTCGAGAGGTCCTGCACCCACTCCTGCCGCGCGATGTCCTCGACGATCTCGGGGAAGTTCTGGATGAGGTTCGTGGCCTGCTGGATGAGGATCGGCACGACCGCGAAGACGACCCCGGCGAACCCGCCCAGGACCCCGACGACCACGATCGTGATCGCCGTCCACCGCGGGATGTACCGCTCGAGGAACGACACGAGCGGGTCGACGCCGAGGGCCAGGAACAGCGCGACCCCGATGTAGACGAGCACGGTGCTCAGCTCGCTGACCACGGCCCCGACGACGAGGGCGATCAGGACGCCGAGCGCCCCGGTGAAGCCGAGCCGGAAGGCGTTGATGCGGACCCCGGTGCCCCCACGGGTCGTCTCGAGGGTCACGTTCGGCGTGGGTCCGCGGTCGTCGGCCTCGTCGTGCTTGCGCTTGAACTGCATCGTGGAACGGGAACCTTCTCTGGACCGGTCGTCAGCCCGCGGGCCGTGTACCAGTGGGGCGGGCGGGACTTGAACCCGCGGATCGTTCGGTTATGAGCCGACTGCCTTGACCAGCTTGGCTACCGCCCCGCGGCGACCGTCAGGCCACCGGTTCCCCACGATACAGCGACTCGAACGTCGAGAGCGTGCGGTTGATGTCGTGCGCCTCGATCATCGCGAGGCTCCGGGCCCGCATGGCCGCGTAGTCCTCGTCGGACGCCGTCAGGACGCTCGTCAGCTTGGCCGCGAGGTCGTGGACGTCGCCGGGCGCGAACAGGTACCCGTTGCCGTCGATGAGGTGCGGCAGGGCCATCGAGTCGGCGGCCACGACCGGCAGGCCGGACGCCATCGCCTCGAGCGAGGAGATGCTCTGCAGCTCGGCGGTCGACGGCATCGCGAACACGGTGCCGTTCGTCAGGGCCTCGCGCTTCGCCTGGTCGGTCACGAACCCGGCGAACCGGACGCGGTCGCCGAGGCCCAGCTCCTGCACGAGCGCGGTCAGCTTCGGGATCATCTCGCCGCCGCCGACGATCGTCAGGTGCGCGTCGAGCTCGGCCGGCAGCAGCGGCAGCGCCCGGACGAGGAGGTCGAGGTTCTTCTCCGGGGCGACGCGGCCGACGAACACGATGTCGTTCGTCGCCGGCCGACCGGGGCGGGCCACGTACCGGGTCGCGTCGATGCCGCACGAGATCGCCAGGACCTGCTGCCCGGCGATCGCCTTCCGCAGGTAGTCCGCGGCGAGGACCGTCGGGGTCGTGATGGCGTCGGCCAGCCGGTAGGTCTTCGCGGCGTCGTTCCACGCGATCTTCAGCGCGATCGGCAGGGTGCGTCGGCCGAACGGCACGTACTCGAGCAGGTTCTCGGGCATGAAGTGGTTCGTGCCGATCACCCGGATGCCGCGCTCGTGCGCCTCCTGCACGATGCCGCGGCCGATCACGAGGTGCGACTGGATGTGCACGACGTCGGGCTGCACGGCGTCGAGGATCGGGCCGGTCCACCTCCGGACGCTCCAGGGCCAGACGAAGCGGAGCCAGGCGTGCCACGGCCACTTGTACGACTTGAGCCGGTGCACCACGAGGGTGACGCCGCGGTGCTCCTCGTCGAAGGTGCCGTGGTGGGCGCTGGCCGCCGGGGCGACGACGTGCACCTCGTGGCCGCGCTCGGCGAGCCCGACGGCGAGCTGTTCGGCGAAGGTGGCCGCGCCGTTCACGTCCGGTGGGAACGTGTCCGCGGCGATCAGCACGCGCAGGGGTCGGGACCCGCCCGTCGCACCCGTCGTCGTGGCGGTGGCGGTGGTGGCGTCATCGGTCACGGCTGGCGTCGTCCTCTCGTGGGCGTTGCTGGTCGGGCCTCGACGGTACCGCACCGGTCCGGGCGGAGTCGTCCGCCTCGCGGTGGACCCGGGGACGCGTCGGCGCGGCCGCGTGCGGTGGGCACCGGGGCGCGGCGGCACGGTCGCGTGCGGTGGGCACCGGGGCGCGGCGGCACGGCCGCGTGCGGTGGGCGCCGGCCCCCGGAGGCAGGCCTGGGGACGTCCGCCGTCAGGACCGGCCCTGCGGGTGGTGCTTCGCGAGCAGGAAGACGCCGGTGATCGCGATCGCCGCCGCCACCAGGAATCCGAGCACCGCGAACCACGGCGCCCCGTCGGCCTCGCCGAGCACCACGACACCGATGCCGACGGCGATGATCGGGTCGATGACCGTGAGGCCGGCGATCACGAGGTCGGCGGACCCGCTCGAGTACGCGTTCTGCACGAAGTACCCGCCGAGCGCCGCCGCGACGAGCACCCCGACGATCGCGAGCACCGTGAGCCAGTCGAAGGTGCCGTTCACGAAACGGTTCAGCACGACCTTCGCGAGCGTCGCGACGAAGCCGTAGAGGACCCCCGCGCCGACGATGTAGTACAGCGCGTTCTGGTGCTTCGCCACGAACCGGAACGACGTCAGCACGATCGCGAGCACGACCGCCAGGATCACCAGCACCGTGACGAGCTGCGGCCGGTCGATCGCACTCTCGTGCCCGACGAACGCGGCGATGCCGACGAAGATCGCGACGCCGATGATGCACGTCCAGACCGCCCGTCGGGCGCGGTCCCCGAGCGGCACCCCCGAGGACCGCGAGGAGAACCACGTGGTGATCACGAGCGCGACGGCGCCGAGCGGCTGCACGACGATGAGCGGCGCGTACGTGATGCTCACGAGCTGGAGCACGACCGCGAGCCCGAGCATGAGGGTGCCGAGCACCCACCACCCGCTGCCGAGCAGCGCGAGCACGTGCCGCACGGACAGGCCCTTCGACTGCCGGCCGAGCTTCGCCTCGACGCGCTGCACGCCGCGGCTCTGGAACTGCGCCCCGAGCGACAGGAACACGGCCCCGACGAGGGCGACGGGGATCATCAGTGCCTGGAACGGTGTCAGGTTCACCGCGCCCGGGATCTGGAGGTCCGTCGTCACGCGATGAGGCTACCGGTCCCGTCCGGATAACCTGGGTGAATGGCCGTCCTCCCGATCCGCATCACCGGCGAACCCGTCCTGCACGAACGCGCAGCCGAGGTCACCGTCTTCGACGACGACCTGCGCGCACTGGTGGCGGACATGTTCGAGACCATGGACCTGGCACCCGGCGTCGGGCTCGCCGGTCCCCAGGTCGGGGTCGGGAAGCGGCTGTTCGTCTACGCATGGACCGATGATGACGACGTCCTGCACCGCGGTGTGGCGATCAACCCGGTCCTGTGGACGAGCCCGCTCGTCCCCGAGGCTGTGGAGGAGCTCGACGAGGACGACGAGGCCGAGGGCTGCCTGTCCATCCCGGGCGAGCGCTTCCCCCTCCGTCGGGCCGATGCCGCGCTGCTCCGTGCCGTCGACGCCGAGGGCACCCCGTTCGAGGTCGAGGCCCACGGCTGGCTCGCCCGGATCTTCCAGCACGAGTACGACCACCTGGACGGCTACCTGTACGCCGACCGCCTCGTGCACCCGTACGCCAAGCAGGCCGCGAAGGCCGTCCGCAAGAGCAGCTGGGGCGGCCCCGGCAAGTCCTGGCTGCCCGGCCGCGACCACCCCGAGGGCTGACGCAGCGACGACCCCGAGGGCTGACGCAGCGACCACCCCGAGGGCTGACGCAGCGACGACCCCGAGCGCTGACGCCGCCACGACCCCTCCACGACCCCGCGGGCTGACGCCGCCACCGGCGACGGCCGGGAGGCGCGGCTCAGCCCCGGTAGGCGCGCAACGCGTCCTGCAGGCGGTCGCGTTCCGGGTGACCGGGGCAGTACTCCAGGAGGCCCGCGGCCAGGCCCGCCTCGGCCGGTGAGGAGACCGGCGCGGTCCACGGCGCCACACCGCGCTCCGCGCAGGTCGCGGCGAGCTCCTGGAGCGTCGCCCCCTCGTCCGCCGCGCTGACTGCTGCTTCCTGCTGCGCGGACGGCTCGGTGCCGGTGACCGGCTTCGCGCTGCAGTCGGTGCGCTCGGCCTCCCACGCCGCGGCGTAGGTCGAGTAGGTCTCGGTCGCGTCACCGTCGCCCGTGCCGCACACGAACGCGAACACGATCGGCGCGCTGCCCGACGCGGCCACTCCGGTCCGGGAGCCGGTGTCCGCGGAGTCGGCAGCCTCGGGCTCCCCCGACGGTGTGCACCCGGCGAGCCCGAGCGCACCGACGACGACGAGCATCGTCACGAGGGCACGGCGGGAGGAGAGCACCTGTGAACGCTAACAGCTTCCGACCGGACGCCGCCTGCGAACACGACGGCCCCGGAGCACGGCGACCCCGGGACGCGAGAAGGCCCCGGGACGCGAGAAAGCCCCGGGACGCGAGAAGGCCCCCACCGCGAACGGTGAGGGCCTGCCTGCTCCCCGAGTTGGACTCGAACCAACAACCTGCCGGTTAACAGCCGGCTGCTCTGCCAATTGAGCTATCGAGGATCACTGCCCGCCGAGGTGAACCCCCCGCGAACAACGGGTACCAGCATAGCAGGACCCGGAGCCCGGTCCGCGCATCCATCGCGCATCCCGGGCGCGCCGTGCTCCCGGAGGCGGATCAGTAGCCCGCAGCCGGGTCCACGACGCCGACGAACCCGGTCCCGTCCCCACCGAGGAACGCGGTCGTGTTCGCCCGCACGCGCTCGGCGAGCAGCGGCGCCACCATGTCCGGCGTGTCCGCCTGGTGCGGCGTGACGACGACACCGGGGGTGGTCCACAGCGGGTGGCCGTCGGGCAGCGGCTCGGGGTCGGTGACGTCGAGTCCGGCGCCGGCGATCTCGCCGTCCCGGAGCGCGGCGACGAGGGCGTCGGTGTCGACGAGTCCCCCGCGGGCGATGTTGACGAGCCGCGCGGAGGGCTGCATCAGCGCGAACTGCTCGGCACCGAACAGCTTCGCCGTGCCGCTGGTCATCGCCGCGGCGACCACCACGACGTCGGCGTCGGGCAGCACCGCGTCGAGCTCGTCGGTCGTCACGGTGCGGTCGGCACCGTCGACGGGGTCGGAGGACCGTCGCACCACCGTGACCGAGGTCTCGAACGGCGCGATCAACCGGATGTACTCGAGCGCGATGCCCCCGGCACCGACGACGACGACGTTCCGGCCGTACAGCGACACGCCCTCGGGCTCGGTCGCCCACGAGGTCGCCCGCGCTCGCGCCGGCAGCACCCGCAGCGTCGCGAGCGTCAGGGCGAGGGCGTGCTCGGCGACGGGTTCCGCGTACGCGCCCTTCGCCGACGTGAACAGCACCCGGTCGCCGTGTTCCTCGATGAGGTGTGCGAACGCGTCGACACCGGCGAACGGGAGCTGGACCCAGCCGACGGCGGGTGCGTCGTCGAGTGCCGTGGCCAGACCGTCCGGGTCGCGTGCGTCGAGCCAGACGATCCCGCGGGTGTCGGCACCGAGGGGCGCGACCGTCCCGCCGGCGTCACGGACAGCGGCCTCGTGCAGGTCGGCGGCCTCGGGCAGGATCGCGACCGGACCCGGCGTCGGTGCCTCGACCGGCAGCGGTGCCCCGGCGTCGGTGACGACGGCGCGGTGTCCGCGGGCGCTCGACGTGGTCGGTGCGTCCCGGGTCATGCGTTCTCCTGCCGTCCGGCGCGGGGACCGGTCCCGGCGGCGGCGGGCTGTCGCGGCGCCGCAGACCGGCGTGCCACGGTGGGCGAGCTGCCCGCGGGACGACGCTTGACCGGCCGGGCCGCCGTCGCCGCGAGGGTCCGGACGTAGGGGTCGACGGGGTTGTCGAGGACCTCGTCGAAGGTGCCGAGACCGACGACGCGGCCCTCGGACATGATCGCGACACGGTCGGCCAGCGCCCGTGCCTCGCGCAGGTCGCTCGACACCACGATCGCCGAGAACTGACGGCCGCGCTGCAGGTTGGTGAGGGCCTCGAGGACCGACTGCCGGACGAGGACGTCGACGCCGCGTGCCGGTTCGTCGGCGACGAGCAGCTGCGGCTCGAGGACGAGCGCCCGGGCGAGCGCGACGCGCTGCCGCTGGCCGCTCGACAGCTCCCACGTGTTCAGGCGCATGACGCCGAGCGGCAGGTGCACCGCGTCGACCAGGCGGGCGACGATCAGGCCGGCCTCCTTGCGGTCGAAGCGGCGGTCGCGCATGTAGATGGGCTCGGCGATCGCCTCGCCGACGGTCAGGTCGGGGCTGAGCCGGTCCGCCCCGTCCTGGGGCAGGTAGCCGATGCGCCCGGTGAGCCGGGCGGCCTTCCGCGACGACGGCCGGAGCCCGCGCACGTGCTCGCCGAGGACCGTGAGCTCGCCGCCGGTGATGTGCCGACGGTGCGCGCCCTCGCCCTCGCCGGTGGCACCGAGCTGGCCGGCGACCGCGGCGGCGAAGGTGGACTTGCCCGAGCCCGACTCGCCGAGCACCGCGAGGATCTCGCCCTGCCGGACGGTCAGGCTGACGCCGTCCACCGCCCGGATCGGAGCCGAACCACGTCCGCCCCGGTACTCGATCGAGACGTCGTCTGCGACGACCGCCGGGCCGTTCACCGCGATCATGGGTCCCCTTCCACGCCGCCCCTGGCGACGGTCCACACGCGGCCCGTGTCCCGGGCGCGGTGCGTGCCGTGACGGCGCGCGAACGCGGCCACGGCGGTGTGCCGCCTCGACGACGTGAGTTGTCGTCGGGACGGTTCGGTGCCCTGGAGGTGCCGGCCTGGAGGCGCGGGTCGCGCCTCCAGGCTGGTGGCGTCGGGTCAGGACCCGGCGCGCTCCAGTGCCTCCAGCGTACGCCGTCGCTCGGCCTGCTCCGCCGGGTCCGGGACCGGCAGCGACGCGAGGAGCCGCTGCGTGTACGGGTGCTGCGGCGCGCCGAGCACCTGCGCGGTCGTGCCGGTCTCCACCATGTCGCCCCGGTACAGGACCGCGATGCGGTCCGACAGGGCGCCGACGACCGCGAGGTCGTGGCTGATGAAGAGCGACGCGAACCCGAGGTCCTGCTGCAGGTCGAGGAACAGCTCGAGCACGCGCGCCTGCACGGACACGTCGAGCGCGCTCGTCGGCTCGTCGGCGATGAGCAGCTTCGGCCGGAGCGCGAGCGACCGGGCGAGCGAGGCGCGCTGGCGCTGCCCGCCGGACAGCTCGTGCGGGTAGCGGTCGCCGTACGCGGCGGGGAGCTGCACGGCCTCGAGCAGCTCGTCGACGCGCTTGCGGGCGGCGCGCGGGTTGCGCTCGGCGCCGTGCACGACGAGCGGCTCGGCGACGCACTCGGCGATCGTCAGGAGCGGGTTGAACGAGGTCGCCGGGTCCTGGAACACGAACCCGATGTCCTTACGGTGCCGCTTGAAGTCGCGCTCGCGGTACCCGAGCATCTCGGTGCCGAGCACGTCGAGCGAGCCGCCCGTGATCCGGGTGAGTCCCGCGATCGCCCGGCCGATGGTGGTCTTGCCGGAGCCGGACTCCCCCACCAGGCCGAGGACCTCGCCGGGGCGGATGTCGAGGTCGACGCCCTTGACGGCGCGGAACGCGGGCGACCCGAGCCGTCCGGGGTACTCGATCTCGAGCCCACGGGCCGACACGAGCGGCGTCACGTCCTCGGCGATCGCGGCGCGGCGGGCGGTGCCGGTCGACGCCTCGAGGCGGGGCACGGCGGCGAGCAGGCGCTTCGTGTAGTCGGCCTGGGGGGCGGCGAAGAGCTGTGCCGCCGGGGCCTCCTCGACGACCTCGCCCTGGTACATCACGGCCACGCGGTCGGCCAGGTCGGCGACGACGCCCATGTTGTGCGTGATGATGACGATCGCCGCGCCGAACTCGTCGCGGCACCGTCGGAGCAGGTCGAGGATCTCGGCCTGCACCGTGACGTCGAGCGCCGTGGTCGGCTCGTCGGCGATGATGACGCTCGGCTCGAGCGCCAGCGCCGACGCGATGACGACGCGCTGCTTCTGGCCGCCGGAGAACTGGTGCGGGTAGTGGTCGACGCGCTCCTCCGGGTCGGGGATGCCGACGCGGCGGAGGTAGTCGATCGCCGTGGCGCGCGCCTCCTTCTTCGAGACGCCGCCGTGCGCCCGGAGGCCCTCGGCGATCTGCCACCCGACCGTGAACACCGGGTTCAGCGCGGTCGACGGCTCCTGGAACACCATCGCCCCGGCGGTCCCCCGCAGTTCGCGGAGCTTCTGCGCGCCCACGCTGATGACGTCGGTGCCGTCGAGGTAGACCGCGCCGCCCAGGGTCGCCGTCTCCGGCATCAGGCGGAGCATGCTGCGCGCCGTGACCGACTTGCCGGAGCCGGACTCGCCGACGAGGGCGAGGACCTCGCCCGGGCGGACGTCGAGGCTGACGCCGCGGACCGCGTCGACGGCGCCGCCGTCGGTCGCGAAGGTGACGGTGAGGTCGTCGACGACGGCGACGGGTGCGCCGTCGGCGCTGCGTCGGCCGGTGCTGCTGCGGCTGGCGCGGTCGTCGCTGCTGCGGCTGGCGCGGTCGTCGCTGCTGCCGCTGGTGCCGTCGTCGCCGTCGGCCTGGAGGCGCTGGGCTGCGTCCGTCATGCGGCCGCCCCTTCCGTGCTGGTCGCCCCGCGGCGCGACACCAGCTGCTTCAGCCGGCGACGGGCACGCAGACGCGGGTCGGAGATGTCGTTGAGGCTCTCGCCGATGAAGGTCACGCCGAGCACGAGCACGACGATCGCGACGCCGGGGAAGACGCCGGTCCACCAGACGCCGGAGGCCACGTCGGACAGCGCACGGCTGAGGTCGTAGCCCCACTCGGCGCCCGCGGTCGGACCGATGCCGAACCCGAGGAAGCCGAGCCCGGCGAGCGTGAGGATCGCGTCGCTCGCGTTGAGGGTCAGGATGAGCGGCAGCGAGCGGGTCGAGTTCCGCAGCACGTGGCGGGTCATGATGCGCCACGGGTTCGTCCCGAGCACACGAGCCGACTCGACGAACGCCTCGTTGCGGAGGCGGACGGCCTCGGCACGGACGACGCGGAAGTACTGCGGCACGTAGACCACGGTGATCGAGATCGCCGCCGCGACGATGCCGCCCGAGTAGCTCGAGTTCCCGCCGGAGATCACGATCGAGACGACGATCGCGAGCAGCAGGGACGGGAAGGCGTAGATCGCGTCGGCGACCACGACGAGGATCCGGTCGAGCCAGCCGCCGAGGTAGCCGGACACCATGCCGAGGATCACGCCGATGGTGATCGAGACCACCACGGCGACGACCACGACGAGGACCGCGGTGCGGGCGCCGAACACGACGCGGCTGAAGACGTCGAACCCGCCGACCGTCGTGCCCCAGATGTGCTCGGGGCTCGGGGAGCCGGTGCGCGGGAAGCTCTGGCCGTCGGCGCCCTGCAGCTGGCCGAAGCCGTACGGGGCGATGAGCGGCGCCGCGAGCGCGACCACGAGGTACAGCGCGCAGATGACGACGCCGGTGACGAGCATGCCGCGCTGCCAGCCGGTGCTCTTGCGGAGCTGGACCACCACGGGGAGGCGCTTCCAGAGCGGCTCGTGGCGGTCGACGAGCGAGGTGTCGGCCATCGCTAGAACCTCACTCTCGGGTCGATGAAGGCCGCGACGACGTCGACGACGAAGTTCGTCACGGCGACGATCACGGCGAGCATCGCGACGATGCCCTGGACCGCGACGAAGTCACGGGCGGACAGGTACTGGTTGAGCTCGAAGCCGAGCCCCCGCCAGCCGAAGGTGGTCTCGGTGAGGACCGAGCCACCGAGCAGCATGGCGATCTGCAGGCCCATCACGGTGATGATCGGGACGAGCGCCGGACGGAACGCGTGGGTCCGGACCAGCCGGGACTCCCGGACGCCGCGCGAGCGGGCCGCGTCGACGTACTCGGAGCCGAGCGAGCCGATCATGTTCGCGCGCACCAGGCGCAGGAAGATGCCCGCCGTCAGCAGACCGAGCGTGAGCGCCGGCAGCACGGCGTGCAGGAGCACGTCGCCGATCACCTGCGCGTTGCCGGTCCGCAGCGCGTCGATGATGTAGATGCCCGTCGCGCCGGGGATGTTGTCGAGGATGAGCGACACCCGTGTCGACGCGCGGTCCCCGAGGGGCAGCCAGCCGAGCCAGACCGAGAACACGAGCTTGAGCAGCAGACCGCCGAAGAACACCGGCGTCGCGTAGGTCAGGATCGCGAGGGCGCGGAACAGCACGTCCGGCCACTTGTCGCGCACGTAGGCGGCGAGCATGCCGAGCGGGATACCGAACAGCAGCGCGACGATGAGCGCGTAGAACACGAGCTCCGCGGTGGCGCCGCCGTACGTGACGATGATCTCGGTGATCGGCCGGTTGTCGGTCGAGGTCGTGCCGAAGTCGCCGCGCACGATGTTGCCGAGGTACTCGAGGTACTGCACGAACACGGGGCGGTCGTAGCCGGCCGCGTGCAGGCGTTCCTGCAGCTGCGACGGCGTCAGTCGACCGCCGACCGAGGCGGTGATCGGGTTCCCGATGACGCGCATCAGGAAGAACACGAGCGTCACCAGGATGAAGACGGTCGGGAAGATGAGCAGGAACCTGACGAGGACGTACCGGCCGAGCCCGCCGCCGCCCTTGGCACTGCGCTGTGCCTGCGGCTTCGTGGGCTCCGACTCGATCGCCTCGGGTGGGATGACGGTCACGGTTGGGGGTGCCTTTCGGGACGTGACCAGGGGGCGTTCCTCGTGGGAACGCCCCCTGGTGTCCGGTGGGTGTTACTTGCTGAGCGTTGCGTAGCGGAACTTGTACGAGGAGTCGAGGACCAGGCCCTTGACGTCCTTCGCGGCGACCGCGACCGACTTGCCCTGCAGGAGCGGCAGCGTCGAGATCTGTGTGGCCTCGCGCTCCTGTGCCTGCTCGATGAGCGTGGCGCGCTTGTCCTTGTCGGACTCCTGCTGCTCGTCGGCGATCAGCTTCTGAATCTCGGCGTCGTCGTAGTGGTTCTGCACGAAGTTGTCCTTCGAGAAGAACGGCGACAGGTAGTTGTCGGCGTCCGAGAAGTCCGGGAACCAACCGAGCTGGTACACCGGGTAGGCGTCCTTCACGCGCTCCTGCGAGTAGGTCGTCCACACGGTCGACTGCAGGTTGACGGTGAACAGGCCCGAGTTCTCGAGCTGGGTCTTGATCGCCGCGTACTCGTCGTCCGAGGTGGAGCCGTAGTGGTCGGGCGAGTACTGCAGGTCGATCTGCACCTTGCCGCTGACCCCGGCCTTCGACAGGGTCTCCTTCGCCTTGTCGACGTCGGGGCCACCGTCACCGTTGCCGTAGAGCTTCTCGAACGGCTTCGCGGCACCCGTCAGCCCGTCCGGCACCATCGAGTACAGCGGCGAGTAGGTGTCGTTGTAGACCTCCTTCGCGATCGACGCGCGGTCGACCACGTCGGCGACGGCCTGGCGCACCGCGAGGGCCTTGGCATCGTCGGCGTCGGACTGGCTTGCACCGAACGGCTGCGTGTTGAGGTTGAAGACCATGTAGCGGATCTCGCCGCCGGGGCCGTCGGTGACCTCGAGCTTGTCGTCCTTGCGGAGGTCGGCGATGTCCGTCGGCGTCAGGGAGCGGTACGCCACGTCGACGTCGCCCTTCTGCACGGCGAGCTTGAGGTCGGTCTCCTTGGTGTAGTAGCTGGCCGTGACCGAGTCGGACTTGGCCTTGCCGAGGAGC
>Ga0308161_1002817_pt1 | contig 17816 bp, 21 predicted proteins | sample PhyFR2_FD_201034 | JGI IMG/M metagenome (GOLD analysis project Ga0308161, IMG submission 201034) | Phyllosphere microbial communities from UC Gill Tract Community Farm, Albany, California, United States - DLSLF.R2 | ecosystem: Host-associated > Plants > Phyllosphere > Unclassified | place: USA...
ACGAATAATGCACGTCGCCTGACAGCACCACGTAATGCCCCGGGGTGCGCGAGTGGCGGAAGATATTCAGGATGACCTGCGCCGCGCCGCGGTGCGCCATCCAGTTTTCAGCGTCGACCAGCAGCGGGTAACCCAGCCAGCTGAACACCCGCTGCACCGCCTCGATCAGCTTGACGCCGAAGATCGGCGCCGGTGACACGATGATCGCTGAAGGGTGGTCAAGCAATGCCTGCTGCAGCTCGCACAGCGCTTCCCAGTCGAGCAGGCCAGAAGGCTTGCTCAGGCTGTTCTCGCTACGCCAGCGCCGGGTGCGGGTGTCCAGCACCAGTAGCGGCGGGGTGGTCGGCAGGCTGAACTGCCAGCCCTGAAAACGCAGCAGCTCGCCAATCAGTGCATCCTGCGCTTGCTTGGCCAGATGCTGCTCGGCCAGGCTGCAGTACTGCTCCAGCAGTGGCGTGCAACTGTCCGGGTCGTTACCCCAGCCCTGGCAGAGCAGGTAGCCGAGCAGGGCATTGCCGATGATCCGCCGCGAGAACGGATGGCCATAAGCGGTCTCCTCCCACTGCGCCGACAGGTTCCAGTCATCGGTGATGTCGTGGTCATCGAAGATCATCAGGCACGGCAGATGCGCCATGACCCTAGCGACCTGACCCAGCCCTGCAACAAAGCCCTCGATCAGCGGCAGCTCTTCCTGATAGCGCGCCTGGCGCTTGTCGGTCAGCCCCGCCGGCATGTCCATCTGCACCAGGCTCCAGGGCGTTGGTGACCACACCAGCAGGTACATCGCCATCACCTCGGCGAAGGTCACCAGATGGTTGTCAGCGTTGCTGGAGGAGAAGATCGGCTTGCGCTTGCCGCCAAAGAAGCGCTCACGCAGGGTCTCGTTACCTTCCTGTGCGGGCAGCAGATCGGCGCGGTGGTAATAACAGGCAGGGTGGCCGTAGAGCTCGGCGCTGTCAGCGACCAGCGCACCTTCCAGGCTTTCCTCGAACAACCGCAAACACTCGATCAAACTGTGAATCGCACGCAGCATCGGCCCGGCGACATCGTCGGCGTAAACCTGGTCGCCGGTCATCATCAGTACCGCAGGCCGCTGCTGCGGATTTGGGTTGGCTTGCAGCAAACGGTCGGCGCAGAGCAGGCCATCGGCCGCCGGGTGATGCGGCTTGCGGCAGGAGCCATGCAGCAGTTGGTCGATGCGCTCACGCAGCACCAGGCTCGGTCGGCTGGCGCCGGGGTAGAGCAGGTGCGGCGCCCAGCTGGCAATGCCTTCGCCCGAATCGAGCAGCAAGTCGTATTCGAGGGCCACGTCAAACGGCAGCGCGGTGTCGAAATGGATATCCAGCAGGTGGATAAAAGCCGACCTGCCGATGGGCACGGTCTGGCAATTAATCTGAGCAGTTACACCGGGGTGTTCAAGGACGAAGTCCAGCTGCAGCGGTTGCGATCCAACCAGCCAGATCGCCAGGCGCTGACGCTCCACGCGGCGCAGTACCGGGCCAGCGAGGACAAGGGGTAACGATTCGGGGGAAGGCGTCATCGACAACTCAACAGCTCGGTGAAGCCGGGGATTATCCCACAGGCAAAAAAACGGCGGAAAATGCTCGGCATTTCCCGCCTGTTGCTTACGCGCAGATTTGTATCAAGCCTTGTCGGCCATCAGCGCTTCCAGCTTCTCCTGATCGCGGGCGAACTGGCGAATACCCTCGGCCAGCTTCTCGGTGGCCATGGCGTCTTCGTTCATCGCCCAGCGGAACTGGCTTTCGTTCAGCTGCTGCTTGGCTTCACCGGCATTGCCAGGCTTGAGGATGCGCGGCAGCTCGCCGTGGTCTTCGCTCAACTGCTGCAGCAGCTCAGGGCTGATGGTCAGCCGGTCGCAGCCGGCCAGATGCTCGATCTGGCCGATATTGCGGAAGCTCGCGCCCATCACCACGGTGTTGTAGCCGTTGGTTTTGTAGTAGTCGTAGATACGGGTTACCGACTGCACGCCCGGATCGTCAGCGCCGACATATTCTTTGCCGGTGCTCTTCTTGTACCAGTCGTAGATACGCCCAACGAATGGCGAAATCAGGAATACCCCAGCGTCGGCACAGGCCTGCGCCTGAGCGAAGGAGAACAGCAGGGTCAGGTTGGTCTGGATGCCTTCCTTCTCCAGCTTCTCGGCTGCACGGATACCTTCCCAGGTCGACGCCAGCTTGATCAGCACCCGATCACGGCCAACACCGGCTGCGTCATACAGCGCAATCAGTTGGCGCGCCTTGGCCAGCAGCGCGTCTTCGTCAAACGACAAGCGCGCATCGACCTCGGTCGAAATTCGCCCCGGGATGACTTTAAGGATCCCGCTACCTACCGCCACCGAGAACTTGTCACAGGCAAGGCCAACATCGCCTTTGGCATCCGCCTTCACCTGCTTGAGCAAGTCAGCATAGCCAGCAATACCGGCAGCCTTGAGCAATAGCGAAGGGTTGGTGGTGGCATCTTCCGGCTGCAGCCGGGTGATGGCATCCAGATCGCCAGTGTCGGCGACCACGGTGGTGAACTGCTTGAGTTGTTCCAGCTTGGAAGTCATGGCGTGCTCTGTCCTGTGCAATGGCTCGACATTACCCGAGCCCGGAGCAGCGCTCAAGGGGCGTCAGGGCAGGCCGAGCATGCCCCTCGTGAAATAGCGCGAAACCTTGATCAGGCAGGGCTAAACACGAGGGACGGCGGGTTAGCTCAGGGGCCGACGGCGAACCGCAGCCCCAGCGCTGAAGAAAGTGTGCACGTTCGAGTCGTAGCCGTGCTCAGGGTTCCATCCATTCCCGCATGCCGGCTCAACGGCCCTGCAGCAGCTCGGCCGCCTGATCCAGCACCGCCAGCGGTTGGTCGGTCTTGTGGATGTCTGCCGACAGCAACTGCCGGAACCGCCGCGCCCCTGGGAAGCCCTGGCCGAGGCCGAGGATATGCCGAGTGATGTGATGCATCGCACCGCCGCTTTCGATGTGCGCGACGATGTAAGGCCGCAGGCGCACCATCGCCTCGCTGCGGGTGACTACCGGCGCGGTGCTGCCAAACAACTGTTGGTCGACCTCGGCCAGCAAGTACGGGTTGTGATAGGCCTCGCGGCCGAGCATCACGCCATCGAACGTCTGCAGATGAGTGCGGCATTCATCCAGCGTCTTGATGCCGCCGTTGAGGATGATTTCCAGGTCGGGGAAGTCGGCCTTGAGCTGCGCGGCAACGTCATAGCGCAGCGGCGGGATATCGCGGTTTTCCTTGGGCGAGAGGCCCTCGAGAATCGCGATCCGCGCGTGTACGGTAAAGCTGCGGCAGCCGGCGTCACGCACCTGGCCAACGAAGTCGCACAGCTCGGCGTAGCTATCGCGGCCGTTGATGCCGATCCGGTGCTTGACCGTGATCGGCGTTGAAACCGCATCGCGCATTGCCTTGACGCAATCGGCGACCAACGCCGGATGGGCCATCAGGCAGGCGCCGATCATGTTGTTCTGCACCCGGTCGCTTGGGCAGCCGACGTTGAGGTTGACCTCATCGTAGCCTGCTGCCTGCGCGAGTTTTGCGCATGCGCCCAGGTCGGCGGGGTTGCTGCCGCCGAGTTGCAGGGCGAGCGGGTGCTCGGAGACGTCATGGCGCAGGAAACGGTCGGCGTCGTTGTGCAGCAGAGCGCCGGTGGTGACCATTTCGGTGTAGAGCAGGGTGTGCTGGGAGAGCAGGCGCAGGAAGTACCGGCAGTGGCGGTCGGTCCAGTCCATCATGGGTGCAACGCTGAAGCGGCGTGACGGCTCAGGGCGCGTTTTTTCTGGGTTGTAGCCTGATTTTGCGGTCATTTCGTTCAACGTATTTTGTACCAATTTTCGGGATTTTGGGGCGTTTTTACCAAGCGCTTGGTACAATGTACCAATCGACAGACGACGTGTACCAATCTCAGATGGCAACGATCAGAACGCGTAAAAAGGCCGATGGCAGCACTAGCTACCTCGTCCAGATCCGCATTAATCGCGACAAGGTGACAGTCTACCAAGAGAGCCAAACGTTCGCCCGCAAACAGGCTGCAGTGGCCTGGGCGAAGCGACGGGAAACTGAGTTGTCTGAGCCTGGTGCTATCGAGCGCGCCAACCGGGTAGGGCACACGGTCAAACAGATGATCGACCGTTACCTTGTAGAGGCAGAGAAAGCTCGGCCTCTGGGCGAGACCAAGCGACGCACTTTAAACGCCATCAAGAACAGCTACCTGGGTGAGATGGTCGACTCCGACATCAGCCAGCAGGTGCTGGTGGACTATGCCCTATGGCGTATGAGCCCCGCAGGCGGTGGCATCAAACCGCAGACAGCCGGCAATGATCTGGCTCACCTGGGTTCAGTGTTGTCGCTTGCCAGAGCGGCGTGGGAGTACGAGATCAACCCCCAAGCTATGCCCGACGCACGCCTTGTCCTGAAACGCCTCGGCTACAACATGAAGAGCCGGGAGCGGGATCGCCGGCCAACGCTTGAAGAACTCGACAAGGTGCTTGAGCATTTCTTCGAGATGCTTGCACGGCGTCCGACAGTCATTCACATGCCGAAGGTGGTTGCGTTTGCCATCTTTTCCACGCGCCGTATGGACGAGATCGCTCGCATCATGTGGGAGGATCTGGATGAGCACCGCCAGGCGGTGAAAGTGCGGGACATGAAGAATCCCGGACAGAAGATCGGTAACGATGTGTGGTGCCATCTGCCGGATGAGGCGTGGGCGATTGTGCAAAGCATGCCGCGTCAGTGCGCTGAGATCTTCCCTTACAACACCGACTCAATCGGCACGGCCTGGTCCAGAGCGTGCAAGATGGTTGGCGTGGAGGACCTGCATTTTCACGATCTGCGCCATGAAGGTGTGAGCCGGTTGTTCGAAATGGATTGGGATATCCCGAGGGTGTCGAGTGTTTCCGGTCATCGTGACTGGAACTCGCTGCGGCGTTACACCCATCTGAGGGGGCGTGGTGATCGATATATGGAGTGGAGTTGGTTAGAGCGGATTATCCAGGCCCCAGTCGCCCTAGGCGCCCGGGTTGAGTAGTTTGTTGGGGTACACGGAACGGCGGTGATTAGCCCTGCGCGTTGCAGCGCTTTGAGTCGATCCGGCTGGCAGGAGTGGCCGCTTTCGACCCAATGCTGCCCTTCGCGGTGGTCACATACCAGCCAATAGCTGCCAGTGGCGTCAGCGCCCTTGCAGCAAGATAGGGGCTCTCAGACACGCTAGTCAGGCTTGATTGCGTAAAGTCCTGCATGACCTCGGGGCGACCAACCACCCTCCTACCTAATTTGACCAAAGTTTTTTCAGAAAATTTGGTCAACGTAGCAACCCTGCCTTTACCTCAGGATTTTTGCCCGCTAGTCTGACTCATTATGTTGTGGCCATGAGCCATCTCCTGCGATAGGGAAATCGATCAAATGAGCAACTCTAACGGTTTTTTTGCTTATGCTTCGCAACCCTCAGACATAGGGCAAGTAATTGAGCGTGCTGTTGGTATTGTGTCTAATACCTGCTCAGAAGTTAAGGTTAAAACCTGGGCCGCTCTTGATATTGTCGGTCATTTTATTGGCAATGAGGTTTTGGCTGGAATTGACGAGGCTGATTTTCTATTGGCTGATATCACTGAGCTAAATTTCAATGTTACTTACGAAATCGGATATGCGATTGGTAAGGGGAAGCGGATTCTACTTGTAAGAAATAGAGCGCTTACCACACAGGGCGTTACTATCGCCAAGGTAGGTATATTCGACACCTTGGGGTATCGGGAATACCAAAACTCTACTGATCTCGCCGCCTTTATTGCTGGTGCCCCTACTGCAAAGGCGTTGGACGTGTCTGCTCCAATGAATTTGAAGGCCCCGGTTTATTATCTGGACTTACCAGTAAAGTCGGATTGGTCTACTCGGATTATCTCTAGAATCAAAAAGGCCGGATTTATCTTTAGGAATTTTGACCCTAATGAGATTCCAAGGCTTTCGGCTAATGATGCAATATCGCAAGTGGCGCAGTCCTATGGTGTGGTTGTTCCTCTGCTAGGCTCTACTTATCAAGGGTGGGAAATTCATAATCTCCGCGCAGCCTTCATAGCGGGTTTAGCCGAGGGCATGGGAAAAGTTATTCGTATCCTTCAGTGGGGTGATGATCCTGTCCCCCTGGATTACAGGGATTTCGTTAGCGTTAATTACCACCCTGATGATGTCAATGTTGTAGTAGAGGCGTTCGCTGTTGAAGTAACCCAGGCGTTTCAGCTGGTTGAGAATGTGAATTTCAAGCAGGAAAGGTCTTTTCTAAAGAGGCTTAATCTTGGTGCGACCTCTGCCGAGAATGAGATGCGTGATTTGGACCGCTACTATCTCGAGACGGATCAGTTCCTAAAGTCTTTAAGAGGTGAAGCCCATCTGGTAGTAGGTCGTAAAGGATCAGGGAAATCCGCTATTTTCATACAGATCAGGGATGCCGAACGCGAAAAAAGTCGAAATAAAAATATTGTTCTCGACTTAAAGCCGGATGGTTACAAGCTTGTTAAGTTCAAAGAAAGAATCTTGAAATTTCTTGCAGAGGGTACTTATCAGCACACTGTTACAGCCTTCTGGGAATATGTTCTTCTTCTTGAGATTTGTTATAAAATTCTGGAAAAGGATAAGGCTCGTCACATTCACGACCATAGGCTTTACGATGGCTATAGAGAGCTGGCAGAGCTTTATTATGCAGAAGGTTATGATTCAGAAGGGGATTTTTCCGAGCGCATGTCCGTTCTTATGGAGAAAATATACTCCGAGTATCAGTCGTTGTACGGCGATAAAGAGAATACCTCTTTGAGCGCTGCGCAAGTTACAGAGCTCCTATATAAGCATGATGTTAAGCAGCTTAAAAATAAGCTGGGTAAGTACCTGGAAAAAAAAGAAGTACTTTGGCTTTTGTTTGATAATATAGATAACGGTTGGCCTACTTCAGGTTTACAACACGAAGATTTGCTTATTATTCGAGCGCTTATTGAGGCAACCAGGAAGATTGAGAGGCAGTTTGGCTCTGACGAATTTTCTGTTCACTCAGTGGTGTTTCTGCGCAATGATGTCTATGAGCTATTGGTTCAAGAGACTTCTGATCGCGGGAAAGAAGCCAACGTTGTTTTGGACTGGACAGACCCTGATCTTCTTCGAGAAATGGTGCGCCTCCGCATTGTTTCAAATGGTTTGGATGAGGATGCAGATTTCAAGGCGGCGTGGCTTAGTGTCTTTGTCAGCCACTTTAAAGGGGAGGAAACATCTCAGTTTCTTATTGAGAGGTCGCTGATGCGCCCCAGATTTCTACTGAATTTGATTAATCAGTGCAAGGGGTTCGCTATTAACCTCAATCATGAAATTATTGATGCAACTGACATTGAGAAGGGAATTGCCGCTTATTCCTCTGACTTGCTTCGTGATATTGGATACGAGTTGCGTGACATTTCCGGCAATGCTGACGGAATTCTCTATGCATTTGTTGCGTCAAGTTCAGTGCTTTCCGAGGTCGATGTTTTAAGCAAGCTAAAGGAGTCTGGTCTTGATGAGTCGCAGGCCGCTAATGTTCTCGATCTTTTGCTGTGGTATGGGTTTCTTGGCATCAAGATGAACTCAGATGAGCCAAAGTTTATCTACGATTTCAGTTACAACAAGGCGCTTCTGGATGGCATTAAGCGTAGGGCGGGGCTTGTGAGCTTGGCTATTAATCAGGCTTTCTGGCCCGCACTTATGATTGATCAATAGTTAATTTTTCTACGCCAAATTAATCGTCCGCATTCAAAGAATGCGGGCTTGAAACAAAGCGCGCACTTGGTTTTTCTTGCTCGTTCAAGAAAAGGGGCAGATCTATTTACTGGACTGACTGTCCGCTTCTGGCCGATTTCTGCCCTTCACGAATGGCCGCTATGGGTCGAAAGCGGTCACTACCACATAATGGATTTGGGCATTTTCAGCCGTTCTGATCCAGCCGATTTAGGGGACGGGTCGATAGCCGCCATCGCAGGCGGCCATCGACGCAAGGTAGCTAAGCCGTATTCGACTGGGTGAAGAGTCGGATGCAGCCAGATGTTCCGTGCGGCCGGTTGACACTGATCAAGTGGGGGGAAATCTCCGTATCAGCGTGCCCGTCACCTCTTATTCAATTGCGCATATTCTTTTCGCGCAGCATCCCGCTGCTGGTCTAGGTAGAGAGCCAGATCAGCAATGTGTATGCCTCGGGCGCTCTTCTGGCTCGGTTCAAGCCGGGTGATCGGCAGCTTGATCTCTCCGGCCAGCACCTTGCGTTGGAATACAAGCGGCGTTAGGTGCGTGAAGTAGTCAGCGCATACCTGTTCGAGCGAGATAATCGCCGTGCCGTTGTACTGCGCCATCAAAACAAAGGCTGTGTTCACGCATGGGCCTCCTGTTCCAGCGAATTCGTCTCTGCATTGCTGGGCCGAGCGGATTGCCTACCCTCACTGAGCTGGGTTAGCACCTGCTTGCTGGCAAGGTTAAACAACTCGTCGGCGCTAACTGCTGCTATGGACTGCTCGAAGTTGCGCACGGCCTCAAACCGAGTTCGATACAGCCCGGCCTGGCCGAGCCATGCGGCTGCGTTGGGGTTCGCGGTCGGTGCGGGATGGTCGTGCTGGCTCATGCTGCCTCCTCCGCGCTTGTGGCACCGGCAGGGGTTTCGCGCAATTGGGTGTGAATCCGTTTAGCCAGGCTTCCCAGTTGGGTGGCTTGCAAGCTCACGCGTGATGCCTGCTGAGTTGCCTTCATTGCGGTTAACGTCCGCTCGCTGAGGCTCAGGGTTTCCAAGGCGCTGATGAGCAGCTCGTAATCCGCCCTGGTCACTGCCAGTCCGGTATACGACATGATCCTGGCTTCGAGCTCGCGGACGTTGCCTTTGAGATGGGCTACAGCCATGTGGTGCTTGCGCTGGCTCGCCTCGGCTTGACCTCGCGCTTCGTCCAGGTCCACCTGCAGGCTTTGTATCTGCAATTTCAGATCGGCCTGCAGACGCTGTTTCCCGATTTCCAGCCCCCTGTTGAAGGCCCGATGCCGAGCTTTGGCGAACAGGAAAGGCAAGATGGCCAGGGTGACCAGAAAGATGATGCCCAGGGCAAGAACTTGTTGATGCGGTTGCATGTGCTGTGCTCCAAAAGTAGCCCTCCGCCGTTGGTGTGAGAGTCGGCGGGGGCCATGAGCCCCTGATGGCCGGGGCCGCCTGGTCAAGCAGATTGGGTAGAGCGTTCGGCCTGCCGGTCGAGATAAGCGGCAAGGTTGTGCAGGTAGATCACGTGCTGGGCTTTCTTCGAGCTGTCGATCTTGCTTAGCTGAAGGTCAATACGGCCTTTGTTGATCAGCTCTTTGAACCGCCTGTCTGACCCGATGTGGGGGAAATATCGCTCTCTGACAGCAGTGAGCGTTGGGCAGGGGGTGGTCCACTCGCTGCGCAGCTGTTCCAGCGTACTCATGCGCATTTCCCCATACCGTCAGGGCTGGGCCGGAGCTTCGCGCGGACTGCTGCTGCGAGCTGCTCTTTAGTGGCTCCCGTCACTGCAGCGCAGACATCGCCCTGGTCGTCAGTCACCACGGCGCCAAGGGGAAGCTGTCGGTTTACGGTGGCGATTACGTAGGCTGTCTGACCCGTCTGCAGGACTTCTTCAACGCTGACTTGCGCCTCCATGAGAGCAAGCGCCTCTTCCGTTTGGGCTGCGGAGTCAGCCCGGCCATTCGCGATGTCCTGCACAAAATCTCTTAAGGACTGGCACTTGGTGAAGAGGGCGCGCGGGAGTTTCAGGCTGCTGCAAAGCGGCCCAAGGGTCACCTTGATGCTGTGATGCGTACTGTCATTTTCGATCTCGATCTGTGCATCGACCGTGGCTTCAGGACGCTGCAATTTGCAGGTCGCAGTGCCGCCGTTATCCAAGGTGCGTTGCAGCAGCATGATCTGACGAAGGGAGATCCTGAATTCGCTCATGCAGCACCCCCATTGGCAGGTACAGCATGGGCTTTACCTTCGAGCGTGACGACCAGCTGCAAGCCGGTGCTGCGCTGGAATGCCTGTATTTTTGCCACGCTGCTGCAGGCGGTTGGATGGATCAGAATTGCTACCGATCCGTTGTGCTGTGCTGGTTTCATTCTTCGTGTCCTTGATGTGAGAGAGGGGCACGAAGCTGAAATTAGCAAAAGCTAAATAAATGTTCAATAGCAGATGCTAAATTGCGCGAGCGCGGTTGCGCCCCGGCGGATGGCCGTTAGGACACAACCGAGAAGGGGTTAGAGCTTTTTCGCGTTCCAGGCCAGTAGGACACGAGCCTGGATATGCATCCGCTCGATCATCGACTCGTCGATGGTAATCGGCGGGTAGATAGGATTGTCGGAGATCATTCGGAGCTGGCCTCCAGTCAGACGCTGTAGGCGTTTGATGTAGAGATCGCCATCGAGGGTGAAGACATAAATTGCGTCTGTCTTCACCTCAGTGATCCCGCGATCCACAAGCAGGGCATCGCCGTCTGCGAATGTGCCAGACATGCTGTCGCCATCGCCAGTGATGATCGCCAGGTTGTCGATATTGGAAAAACTAAGGCCCTGCATCCTGAGCCAGTCTAGGTGAACCGTCATGTCGCGGATGACTTCAATGTGCATTTCCGGGGCTGCCTTGCCATGCCCCATCGAAGCCGCGACATCGAGATGCGGAATCACAACGTAGTTCTTGTCCTTTGCTGCCCTGGTGGGCAGGTGAACCACGTTAGTTGGGGCTGCGATGGAGGGTTCCTCCATTGGAGGAGATGTCAGCGTCCCTGCTGCAAGCCCGATCTTGAGCTCGAGATTAAGCGCAGCCTTTTCCCCCAGCTTGCGGTGGCCGTTGAGCAGTTGCGACAGGTACGACGCGTCTAGGTCGTGAGCCTCGGCGAATTCCTTCTGGCTCAGGTTACCCATGATCGTACGGAGGGAGGCGATGCGCCTTTCGTTAATGTCCATCTGCGGATGATTGCTTTCCGTTAGCAAACAGTAAATTACGAATTGCTATTGCCTTGCTAATTAGCAATTGCTAATCTGCTGAGCAGTGGAGGTGTCTATGACGCTTAGCGAATATTTGAAAACGATAGATAAGGAACGGGTCGACGCCCTCGCACGGCACTGCGGAACATCGGTCGGCCAACTGAAGCAAGTGGCTTATGGAAACCGCCGCGCAGGAGCGGGCTTGGCTGTCAATTTGGATCGAGAAACGGGAGGGGAGGTTACTTGTGAGTCGCTGCGACCGGACATTGACTGGGGATACTTAAGGCAAGGAAAGGGGTAAGAACGCTGAGCCAGGACTCTCACCTCCCGGCCCAGCTATGACAGTACAAAGCACCATCACTCTCGTCGGCCGGTGGGCTCTCTCACAAGTTCAGCCGGACGACTATTACCGCATGCCATGCCCGCACAGCACGCAAGGCACAGCACACAGGTCGTGGTCGTAGGATAGGTCTTACATGATCCTATGACTAGGCCGTAAACCGAGGATTTACGGTTATGAGCAGGATTGATCTTTTGCCGGGCGCAGGTCCGGTTCTCACATTGCGGCAAGCGCTCTACCGCGCGGGTCGTGATTATCACGGCGGTATCACCAGACTGGCTTTTGACATGGGGCTCGAAGTGGATGCCCTGCAGAAGAAGTTGCACCATGCCGATGACCGCCGCTGGCCAACCCCTGACGAACTGGAAGAGATCGTGCAGTGGACCGCTGATCCTCGCCTGCTCGATGCGCTGGTTCGTCCTGCCGGTGCGGTCTGGTATCACCCCAAGCCTGTGCCTGCTACCAACGATGCCTTGCAGGCGGTTGCGAAGCTTCTGGCCGAGTCCGGTCAGTTCGTGGGTAGCCTGGATGATGGTGTCTCGGACAACGTTTGGACCTTGGCGGAGGTGTTGAATCTGGAGCAGCGTGGCATGGAAGTTATCCGGCAAGTTCTTGCCATCATGGCGGGCGCGCGCGAAGCCATGGAGGACGCAAGCCATGGCTGATGCCGTCGATTTTGCCAATGACCGCGCTGAGTATTTCCTCCAGTTGTCGCTGCAGCGTCTTGCGCGGCTCCCGGTCAAGCCAAGCGCGCAAATCTGCGAAGACTGCGATGAACCCATCCCGCTGGCCCGTCAATTGTCAGTCTCCGGTTGCGAAACGTGCATCGATTGCCAAGAGTTGCGGGAGCGCCGGAGATGAGCGAACGCCCAACTCCTACTACAGCTGATTGGGCGCGGCGTTATATTGAAACCTTCGGTCTGGCTCTGGTTCCTATCGAACCGGGTGAAAAGGGACCGAAGGTGGCCGGATGGAACAAGCCTGGTGGCTACTTCACGGATGCCTCGAAAGCTGAAGCGTTTTGGACTGCGAGCCCGAACCACAACCTCGGAGTTGTGCTTGGGCCGAGTCGTGTCTGCTCGCTCGATGTTGATGATGTTGAACTGACTCGGCAGGTGCTGCAGCATACGCTTGGGCTCGATGTCGACGCACTCGCTGACGCGTACCCTACCTCCGTGGGCAACCCTGAACGGTTCCGCGTGATGTTCCGCGTCCCTGAAGGGGTGGAGCTGAGTCGCCACGCCTTGGTTTGGCCAAATAAAAACGACCCGGATGGCACTATCTACAAAGGGCTCATGGTGCAAGTGAAGGCTGCCATGGACGCGGGGGATGCAGGCCGCGAGGCCGCCTTCCGCATGGCGGCTGAGCCTTTCAAGAAAGTGACAGTCTTCGAGTTGCGGGGTGGCCTGGTGCAGGACGTATTGCCACCATCCATTCACCCGGGCACGCACAAGTCATACACATGGCGTACCCCTCCGACAGCTGATGGCTTGCCAGAGCTGCCTGACGACTTGTTGGCAATCTGGCAGGACTGGGATGAGTTCAAACCGAAGGGGGAGGCCGTTTGCCCGTGGAAATCGAAGGCGGCAACACCTGTGCCTGCAGCTCGTCCCATGGCCAAACCATCCACAGCGACAGCACGATCTGGTGACCGGCTCCCCGAGGTCATCCCTGAATTCAATCGTATCCATGACATCGCAACGATGATTGAGGCGCACGGTTACAAGCGCGTCGATGGGAAGTGGTTGAGCCCGCACAGCAGCTCAGGCCTACCCGGTGTGACAATCACGGAGGGCAAGCTCTACTCGCATCACACCTCGGACCCGCTGGCGAACGGACACAAGAATGATGCTTTCGATGTGTTCTGCATCCTAGAGCACGACGGCGACCAGAAGGCTGCGACTAGGGCGGCAGCTCGGATCCTGGGTATTGACGCGAAGTCCCGTCCGCCGGCACCGCCGCCATTGGGCAAACTTCCCCGTGCCCCATCGGTGGTGGAGCCGGCCGAGCTGCCTCCGGTCGTCGATAGCAATGTCGAACATCTTCCCCGCACCCCATCAGACGTCGAGGCCATCAGCCCGGCCGACTCCTCGGCCACCGGGGGGGCGGGGGGAGATGCCCTGGACATTGATGCTGCGATGCGCCGATTTGCCTTGGTCGAAGGTTCCACGAACGTATGGGACTTCGACAAGCGACGGTCGATGAAGCGGACAGGCTTCGAGGCCTTGGTCGGCAAGCCACTCTCGAAAGCGTGGATGGGGCGGACCGACAAGAAGCTCATCGCCTCCGAGCAGGTGCAAGAGCTTGAGCAGGCCCGGAAGATGTCCAGCAAGAAGGGTGGAGCGCTGAAGCTTGAACCGCTCGACCGGTACATCTACATCGACGGGACAAAAGAGGCCTGGGATCGTGAGAAGAAGCGTCGGTTGCCCGAGGGCAGCGTCAAGATGGCCTTGGGGGATGCCTATCAGCTCTGGCTGAACAGCCCGGAACGGCGGGTGGTGGACGTCGATCACATCGTATTCGACCCAACGATGACCAAGGACCCGGCGATCTACATCAACACTTTTGAGGGCTTGCCGCTTGGGCCGGTCCGTGACGATGCTGCGTGCGAGAACCTGCGGTGGCTGATCTCGTTCCTTTGCAACAATGACGCCGAAGCGTTGGATTGGCTGGTCAAGTGGCTGGCCTACCCGCTGCAGCATATGGGCGCAAAGATGGACACCGCGATTCTGTTTCACTCAACCATGGAGGGCTCGGGCAAAAGCCTGCTGTTCGCGGACATCATGGGCGAGCTGTACGGTCGTTACGGTGCCACGGTTGGCCAGGCACAGCTGGAGGGCAATTTCAACGCCTGGCAAAGCGGCAAGCTTTGGGCCGTGTTTGAAGAGGTGGTGAGCCGTGACCAGCGCTACAACCAGGTAGGCAAGATCAAGCACATGATCACCGGCAAGACGGTGCGCATGGAGTCCAAGTTCATCAACGGCTGGGAAGAATCCAACCACATGAACTCGGCGTTCTTGAGCAACGAGATCATGCCGTGGCCGATCAGTGAAGACGACCGCCGGATGCTAGTGATGTGGCCAATGGAGACTCTGCCCGCCGAAAGGCAGAAGGCTATCGCCCGAGAGTTGGCCAACGGAGGGGTGGCAGCCTTGTACGGGTGGCTGCTCGATGTCGACCTTGGGGATTTCAACCAGCGCACGCGTCCGCCAAAAACTGAAGCCCGCCAGAGGCTTGTTGAGCTGAGTCGCACGGCTTGGCAGACCTTCTTCTACCTCTGGCGAAACGGCGAGTTGGGGCACGGTCTATGGGGCTGCTGCCTGACTTCCGATGTGTACGCCATGTTCCTTGAGTGGTGCTCCCAGAACAAAGAGAACTCCATGAGCCACACGAAGTTCTCGCTGATGTTAAGCGCGAAGGTGGAGAAGACACGCCCTATCCCCTGGACTGATGGCAGTTCTCGCCGATTTGCGGCGTTCTTTGTGCCCAGCGAGGGAGATCCTTCCCTGCCCCCATCCATGAAGTCGGCCGAGCTGGGCAAGACCGTTGTCGAGTGGCGTGCCCGAGCAAAGCTGGCGGGCTGGAGCGTGGACAGTTGGGACCACATCAAGAGGCTTGCGGCATGACTCTGCCATTAAGTGTGTTGGGTGTGTTGGGTTTGTGTTGGGTTGGTTTCGGTAAGCCAACACACATTCAGGCCCCGGAATCTGTGGCTTTGGGGGTATGTGTGTTGGGTGTGTTGGGTTTGTGCGCACGCGCGCGCGCGCGATTTTTTTTAATCGCTGAAATCGAAGGGGGAAGAAATCTCTATGCGAACCCTGAAAAACCCAACACACCCAACACACTCAACACAGTTACTTCCAATCCATTGAGTTCATTGAGTTCTGAGTGTGTTGGGTTTGTGTTGGGTTTGCCAAATGCGTGTTGGGTACTGGCCGGGGAGGGCTGGCGATGACGAAGGACCAAAGATTGCGCCAACAGGGGCAGGTGGATCACGCGCTGCACCGGATCGATATGGCGGCACTTATCGACCAGTCCGAACGCCTGCGTCTGGTTGCCGAGCTGATGAAGCATTGGGGAGAGCGGCGTGGACAGCTTGGGCTGGATGCCGGCTTGGGCAGTCAAATGGGCAGTATTATGGAATGGAAGGGGGCTGCACCGCGCGGAGGCTCGTCAGGTTCGCGAATTTTGGTCGGCGGTGCAGGCCTTGATCACGCGGCAGCAGAGGTTGACGCGGCAGTGGTCCAGCTGGAGCAGCGTGATCCGCGCGGGGCTACGCTGGCCAAGCTGGCCCAACTGCGCTACCTGTACGGGGCCACGGTGCGCGAGCAGATGCGCGAGGTTGGGCTGGCTGAGGACGCCGACCGCACCTACCGAAACTGGGTCAAGGCCCTGCATCTGCAGGTGTTTGCCATCCTGGCAGCCCGCGCAGGTCGCGTCCGCCAGCAGACCGTTCGTCGGGTCACTATGCGACTTGCATGCAACATTGAAGCGACATAGCCACCACATGGCGACGAACCGAAAATAGGCTCTTTTCGGTTTTTCCGGTGGCATGTAAAAAGGCGCCACGATATCAAAAGTGCGCTTAGGCACTCTGAGAAGCCCCACCCCATTGGTGGGGCTTTCTATGGGCTCTGCTCATGTTTGAGCCTGAACTGGGAAATCTTTTCTCACGATGTCCTTGAGCCAGAATGCGAAAAGCACCATTCCAAAGAAGAAGTACGAAGTGGCATTCCAAATGTTCATCAACAGGACAAGGATGTCGCCTCGAGTCAGTGCGGTCTCGGCGACGCCGAAGCGATAGATTTCCAAGCAGTTCATAAACGTGACAAACGCCGACATCAGCACTGGGACGATTTTCGTAGAGTACTGCCATATCCGCTTCAGGAGCTTCTTCAAGTCAGCGCGTTGCTCGGGCTTGAGTGCTACACAGGCGACCAAGACTCCGAAGAGTCCTCCGATGGTGCCCAATGCGCTCAGCACAGTCATAAAGATATCCATCACATCACCTCACACAAATAATCGCTCAGCAGGATAGTGGAGTCTCGTATGACCAATGAGCAACAAACGTTAGCCGAACTGCCGATCTGGATGGTGATCTTGCTGTCCCTGGTCGGCGGTGTTTCGGGAGAGATGTGGCGGGCGGACAAGGCGGGCGCTCGCGGTTGGGGGCTCGTTCGCCGGCTGGCCCTGCGTTCCGGCGCGTGTGTCACCTGCGGCCTGTCGGCCAATATGCTGTTGTACGCACTCGGCGTTTCGGTGTGGGCGGCGGCAGCGGTTGGTTGCCTGGCTGCGATGGCCGGCGCCGACGTCGCGATCAGCCTCTACATGCGCTATGCCGCTAAGCGGCTGGGCGTCAGCGAGGTGCCCAGCCGCGGTGATGCGGGTACGGAGTAGGACTAACCCCCAGGGTAGTGGGATGCCTCGTCCAAATCCTTTGGCTTAGCCGTCAATCTCGTTGATAGATGGTGCGAATGTGGCTTTGAAGTATCCGCGCAGCCTTACTTGCTCGAGCACCGTATCCGTGTCGATGCCGGTGGGTAAACCACCGAAGTCTGGGTCAATGGTTCGGCTAGGTTTCAGTCCTTTCAAGAACGTCTGATCGTCAATTGACAGCGTGTGAATGTCCTTGCCCGCTTCAACGATCAGAAGTTTCTCAAGCGCCTGATCGCGATAGATTTCTAACTGCATTGCTAAGTCCTTTTTGATGAGAGTGTCGGGGTGACGCTTCTCAACCGGACTTGTTATCACGATTGACCTTTCTTTCACAGCTCGCCATGCCGGTGAGCTTTTCGTAAATGAGGTGTGCCCATGAGCAAGCAGGTTTTCTCTGTTTTTCTTCCCGATCGTCGTTCGCCTATTCGCGTCGAAGCTGAAAAATTCCGTTACTTCGGTCTTGAGCTGGCGCTGGAGAATGGCGATGAAGTGGTTGCGCGCTCTTCTGATCGCGGTTTCGTTGTTCGCGACGACGCGGTCATTGATTTCGACTCGGGGCTTGAAGCTGCCCCGCTCGCTGTTTCTGAGATCAAAAGCCATCCTGCGCCTGTGTGGCCGTTTTTGGCCGGTGCCGGTGCAGCATTGGCTGGCCTCTATGGGGTTGCGAGCTGGTTGGTGTGATGGAGTGCCCAGGCCATTGCTGGCTAGGGCCGGGGACCCTGGCGATCTGGCCGGGGTACGGGGCAGGAAACCCGCGCTTCTGCGTTAGCGGCTGGTTCACCAGCTTAGTGAACTACGGTGAACTGGTTAACCCCCCGTATTCATTGGGTGAACTGGATGTTTCAGCATGACGCACCTAAGCAAATCTGAGTTCGCCGCGCGCAATGGTTGGTCGAAATCTTACGTCTCGAAACTCGCCAAGCAGGATCGGTTGGTCCTTACAGATGAAGGTAAGGTCGATGTCGAAGCAACCGAGCTTTTACTGGCTGAATCGGCCGACCCCAGCAAGGCCGCCGTCGCCGCGCGGCACGAAGAGCATCGCGTC
>Ga0308161_1002823_pt1 | contig 17806 bp, 15 predicted proteins | sample PhyFR2_FD_201034 | JGI IMG/M metagenome (GOLD analysis project Ga0308161, IMG submission 201034) | Phyllosphere microbial communities from UC Gill Tract Community Farm, Albany, California, United States - DLSLF.R2 | ecosystem: Host-associated > Plants > Phyllosphere > Unclassified | place: USA...
ATCTGATTGTGTTCGTCAATCAATTCTTTTGCGAGGAAGGTTTTTTTGTAAATGCGAACGATCAATGAAAATATTCAGAAAAATAAGTGGGAAAAATTGTCGCCAGCTTCCGTTGTGTGCTATAGTGTGTCTGGGTAGAAATACCTAATAAAAATCAGAGTAGGAAATAAAGCGTTAAGTGCTGAAAGGATGGGATGTTGCCTTTCGGACGAAGGACGGTTGTCCGCGGTTTTATTTTCGCATTCGCTGCATGTACTTGTAGCAACTCTAAAAGGAGATGCTCGTTATGAAAAGAAAAGTCGATGCACACATGATCGCGATCATGGGACTTTTGATTGCCTTGATGGTAGTCTTGTCGCAAATTTTGGGTTTTGAAACAGCCTATATCAAACTCACTTTTTCCTTCGTGCCCCAAATGATCATGGGGATGTTATTCGGTCCATTTTGGACAGCCATAGGTTCCTCATTGGCGGATATCGCAGGAATGGTGTTATTTCCAAAATCAGCATACTTTTTCGGTTTTACGATCAACGCCTTTGTCGGTGGGCTGATTTACGGGTTCTTTTTCTACCGTAAAGCAGTGACCCTCAAAAGAGCCGCGATGGTGGTCTTGCTGAACACAGTGTTGATCACACTGATCTTGACACCCATTTGGCTATCGATGATGCTGAATATTCCATTAACAAGCTGGGCAATCTGGTCTGTGCGTTTACTCAAAGCCCTGATCATGTTCCCAATCCAAACAGCGATGATCTATCTCGTCGGTCGGGCTGTACCCTATAAACGATTGACCCGACGATTTATCTAACTGCCACAACGAATGAACCAACATCCAGTAAAGCCAACGAACTGTTCGTTGGCTTTATTTATGCTTATTTTGTTTTTGGATTAGTGATCGCTTCGGCATGATAAGGTTGCACAGTATCCGCTACTTTCTTTAATTGTTCAGCCAACCGGTCTTGTCGAATAAACTGCAAGACCGCCAATGCCCCATCAATGGTCTCTTGGCCATGTTCTTTGTCGTTATGAAAAATGGCCAACACCCCCTCAAAGAAACGGATCATGACCCGAATACGATCGTTATCCGGCGGGAGGTCACTTGATAGATAAGACAAAATAGTAGACAATGCTGAGGGATTTTTGCGATCGATAAATAAGTAGGCTGCGTTTGTCAGCAACTTCGTATAAATTTGATATTGTTGATTTAAAGTATTGCGAAAATATTTTTTTTGGCTTAATTTTTCGATTTGAAAGAGAATAAAGGCATCATCGAACAAAAATAAAAGATTTGTAAACGTCGATAATTCAAATTTCCCCCACGTATCGATGCGGTTCAAATAGTCTTTGACCTTCTGCTCAATCTCATCTCTTTCAGTTGTGTCTTGTTTCTGAGATCCATTGTTCAAAATCAAAGTAAATTGACTAGATAATATATAATACATAAAATCATCACTTGCCGCATAGGCTTGTTTGGCGGTATCGATCAATGAAGTTAAGGTTGCATGGTCATGTTGATAGTAGACTTGCTGCATACGGCGTGACAACTTTATTTTATCTGAAAGTGCTTGATCGTTCAGTTGATAATCAAATTCCTCCAAAGTGACATTCATCCGGCTTAAGTAAGCCTTTAATGTATCGAATGCAATACGATGACCTTTTTGCTCAAAGGTTGCTAACGTACTGCGTTCAGAGATACCTTCGGCCAATTTGCGTTGCGAAAGATTGCGTTCTTTACGCAGTTGTTTCAATAGTTGATTTGCTTCCACATGATTGCCTCCTCGTCAAAAGTAAAGTGGACGGAAAAATAGTCCAATTATGTTTCTCTTTTATTTTCGCTATAAAATAGTAGTAAGTCAATCATCTATAACTGTCGATCATTCCCTTCATTTTCTTGGTTGGGAAGTCAAGAAAAAAGCAGGCGTAATTGGGTGCAGTGATAGAAGCCTTTCGTTGTCAGGTTTGATTGACTTATAGTGAAATGGATCTAACGTTTGGGGATCCATTGGTTTCATCAAATAATTTACTTGCGGAATCATTGGTTTTCTTTCAAACAGGAATGATTGCGCCCAAAAATCAGGCGCATAAGCACACGACCAATTGGTCTATGGCTTATGTGGCCTTTTTTGGTTATCTGGTTATATGAGAAAACTTGTCGCTGAAATGGCAGACGTGGACAATCACAACATGTTATTTATGATATCTGACCATTGAATGGAAGCAACGGGGCAGACATGTATATCGTCGGATCAACTCATTTGGTGTCAAGGCTAAAAATCTATAAATGTAAAGCAATACGACTTATAAAAAAACAACAAATACTTTGAACCAAGTGACGAGCAAAAATAATGGCAGATGATTGGCGCTAATATATTCCGTTTGTTTGGTTATAAAAACCTATGAATTAGGTATTTGTCACTAAAAATTTTAAGTAGATATTGTTTTGCTGTTTTTTCGAACCGAACTGTATCAAGCAGATTAATTGATAAAAAAACAACCTGTTGTTAAACTATAACTATCATAAAGAACAGGAGGATGGAAGAATGAAAAGAGGATTTAGAACTTATTTAGGCGCAGATGAGCGTGAGGCAGGCTATAATTTGTCTTGGGGATCTATTATTGCAGGTGTTGTGACGTTCATTGCATTATTTATGACATTGTCACTGATTGGGTCAGCAATCGGCTTTGGCATGGTGGAACCCACATCAAATGATCCGTTAGATGGGGTAGGAACCGGGTTGATCATTTGGACGATCGTGACATTTGTCTTGGCATTATTTGGTGCCGGCTTCGTGTCAGGTGTTTCTGCACGACGTATTGGATTGGTACACGGTTTCTTGACATGGGCAACGAGTATGATCGTCATGGTGGTCATGTTGTCTTACTTAACTGTAGGTGCGTTTTCATTGGTTGGTTCATTATTGGGCAATATCGGCTCAGCAGTGGGCAGTACAGTAGAAACCGTCGCTGGTGGAACGGCAGATGTCGCTTCTAAAGCCTTTGATGAGATCACTGGAAATATGGAAGACATCAATACAGATGAATTGCAAGCCAATGTCAATGATGTTTTAGAAGATACCGATGTGGCGGAGTTGCAACCTGATTACTTGCAAAACCAATTGTCAGATGCAACAGATGACATCACGGAAGCCGGCAAAGAAATTGCCACAAATCCTGAGAATGCAGATCAAATCATTGATGATCTATCTACCAAATTACAAGATCGTGCGACAACGATTGGCGATGCAGTTGATGAAGACGCCATTTCAAATGCAGTCGCGCAAAATACTGATTTAAGCCAACAAGAAGCAGATGAAGCGACACAAAATATCGTTGATGGTTTACAAACAGCATCAGATGAAGCGCAACAACAAATCGAAACAGCGCAACAAAATCTTGAACAAGCCAAACAAGAGATTGATCAAGCAATCGAAGATGCTAGACAAGCAGCAGATGAAGCAAGTGATACAACCGCACAAGCATCTATCTGGGGCTTTGTAGCAATGGTTCTAGGGTTAGCCTTGACCTCATTCGGTGGAATGATTGGTGCCAATTTGGTAAAAACAGCTGATCATGAGAATCGGATCTAAGGTTTAAAAAACGTAGTGTTAAAAGAAGCATCCTCAGAAAAAACGTGAGGATGCTTCTTTGTGTCTGATTATTGATTTTTTTCAACCGGCAGCAACAAGACCACGGAGGTGCCTTCGTTTAAACGAGAGTGGACGGTTAAGCCGAATTTCGGGCCATACAACAGTTTGATTCGTTGGTCGATATTGTCTAATCCGATGCCGGAATAATGGTCAAATGTTTGATTTTTTTGTTGCGTATCAGCTTCATTAAAGCCAATACCATTATCGATCACCTCGATCTGCAATCCTTCTTTGGTTAGACGAGAAAAGATTTGGATATAGCCCATCACTTCATCCGGAAAGGCATGGAGATAGGCATTTTCGATGATAGGTTGCAAGATCATTTTCGGTACCAGACTTTGCTCCGCGCCTTCATCTGTAAAGATCGTAGACTTAATCCGATCGCCGTAACGCACATTCATCAGTACAAAATAGTCTGTCACAATCGCCAATTCATCTTTCAATGGCACGATTTCTTCTCGTTTAAACGTATGCCGCAACAATTGAACAAAGCTGTCGATCGCTTGGGTGGCCTTTTCTTGCTCATTTTGCCAAATCAAAAATTTGATCGCTGTCAAAGTATTATAGACAAAATGCGGTTGGATCTGCATTTGCAGCGAACGAATTTCAAATTTGCGTTTATCCGCTTCGGTCACCATTAAGTGATCGACATAAGAAGCGAGGTCTTCCAACATCAAATTATAGGCGCGGCCGAGGGCACGGGTCTCATAAGTACCAGATAAGGTCACTTTTTCGCTAAAATCACCTTGCGTAACTGCGGGGATCTTATCGATCAACTGATAAATCGGTTTGGTGATTTTGCGGATGATCCAAAAAGCAAATAAGCTAAAAAGTAAAATACTGATAAAAGAAATCATGACGGCTGGTTGGATCAGTTTCATATTCCGAACCAAATGGGTTTCATCCAACACATCATAAAATGTAAATTGATAAGAATATAGCGGCAATTGATTGACGCTGGTTGCCGTTTTTTTAGCCACCAAAGCAGGATCAAAGCTTTCGCCTAAATATTGTTTTTCAGAACTGGAGAGCACTTGGTTGTCACTGTTGACGATATAGACGGCATGAAGCTGGATATTGAGTAACTGACTGTAAATCGACGCGAAATCTACCTCTTTTAAGAAAATCATGGCATAGCCAAAAATGGTGTTGTTTTTGATCAACTTCCGTACATACATGAGCCCAGGATAATCGGCAGTCGAGGTACTCAGACCCGCTTCTAAAAAATAGTATTGGCTGATCGCGGGATCAGTATTGATCTGTTCCACGAAGCTGCTAGACAAAAAATCCTCGACTGATTGATTTCGTACCGCATCATTTTGAAAGAACGTTCGCCCATTGACCCCGATCAGCACTAAATTGGAGGGAATATCTTGAAACAGGGAACGGGTGTCTTGTAGTTGATCATTTAATTCCAAAATGGTGCGTCCTTGATTTAACTCCCCTTTCAAATAGCTTTCTACGGCTTTGCTTTCGTCCACGATATCAAAGATTCGATTGATATTGTCATTCAAACGTTCATAATCTTCCTGGATCTTTTCTAAAAGAAGTTCGTTGGAACTTTGATAAGAAGCGACATAGGCATCTTTGGAACGACCGTAGATCACAGCGACGGTTAATAGACAGACACTGATCACACCAACGACAACGAAAAGAAAGATCCGGGCAAACAACTCATTTTCTTTGATCCAATTGCGCCATTTCATAGTTGATTCATCCTACGGTATTTGGATGGCGTCATTTGAAATTCTTTTTTAAAAATACGAGAAAAATAACTGATATCAGAATAACCGATTGCCTGACTGATTTCTGATAGGTTCAAATTAGATTTGACTAGCAGTTCTTTGGCTTTTTCTAGACGAATGTTTTTCAAATAATCTGAAAAGCTCATGGTTAATTTCGAAGACAAGAACGCAGACAAATATGTATAACTGAAATGAAACGTGTCCGCCAATTCCGACAAAGATAAACTTTTCATATAATTGTCATGGATGAATCTTTGGATCGATACCAATAGATCGTCTTCATCTAATGGCGACAATGGGGTCAGTTGATTCCGGATCGCTTCGATGGTCTTTAGCAATAAATCAGAGAAATCTTCTAAGTACCTAACTGTGGCAACTTCCCGCAAGAATTGATGTTTGATCTGACTAAAAGCTGCTTCATTTGGAAATTCTTCTTCCAAACGAGAAAGCAATGTATAAAAAATACTGCCGGCTTGTTGTTTTAAGACACCGGGTTCAACATTTGAAATGATCATCTCATTAAAAAATTCTTCGATGCGGGCGATACCCAACAAGAAATTGTTATCTAGTAATGCCCGCAAGAATTTCTTTGTATCAAATCGTTCACTTGTCAGGTATGGGAATAATTCATGTTCAAATACCAAGCGCTGCCGCTTATAAAAAAAATATTGACCGCGGCTTTTTTCTTTCAATTGTAGGTAGGATGTCCGCAATTGATCAATTTTGTGAAAAGCATTGCCTAAAGTAAAGAATGCGTCTGGTTCGGTATAGGTCAACTGCAGCAAACATTGTTTTAAAGATGTGCCAATGTCAAGATGCTGTGGCCCACATATCAATAACCCAGCATCGTTGTTGCTTGTGCGAAAGGGCAATGTTCGTAATTTTGGCTCAGACTGCGCGAATTCATTCAAGGCATGAAACAGTTGCTGATTTGATTGGAAATGGCGCAAGTTTGTATAAAGCAGCTGATAATCTGCCGGTGTAAGGGTTGGGTTCAAATAAGCATCGATCGGTTGAAGTGATTCTTCATAGCCGGCCAAATAACGGTTCAATGCCTCTTGTAATTGTGTTTCTTCGGAAATCGATCCCTGACTATGACTGATTTTTTTGGCAATTTTGCCGAGTGTCTGCAACAAAGATGCCGGTGTCAAGGTTGGCTTCAATAAGTAATCAAGGGCGCCATTCTTAAATGCTTGACTCACATAGTGAAAATCATCATAGCTGCTCAAAACCAGAAAATGGACCTCCGGGTATTGCTGTTGGATCACTGTGGTCAACTGAATGCCGTCCATTTGCGGCATTTTCAAGTCGGTGATCACGATGTCAGGTTGCAACGTTTGAATCTGATGTAAAGCTTCTTCCCCGTTTGCCGCATCCCCCAGCAAACGGAAACCTTCTTGTTCCCAACGAATCATATGTTTCAATCCATCACGGATCGTCGCCTCATCATCGACGATTAATACTGTATGTAAATTAGCCATCAAAAATACCCCCTATTTCTTCTATTTTAATATAAACGCTTTCAAAAAAGATAGCTATTGGTAAATTTTTTCTTTTTTTGGACAATTTTAGTAAGCTCTTTCAAAGTTATTGAATGCGGTTACAGATTCGATGTATAGTATGGATGTAATAAATAAGGAAAGAGGGATAGAAATGAAAAAATTGATAACTTCTATTGTAACGGCAGCAGCGCTTTTGACTTTGGCGGCTTGTGGCAGCAGTGGGTCTAGTTCTGGAGATTCAAGTGCTTCTTCTGATAAAGTGACAGTTTGGGCCTGGGATGAAACTTTTAATATCAAAGCAGTTAATGAAGCCATCAAAGTATATGAGAATGATGATGTCGATGTTGAAGTCGTGACGATGTCACAAGATGATATCGTGCAAAAACTAAATACCAGCTTGGCTTCAGGGAATACGGATGGCTTGCCAAATATCGTTTTAATTGAAGATTACCGTATCCAAGGGTATTTATCCTCTTATCCAGATGCATTTAGTGACTTGACGGATATCGTCAATGAAGATGATTTTTCCAGCTATAAATTTGCAGTCAATAAAGTTGATGATGTGATTTATGGCGTACCGTTTGACAGTGGTGTGGCTGGATTATTCTACCGCACAGATTACTTAGCAGATGCTGGGTACGAAGCAGCTGACTTAGAAGATATCACATGGGATGATTTCATCCAAATCGCCAAAGATGTCAAAGAAAAAACTGGCCATCCAATGATGTCGTTGGATCCAAGTGACTTAGGCTTGGCACGGATCATTATGCAGTCTGCTGGTGAATGGTATACCGGTGAAGATGGAACAACAGTAACGATCAAAGACAATGAATCCTTTAAAGCAGGATTGAATGTATTGGCGACACTATTGAATGAAGGTTTGGTTGAGCAAGTATCTGATTGGGATGGCGGCGTCAACGCGGTACAATCAGGGAATACCGCTTCTGCACCAACAGGCGCGTGGTACTCAAGCACGATCCAAGGTGCTGAAGATCAAAGCGGCAAATGGGCGATCGCACCAATTCCATCTATTGCAGGCAACAGCAACTCGGTCAATGCATCTAGTATCGGCGGTGCCGGCTGGTATGTCATCAAAGGTGTGGATGGCGAAGACAATGCCAAAGACTTCTTAGATAAAACATTTGCATCGAACAAAGAATTGATGGGTACGTTGGCAACTGAGATTGGGTTAGTATCGACAATGAATGCCGCTGAAGAAACAGAAGAATATACTTCAGGTTTGGACTTCTACGGTGGTCAAAAAGTCTTCCAAGACTTCTCTCAATGGTCACAAGAAATCCCAGCTGTAAACTACGGCAACCATACCTATGCCATCGAGTCTGTCTTGACTGAAAGCTTGCAACGGGTCATCAATGGCGAAGATATCGATAAAGTATTAGAAGATGCACAAACACAAGTAGAAGCACAGATTGCAAACTAATCGAACAACTTTGCAGAAACTCGTGAGCAATCGCGAGTTTCTGTGTTAAGGAGGAAACACCATGAAAAATAAATCAAAAAATTGGTTTGCCAATGGCAATGCATTTATCACATTACCTGTTATTTTGATCTCAGCATTGGTCTTTATCCCAATGATCTCAGCGTTATTTACATCTTTTCAATCAGGTACACCAACGGCCATGACCTTCAACGGGTTGGGGAATTATCAGCGAATGCTAACAGATTCTACCTTTAAAAAAGCCTTTGGCAATACGTTTTTATACTTATTGATCCAAGTACCGATCATGCTCTTTTTGGCATTGATCGTATCGAACATATTGAACGACAAAAAGCTAAAATTCAAAGGCTTGTTCAGAACGGCATTGTTCTTGCCTTGTATCACATCTTTGGTTTCGTATTCTTTGATCATGAAAAGTTTGTTCTCAGCCAATGGCTTGGTCAATAATTTCTTGACTCAGATCAATGTGATCGATACACCGATCCAATGGTTGACCGATCCATTTTGGGCTAAAGTCTTGATTATTTTTGCCATTACTTGGCGCTGGACCGGTTACAATATGATTTTCTTCATTTCTGGCATGCAAAATATTGAACCTAGTATCTACGAAGCTGCCGAAATCGACGGTGCCTCAAAATGGGACCAATTTTTCAAGATCACGATTCCCAATTTGCGACCAATTATTCTTTTCACGACCATCACTTCAACGATCGGTACCTTGCAATTATTTGACGAAGTCCAAAACATCACAGGCGGTGGCCCTGCAAACGCGACGACGACATTGTCGCAGTATATCTATAACTTGAGTTACAAGTTTACGCCAAACTTTGGCTATGCCGCAGCGGTTTCCTTTGTGATCGTGATTGCGATCGTTATCTTGTCGATCATCCAAACCAAAATAGGAGGGAAAGAAAATTGAAAACTTTATCACTGACACTCAAATATCTCTTTTTATGTATCCTGGCTTTCATCTCGATTTTCCCTTTTGTCTGGATGATTCTAGGCATGACCAATCAAACCTTTGATATCGTTGCTGGGAAAATAATGATTGGTGACCAATTGGTCATCAATTTCCAAAATCTATTCGCCTCAGATCTGAATTTTACTCGTGCCCTTGGCAATTCAGCATTTATTGCAGTGATCACCACGATTTTTGCCTTGCTCTTTTCATCAATGGCGGGCTATGGCTTTGAAATTTATCGCACCAAAACCAAAGACCGGATTTTCAACATTTTGCTCTTGTCGATGATGGTGCCTTTTGCGGCATTGATGATTCCCTTGTATCGGATGTTCAGTAAACTGAGCGGCACACCGATCGGCATCAATACCTTTGCTGTTGTGATCTTACCGTCTGTATGTACTGCGTTCTTGATTTTCTTCTTCCGGCAGAATATCAAAGCTTTTCCGAAAGAATTGGTGGAAGCCGCTAGGATCGATGGATTGAACGAATTGAGTATTTTCTTGAGAGTCTATATGCCGACAGCCAAAAATACCTATGCGGCAGCAGCGATCATTACATTTATGAATAGTTGGAACAATTATTTGTGGCCATTGGTCGCTTTGCAATCCCCGGACAAACGGACAGTGCCACTGGTTCTATCGGCAATGGGTGCTTCGTATACACCAGATTACGGCATGATGATGTGCGGGATCGTGATCGCTACTTTGCCGACAGCCATTATTTTCTTTGTTCTGCAAAAACAATTTGTACAAGGTATGCTAGGTTCTGTGAAATAACCATGACTAAACAGTTGGAAAGGATATCCCATGATTACATTTGATCAAACGAATCATATTTTTCATTTAAGCAATGGGCAGATCAGTTATGTGATGCAGATCGAAGAAGGCGGCAATCTTGCCCATATCTATTATGGCAAGTATCTGACCCATTATTCTGGCGGGTATCGTTATCCCCGCATTGATCGGTCTTTTTCGCCAAACCCGCCAGGAAGTAAAGACCGTTTGTTTTCATTAGACACATTGATGATGGAGTTTCCCGGTAATGGCTTTGGCGATTTCCGCGAAGCAGCCTATGACATTCGGCATCAAAACGGTAGCCACGTGACCCATTTTGTCTATCAAGGACATGAAATCATGCAAGGCAAACCAATGCTGGCTGGCTTGCCTCAAACCTATGGAGATGCTGACGCAATCGAGACTCTGTGCCTGTCCCTCTTAGATGAAACGGCCAAACTGGAGCTGAAGTTGTCTTACTCGATTTTTTCTGATACCGCAGTGATCGTTCGTTCTAGTCAGCTGATCAACCACCATGAGCAGCAAGTGCGGATCGAACAATTTGCCAGCCAATCGATCGACTTTCCCAATCGTCCGCTAGATTTGATCCATCTGCATGGTGCATGGGCACGGGAACGTCAAATGACCCGTGAATCGATTCAGATCGGCACCAAGCGCTTGGACAGCAAACGAGGATCCAGCAGTCATCAGCAAAATCCCTTCAGTATCTTAGCAGATCCGCAAACCAACGAAGTCCAAGGCACATGTTTTGGTTTTAGCTTGATTTATAGCGGCAGTCATGAAACGGTCATTGAACGAGATCCCTATCAGCAAACGAGAGTGATCATGGGGATCAATCGTGACCATTTCAATTGGCAGCTCAATCAAGGAGGCATCTTCCAAGCGCCTGAAGTTGTGCTGGCATATAGTGATCAAGGATTGAACCAATTATCCCATGTATACCATGACTTTTATGACCAGCATTTGATTCGCGGCAATTTCAAACACAAAGAGCGGCCCATCTTGATCAACAATTGGGAAGCCACCTACTTTGATTTTGATGAAGATAAACTGGATCGCTTAGTGGAGGAAGCCAAAGCACTAGGCATCGAACTATTTGTGTTAGATGATGGCTGGTTTGGTCAGCGGGAAGATGATCAGACCTCCCTTGGTGATTGGTTCGAAAACGAAGGGAAATTGGCCTCAGGGCTTGCAGGATTTGCCAAGAAAGTCAAAGACCGCGGGCTGCAATTTGGGTTGTGGCTAGAACCAGAAATGGTTTCTGGCGATAGTGAATTGTATCGCGCCCACCCTGAATGGCGCTTAGAAGTCCCGCAGCGCCAACCAGCATTGAGCCGCAGTCAATATGTGTTAGATTTTTCCCGGCAAGATGTCCGTGACCACATCTATCAACAGGTGCAAAAGCTGTTTGATCGCGTGCCAATCGACTACATCAAATGGGATATGAACCGCAATATGTCCGATGTCTATTCCTTGCTGCTGGACCCAGCCCAGCAAGGAGAAGTCGCCCATCGTTATATGCTAGGGTTGTATGACTTTCTGGAAAAATTGACAACGACCTATCCACAGATTTTATTTGAAGGTTGTTCTGGTGGTGGGGGTCGGTTTGACCCAGGTTTCTTATATTATATGCCGCAGATTTGGACCAGCGATAACACCGATGCCATTGCTCGGCTGAAGATCCAGTATGGCACCAGCTTGGTTTATCCACCGTCAACCATGGGGTCCCATGTGTCAGCCGTGCCGAATCATCAGACACATCGCATCACTGATCTCTCCATTAGAGGGCACGTGGCGATGTCAGGATTATTGGGGTACGAACTAGATCTGACCCAATTGACGACAGCTGAGAAAACAGCCATCAAAGAGCAAATCCATGTCTATAAGCAACATCGACACTTGCTGCAATTTGGCAGATTTGTCCGCTTGCTGAGTCCGTTTGAAGGCAACGATACAGCCTGGATGTATATCAGTCAGGATCGATCGGAAGCTATGGTCTTTTATTTCCGTGTGTTAGCTGAAGCTTCCGCGCCATTGGTGACATTGAAATTGCAAGGCTTAGATGCTGAGAAACAATATGCGTCCGACTTGGGGATCCAGGGTGGGGATGAGTTGATGCAGATCGGCTTCTACGTGAATCCGCACTTGGCAGGAGACTATGCTTCTCAGATGTACCATTTCAAAGCGATCGATAAGCCCGAGATGTGAGTAGATAGTATCAAACATGTGCATAACCAAAAGAAGGACTGAAAGGAAGCTTTCAGCCCTTCTTTTTGGTTATTTTTTTCAGATCACTGAAGGAGTGTCTGTGATGAAATCCAGCAATCGATAGAGGATGCGCTTATTTTCTGTAGGCACTTCTTGCATCAAAATTGCTGCAGAGTCTTGCTGCAAAGCATTCTTGCTATCCGCTGCGTAAGCCCCATCGTTGATGACCATTTCCCGCACATTCTCAACCAAGGGTTCAAAGTGAAACTGCAAGCCAATGATCCGCTGGTTCAGGATAAAGCCCTGATTGGCAACCAGGTCACTGCGAAACAGCCGCTGTGCATCATTCGGTATCTCAAACATTTCTTCGTGCCAATGCAAGACGGTCATTTGATCTGGCAGTTGCGGGATCACCGATGATTCAAGATAGACTGGTGCCCAGCCTACTTCTTTATGGGGGGCTTTCGTTACGGCATATCCGAGGGCTTTGACGATTTGCTGTGCGCCATAGCAGGCCCCAAAAATTGGTTTATTTTGCTTGATCAACGCCAAAATCAGTGATCGTTCTTCGCTGATCCATGGCAGTGGGTCATTTGGGCTCATAGGGCCACCCAAAATCACTAAGAAATCTGTTTCATCAGCAAGGGGCAAAACGCCGTTGAAGTGGTAAGGATGGTAGATGAAGACCTCATGACCATACATTTTTGCCCAATCCATGATCGCGCCAGGCCCTTCGTTTGGTGTATGTTGCAAAATGTTGATACGCATAGTTGTTCCTTTCTCATCGACGGCAATGTTGGCTGCGGGTTTCGCCTGCAAGTACCCGTTAATGTTGGCAGTGTAGCATGAGATCCAGCCAAAGTCAAAAGAGCTGCGACAGCTAAAAGCGGAGAAAGAATCTTTTCTTTTTTCACCAAATAGGCATATGATGAAAACAAAGGATGGTTGTTGTTGGTTGAACATGAAGGAGGCGGTCAAATGGACGGTCATACAGTGGCTGTTGAACCAGTCACAGAAGAAACATTACTAGCCGGCGGGTATCGAAAATACCATGGCGAAGCGATCGATGTCTATTATAATAAGGAAATCTGCATCCACAGTGGCAACTGTGTACGAGGAAATTCCGCTGTGTTCGAAGTTGGACGCAGACCCTGGATTATGCCAGATATTGGCGAAGCACCGCAAGTAGCGCAAGTGATCCATACTTGTCCAAGTGGCGCCTTAAAATTTATCACGAAGGAGCATTCATGATGGAAATCGTAGAAGAAAAAAACCGTTATGCTTTAAAAGACGGCGACAAAGAAATAGGTGAAATGACCTGGTCAGATGCCGGAACCGAGCGCATGATCATTGATCATACCTTTGTTGATCCTAGTTATCGCGGACAAGGACTAGCGGAAAAACTTGTCGCCAAAGGGGTAGATAAAGCCCGTAAAGAAAACAAGAAAATCATTCCCTTGTGTCCGTTTGCCAAGAAAGAATTTGAACAAAAACCCGAGTACGAGGATGTGTGGAATCGATAATCGATGAAGCTCAACAAAAGAAGTCTTTACCAGCAACAAGGTAAAGACTTCTTTCTTTTTATGAAAAATAATGTTGATGAAACGCAATATGCCGTTCAATAAAAGAGGCAATCGTGAAATAACTATGGTCGTACCCTGTTTCTGATTCATAGCGCACAGATGCGCCAGCTTCTTTGGCAGCTGTCAGAAAATCAGTCTCAACTAGTTGGGTGTCATAAAAATCATCCGCTGTACCTTGGGTGATCAATATCGGCGGTGGCGGTCCATCAACGTTGGACACCAATGCCGTCGCATCCCATGCTTGCCACTTGGTCTGATCTTCTCCTAGATAGGCAGTAAAGGCTTTTTTTCCCCAAGGAACGACCGACGGATGACTGATTGGGGCAAAAGCGGAGATGGCTTTAAAACGTGCTGGATTTTTTAATCCCAGAATCAAGGCACCGTGCCCCCCCATAGAATGACCCATGATACTTTCTTGACCGGAAAAATGAGGAATCAAGTCATAGACGATGGCTGGCAATTCCTTGGTCAGATAATCGTACATATGAAAATGTGCTTGCCAAGGCGTTTCCGTGGCGTTCAGATAAAATCCAGCCCCTTGGCCTAGATCCCAATCTTCACTATCCGCAACATCTGCGCCCCGAGGAGAGGTATCCGGCATCACAAAAGCGATGTTCTGCTGGGCGGCATATTTCTGGAACGCGCCTTTTTGGCTGAAGTTATCATCGGTACAAGTCAATCCTGCCAACCACCAGATCAAAGCAGTTGGGGTAGCGGCAGTTGCAGCTTCGGGTAAATATAAACTGAAGGTAGCTTCAGTTTGTAAGGTTTCAGCATAATGACGATACTTGATCTGCAGACCGCCGTGACTTTTGTGTTGTTCAATCATTTTTAGACGCATGCATCGTCGCCTCCATAGGTCAAGATCGTACGGATCGATTCACCGGCATGCAATAAATCAAAAGATGTATTGATTGCATCAAAGTCAAGATAATGGGTGATGAAAGAGTCTAAATCAATGTCGCCAGCCATATAATCTTGCACCATCCCTGGCAACTGTGAACGTCCTTTGACGCCACCAAAAGCGGAACCTTTCCAGACCCGACCAGTCACCAATTGAAAAGGACGGGTAGCAATCTCTTTGCCGGCACCAGCGACACCAATGATAATGCTTTCGCCCCAGCCTTTGTGACAAGCTTCCAAAGCGGATCGCATGACATCGACATTGCCGATACATTCAAAGCTGTAATCGACGCCGCCATCAGTCATTTCCACCAAGACATCTTGGATAGGGCGATCATCGTCCTTTGGATTGACGAAATCAGTGGCACCCATTTTTTGCGCTAGCGGCCATTTGTCAGGATTGGTATCAACAGCGATGATGCGTGCAGCATTGGCTTTTTTTAATCCTTGGATCACAGCTAGACCGATGGCGCCTAATCCGAAAACTGCGTTGATTGAACCGGATTCGACGTTGGCAGTATTTTTGACTGCCCCTAAACCAGTGGTCACACCGCACCCAAAAAGAGCGACTTTGTCTAAGGGGGCACGATCATCGATTTTAACTACATTGATCTCGTTGACCACCGTATACTCGCTAAACGTGCTGGTGCCCATATAATGATAAATCGGTTGACCTTGGTAAGAAAAGCGAGTAGTTCCATCTGGCATCAAACCTTTGCCTTGCGTTTCTCGCACCGCGGAACAAAGATTTGTTTTGCCTGATAGACAGAATTTACACTTGCCACATTCTGCAGTATATAAAGGGATCACGTGATCGCCAACTGCGACCGACGTAACGTCAGAACCTATTTTGACGACGACCCCTGCGCCTTCATGGCCTAAAACTGCGGGAAAGACGCCCTCAGGATCATCCCCCGATAGCGTAAAGGCATCCGTATGGCAGACTGAGGTATATAAAATTTTGATCATCACTTCTGTGGCTTTCGGATCGGCCACGTCGATCTCGACGATTTCTAATGGTTTGCCGGCTTCGAATGCTACGGCTGCTTTGCTTTTCAAATCACATCGACCTTCTTTCAAATAATAGTTTGCTTGTGTTCAGTATAACGGTTGTGTCAGTTGATTCAATACTGATGAGTTTGTCACTATCGACAAAAGATGGTATAGTGCCTATCATTGGATCATACCCATCACATGTAGAGAATAGGAGAAAACGATGTATCACTATAATGACAAAGAATTTGTCCATACCAAAGACCTCGCCATGTATGTCATTGGTGGTAAATACAAGATTGCGCTGATTTGGGCGTTGCTGCAGCAACCGGTTTTGCGGCTGAGTGAGATCCATCGTTTGCTGCCAGCAATCAATCAACGGATGATCATTCGCCAATTAAGAGAACTTGAACGAGATCAAATCATCACCCGTCAGGTTTATCCAGTCGTACCACCCAAAGTCGACTATCGTTTGACGGAGATTGGCTTGTCCTTAAGACCAATCGTCGAAGAAATCTGTCAATGGGGTGATCAGTACTGGGCAACGGTGGAGGGAGCTTCTGATTCCACTTTACCAGATGAAGCAACATAAGAGAAATATACGGACGTCGGGTACAAAAAATCACTCTTTGCATGGCGCAAAGAGTGATTTTTTTAATGTTGAAACTGGGCGTGGTACAAGCGATAGTAATACCCTTGCAGCGCCAATAATTCTTCATGGGTGCCTTGTTCTACGATTTGGCCAGCATCCATGACTAGAATCTTATCGGCGGCCCGAATCGTGGACAAGCGATGGGCAATCACAAAGCTGGTTTTGCCTTGCATCATGCGTAAGAAAGCATCTTGGATCTTTTTCTCCGTCAAGGTATCGACTGAGCTGGTGGCTTCATCTAAAATCAGCATCGGAGGATTCGAGATCATAGTCCGGGCAATCGTCAGCAATTGTCGTTGTCCGTCAGAGATTTTAATACCTTGATGTCCAATCGGGGTATCAAGTTTTTCTGGCAAGCGCATGACATATTCATACATATAGGCACTTTCCAGCGCAGCATAGATTTCTTCGTCGGTGGCATTCGCTCGGCCATATTGCAGATTCTCTCGCAATGAGGCATCAAAGAGCCACGTGTCTTGCAAAACCATCCCGAAACTTTGGCGTAAATCTTCTCGTTTCAGTTGCCGGATATCGATACCATCGATTCGGATCGAGCCTTTGTCGACATCATAGAAACGCATCAGCAAATTGACCAATGTGGATTTCCCAGCACCGGTCTTTCCGACGATGGCGACGGTTTCCCCTGGTTGGGCGGTAAAGGTAAAGTCTTCGATCAATTTTTGGTCTGGATCATAGGCAAATGCGACATCTTCAAAATCGATTTTCCCCTTGATCGATGTTAAAGCATGAGATTCTTGGTCATCAGCAGATTCTGGTTCTTGATCCAACAAATCAAAGGTTCGAGCCAAGCCAGCAAGTGCTGTTTGGATTTGGGTAGTGATCCCGGACAATTCGATGAAGGGTTTCGAAAATTGTGTCGAATAAATCGTAAAACTTGAGATAACACCAATCGTAACCGATCCTGTGCCAGAAAAGAACAACAATCCGCCGACGAACCCAACCGACAAGTAAGCCAAATGATCCACAAAGCGAGAGAGGGGATTGGTCAATGAAGAAGAAAACTGGGCTTTTTGGCCTCTGACGTTCAGATCTTGATTGATGGTTTCAAACTGTGTTTGATTGATCGCCTCACGGTCGAAGGCTTTGACGATTTTTTGGTTGCCGATCATTTCAGTCACAAAGCCTGAAATCTCACCGACGATCTCTTGCTGCCGGGCGAAATGGGATTGGGAAGTTCTTGTAACGACCCAGTTGACCAAGAAAATGATCGGTGTGGATACCAAGACGACCAGCGTCAACGGAATACTCATTTGACACATCACGATCAAGGCAATCAAAACCACAGAAATCCCCGAAAGAGCTGGTTGAAGACAGCTGAGACAGCAATCGATATATTGT
>Ga0308161_1002825_pt1 | contig 17804 bp, 16 predicted proteins | sample PhyFR2_FD_201034 | JGI IMG/M metagenome (GOLD analysis project Ga0308161, IMG submission 201034) | Phyllosphere microbial communities from UC Gill Tract Community Farm, Albany, California, United States - DLSLF.R2 | ecosystem: Host-associated > Plants > Phyllosphere > Unclassified | place: USA...
CTGTAAAGGCACAAAACAAGCAGACTCGTATGCTCGTAGATATGATTGGCATCTGTTAGCTCCCAGAAGGATTGTGATAGCGTTAGCTGATTGGCGTTGATTTGGTTCGTTAAATTGGGTATCGGAGCTTTTGGTGAGGTGCCCACCGCTTTACAAACGATCTAGGCGAGTAGCAGTTCATTACAAACCAGCGGGCGAGAGTGAGTTATGGGCAACCCGACTCGAATATTAGCGTTAAAACATGGGGTGGAGCGGTCTAAGCGAGAGAAGCTTGATGCCAACCAAAGGTAAAGTTTCAGGATTAAATCTTGGAAAGGCTTGGTGGCCAGACAATATTTATTTAAAATTGTGGCGATTTGCAGATACAGAGAATGGTTTAATGAGTTCCATTTCGCGGAAAGTGAGGCACGCGCCACAAGCCGCAACGAGAGGTGCATCACTTTCCAACGCGAAAAATCTCTACTGACTGGCCTCCGTCAATTCGCGGAAACTGATTGAAGATAAGCAATTAGATCATCAATCAAGGCATCATTGGTAATGCGTATTGATGCCATCAGGGTACCTTTAACGAGTTGTTGAGGTGCATGAAGATATTGTTTTAATGTGTCATTGGTCCACACCAAACCGTTATCGCCCGCTTTGACCATAGCCGCAGAGTAATGGTAGCCTGCCACAGTGCCAGCTTTTCGACCCATCAAGTTGAGCAGCGTCGGGCCTATCTTATTTTGATTGCGATCTGCATAATGGCAAACCGCGCAAAGCTTAAAAACTTTTTTACCCGCTTCGATGTCGGCTGCTTCAGAAATGGTGGTATTGACAAAGCTAAGCGTTATGATAATTGCCCAAAATTTTAAGTTTACGTTTAATGTTTGATAAAATAATTTTAGCATAACACAGTGGTACCTGATTTGGTGATTAACGTATTCTTCAAATACCACATAATGGAAACCGATTGGATTAGAAACACTTTGATAGGATTAGCATATGTCTCGTTTCCAGATAATTAAGTTAACCAATGATGCCATTGGTCGGATTAAAGAGATCATGAATGCCCACCCTGAAGCCTCAGGCCTAATGATTGGTGTGAAAAAGGGTGGCTGTGCCGGCATGGAATATACAATTGATCTTGCAACAGGTACACCAGAAAATGCCGATCGTGTCGATCAAGATGGCGTATCAGTGTTCGTTTCAAAAAGCGCGACTTTGTTTTTATTGGGCACCGAGATGGGCTTTGAAACGTCGAAGTTGCGTACCGGTTTTGTATTTAATAATCCAAATCAAACATCCGCGTGTGGATGTGGCGAGTCGGTTGAAATTATTCCAGTATCCCAGAAAGCGTTAAATGAATTGCAAGGGCAGCAGTAGAAGAAGCATTGGGAATGGAGCAAAACGATCAGGTTACCGACCAGTTGGGTCGTGTCCATAAAATGAATATTTTAATTTAAAAGTGACAGAGAAAAAACAGATCCACCTTTTGAAAATCAAAATACTTTGAAAACTCTAAGCAAACGATGGATATTCGTCCGGCTTATTGAAGGTACCTGTCCGATTTTTTAAACGTTATCGCCAAATCGCCCTTAGATGAGTTCAGACTTCGCCTGTTGCCATAAGGATTCCATTTCGGATAAGTTACTATCTGATAGATTGCGGCCTTGGCTTTTTAGGCATTTTTCGATGTAAGCGAATCTTTTCCGAAACTTATTGTTAGTTCGACTTAAAGCCGCCCGGGGATCTATCTTTAATCGCCTCGCTAAATTGAGAATCGCAAATAATAGATCACCAAATTCATCTTCAATTTCTTGCGAATTATGTGAAGTGATAGCCTCAGTAAGCTCCATCTTTTCCTCTTCAATCTTAGCAATTATCTGGCTCACATCGTGCCAATCAAAACCGACTTCCGCGGCTTTGTCTTGCAGAGCGATTGCTTGCTGGTAGGTAGGGAGTGATGTTTTCACTGAGCTGAGCAATCCCTTCGGGCTGTCATCGCTAAGCCCGGCGGCCTCACGCCTTTGTTGGCGCTCAATCTTTTCCTGTTTTTTGATACGCTGCCAGTTCGTTTCAATTTCTCCAATCGTTCGAGCAGAACCGTGATCAAAGACATGAGGGTGGCGTCGGATCATCTTTGTCACGACAGAGGAAACCACATCCGCGAAGGTGAAGCTTTCTTCTTCCTTAGCCAATTGAGCATAAAAGACGATTTGAAAAAGCAAATCACCTAATTCTTCGCATAGATCGATTTTGTCGTTACGCTCTATCGCATCAACAACTTCATAGACTTCTTCTATCGTAAATGGAATAATCGTAGCAAAACTTTGATTTAAGTCCCACGGGCATCCAGTTTTTGGGTTGCGGAGTTGTTCCATGATATCTAATAAATCTTGAATGTTTTTTTGGGATTTATTCATTTTACTCTGCTCTTGAAAATTTCTTACACCTTGAAAATAATCTTAATATTTCGCATAAATAAAATGTTTGCTAGCTCCAATAGGTAAAATTAAATGAAAGTTCTGGTTACTGGTGGTGCAGGGTACATTGGTTCTCACACCTGCGTTGCACTTATAGAAGCAGGTTACGATGTTGTCATTGTAGACAATTTCGACAATAGTCATCATGAAGTGGTTAATCGTATCGATCGCATTACCGGACGCCGACCATTTAATGAACCAGGCGATATTCGCGACCGGGCGTTTTTAGAGATGGTTCTTGAACGCCACCGTTGTGACGCGGTTATCCATTTTGCCGGTCTTAAGGCTGTAGGCGAATCCGCTGAGAAACCACTCAATTACTATGATTGTAATATTTTGGGAAGTTTGCGACTGCTACAGGCCATGCGAACAGTTGGACTCAAGAAGTTGGTATTTTCTTCAACTGCAACTGTCTATGGAACGCCAATTTATCTCCCTTATGATGAAAATCACCCACTTTCTCCAACGAGCGTTTATGGGCGCACAAAACTGCTTGTCGAAGCTATGTTGAAAGATTTATTTGATTCAGACCCAACCTGGTGCATTTCCATCCTACGGTATTTTAACCCTGTTGGCGCTCATGAAAGTGGGTTGATCGGCGAAGATCCCAAAGGTATTCCCAATAATCTTATGCCTTTAATATCGCAGGTCGCGTCGGGTCGTCGCCAAAAACTAACCATTTGGGGCAATGATTATGCCACACCAGATGGCACAGGTGTACGCGATTATATTCATGTTTCAGATCTTGCTGAGGGGCATGTCAAAGCGCTGCAGAAGCTAGAAGAACCGATGTGCAAACCAATTAATTTGGGATGTGGCAAGGGATATAGTGTGTTGGAGGTGATTAATGAGTTTGAACACGTCTCCAATCGTAAAATCAATTATGAGGTTGGGCCGCGGCGTGCTGGTGATATTGGTGAGTTTTTTGCAAACCCTGCAACCGCCGAAACTGAATTAAATTGGCGAGCAAAACGCGATTTATCAACTATGTGTAAAGACATGTGGAATTTCCAAGTCAAAAATCCAGACGGTTACAAATAATTAGCTGATCGGCAATGTATACGCGCTCGAAAGGCCAATTGGGACGGTTCTAAAAACGTAAATTCATTGCGATGCATCTCGACCTCGATTGAAACTTGGTGTTAATGCGATCAATTGTGCTTGGTTTGGAACCTACCGCAACCTACTATCCCCTTATCGGGAGGTACAACTCTTTGAAGAACAAAATGGAGCCGATTGTTTTAGTGGCCTACGTATGATGGACTGTGCTTGATGCGTTAGAAGTTATTCATTTGGCGCGCCAAGATTGTTAAAACTTCAAACTAGTGGCCATGTGGCCGCGTAGTAAAGCTTAATCAGGTGACACCAGTGGGCAAGAAACGCCGATAGTATACTCAAACCCTCAATATAGCTCACTTAATCGGTCAATCGGTGAGTTCGATTGGCCGAACAAAAATTTTCGATAGGCGGATAAAACGTCAGCATAATTACATCTAAGGTGTGAGTGCTTGCTCTGGTCCGTCGCTTAGCGTAGCGACATGACAGACGATAAGTAATTCACGTGTATTTTGCCGCTTCACGGCGCGCGCGAGTTTCTCGTTTCAGTCGCTATTGCGAAGTTTTGAGTACTCAAATCGTGAAGATAATATAGGCCTTTGCTAAACCGGTGCATTTTAGAGGCAATGGCCTCGTCATTCCGGTAGACTTTCGAGCGTGGCGTGCAACTGGGGTGCTATAAGCCCAAGCCCATCGAACGCAATAATGTCGTGCATTTTTTGGGCGCTATTTGTTCCTTATAGAGGCAATATAGTTTGCGCCAGAAGTCTAAGTTTAAGATTTGGCGATCTGTGAAATTAATTCCCACCAATTCTAAAGTTAGACCATAATATCGGTCAGTGCTAAAACGGTGCATGTTAGAGGCAATGGCCTCGTTCCGGTAGACTTTCGAGCTTGGAGTTGTAGTTGGAATGCGATAAGCCCATCGAACGCAATAATGTCGTGCATTTTTTGGGCGCTATTTGTTCCTTATAGAGGCAATATAGTTTGCGCCAGAAGTCTAAGTTTTTACTAAGATTTGGCGATCTGTGAAATTAATTCCACCAATTCTAAAGTTAGACCATAATATCGGTCAGCGCTAAAACGGTGCATTTTAGAGGCAATGGCCTCGTTCCGGTAGACTTTCGAGCTTGGAGTTGTAGTTGGAATGCGATAAGCCCATCGAAAGCAATAAAGCCGTGCGCGCTATAAGTGCGATAAGCGGGCATAGGCCCTATGATCTCATCCGTTTTGCGTTTTGCGTTTCTTTGGCGGTGCGATTTCCCATCGATTGTGGAACCACATCCACTGACCCGGGTATTCTCTAACCCAGCATTCGACGATATCATTCAATTTTTGAGCCGTAGCCTCAACATCGAGGGTGCCGTCACCATTTTTGGGCAACTCCATTTTTTCGTAAAGTTCAAGCCTAAAGCGGCCATTCGGGAGTCGGATCGAACGGGCAGGGTAGACATCACATTCATATTGGCGTGCCAGTTTACCAAGCAATGGATTGGTAAGAACTGGCTGGTTGAAAAATTTTGTGAGTATGCCTTTACGAAATTTTTGGTCAACGAGCATGCCAACATCATTACCTTCCGCGAGCTTACCACCGAGAGCCCAAGCCGCCCCAGCTTTAGAGGGAACCAGATGGCCCATCGCGGTGCGGCGAGCCTTAAGGACGCGCTTGGCTATATAAGGATTATTCGGTGGACGGAAAAGCGCTGTAACATTTAAACCGAAAGTAGCGGCGCAAATCGGTAGCAGTTCAAAATTTCCTGTGTGGGCTGTGAAAAAAATATGGGGCCGTTTTTCTTCGCGGAGTCTCAAAAAAATCTCGATCCCATCAACTTCGACGAGCCCCGGCGTCGTCGCCTGCGGTTGAAAATCAAAAATTTTATCAAGGAAAATATATTCAGCAAATAACCGCCCCATGTTTTGCCACATTTCAAGTGCGATTGCATAACGCTCTTTCTCAGTCATCTCGGGGAACGCGCGCGAAAGGTTTTCCATTGCAACGCGCTGACGCGTCGTCAATGGCCCAATTGCCCTAGCAAGGTGAGAGAAAAAATTTATGCTTGGGCTTGCAGGCAAAAGCTTAAAAAAAGCAATGAGCCATGCCACGAGGTGGGCCCAGAGCCAATTCCACCAATCAACGGCTTTACGTTTGATACGCAAAAAAAGAAGCTTTATCCTAAATTTCATCATCAAGAATTAATTTTTAAGATAATCTTACCAAATACATCGCGGCCTTCCATCCGAGCCAAAGCAGCACCAATGTCATCAAACTCAACCAAGCTATCAATGACCGGGGAAACAATTCCTTCCGCCATTTTTTGCATGGCGTTCGCCATGTTCTCCATGCGGCAGCCAAATGATCCAAAAATTTTGATTTGCTGTTGAAAGAGTTGCATTAGGTTCATAGAGGTGGAAACACCCGAGGTGGAACCGCAGGTTACTAACCTGCCACCACGTTTTAAGCACAGCATGGAGCCCGCCCATGTATCGGCACCCACATGTTCGAAAACAACATCAACACCCTTTTTGCGCGTCAACTTACGTACGACCCCTTCAAAACGATCGTCCCGATAGTTAATCACGTGATTAGCACCCAATTGCTGTGCTTTCTCGAATTTGTGTTGTGAACCAACTGTTGTAATGACTTCGCAGCCGACTTTCTTAGCTAATTGAATAGCAGCTGAACCTATACCGGATCCCCCGGCGTGTATTAGAATCGTTTCACCGGGTTGCAATTTGGCGTTATCAAATAACATATGCTCGACGGTGCCAAAAGTGATTGGTGCGACTGCCGCACCAATGGCATCACAATCTAATGGGGCAGGGACGAGGAGCCGCGCCGGAACATTGACCTCTTCACAAGCAAAACCATCCAGATGAAACCCATGAACGCCACTTACATGTGCGCACAAATTATCGCGGCCCTCACGGCATGGTCGGCAAAGGCCACAGGTTCTCGCGCCGTAAATCGCAACGAGCTGACCAACATTGAGGTTGGCAACGCCGGGTCCAACTTCAACAACTTCGCCACACGCTTCGGCACCGATTGTCAACGGCATTTTGCGCTTGGCGAAGGCCATACCACGCCATCCCCACACATCAATATGGTTGAGAGCGACTGCCTTTATCCGTAGACGAACCTCCCCATGTCCCGGCTTGGGCGGCGGCGGGATTTCTGTCAGTTCAAGCTTCTTGTCATCTACGAGTTGCAAAGCGCGCATGGCGAATTCCTCTAACTAAACGTGTCGACCCTAGCAAAGGGGCTATTGTGCGTAATATAGTGTCAATATGGAAATGCACGAATGATAAGGCTGCTGTTTTGGCCACCAAAACCAAAAGAATTAGAAAGTACAGAACGGACATTTGCGCTACGGCTATGGTTTGGCACAACATCAAGCGGAATTGCAGGGTCAGGTTCATCGTAATTTATAGTCGGGGGTAATATACCGTTTTGGATGGTCAACAAAGAAAACACTGCTTCAATAGCACCTGCCGCAGTAAGCGCGTGCCCGATCATCGATTTATTAGACGAAACAGGTAGGTGACTAAGCCTCTCGCCAAAGACATTTGCTAAAGCTAAAAACTCCATTTTCTCATTTTCGGGCGTGGAGGTTCCGTGCGCATTAACATAATCAATATCGTTGATTGATAGACCTGCGTCTTTCAGGGCTGCAAGCATCGAACCCGTTGCGGGCGACGCGTCCGGTCTGGCCCTTGTGCGATGAAATCCATCTGCTGTTTCTCCGCAACCAGCTAAAATGCCAAGTATCTCAGCCCCACGGCCAGTTGCCGCTTCCAAAGATTCTAAAACGAGTGCACCCGAACCTTCCGACATGACGAAACCATCACGGTCGCGGCTGAATGGTTTTGACGCTTTTTCCGGCGGTTCATTTTGCGTCGATAGCGCTGAGAGTAAGGAAAATCTTATAAGGGACTCTGCAGAAACTGAGCCATCGGTACCAATCGTCAAAGCACGATCGGTTTCACCACGCCGTATCGCTTCGACGCCGAGCTGAATGGCTGTAGCGCCAGAGGCACAGGCAGTCGATAGCGTAATTGGCAAGCCTTTGGTGCCAAATTGTTCTTGTAACCGCTCTGCTATATAGCCAAATTGTGTCGTATTATAAAATGCCTCATGGCGACGCGCGCGGCAGGTTGCTAATAATTTTGCGTAGCTAGCGGGCTCATCACCTAGATCTTCGCTATCAAGTTCGAAACGCGATTTCCAATCAAGTTCGACAGGTGGAGCTGCCAAAAATAGCGGCCCGCCAAATGCCGCACTGTCAATCTCGGCTTGCTCCAGTGCTTCGAGCGCTGCTGTCTTCGCCAGTTTTTCAGACAGTGCCGATGAACCGATCGAACTTTCTGGCAAAAAATCTACGGTGCCCGCTATTTTTGTGGTAAGTCCTTCAGTTGGAAAACGGTTGATATGATGAATACCGCTGACACCACGTGTTAGCTTTTCCCAATTGTCCTTTTTGCCGCTGCCGAGCGGAGATATAACCCCGGCGCCGGTAATAGCAATGAGGGGACGGCCAAAGTGATCGGTATATTTCGTCATACACTTTTCCTCTAGACTGACACGAGGCGGGCAATACCCTCACCACGTTTAACACCGACGGTGGTCACTAACAGGGTGGACAATTCCCGATTATTGCCATGTTCTGAAGCAGAAAAACCCGAAAAACTATGAGCATTTCTAATGGCAAGTGCACCAAGGGCTAGAGAAAACGGAAACTGTGCTTCTCGTAAATGGCCAAATCTTGAACATACAGCTCGATAATGCGTGTTAAATTCTTCGAGAATAGATTGTTCTTTTTGCGTAATATTATCAACACCAGACGCACTTGATAGCACAAACTCTTCAGGTTCCACTTCGGCTTTAACGAGCAAAGTTTTGATGCTTTCGCCGACGTCACTCGTGGCTCTATCCACCTGATCGGTAACGACACTTTTTATGCCCGCATAGACTGTTGCACCACGCTGGCGGGCATGCTCAGCCTCTTCGAGGACCAGAAAGACTCCGCCTGAGCCTGTTACCAAACCACCACCGTTGGCGTTTTTGCGCTCCCATACCGGTGCCCATTGATCACAATGCAATAAGCCACTTAACTCATGCCCAAGTAACATATCGTAATGTTGCGCATTATAAGAGCCGCCCACCAATGTATGTGTGCTTTGTCCACCCATGATACGTGCTACTGCAATATCGACAGCAGAAAGGCCGGCCCCTTCTTCACCCATAAAACTGCGCGACGAACCAATAACCTTATGAACGATTGATATGTTCCCTGCTAGCAAATTGGTTAATTGTGCCAAAAAGAGGGTTGGACGCAACTCAGTTGAGAGCAACTGGTTTAGCATAATGCCACGATCAACATCGCTACGGGCTTTGTCTAAAATCTGGACGTCAACATTAATATCACGCTCGCCACCGCCAGCTGCGACAATCAAATCCATCTTTGTAAGCAACTCATCATTGCCTTTTAAACCGGCATCATCAAGCGCTAAACCTGCAGCGTAAGTTCCAAGACGCTGCCATGTTTCCATTTGCCTTTGGTCGCTGCGTTTGGGAATCTGGTTACCCCAATCCACCTCACCCAGGGCGTGAACCGTGTAAGGCGAGAATGTCTCCCGATCAAGATTTGGGCTAATTGAATTTTGTAGAGCATCCCAATGAGCATCAACACCTTCACCCAACGATGAGATCAGGCCAATTCCTGTGATGACTACAGATTTTTTTTCTGACATTAAAGTTTTTAACCAGCGTTTTTGGCTAATACCAACTCATCGATTTTTGCACACAGATTTTTGAGCACAAAATATTCGTCAGTTTCAACCTTATTTTCGTTTACTTCCTGAGTCCATTTTTCTAAAGGAATTTTTATTCCGAACTCTTTATCGATAGCAAAAACGATATCAAGAAAATCAAGGCTATCAATTCCGAGATCGTCAATAGTATGACTTTCGGGCTTAATTGTATCACGGTCAATTTCACTGGTTTCGGCGATTATATCCGCAACTTTGTCGAAGGTAGAAGACAATGTAACAATCCTTATTTTGTGTGAGGTCAAGAAAAAGTTGACCAATGTTATTGATGTATCTAATGGTTTTTAAATTTAAAAAAAAGATCAAATCGAACATTTCGACAAATTTCATTTGACCTATATATATGATCTTCCATCATTATGACACTATTTTTCCCCTCTTGATTGGGTTCAACGTGCAAAAGCGCCATTGCAAGTTTTATATTTTAATATTAGCCGCCCCTATTTGCAGAGGTCAATATTGGCTTATCTAGAATTGGAGTAATCTAAGCTAACCTTGAAATGAGTGGTTGAGACCCTTGGCTGGGCAGGCTTGCTAATTGAGCCGGCATGTTTTCACACTAAACGCATACTTAGCTCCTAAGGCTGATAATCGCCTTGATGATGGTCGCTATCAGTATTCCATTAGCCAACAAAACAATCAGATTTTTGTAAACCTTTTCGGTTGGCGTCAAGAACGGCAAGTGCTGATATATTTACAACACCGCGGGATGTCACCGAGGGTGTTAAAATATGGACTGGTCTTGCCGCACCGAGTAGCATCGGGCCGACATGGAGCGCATCTGTCATTTGTTTTAAGACATTGAGTGTGATGTTGGCTGCATCCAAGTTTGGGAATACCAATAAATTAGCTTCCCCTTTTAATCGGCTATCAGGTAATATACGATCACGTAAAATTTCTGATAAAGCAGCATCACCATGCATCTCTCCATCAGCTTCCAAATCTGGATAACGACGTTTCAAAAGTTTGGTTGCAAGACGCATTTTACGCGCACTTTCAGAGTCTTTTGAACCGAAGTTTGAGTGCGAGAGTAGCGCCACCTTCGGCTCTATCCCAAAAGAGCGAATTTCCTGGCTAGCGAGTCCAACCATTTCAACGATTTGCTCTGCTGTCGGATCAAGATTGACATAAGTATCAGTCAAAAAGAGGGTACCGCGTTGCGAAATAAGCAAACTTAATGCCGAGAAAAAGCCGATATTTTCCTCATTTCCTACAATTTGCTCAACGAGACGCAAATTCGCGGAAAATCGATCGCTCAAACCACAAATCATCGCATCTGCATCGTTACGTTTGACGGCAAGGGCGGCGATCGTCGTGTTTGATGTTCTTACCATTGTTTTAGCAGCCTCTGGGGTGACGCCACTACGCCCGGTACATTGTATTAAAAGGTCAACATAATCACGATACCGAAGGTCTTCCTCAGGGTTGATGAGCTCAAAATCGACATTAGGACGGATTTTTAAACCATATCGCTCCAGCCGCGTTTGAACGACACTGGGCCGGCCTACCAAGATCGGTGTTGCGATCTTCTCTTCCAGTACAACCTGGGCTGCCCTTAAGACACTTTCATGTTCGCCGTCGGCATAGATTATCCGTTGGTTTTGTGCAGTTTTTGCAGCTGCAAAAACTGGCTTCATAATTAGCCCCGATCTAAAGACAAATCGGTTCAAAGTGTCCATATAAACTTCCATATCAACAATTGGACGTGTTGCAACACCAGAATTCATTGCAGCTTTTGCAACCGCGGGCGCGATACGTAGGATTAATCGTGGATCAAAAGGAGATGGGATTAAGTAATCGGGACCAAATTTTAAAGATTCACCCGAATAGGCACGTGCAACAACGTCAGATGTTGCTTCTCGGGCAAGAGCCGCTATTGCCTTAACGGCAGCCATTTTCATTTCTTCGTTGATTGCGGTTGCTCCGACATCTAATGCACCTCTGAAAATATATGGAAAGCAAAGCACATTATTGACCTGATTAGGATAATCAGAGCGGCCCGTACAAATAATCGCATCGCTGCGCACTGCACGCGCCGTATCGGGCATTATTTCAGGCGCAGGATTGGCTAAAGCCATAATTAGCGGCTTAGCGGCCATTTTTTGCAGGAGTTCTGGCTTTAGAACTCCCGCAGCCGAAAGGCCAAGAAACACATCTGCGTTTTCAATGACATCAGCAAGGGTACGCGCGCTGGTTTTCTGCGCGTAAACACCTTTCCAGCGATCCATGAGCTTCTCTCGTCCCTCATAAACAACACCTTCAATATCAGTTACCCAAATATTCTCGCGCTTGACACCAAGTGTTACAAGGAGGTTAAGGCACGCCAAAGCTGCGGCGCCAGCGCCCGAGGCGACTAGTTTGATTTCGCTGAAGTTTTTGCCTGCGAGTTCTAAGCCGTTCAAGATGGCAGCGGCTACGATGATGGCTGTGCCATGTTGATCGTCGTGAAAAACTGGAATTTTCATGCGTTGACGGAGTTGCTCCTCCACTTCAAAACATTCGGGCGCCTTGATGTCTTCCAGGTTGATGCCACCAAACGTAGGTTCGAGCGCAGCTACAGTTTCAACGATCGTTGATATTTCTTTGGCGTCAAGCTCAATATCAAATACATCAATGTTAGCGAATTTTTTAAATAGGACGGCTTTACCTTCCATTACAGGTTTTGCGGCGAGCGGGCCAATATTTCCAAGTCCTAAAACAGCGCTGCCGTTAGTAACAACCCCTACCAGATTGGCACGTGATGTATAAAAGGCTGCTGAATGGGGCTCTTTATATATAGCCATGCAAGGTGCAGCGACACCGGGTGAATAAGCGAGGGCTAAATCGCGTTGGTTACCAAGCGGTTTTGTTGCTTGTATTTCAAGCTTTCCGGGTTTTGGATAGTGATGGTAAAACAGAGAAGCTTCTTCAAGCTCGGATGATGTTTTTACTAATGGTTTACTGTTATCGGGCATCATACCATCCTCTCTAGAAAGCACTATTATAAGCGCCACCGTCAATAATGAGGTTTTGCCCCGTTATATAACCAGCGTGGCTCGAACATAAAAAAGCGCAAGCGTGACCGAACTCTTCAGGTTGGCCAAACCGTCGAGCGGGGTTTTCCATGCGGCGTTTCTCTAAAATTTCTTCAACAGACAAGTCAGAGTTCTGCGCGGTCTTTTGCGCTAAACTTTTCAACCGAACAGTTAAAAACGGCCCAGGTAAGAGATTATTTATTGTAACGTTGCTGGCAACAACACTTCTGGCAATACCGGCAACAAAGGCAGTTAAACCAGCGCGTGCGCCAGACGACAAATCAAGTCCCGAGATCGGTGAATAAACCGATGTTGACGTTATATTCACGATACGGCCGAAGCCATTAGCCACCATCTTATCTATAACCGACCTAATAAATGCAATTGGCGTAAGCATGTTTTGATTGAGCCCCGTTATTATCTCATCTTCGCTAAGTTGCCGGAAATCTTTGGCTGATGGACCCGCGTTGTTGTTTACCAATATATCCGGATCGGGACAAGCTTCTAAAAGTGTTTCACGACCAATTTCGGTCGAAATATCGGCGGCAACCGTGTTTATGATAACGTTATATTGGTTTGCAATTTCATTTGCCGCGCTTTCAAGTTTGCGTTTATTGCGGCCGTTCATCGTTAAAGTGCAGCCTTCATTTGCCAGCGCTCTGGCGCATGCTCGTCCCAAGCCATCACTCGAAGCGCAAATTAAAGCCTTACGACCCTTCAAACCCAAATCCATGCGGACGTTTCCTTTTTATGAAAGGTTACTATTTATATTCATGCTAGCATTATACCTTAACATTGGATAATCAAAGATTTGTTCATCTATGCGATTTTTTGGATCGTGGCTGAGAAGACTACTGCGAATAGATATGCTAGGTTAATCGGGTTGGCGACAAACTGTCATTTTAAAACCTGTTAAAATTGCATCGCGTGTTATAATAATTTTGAGTTATCAAGAATTTTTGCACCGTTAAGAGATCATCATGATTAATCAGGCCCAAATGAGCGACGACGACAGCGGCTCTCTGCCTCAGGTCGAATCATATAAAGACGACGAGGGGAAGAACTTAATTGTTCTTAACGGTTATTGGAATTCACATACGGTAAATCTTGTTGATGATGACATGCGCCGTTTTGAGAACTTGAAAGTCGATGCGTTAACGATCGATCTTTCCGCTGTTAAAAGTTTAGACACCGCCGGCGCCTGGCTTATTTCCCGGCTACACTATCAGCTGGCGGCAGCGGGTGTAACAATTGATGTTAGAGGTATGCGCGATAGTTGGAGGCCTCTTTTGGAGACTGTTATTCGCGATGCAAAAGAACTTGATCGTGACGCGCCCACTGTAAGCGTTTCGCCTGTTGTCCGATTTCTCGAAAAATTTGGACGAAATGTTAGCAACGGATTTTTTGATTTCATCGTCGCTATGCATATTCTCGGCTCTACCATCCGCGGCAGCCGGACTAAAAAAGGGCACACGGCCGGAATCAGCCTGCCAGCGTTATTTGCTCAGATGGATAGGATGGGCGTGGGCGCCGTACCAATCATTGTGTTGATGTCTTTTATTGTCGGTGCCATCATTGCTCAGCAGGGAGCTTTTCAGCTTCGGTATTTCGGTGCGGAAATCTTTGTCGTTGATTTGGTCGGAATACTTGTTTTTCGTGAGTTGGGCGTTCTGCTGACAGCGATTATGATCGCCGGTCGCTCAGGAAGCGCGATAACTGCAGAGATCGGTGCAATGAAAATGCGCGAGGAAACAGACGCCCTGAAGGTCATCGGTCTCGATCCTATTGGCGTTCTGGTATTTCCTAGACTGGTTGCACTTGCTGTTGTATTGCCTTTCTTAACCGTTATTTCGGATTTATCAGCTTTAGTCGGGGCTGCCATGGTTGCAAAATTTTATTCTGGAATTCCCTATGAAGCTTTTATCGGTCGGTTGAAAGACGCTGTTTATCTGACGACTTATTTTGCTGGCTTAATCAAGGCACCTTTCATGGCGCTAATCATTGGTATTATCGCCTCCGTGGAGGGTCTTAAAGTCGGTGGCAGTGCTGAATCTCTTGGCCAACGCGTGACGTCATCGGTCGTAAAATCGATTTTTGTTGTAATCGTCATCGACGGCTTTTTTGCAATATTTTATGCATCGATCAATTTTTAAGCAAAGTAAAAGCCATGCAGCAGAACGAGATTAATCATCAACCACCGACCAATATCGAAAACGTTATTTCAGTGCACGGTATCTCCGTTAATTTTGGTACACAGAGTGTTCTTGATAATTTAGACCTCGATATTAGACGTGGCGAAATCTTAGGCTTTATTGGCCCATCAGGCGCCGGTAAATCTGTCTTGATGAGAACAATATTGGGATTGAATAGAAAAGCTTCCGGTAAAATCGAAATTTTTGGTCGAGACATTGATCGCTTGGATGAACGTCAAAAAAGGCAAATTGATATGCGCATGGGCGTGCTTTTTCAGCAGGGTGCGTTATTTTCTGCATTAAATGTTTTAGAAAATATACAGGTGCCGATGCGTGAATATTTAGATTTGTCACCTAAGCTGCTTGATGAACTCGCAAGATTGAAGATCAGTTTGGTAGGGTTAGAGCCTGAAACAGCAGAAAAATTTCCATCAGAATTGTCTGGCGGCATGGTCAAACGCGCGGCGCTCGCACGCGCCCTTGCGCTTGACCCGGATGTGGTTTTTCTTGACGAGCCAACATCCGGGCTTGACCCGATCGGCGCCGCTGATTTTGATGAATTAATCGCGGATTTGCGTGATACAATGGGATTAACAGTTTATATGGTCACGCACGATCTTGACAGCCTCTATGCCGTTTGTGACAGAATTGCAGTTCTAGGAGATAAGCGCGTTAAAGCAGAGGGAACTATCGAGGAACTGTTAAAAACGAATGACTCGTGGATCAATTCTTATTTTGCTGGTAAAAGAGCACGCAATATCTCACGTACCAACAAGAACGTAACGAAGACGCAAAGGCTGCCTCGGTAGGATAAGATGGAAACAAAAGCGAACTACGTAATTGTGGGTATATTTACCGTTGTAGTGCTTGTTTTAGCATTCTTCATTGTTTTGTTCGTCGCTCGCATCAATGACAATCAGAATGTTCAACAATTAGACGTGCGCATTCCAGGTTCGGTTACAGGTTTGAGCGAAGGTAGTCCGGTTTTGTTTAACGGTATTCGTGTAGGTACAGTGAAACGGTTGGTGCTGGATAATACCAATCCAAATATGGTAATTGCGCAGACAATGGTAAACGGCTCGACGCCACTAACACGCTCAACACAAGCTACACTTGGATTCCAAGGTTTGACTGGCCTCGCATTTATTGAATTAAAAGGCGGCTCACTTGATGAACCGCGGCTGCTCGATGAGGCAGAAAAAGAAAACAACGTCGCTCGTATTGATGCCGACCCTTCGACTTTAAATAATTTGCTGGCGACTGCGCAGGATATTTTTGCCCGCGCCAACTCGGTGATTAACCAGCTTGATGGATTTGTAAAAGATGTTCGCCAACCATTAACCGATACAGTTAAGAATACGAAAGCCTTTACCGATACTCTTAACGAAAATAGACAAACTATTCAGCAAATAATGACTGACACTAAGGATATGATGGCGCGGTTGAACAAGGCATCAGAACGCGCAGATACTATTATGGCGAAGTTGGATACGATGCTTTCACCAGACAACCGCAATAGTGTTGTTGTCCAAGCTCAAGAGACTTTACGGTCCATTAAACTTGCCACTGACAATCTTAACAATCATATTGCGCCTATCGCAGATAATTTGGAGCGCTTTTCTGGTTCTGGTTTAAAGAACATTGAAGCATTGGTCAGCGAAAGCCGTCGCTCAGTCGATCGCATCGAACGCGCGTTTACCGAATTAGAGCGAGATCCACAGCGACTCATTTGGGGAGGGCCAGGTTCAGTGCCTCAATTTGATGGAAGGATGAGACGATAATGCGCGGTTTGATCATTGACAACAAACTCTGCAGATCCATCGCTCTTTTATGTGTGATTGCTTCTCTCTCGGGTTGCGCCCAAACAGCCATCCGTGACACATTCGATCTTGGAATGCCAGAACACGCGACCAAAAATCTCGACATCCAAAAGAAAAATATGCAAATTTTGGTGCCTGCGCCAACGGCCGTAAAAGCTTTGGATGGTCAGGATATTGAGATAAAAAGCGCTGATGACTCCATTTCTTATCTTAAAGGTGCACAGTGGGGCGATCGGTTGCCCAACCTGGTTCAAGCGCGTTTAATTCAAGCTTTCGAAAATTCTGGGTTGCTTGGTGGAGTAGGGCGTCCCGGTGAAGGGTTGGCAATTAATTACCAGATTCTTTCAGACATTCGTTCGTTCAACATTGTGCTGATGACTCGTGAGCAGCGCTTGGCTTGTGTTGAAATAGGCGTTAAAATAATGGATGATAAAACGGGTAACATTATCGCGTCACGGGTGTTCAGAAGCCAGACCGTAGTGTCCGGGCTTAACAATGGACAATATGCCCTTGCGTTGGATAACGCCTTCAAAGTGGCAACGAAAGATATCGTGGATTGGGTTTTAGCAAAAATCTGATCGTTTAAACAATCGCTGGTCAGATACCATACATTCAGTCTACAAGGTATTGGAAGTCAACTTTCTGTTTTGGTTCAAACTCAGGCTGAAGTGATATAGAGACACCTGTTACCAACTTTAGGGAATTTTTAGGGTCTATACCCTTATCGGTAGACATCATAACATTCATGTATCTTTAATTTGCATGCGCAAAGCTTTAACATTAATAAAACGAAGTGGCCGTTTGTCGTGAAGGCTAGACGAATAAATTAGTAATTCGTCGACGGATCAAGAACGGATGTTTTTTTCAATCTGCCTGCAAGAATGCGTCATCCTGGCACAAGTCGAGACATTCTTGGAACGTATCTAGATGCGACAAGCTGATAAAACTATATTCAATGCGTTTTATTTGTTTTAGACGAAGTTAATTAGGCACATCCACGTATTAGAAGACGCACGAAACCATGGTAGAAAATAGAAGAGCCTGTTTGCTTATTGATCATTCATCGTAAAAGCCATTCCCGAAAGACCGGTGCGCGATCATGGTTCGAAATGTTTTCCATTGTAAGTTACTCAGCCATTAAAAATTTGATAGACGGCAAAAGAGCTTCAGAACACTGTGTGGCCAAACGACCATCAAAAGTGAAGGAGTACCAAGTCGTTTGTTGCCTCTGATGCAAAAGGTTCAGAGAGTTCGAACTATCAAAAATGGACACTGATTTTGCCGCGTGAAGGAATATAAGAAATGCGTCAAGAAAAACGGGTTATTTTATGCAAGAACGGGCACCTTTGCGTTGCCTACATAAATGATGAAAAAACACAAACAAATAGATTCACACAAAAATCAGATAAATAATTGAAAAGAGGGCTGTTG
>Ga0308161_1002827_pt1 | contig 17798 bp, 14 predicted proteins | sample PhyFR2_FD_201034 | JGI IMG/M metagenome (GOLD analysis project Ga0308161, IMG submission 201034) | Phyllosphere microbial communities from UC Gill Tract Community Farm, Albany, California, United States - DLSLF.R2 | ecosystem: Host-associated > Plants > Phyllosphere > Unclassified | place: USA...
GCGACTTCCTTGCCCACCATGCTGTGCGCGGCGACCAGCGCGTGTTCGCCTACCTTTGTGCCCGGCAACAGGACCGACATGGTCGCGATGGCGGCATAATCGCCGACCTCGCAGCCCAGCAGCACCTCGCTCGGCGGATGCGGATCGTTGGTCAGCACGACGTACGGGAAAATCCACACGAAGTTACCGATGCGCGACATCTTGCCGATGTGGACGTTCGAATGGAAACGCACATAGTCCCCGATCGTGCAGTCGCCCTGAATGTCCGATAACGTGCCGACCTGGAAATTGATGCCGGCCTGCGTCCGTTCCCGTACCGTCACGCGGTGGCCGGTGACGAGCCTGTCACCGAAACGCGATCCTTCGTAGAACACTGAATGCGAGCGGATTTTTGCATGCGCGCCGATCACGAGAGGTGCGCCTTCGGCGAGCGGCGTCGGGTAGCCGATCTCGCAGAAGCCGTCGATCTGGCTATGGGCGCCGATCTCGACGTTGTCATGGATGATCGTGAACGGACCGACGGTGACGCCTTCACCCAACCGAGCGTGGGGCGAGACGATTGCGCTGGGATGAATCATCGGGTCTCCTCCTGTTTGCGAAGCCGTTTTTTCAATTTTTGGTTGACAGTGCATCCCGGACGGCCGCGGCCACCTGCTCGACCTGCACCTCCGTCATGTGCGGCCACAGCGGCAGGCTCAGGACCTCGCGGTGGATCGCTTCTGCGATCGGGAAATCGCCTTCTTTATAACCATGATCCGCGTACGCCTGCTGCAGGTGCGGCGCCACCGGGTAGTGGACGTTCGTGCCGATGCCGGCTTCGGCCAGTTTCGCGGCCAGCGCGTCGCGCTGCGCGTGGCGCACGACGTACAGGTGCCAGACCGGCTCGGCCCACTCGGGCACGTGCGGCAGGCCCAGGCCGTCGATGCCGGCCAGCAGGCGGTCGTACTGCGCGGCGATGGCGCGGCGCGCGGCGTTGTCGGCGTCCAGCGTGGCCAGCTTGATGGTCAGGAACGCGGCCTGCAACTCGTCCAGGCGGGAGTTATAGCCCTGCACGAGGTTGTGGTACTTCTTCTGCGAGCCGTAGTTGCGGTAGGTGCGCACCAGCGTGTCGAAGGCGTCGTCGTCCGTGACGATGCCGCCGCCGTCGCCCAGGGCGCCCAGGTTCTTGCCGGGATAGAAGCTGAATGCGGCGGCGTGGCCCAGGCTGCCCGTGCGCCGGCCCTTGTAGCGGGCGCCGTGCGCCTGCGCGGCGTCCTCGATCAGTTTCAGGCCGTGCTTGTCCGCGAGCGCGCGCAGCGGGTCCATGTCGGCCGGCTGGCCGTACAGGTGCACGGCGATGATGGCGCGCGTACGCGGCGTAATCGCCGCTTCGACGCGCGCCGGGTCGATGTTGAAGGTCGCCTCGACGGGCTCCACCGGCACCGGCGTCGCGCCGCACTGGCTCACCGCGAGCCACGTCGCGATGAAGGTGTTCGACGGGACGATCACTTCGTCGCCCGGCTTGATGCCGTAGCCCTTCAGGGCCAGCATGATGGCGTCCAGGCCGTTGGCCACGCCGATGCCGTGCTTCGCCTCGCAGTACGCGGCGAAGCGCTGTTCGAACGTGTCGACCTCCTTGCCGAGGATGAACCAGCCGGACTCCAGCACGCGCGCGAGCGCGGCCTGCAGGCTGTCCGCATGCGCCAGGTTGATGCCCTTCAGGTCGAGGAATGGAATGGTCATGTCTTGATGTTTCCTGAATCGTGACGGCGCACCATCGCGGCGAACTCGTCGTAGTCGTAGTAATAGTCGGCCTTGTCGAACCTGGTCGAGGCCATCACGAGGCACACGGCGCCGGACGAAAAGTTTTCCACTTCGCGCCACATCATCTTCGGGATGTACAGGCCGTAGTACGAGCGGTTCAGGTGGATCTTCCTGCGCTCGTAGCCGTCGTCGACGATGACGTCGAAACTGCCGGACATGGCGATCATCAGCTGCTGCAGCTCGACGTGGCCGTGGCCCGCGCGCGCCGAGCCGCCGGGCACGTCGTACAGGTAGTACACGCGCTCGATGTCGAACGGCACATGGATGCCGCCCTCGACCACCGACAGGTTGCCGCGTGGGTCATGGTGTTTCGGCAGGTCGATGATGCGGCACTGTTCCATCATGGGCATGTAATCAATCCTCCAGAGTGTCGAGATAGGCCAGGTAGCGTTCGTACGCCGGCGGGATCTGCGCAAACACGCCGCGCAGCGACTCGAACACGCCCTGGACCTGGCCTCGCGTGGCGGCGAGCTCCTGCGTCGTGACGGCGCCGGTCGCGTGGGCGGCCGGCAGCAGGTCGATGTAGTCGGAGAAGCAGTAGCCGAAGTTCGGGTTCGCGTTCGCGTTCGAATTCGACTGTAACACGGGGTCGCGCCGGAAGTAGCTCAGTTCCTCGTCGATGTAGAAGGCGGCGCCGCCGACGGCCAGGTTGATGTACGCGGCCACGTCGGCCAGGCCATGGGTGCAGTCATGCGGACCGACGGCGAACAGCGCTTTCGGACCGATCCGCCACAGCGTGTCGCGCCGGAACAGGATCGTGGTGAACTCGCCGACGAAGTTGCGCATCCCGAGCGTCATGTTGCGCTGCAGGTCGCGGCCGCTCATGCTGCCGCTCGCCTCGAACGGCCGGCGCGTCTCGACGCGGCGGTTGGCGGCGTCGATCACCTGGCTGGACGAGAACACGAGCTCGACGTCCGCACGTTCCTGCATGACGGCGACCATGCGCTCGATGCAGAACGGATGCAGGAGGTCGTCGTCGAACAGCGGCTTGACCAGCTCGCCCTTGGCGGAATAGAACGCGGCCAGCACGTTCGCTTCGCGAATCGCGCTGTTGCGCTGGTAGATCACGCCGGGGAAGCGCGCGCAGATGTCGCGGATCGCTTCGGTCGGGCAGTTGTCGCTGACGAGGATCTCGGTGTTCGGATAGGTCTGGCCGATGGCCGAGCGCAGGCACTGCTCGAAATGCTCGGCCTTGTACGACGGGATGACGATGCTGACTTTTGGATAAGGCATGGTGGTCCTGGTTCGGCGGCGCAACGGGGCGGACGGCGCTCAGGCCGCGATCGCGTGCACCAGGTATTGATAGGGCAGGGCGTCCTGCACGGCCAGTTCGGGATCGGCACCCGAGGCCGCCGCCAGCGCGCGGATACCGTCCAGCACCGCCGGCGGCGGCTGGTGCGCGTTCACGGTGCTCATGGCGATCAGCGTGAAGCCGCACTCCTTCAGCAGCGCCGCGAGCGACGTGCGGGTGAACAGGTGCAGGTTGCGGCGATCGGGCACGCCGCCCGGCTGGTACTGCAGGTTGCCGCCCGCGAGCAGCGCCTGCACGAGCCAGTTCTGGCCGTTGTTGACGCAGGCGACCAGCTGCACCCGGCCGACGGCCTGGCTGCGCAGGCGCGCCAGGAACGACCACGGATCGCGCAGGCGCTCCAGCGTTTCCGGGAACAGCCAGCACTGGGCGGCGGCCAGCTGGCGCCAGTCGGCCTCGGCCAGGGCTTCCGCGTCGCGTTCGATGCGCGCGGTCGCGAACGCCGTGTCGGCGGCCGGCGCGCCGACCGCGGTGTAGTGCGAATTCGGCATGCGCGCACGCCAGGCCTGGGCCAAGGTCGCGCCGCCCACTTCGACGAGGCTGTGCATGCCCGGGCGCAGCAGCGCCAGCATGCTGTCCTGCTGCAGGGTCGACTGGGCGGGGGCGGGAACCGGCTGCGCGCGCTGCGGCGCCGGCGTGTCGACCGGCTCCACGCCGGCCGGGCGCGGCACGACGGTGGCCAGCAGGTCTTCGTAGTCGCGCACGAAGCGCGGCGTGTCGAACAGCGGGCTCGTGTCGCGCCCGGCGCCCAGGCGCGCGCGCAGCGCGGCCATGCGCGGACGGTCGTTGCCGAGGGCGATGGCCAGCGCCTCGTAGTCTTCCAGCGTATGCGTGACCAGCTCGGGCAGGCCGACGGCACGCAGCAGGCTGCCGGCCATGCGCGAGCAGAACGTGCGGCCGGCCCAGGTCAGCACGGGGAGGCCGGCCCACAGGGCGTCGCTGGCCGTCGTGCCGGCGTTGAACGGGTTCGTGTCGAGGAACAGGTCGGCGAGGCGGAAGCGCGCCAGGTAGTCGGCCGGCGCCACGCGCGCGGCGAACAGCACGCGGCTGCCGGCCACGCCGCGCGCCTCGGCCTCGCGGACCAGGTTGGCGCGCGTGGCGTCGCTGTCGGCCACGATCCACAGTACGCTGTCCGGCACCGCGCGCAGGATGCGCATCCAGCTGTCGAACACGTCGGGCGTGAACTTGAAGTTGCTGTTGAACGAGCAGAACACGAACGCGTCGTCCGGCAGGCCGCTCGCCGCGCGCGTGGGCGTCGGGCCGATGGCGCGGCGGCGGTCGTTGATCTGGAACGTGTGCGGCATGCGCAGCGGCTGCTCGGTGAAGTGCGGCTCCAGCTCGGGCGGCAGCACGAAGTCGTCGGCCAGCACGTAGTCCACGCCAGGGATCGCCGTCGGGCCGGGGAAGCCGAGCCACGTCAGCTGCACGGGCGCGGGGCGCCAGCCGAGGATGTCGGCGCGCGCGCCCAGCGTCAGGCCGTGCAGGTCGACCAGCACGTCGATCTCGTGCGCGCGGATGCAGCGTGCCGCTTCCTCGTCCGTCATGCGGTCGATGCGGATGTAATGGTCCATCGCGCCGACCACGCGCGCGCGCAGCGGCGAATTGTCCTCGCGGCTCCAGGAAAACGCGTAGACCTCGACGCGGTCGCGGTCGTGCAGTTCGTACAGCTCGGCCGTCAGGATCGACACCGCGTGCGAGCACAGGTCGGACGACAGGTAGCCGATGCGCATGCGCCGGTGCGCGTACCCGGCGGCCGGCGCCAGCTGCTCGGGCGCGCCGTGCACCTTGCGCTCGACGAAATGGCGCGACGCGGCCAGCTGCTCGGCCGGATCGGGCGAGGCGCCCAGCATCGCGAGGGCCGACGTGTGGCGCCGCTGCTCCTCGATCGTGACGCCGCCGAACGCCTGGTACACGGGCCAGATGCACAGTTTCTGGCGCAGGTGCACCCAGTGCGTGATGACCTTCGGCTGGTCCGGCTCGAGCTGCAGGCTGCGCGTCAGGTAGTCCAGCGCTTCCGGCAGGCGCTTGCGGATCTCGCACAGGCGGCCCAGGTTGTTCAGCACCTGCACGTGCAGGCCCGGTTTCGCGGCCAGGTCGGGCACGTCGGTCAGGATGGCCTGCCACGCCGCGACCGCCTCGTCGGGCCGGTTCAGGCGTTCGTACAGCGTGCCGAGATTCAGCCGCGCCTCGACGAAGCCGGGGGCCAGGGCGATGGCGCGCAGGTACTCGCGTTCGGCACCGGCATCGTCGCCCACGTTGCCGCGCGCAACGGCCAGGTTGAAGCAGGCCGCGTAGGCCGCCGGCGACGCGGTATGCGCGATCCAGGTCTCGTACAGGCGGATCGCTTCCTGCTGCATGTCCAGTTCGACCATCGCCTGCGCGCCCTGGAACAGTTCACCGAGCGGCAGCACGCCGCGTTCGGCCTGACGGAGCAAAGCTTCGGTATGCGCGGAAACATTCATCCTGGATCGGTCTCTCATTCGGCCACGGGAAGCGCCATCATACTCCGTTGATCTAGCTCAAGCGACGATTTGTGGCCCGTGAGCAACCGGCTGGCGATGGCGATTTGTGCCCAAGTTTACAGTCGAGCATGAACTCGTGCAAAGGTGAAAACGGTCGGCGCTGAACGTTCTGCGGCACGTACACGCAACCGCACGTCTGAGAGTTGTTTTAAAGTAATATGTTTCCGTAAAGATATATTACAAATTGGTTACCATGACCTCTGTCAAATGTCGACGGATTTTTGTCTTTGCAACGATTTGTAATTAAAAAACGACAATTTCCTGAAGCAATCGAATCGTGTTTTCATAGTGAAAACCAAATATTGTTCAGTATCAAAACAAGAAGAAAATAATTAATTCGGGTAAATTTTTTTAAATGGAAATTGATTCCTTGCTAAAGTGAAAAGTCGTGCAGTTGGTAAAAAAACACGGAAGCGGCTATCCAGCGCGCTTTTCACTTCAAGGCGAGAGAAATGACTATCCACCCAACTCCTTGTGTTTCCCGTGCCCAACCCGGGCTGAACAAACTGGCCGTCGGCGTCGCCGCAGCGCTCGCGCTGCTGGGATCGGCATCCGCGACGGCCGGCGTCGTGAACTTCGAATCCCTCGAACCCAGCAGCTACTACCTCGGCGGCGAGACCCTGACCGAGTCCGGCTACACGCTGCAGGCGATCGACAACCACCAAGGCACGAGCGGCGCCGTCGGCGCGCTGGCCAATGGACTGGATCCGACGGTCTGTGCACTGGGCGGCTGCCCGACCAACAACACGAGCCACTTTTACCTGGGTCTGGCCGACGGCGGCCTGACCTTCGCGCGCAACGACGGCGGCGCCTTCCTGCTGAAGAGCCTCGACTACGCCTTCGTCGCCCCGACCGGCGGCCAGCCGGACTACTCGTACGGCCAGCTGGTGGTCAACGGCCTGCTCGCCAACGGCAGCACGATCGGCACCGCGTTCAATTTCGCCGGCACGGACAGCAGCGGCAACCCGCTGTTCGACAAGGCCCTGCTGTCCGGCATGTTCGCCAGCACCGCCTTCACGAGCGTGACGTTCAGCGCCTGCCTGTTCGACGGCCTCGGCGGCTGCAAGGTCGCCGCGGACATCGACGACCAGTCGATCTACCAGGCCCAGTTCGCCCTCGACAACGTCACCCTGGGCGAAGTGCCCGAGCCGGGCAGCCTGGCGCTGCTGGGCCTCGGCGCCGGCGCGCTCGCGCTGCGCCGCCGCAAATCCGCCGCTTCGTCCACCAACGCCTGATCGCCCGGAACCACCATGAAACTGCGTCCCATCACTTCGGCCGTCCTGTTCGCGCTGACCGTCGCCGCGGCCAGCCACGCCTATGCCGACGGCGAAGTCCGCCGCTCCTACATCGTCCAGCTGGCCGACAAGCCGGTCGCCACCTACACGGGTGACGTCAGCGGCCTGCCGGCCACCAAGCCGGCCGCCGGCCAGCGCCTGAACGTCGACGCCACCAACGTCCAGAACTACATCGGCTACCTGCAGACCAAGCAGGCCAACGTGCTCGCCACCGTCAGCAAGGCCCAGGTCACCAACGAATACAAGGTCGTGCTCAACGGCTTTTCCGCGATGCTGACCGACGACGAAGTCCGCGCCCTGAAGAAGAACCCGGGCGTCGCCAACATCTCGGCCGACTCGATCCTGCAGCTCGACACCAGCTTCACGCCGACGTTCCTCGGCCTGGACAAGCCGGGCGGCCTGTGGGAGCAGCTGGGCGGCCAGGACAAGGCCGGCGAAGGCATGATCATCGGTATCGTCGACGGCGGCATCTGGCCGGAGCACGACAGCTTCGCCGACCGCGTCGACGAGAACGGCAACCCGAGCAGGAGCGGCAGCAAGCTCGCCTACGACGCCCCGCCGGCCGGCTGGAAGGGCGCCTGCGACGTCGGCGAAGGCTTCTCCGCCAGCGACTGCAACAACAAGCTGATCGGCGCACGCTACTTCAAGCAGCCGGCGCAGACGCTGCACTGGACCGAATTCCTGTCGGCACGCGATTCCGTCGCCGGCGCCGAAGGCCATGGCGGCCACGGCGACCACACGGCCAGCACGGCGGGCGGCAACGCCCACGTGACCGCGCTGTCGGGCGGCCTGTCGCTCGGCAAGATCACCGGCATGGCGCCGCGTGCCCGCATCGCCGCCTACAAGGTCTGCTGGACCGACGGCGTGACCGGCAAGAACGGCTGCGCCACGTCGAACAGCGTGGCCGCGATCGAACAGGCGACGAAGGACGGCGTGAACGTCATCAACTTCTCGATCGGCCCGAACGCCGGCGGCGGCGCGTTCAACGAACCGACCGAAGTCGCGTTCCTCGGCGCGGCCTCGGCCGGCGTGTTCGTGGCGGCGTCAGCCGGCAACTCCGGTCCGACGTCGGCGTCCCCGGCACCGGTGGCGCACATCAGCCCGTGGCTGACGACCGTCGGCAACTCGACGCACAACCGCATGTACGTCGGCGACGCCGTGCTGGGCAACGGCCTGACCGTGACCGGCGCGTCCGGCAACGCCAACACGCCGACGTCGCCGCTGATCCTGGCGAAGGATGCCGGCGCGGCGGGCGTCGATCCGGCCGACATCAACCTGGCGCGCTGCCTCGGCCCGGCCGACAGCGTCGCCCCGCTGCTCGATCCGGCCAAGGTCGCCGGCAAGATCCTGGTCTGCGACCGCGGCAACAACGTGCTCGTCAACAAGAGCGCGAACGCGAAGACGGCCGGCGCCGTGGGTGTCATCATCGCCAACGTGGAAAACGGCGCGACGACGATCCTGAACCAGGCCCACACGATCTCCACCGTCCACATCACCAAGGAAGACGGCGCCAAGGTCAAGTCGTACTATGCGTCGACGCCGAACCCGACCGCTTCGCTGGGCAACCTGCACGGCGTGATCGACCCGAGCGTCAAGGCGCCGGTGATGAACGGCTCCTCGTCGCGCGGCCCGAACGTGGCCAACGCCAACATCATGAAGCCGGACGTCACCGCCCCGGGCACCGATATCCTGGCCGCCGTCACCGCCGACCTGACCCGTGCCCAGCGCGACGCCGTCGCGGGCGGCGCACCGGCGCCGGCGAAGGAGTTCGCGTTCTACACCGGCACGTCGATGGCGTCGCCGCACGTGGCCGGCATCGCCGCGCTGCTGAAACAGCGCCATCCGGACTGGAGCCCGGCCGCGATCAAGTCGGCCCTGATGACCACCGCCTACGACACCTTCACCGATGGCCTGAACGGTTCGGTGAGCTGGGACAGCACCGCGAAGACGACCGGCACGCTGCCGTGGGGCCAGGGCGCCGGCCACGTGGCGCCCTCCGTCGCCGTCGATCCGGGCCTGGTCTATGACCTGTCCGAAGTCGACTACGTCCGCTTCCTGTGCGGCCTGGGCATCACCAACGTGTACGGCCCGGCCGCCTGCACGACCTACGGTTCGATCCAGCCGTACAACCTGAACCTGGCCTCGCTGACGGCCGCCAACGTGCTGGGCACGCAGACGCTGACCCGTACCGTGACCAACGTCGGCGGCAGCGCCGCCACGTACACGGTCCAGGCCGCGCTGCCGGGCTTCAACGTCGCCGTGCAGCCGTCCACGCTGAACCTGGCGCCCGGCGCGAAAGGCACGTTCACGGTCAAGCTGAGCCGCACCGACGCCCCGGTCAACACCTGGACCTACGGCAAGCTGACGTGGTCCGACGGCACGCACACCGTGCGCAGCCCGCTGACCGCACGTGCCTCGCTGCTGGCGGCGCTGCCGACGGTGTCGAGCGAAGCGACGGCCGGCACCAAGGTCGTCACGTTCGGCACCGGCTTCGCCGGCGCGTTCAGCGTGGCCAAGTCCGGCCTGATCCCGGCCGCCGAGTTCAACGGCTCGGTCGTCAAGGCGCCGAATCCGGACAACAGCGTCTGCGCGGCAGGCGGCGGCGCGGGCGTGAACGTCCACACCGTCACCATCCCGGCCGGCACGACGGCAGCGCGCTTCGCCCTGTACGACAGCGACACGCAGGGCGCGGGCACCGGCCCGTCGGACCTCGACCTGACGGTCGTGCGCGCCGGCGTCGTCGTCGGTGCCAGCGGCACCGAGACCAGCAACGAGATGGTCACGCTGACCAACCCGGCGCCGGGCACGTATTCCGTGTGCGTGATCGGCTATGCGCCGGCCGGCGGCAGCGCGAACTACAAGCTGTCGAGCTGGGTGCTGAGCCCGACCGCGACCGGCGGCAACTTCAAGGCCGTCGCCCCGGGCGCCGTCGCCTTGGGCGGTACCGCGTCGGTGGTGATGTCGTGGTCCGGCCTGGCGGTCGGCAAGCGTTACCTGGGCAGCGTGAACTACCTGCAGGGCGGCACGACGCCGGTCGGCACCACCATGGTGGAAGTCGACACGACCGATCCGATCCCGCTGTTCCAGAACGCCGGCAACAAGCAGGCGAACGCGCAGTAATGCGATGCAGGGCCGCCGCTGGCGGCCCGTGCAAACGACAAGGCCGCGGGCAGTTTGCCGCGGCCTTGTGCTTGATGGGGATGGTATGCCGTCAGCGCGCGACGGGCGCACCGGCGCCCGGGCCGTTCGCCATCGTGCGCAGCACGCAATGGCCGGCGGCGCAGGTCGCGCCCGGATCGAGCGCCATGGAGCAGGTCGACATCATGCCGTTCTTCGTGTCCTCGGCGCGGCGCGCGGCCGCGTGCTCGGCCACCAGCGCGCGCAGGCGCGTGCCGTCGTCGTTCCTGCTCGACCACGCCAGATAGCTTTCGGGGCCGCCGCATGCCTTGTTGCCGACGCCGATCGAATGGCATTGCGCGTCCGTGTCGCAGGCGGCGTCGCCGCGCGCGGCCTCGATGCGTGCGAACAGGGCGGCCGTGCCGCCGGCCGCGGCGGCGGACGGCGGATCGGCGGCGGGCGGCGCATCGCTGCGGCAGGCGCTGCTTGCCAGCAGCAGGGCAAGCCCGGCGAGGCGGGCGAGGGCGCGGGAAGGAAGTCGGATGTCCATGACCGCATGATCGCGCGCCCGGCCGCGCATGGCAAGGGGCGCACGGCCGGGCCGTCATGGCGGAGTCACAATCGGCAGCTACATTGCCATGCATCGACATGGCCGCGGGGCAAGCACGATGGATGGCTGGAGGCGCGCACGGAAGGACGACATGCTGCGGGCGGCACGCGAAAGCGGCGCGCCGTGAGCGGCGGTGACGGAGTGGCCAGGCGCATCCTCGTGCTCAGCGTGCCCGCGGGCGCCGGCCATACGCGCGTGGCCGAGGCGATCCGGGCCGGCGCGCAAGGCAGCGGGGCCAGCGTCGAGGTGATCCACCTGGAGGCGACGGCATATGCCACGCGCCGCCTGCGCGCCGTCTACACCGACCTGTACCTGTTGCTCGTGCGGCGCGCGCCCACGCTGTGGAGCTGGGTGTACCGCTTCACCAACCACGCCGCGCCGGACGGCTGGGTGCACCGGCTGCGCCGCCGCATCGAGCGGCGCGAGAGCGCCCGCCTGCTCGGCAAGATCGCGGCACTGCGCCCGGACGCCATCGTCTGCACGCATTTCCAGCCGGCCGAGGTGCTCGCGCCCGGCCGCGCGGACGGCAGCCTCGCATGTCCCGTCTGGGTGCAGGTCACCGATTTCGATTTGCACCGCATGTGGGTGCACCGGCACATGGCCGGCTACTTTGCCGGCAACGACGAAGTGGCGTTCCTGATGCGCAGGCACGGCATTCCCGCCGACACGATCCACGTCACCGGCATCCCGGTCATGCCGGCCTTCGGACAGCCGCCCGCGCGCGCCGAATGCGCGCGTGAACTCGGCATCGATCCCGCCCGCATGACGTTGCTGCTGATGGGCGGTGGCGCCGGGCTGGGCGGCCTGGCCGCGCTGGCCGCGCGCCTGCTGGCCATTCCCGGCAATTTCCAGCTGATCGTGCTGGCCGGCCGCAATGCCCAGGAACTAATCGCGCTGCAACGCCTGGCCGCCAGCCATCCGGGCCGGCTCGTGCCGCAGGGTTACACGGACCGGGTCGAGCGCCTGATGGCCTGCGCCGACGTCGCGATCACCAAGCCCGGCGGCGCCACGACGGCGGAGTGCCTCGCCATGGGCCTGCCGATGATCGTGAACGCGTCGATTCCGGGGCAGGAAGAACGCAATGCCAATTTCCTGCTCGAATATGGCGCGGCGATGCAGGCGCACGATGCGACGTCGCTCGAATACCGCGTCCGTTACCTGATGGCCCATCCCGACGCGCTGGAGCGCATGCGTGCGCATGCCCGCGCGCTCGGGCGCCCGCACGCGGCCGCGGCCGTCCTCTCCGCCGTCCTGAAGCAATCCGAACCTGCCGATGCCTCTCTTTGAACTTACTTACGCCGGCCGGTTCGTGGCCACGCTGGCGGCCATCGTCGTGGCCGCGTATTTCTTCGCCCGCGTCGAAGTCGAAATCGAAGGCGAGGCCGGCTGGGCGGCCAACCTGCCCACGTGGCGCATCGAAGAGCACCCGCTGCTCGACATCTTCTGGGGCGGCCGCGCGCTGACCGGCTACCACCTGTGGATGTTCTCGTTCATCGGCGTGATCTTCCATTTCCCGCTGGCGTTCATGGGACAGTGGTCGCCGGCGCTGGAAGCGCGCGCGCTCGGCGCCGTGATGATGTTCTGGATCGTCGAGGATTACCTGTGGTTCGTCGTCAACCCGGCATTCGGCTGGCGCCGCTTCAAGCGCGAGTACATCCCGTGGCACAAGCGCTGGATCGCCGGCGCGCCCGTCGACTACTGGCTGTTCGGCGCCGTCAGCGTGCTGCTGTTCTGGTACGCGTACTAGCGGGGCGCGTGCCGGTGCCGGTGCCGGTGCCGGCGCCGCGCTTGCCGTCGAGGTCGAGCGCGTGGCGCACACGCTGGCACAGTTCGCCCGACGTGCGCGAGATCACGTCGTGCGGGATCTCGAATTTCTCCGTCAGCCGGTCGTAGTCCTCGAAGCCGTACGACACCATGAACGGATGCATGCCCGTGTCGATCGCGGCCGTGAAGTCCTTGTGCTCGTCGCCGCAGACGTAGGCGCGGGCCGGGTTGATGCCGAACTGTTCGCGGATCGCGCGGAATTGGCTCGTCTTCTTTTCCGACAGGGGAATGTGGACGAGGAAGTCGAGCGCGTTGATGTCGATGTCGTGGCGCAGGAACAGCTGGCGCAGCGTCTCCAGCGGTTCGTTCGTGATGTTGCGCGTGACCATGCCGACGACGACGTCCGGCGCGGCGACCAGTTCGCGCACGAGGTCGGGAATGCCGTCGTACATCGCCGCTTCCTGGCGGTAGACTTCCGTCAGGCTGTCCACCAGGCGCGCGCGGCTGTTCTTGCGCAGGTTTTTCTTGATAATCGACGGGAATTCCTTCAACCCGCCGAGGTACTTGAACAGGTTGTGGCGCTTCTGGAACCGGGCTTCGTCGCCGATGTCCAGCCCGTGCCGCGAGAAGGCGGCTTCGATGGCGGAAAAGGCGTCGATCGTGGTGCCGTCCGCGTCGAGGATCAGGAGCCGCTTTCTGGATTTGTACATGAAGGTCGTGCCGGGATGACGTTGCCTCATCATACTCACCGGCATGTTACCGGCGTATGACAGGCCGCCCGCCGACCTGCCTACCCCGGGATGACGCGGTCCAGGTCCGTGCGATCGGCGGCGGCGTGCAGGCGGCGGCGCCCGGCAGCCTGCCGCGCTACCGTGCGTTCATCCCGGCGCGCCTGTGTTGAAATGACGCGTCGCCGGCCCGGCCGGCAGAGCGGAGACCGCATCATGACGGACGAATTCAAGGCAGGCGACAAGGTCGAGTGGCAGTCGTCGCAGGGCACGGTGCGCGGCACCGTCAAGAAGAAGCTGACGGCGCACACGGCGATCAAGCAGCACGAGGTGGCGGCGTCGCCGGAGCATCCGGAATACCTCGTCGTCAGCGACAAGGCCGGCGCCGAGGCGGCGCACAAGGGCAGCGCGCTGCGCAAGGTCTGACGCGGTCGGGACAGGCAGCGCGCCTGCGCGGCGGTCAGGCCGCCAGCGGCTTCATGTGGATGAGGCCGCCGTTGCCGTCGCGCGCTTCGGCATAACCGAGCTGGCGCAGGTGCGTTGCCGCCGCGTCCGCGTTGGCGCTGGCCGTCCTGCTGTCGCGTCCGGACTGGATCCTGCTGCGCGTTACCAGCCAGGAGAGGGCGAGTTCGCGGAATCCGGCCTGCGCGAGCCGCGTTTCCAGCTTGCGCAACAGGCGCACGATGCAGGCCCCGTCGTCGGACCAGCAGAGTTCGTGGTCCGTCCGGTCGCTGCCCATGCCGACCTTGTGCCGGTGCAGGTCGAGCACGGTCAACCGCATCCCGCCGGCCGCGGCAGGTGTGGCGGGACGCTCGCGGCGTACCAGCAGCACCACGTTTTCCGCCTGGTCGTGGAGCCAGAAGCGTTCGATGTCGGGGGTGGACAGGAAGCGCCGCAGCGAGGGCTGGTCCAGCTTCTGGATGCCGGCCGCCGGCTTGAAATAGCAGGGGGCCGTCTGGCTGTGCGAACGCAGGAGCCGGTAGCCGCCGCGCACCAGTGGCCGGTGCAGCCGGGTGTTGTACACGCACTCGACGAAGACCCCGGTATAGCCGTGACGCACGGCATTCGCTTCGACCTCGCGCATGAACGCGAGCATCGCGAATCCCGGACGTTTCCCGGACTTCGGACCGCTTCGGCCGGTGTTGAAGTTGGCGACCATCAGGCATGGCTTGATGACCGAAACGTCGCGCTGCACCGTCGTGATATGGCCTTTCCTGACGTAGAACTCCAGCGGCCCGGACACCACCCAGCTGTTCCGTATATCGTCGTCGTTCATCATCCAGGCGAGCGTCTGCGCATCGCGCTTGGGGAATCGTTGCATGTCGTCCTCCATCGGGCGGATTTACCGTGAGCCGTCAGTAGAATCCGTTTCCGCCGTCGCGTCGACTTTAGCTGTGTCGCCCAACAAATGATGAATCGAATCAATGGCTTGGCGCCATCGAGACGTGGTCAGCCCTGCGTGAAATGCGCGCACAGGCGGTCGATGAAGGGCTCGGGTTGCGTCTCCAGCGTCGGCGGCGCCAGTTCGATGTCGATGACGTTGTCGCCGCAGTCGAACCACGTCTTGCTCGACGGGAAGCCGACGGAGCAGCCCGGCGTATGCCACTCTTCCAGCACCGTGCCGGCAGTCGCCGGGTCCAGGTGCCACAGGATGGCCAGCCGCAGGTCGGGCAGGACGTTCGCGTAGGCCGACGTCAGATCGGACAGGCCGCTGCGCAGCATCAGCACGTTCTTGCACCGCCGCGCCAGTTCGATGAACTGGGGCACGGCGTTGTCGACGTTGACCACGCCGTCGACGTTCATCTCGACCGTGCCGAATTTTTCCCAGTACACGGTATAGCCGCGCGCCACGAGCTGCCGGACGATGATGTCCCAGTAACGGGCATCGATCTTGCGCGTGAAATTCGCGCTTGGCATGATCAGCACGCTTTTTTCCTGTGGCACGACATCCAGCGCAGCCGGGAGCAATTTGGGATGTTCGATCGGTGCATCCAGCGGCAGATCCAGCATGAACGCAAAGCTCTGCTTGAATCCCAGCAGCTTTTCTTTCATGACGAGCGTGCTGGCAAAGCGGTCGTCGACGAGCCACGCGACATAGCTGACCATCAGATGGCCCGGATGCAGGAAGCACTCGTTGTCCAGCAGCGAGAGCAGCCCGACTTCGCCCGGCTCGACGAAGATGACCAGATCCGCGGCGTTGGGGTAGATGAGCGGCAGCCATTGCCGATCGGAGCGCAGGATCAGGCAAACCGGGTGCTTTTGGCGCACGTGATGCGTCTGCGCGCACGTGAGGACCAGTTCGCCGATGCCGCCGGACGGCATGATGTACAGGTAGTCTTCCGGGCACTTTCCTTGCGAGGATTGATAGACGCTTCGCTTGATGCGGCTGAATAACAGCTTGGCCTGATTGAGGTGTTTCATGCTGGATGGGCGTCCTTGGTCGAATCTGAAGCGCGATGACAACGGCCGGGGCGACGGTCCCGGCATCGGGCTCGTCCGAACGTTGGTTGCCGCTCGATTCTACCCGGCGGAAAACCGAACACCAAACGAAGCAGGGCGGCATGAACGCGGCATCCATGGGCGTTCTGTTCGGAAAGAAAAATTACTAGCACATCCAAATTTGGAAAACCACTGGACTTTCAGATATTTTTGCAATATAATTTGTGCAAATATAACGAGTTTGTTCGGTATCACCTCTGCTTCACCGTATTTTCCGTGCACCGCGCGGAAGATCTTTCCTGGGCCCTGCGCCCACAGCCTTGCGTGGTTAAAAGTCCTGAGCCCAGCCTCTTTTAACACGCCAATGACACCCTGAGTCCGGCATCGATATGCCGGAAAGCGTGCCCCCGCTCCATTCGTCATCGCGCACGCTCATGCGCCGTTGCTGCGCCAACGGCCCAGGGTTCCTTGATTCCCATTGCGGCCGATCGCCGCAGGGCGTCATTGCATTTGCAACATCGAAGGGAGAACCACAACGTGGCAAAACAAATCACCATCGACCATGTCTTCAAGGTGTACGGCGACCAGCCGGACGAGGCATTGGCCCTCGTCCACCAGGGCGCCAGCAAGCAGGACATCCTGGCCAGGACCGGATGCACGCTCGGCGTGTTCGACGCCACCTTCACCATCAAGGCCGGCGAGATCTTCGTCATCATGGGCCTGTCCGGTTCGGGCAAGTCGACGCTGGTGCGCATGCTCAACCGCCTGGTCGAACCGAGCGCCGGCCGCATCCTGATCGACGGCGACGACATCAACACGCTGCCGGACGCGCAGCTGCGCGCTCTGCGCCGCAAGGACATCAGCATGGTGTTCCAGTCGTTCGCGCTGCTGCCGCACGTGACGGTGCTCGACAACACGGCGTTCGGCATGGAACTGGCCGGCATTCCCAGGGCCGAGCGCCATGCGGCGGCCCTGCAGGCGCTGGAACAGGTCGGTCTCGCGGCATATGCCGCCAGCTATCCGGACGAATTGTCGGGCGGGATGCAGCAGCGCGTGGGACTGGCCCGCGCGCTGGCCTGCGATCCGTCGATCCTGCTGATGGACGAGGCGTTTTCCGCGCTCGACCCCATCATGCGCACGGAAATGCAGTCGGAACTGCTGCGCCTGCAGCAGATCAAGCGCCGCACCATCGTCTTCATCTCGCACGATCTCGACGAAGCCATGCGCATCGGCGACCGCGTCGCCATCATGAAGGACGGGCACGTTGTGCAGGTGGGCACGCCGGAAGACATCCTGCGTTCGCCGGCCGACGATTACGTGCGCAACTTCGTGCGCGGCGTCGATGCGGCGGCCGTGTTCAAGGCCGGCGACATCGCGCGCAAGAGCCAGATCGTGGTGTCGGAATCGCCGACCCGCGGCGCGCGCGCGGCGCTGTCGATGCTGGAAGAGCAGGACCGGGCGTACGCCTACGTCGTCAATCCGCGCCGCGAATTCCTCGGCGTCGTATCGGCCGAGTCGCTGCGCAGCGCGCTCGACGGCCACGTCGGCCCGCTCGGCCTGTCGCACGCGTACCTGCCGGAAGTGCAGACCATCAGTGCGGACGAACCGGTCGCCGGCCTGTTCGGCCAGGTGGCGCAGCTGCCGTATGCGGTCCCGGTGGTGGGCGGCGACGGCAGCTTCCGCGGCGCCATCAGCAAGACCACCTTGCTGAAGTTCCTCGACCGCGACACGCCGCCCATCGCCGAATCCGCTACCCGAAACCAGAAAGGACACGCATGAATCCCGATACCATGAATCCGAATGCCCTGAACGCCGCCGCCATGGATCCCAATGCCATCCCTTCGCTCGATCGGGTCGCGGCACCGGCGGTCCACGCCAATCCCTGGCTGCCGACCCCGCCGACCGACACGAGCTGGCTCGACGCGGCCGCGCCCGCCGCGCACGCGCCCGACACCGGCCTGCACCTGGCGCAACTGTTCGACGGCTCGCTGCCGCTGCAGGCGTGGATCAACGACGGCCTGGGCTGGGTCGTCGCCCATTGCCGCCCGTTCTTCCAGGCCGTCCGCGCGCCGATCGACGCGACGCTGACCGGCGTGAGCGACGTGCTGCTGGCCGCGCCGGCGCTCGTCGTGATCGCCATCGTCGGCCTGCTGGCCTGGCAATTCACCAGCCGCGCGCTGGCCATCGGCACCGTGCTGGCGCTGCTGCTCC
>Ga0308161_1002828_pt1 | contig 17797 bp, 10 predicted proteins | sample PhyFR2_FD_201034 | JGI IMG/M metagenome (GOLD analysis project Ga0308161, IMG submission 201034) | Phyllosphere microbial communities from UC Gill Tract Community Farm, Albany, California, United States - DLSLF.R2 | ecosystem: Host-associated > Plants > Phyllosphere > Unclassified | place: USA...
CAGCGCGCCCAGGCCGCGGCGGAGGTCGTCGGCGGTCGCCGCGAGGCACACGCGGATCCAGCCCTCACCCGACCGACCGAACGCGCTCCCGGGAGCCACAGCGACGTGCTCGCGGTGCAGGAGGGCGAGCGCCCAGCCGGCGACGTCGCCCTCGGCGGCGTGCGACACGTCGACCCACAGGTAGAAGGCGCCGCGCGGGTCGAGGTACCGGATGCCGGCCGCGTCGAGGACCTCCTTCGCCACCGCCAGGTTGGCGCGGTAGTGCTCGCGGGCGTCCTGCACGGCCTGGTGGTCCCCGACGATCGCCGCGAGCGCCGCCCACTGGTCGGGCTCGGCGACACAGCTGATCATCGACTCCTGCACGGTCCGCATGGTGGCGCCGAGGCCCTTGGGCGTGACGAGGTACCCGACGCGGACGCCCGTCATGGCGTACGTCTTGCTGAGCGAGAACGCCGTGAAGACGCGGTCGTCCTCGTCGAGGGCGGCCAGGCTGACGTGCCGGGTGCCGTAGGTGAAGTACTCGTAGACCTCGTCGCTGATCACCCAGAGGTCGTGTCGCTTCGCCAGGGCCAGCAACCCGCGGAGCGTGTCCTCGCTGAAGACCGAGCCGAGGGGGTTCGACGGCGAGTTCACCACGAGGGCCCGGGTGCGCTCGGTGATGCTCGCCTCGAGCGCCTCGAGGTCCGGCTCGAACCCGTGCTGCGGCTCGAGCCGGTACGGCACCGGCGTCGCGCCGAGGATGTGCGCGTTCATCGTGAACGTCGTGTAGCCGGGGTCCGGGACGAGCACCTCGTCGCCCGGGCTGAGCACGAGCGTCATCGCCTGGAACAGCGCCTGGCTGGCACCGATCGTCATCCAGACCTGCTCGAGGTCGACCTCGATGCGGTTCTCGCGCAGGAGCTTCTGCCGGACGGCCTCGCGCAGCGGTGCGATGCCGCCGTTCGGCGTGTAGTCCGTGCGGTCCTCCGACCACGCCCGACGGGCTGCCTCGCCGATGTGCGCCGCGACCGGGACGTCGGGCTCGCCGATCACGAGCATCGCGACGTCCGTGCCGTCGGCCTGGAGGAGCGCGGCCTGCTCGTACACGCGGCGGATGCCGGAGGCGGGGACGGAGTCGATCCGGGGCGCGAGTGAGGGCATCCCGTCACGGTAGCGGCTGCGTGTTGCGGCCCGGTTTCCGCGGCCCGGGGTCCCGGCGCGGCTCGTCAGGCACCGACCGGCGGTGCTTTGTCGCGGCTCGTCGTGCTGGTAGTGTTGCTTGCTGGCTTCCGCGTTCCCCGCCCACGGGTGGAACGCGATGCGACCAAGGGCCCCTCTACCCAGCGGTCGCGACCACCCGTAGAGACGACGAAGGAGCAACACGCATGGCGAACATCAAGTCGCAGATCAAGCGCATCAAGACCAACCTCAAGGCCCAGGAGCGCAACAAGGCCTACCGTTCGGAGCTCAAGACGGTCATCCGTCACACGAACGAGGCCGTCGCCGCCGGTGACAAGGACAAGGCCGTCGCAGCACTCGCCCTCGCGGGCAAGAAGCTCGACAAGGCCGTGAGCAAGGGCGTCATCCACAAGAACCAGGCGGCGAACCGCAAGTCGGCCATCGCCAAGAAGGTCGCTTCGCTCTGATCTCCTGAGCGCTGCACGAAGGCCCCGTACCGGAAGGTGCGGGGCCTTCGTCGTGTGCGGGGGTGGCGGGGTGGCGGGTGCCGGGGTGGCGGGTGGCGGGTGCCGGGTGCCGGGTGCCGGGTGCCGGGCTGGTGCGTCGCACAAGAGGAAGCACGTCGCGCCACGTACTTCCGTGGTGCGACGTGCTTCCGGTTGTGCAGGAGCAACGCGCACCAGCGAGCGGCGGGCAGCGGCGGGCGGCGGGCGGCGGCGGGCAGCGCGACCGTGCCCGGCCGCTACCGCGACCGCGACCGCGCGAGGGGTCAGCGGGCCTCGCCGCGCCGGGCGATCACCCGGACCATGACCTCGAGCGCGTAGTGCGCGTCGCGCGAGCCGCCCTTCACCGCGGTGTCGGCCTCGGCGACGCTCGTGATCGCGTTCGCCAGCCCGGCTTCGCTCCACCCGGCGACGTCCCGTTGCGCACGCTGCACCTGCCACGGCGCCATGCCGAGCGCCGACGCCGCCTGGCCGCTCGACCCGCGGAACGAGCTGACCTTCGCCATCGTGCGCATCTTGCTCGCGAAGGCGGCGACGATCGGGACGGGGGCCTCACCCGTCGCCAGCGCGTGCCGGAGCTCCACGATCGCGAGCGCCGAGCGCCCGGCGAGTGCGAGGTCGGCCACCTTGAACGCGTTCGTCTCGACCCGGCCGCCGTAGTACTTGTCGACGACCCGGTCGGTGATCTCCTGCGCCTCGTCGGCCAGCAGCTGGCGGCAGGCCGCGGCGAGCTCGGCGAGGTCGTCCGCGAAGGCGGCGACGAGGGTGCGCACCGCCGAGGGTGCGATCTTGCGACGGGCGGCCCGGAACTCGGCGTTGACGAAGTCGATCTTGTCGGTCTCGCGCTTGAGTTCGTCGCACTGCACCTCGATGCCGCCACCGACCCCGCTGCGGATGGTGTCGAGGAGCTTCTTGCCGCGGACACCGCCACCGTGCCGGAGCACGAGCGTGACGTCGTCGGCGGGCGCCTGCAGGTAGCTGATCGTCTCGGTGATGAAGGCGTCGGTGCACTTCTCGACGTTCGTCACCCGCACGAGTCGGGGTTCGCCGAAGAGCGACGGGCTCGCGAGGGTCGCCAGGAGACCGGGCGCGTACTGGTCTGCCTCGAGGTCGTGGACCTCGAGCGCCGGGTCCTCGCCGACCAGCAGGTCGCGGAGGACGCTGCTCGCGCGCTCGGCGAGGAAGGACTCGGGGCCGGTGACGAGCACGACCGGCGCGGGTCGGATGCCCGACCACGGGACCTGGTCGATCGCTGCGGCGGCGCGCGAGGGCTTCTTGGCGGGCATGCGGTCCTTCCGTCGCGGGCGCGAGCGTCCTCGGCCCGCGACGATCCTACGGCCCGCCGCCGACCCTGCCGGCGCTCCCGCCGGCCACTGCTCCGGCTCCCGGTCGGGCAGCCGCGCGGACGAGACCGGAGCAGCCGGCAGCACCGACGTCGTCGTCGAGGGTGATGCCGACGGCCGCTCCTCGGCCCTGCGCTCCGTCCACACCCGCAGCGCTCCCCCGGGCGCTCGTGACACCACGACCGTGCCCTGGGTGTCGGTGCGGAACGCCTCGGTCCCGGCCGCCCGCAGGTCGTCGAGTGCCGCGCGCGTCGGGTGCCCGTACGTGTTGTCCGCGCCGACGCCGATGAGCCCGACAGCGGCCGCGAGCTGCCGGTACAGGCCCGGGTCCTGGTCGGAGGAACCGTGGTGCGCCACCTTGACCACCTCGGGGTGTCCGGGCACGTGCGGACGGAGCCGACGCTGCGCGTCCTCGCCGAGGTCGCCGAGGAAGACCCCGGGGACACAGGTGGCGCAGTCGCTCCCGGCCCCCGTCTGCAGGACCACGCTCGCGTCGTTGCCCGCGGTGGTCGAACCCGCTGTCGGCCACCGGACCGACCACCGCAGCCGCCCGAGCTCCCCGGCCGTCGTGTCGTCCGCGGCGAGCACGTCGACCCCGGCGTCCCGGAGGTCGTCGACCACGCGCTCGTCCGCCGCACGACCGGTCGGGCCGACGAGTGCACGGTCGCTGCGGTGCGCGACCGCCGGCACGGCGCCCACGTGGTCGCGGTCGAAGTGGGTCAGCACGAGCAGGTCGATCCGTCGCACCCCGAGCAGGTCGAGGCAGGTGCGCAGGCGCTCCTCGTCGTCACCGGTGTCGACGAGCGCGACGGGGTCACCCGGACGTCCGTCGCGCACGAGCACGGCGTCGCCCTGCCCGACGTCGCACGCGGCCACCGCCCAGTCCCCGGGCACGCTCCCCCGCACGACCCACCGTGGCACCACGACCGCACCGATCCCGACCAGGAGCACGACCGCTCCTGCGACGAGCACCCGGGACCGGACGGCCGGTCGGGTGAGGACCGCGACGGCCACGGCCGCACTGACGACCGCGGCCGCCGCGACCCCGACGATGCCGGACGGCCAGGCGAGGGACGATCCCGGCAGCGAGGACGCACCGTGCGCGATCGCACCGATCGCCGCGGCAGGCGCCCACGCGACGACCGCCAGCGCAACGGCACCGGCGGGCCACACCGGTGCGACGAGGCAGGCCGCGAGCCCGAGGACCGTCACCAGCGGCGCGAGCGGCTCGGTGAGCAGGTTCGCCGGGACCGCGTAGGTCGGGAAGGTCGGCGCGAGCACGACCGTGACGGGCCAGCACGCGGCCTGGGCGGCGACGGGCACGGCCACGGCCGCCGCGGCCGGTTCCCACAGGCGCCTGCCGAGGAGCACGGTCAGGGGCGGCGCGAGGACGACGATCCCGGCGGTCGCGAGCACCGAGAGCACGAACGCGACGGACCGCGCGTACCAGGGGTCGACCACGAGCATCCCGCCCGCGGCCAGCGCGATGAGCGGGACGCCCCGCACCGGGCGCCCGGCGAGGCGGACGACCAGGACGACGACGGCCATCACGGTCGCTCGGAGGATCGACGGGTCGGGCCTGACCAGGACGACGAACCCGACGAGCAGCACCACCGCCGACACGGCACGCACGACGCGCGGCACCCCGAGTGCACGACCGACGACGACCACGAGCCCGACCACGACGGCGCAGTTCGATCCGGACACCGCCGTGAGGTGCGTCAGTGCCGACGTCTCCATCGCCGCCTCGGTCCCCGCGTCGAGCCCGCTGCGGTCCCCGATCGCCAGACCGCGGAGGAGCGCGGCGCCCGGCTCGGGCAGGTCCTCGGTCACGGCGACGAAGGCCCGGCGTGCCCGGTCGGTCGCCGCGAGGAGCCCGGACGGTGGCTCGACCTCGGGGCGTCCGCGGAGGAAGACGACGGCGGCCGTCGGTGAGCCGGGCTCGTCGCGTTCGACGGTCCCCCGCCCGACGAGCCGGGTCCCGGCGGCTGCGACGGTCCGGTCCGCGGGCACGACCCGGACCGGGACGTCGAGCGTCGACCGTGTCCCACCCGCAGAGGCCGAGCGGGCGTCGGTGGCGCGCCGCAGGGTCGCGGAGACGGAGCGGTCCCCGGGACCGAGGTCACGGGTGAGCACGAGGTCGACGGTCACGGTCCTGCCGACCGTGCGGAGGAGCTCCTCCGGCGACCGGCGGTGCTCCGCCGTCACGACCGCGAGCGACACGAGGGAACAGCACCCCGCCGTGGTGAGCAGCACCGCGGCGACCACACGGACGGCAGCCGCTCGGGACGCGGCCGGCACCGCTCCTGGTGACGGGCGCACGAGCACCACCAGCGCGAGCAGCAGGCCCACGGCGGACGCGACCGCGGTGGTCGTCGCCGCCCCGGGCGCACCGACGAGCAGCGCGGCCAGCACCCAGGCGACGGCGACCGGCCCGGCGGACCGCAGATCGGCCAGAGCCGGCCGCAGGTCGACGCCCGCAGCGGCTCGTGGGTCCACTCCGGCGGCGCTCACACCCGCACCCGGTCGCGCAGCTCCGCGAACCGTCCGTCGCCGATCCCGCTGACGTCCAGGAGGTCCTCGACCGACGAGAACCGGCCGTGCTCGGTCCGCCAGGCGATGATCCGTGCGGCGAGGGACGGGCCGATCCCGGGCAGGGTCTCGAGTGCGGCCTGGTCGGCGGTGTTGAGGTCGACGACCGCGTCCGGCCCGGAGGTGCCAGCAGCCCCGCCACCAGCAGCACCCGCGCCCGCACCACCCGTCCCGCTGCCTACCCCACCGCCCGTGTCCGGCGCCAGGGCCTCGGGCACGACGTCCTCGCCGACCCGTGGGACGTACAACCGTTCGCCGTCGACGGCGAGCCGCGCGAGGTTGAGCCGGGTCAGGTCGGCGTCGGCTGCGGGTCCCCCGGCGCGCTCGAGCACCGTCTCGATGCGGGAGCCCGCGGGCACCTGCACGACGCCGGCGTGTCCGACCGCACCGAGCACGTACACGGCGACACTCGACGGCGCACCCGACGGCGACGGCGGCGACGGCGGCGACGATCGGCCTGCCCCGGGCTCCCCGTCGGCAGCAGCGGGTCGGCCGGCTGGCGCTCCGCCGCCCGCACCGGACAGGGCCGTCCCCGCCCCGGTGACGGTCACGTCCTCGCTCGACGGGCCACCGATCGCGCCCACGCCGACGACGACGAGCGCCACCGCGACGACCACCGCGCCGGTGAGCACGGCGGCGCGGGGCGAGAGCGCCCACCGGTGCCACCAGGAAGCGCTCGGCGTCGGGTCGTCCGGTGTCGGCGTGCTCATGCCGGCACGCTACGAACTCCGGAGGTCCTCGACGGGCTCAGCCGGCCCACCTGTGGACGAGCGACGCACAACCGCCCCTGTGCAGGAACGACGCGAGCGACACCCACGACACGAGCGACACCAACGACACGCACGACACGCGCCACACGAACGACACGCGTGACAAGAACGACCCGAGGGCCCGGGCACACGCCCGGACCCTCGCGACGACCGGCCAGACGGGACGGTCCGCCCCGGCCGATCAGCCCTTGATCGCGATGTTCACGAGCTTCGGCGCCCGCACGATGACCTTCACGATCTCCCGGTCACCGATGTACCGCTGCACGTTCGCCGACGACCGCGCGAGCAGCTCGAGCTCGTCCGGCTCGATCGACTTCGACACCTCGAACGAGTCGCGCACCTTGCCGTTCACCTGGACCACCGCGGTCAGGGTGTCCTGCACGAGCAGCGTCGGGTCGGCCTTCCGCCAGCCGTACGTGGCGACGGTGGCCTCGTAGCCCAGCTTCTCCCACATCTCCTCGCCCGTGTACGGGGCGAAGACGGCGAGTGCCAGCGCGACCGTCTCGACGGCCTCGCGCACGGCGGGGTCGCCGGCACCGGGGCCGCTGTCGATGGCCTTGCGGGTGACGTTCACCAGGTCCATCAGACGGGCGATCACGACGTTGAACTTGAACGCCTCCATCATGCCGGGGGCGTCGGCGAGGAAGCGGTGCGTCACCTGGCGCAGGGCGCGGTCCCCGTCCGCCCACACGGCGTCGGGCGACGAGGTCACGTCGAGCGCCAGACGGTACGCGCGCGCCAGGAAGCGCGCGGACGCCGACGGCGACACGTCCTCCCAGTTGATGTCGTCCTCGGGCGGTCCGGCGAAGCCCATGACGAGGCGGATCGCGTCGACACCGTTCGCGTCGAGCTCGTCGCCGAGCGACACACCGCCCTTCGACTTCGACATCTTCGAGCCGCCGGACAACACCATGCCCTGGTTGAGCAGCGCCGAGAACGGCTCGGTGAAGTCGAGGTACCCGAGGTCGAACAGGACCTTCGTGACGAAGCGCGCGTACAGCAGGTGCAGGATCGCGTGCTCGATGCCGCCGATGTACTGGTCGACCGGGGCCCAGCGGCGTGCCGCCTCCGGGTCGAACGCCTGGGTGTCGTCGTTCGCCGACAGGAAGCGCAGGAAGTACCACGACGAGTCGACGAACGTGTCCATCGTGTCGGTGTCGCGCGTCGCGGGCGTGCCGTCGACGGGGTTCGGGACGTTCACCCAGTCGGTGGCCCCACCGAGCGGCGAGGTGCCCTTCGGCTTGAGGTCGAGCCCCTCGGTGGACGGCAGGCGCACGGGCAGTTGGTCGAGCGGCACCGGGTGCTCGCTGCCGTCCGCACCGTGGATGATCGGGATCGGGGTGCCCCAGAAACGCTGGCGCGAGATGAGCCAGTCGCGCAGGCGGTAGGTCTTCGCGGCGCGACCGGTGCCGCGCTCCTCGAGGAGCGCGATCGCCGCGGTGATCGCGTGCTGCTTCGACATGCCGTCGAGCGGCCCGGAGTTGATCATCCGGCCCTGACCGGTCAGCGCCTCGCCGGTGGACGCCGGGTCGAGGGCGGGCAGGTCCTCGAGCGTCGCACCCTCGGGGATGACCGGGATCGCACCCGTCACCGCGGCGTTGGTGTCGACGACGACGCGGACGGGCAGGTCGAACGCCCGTGCGAAGTCGAGGTCGCGCTGGTCGTGCGCCGGGACGGCCATGACCGCGCCGTGGCCGTAGTCGGCCAGCACGTAGTCGGCGGCCCAGATCGGCAGGCGCTCCCCCGTCAGCGGGTGGATCGCGAAGCGGCCGAGCGGCACGCCGGTCTTCGGGCGGTCGGCGTTCTGCCGGTCGATCTCGGAGGTCTTCTGGGTCGCCGTCAGGTAGTCGTCGAACGCGGCCCGGACGTCGTCGGGCGCGGACGCGACGAGCGACGCCGCGAGGTCGGAGTCCGGCGCGACGACCAGGAAGGTCACGCCGTGGATCGTGTCCGGACGCGTCGTGAACACCGTGACGGGCTCGTCGCGGCCCTCGATCACGAAGTCGACGTCGGCGCCGACGGACCGGCCGATCCAGTTGCGCTGCTGCGCGATGACCTTCGCCGGCCAGCGGCCCTCGAGCTGGTTGAGGTCGTCGAGCAGGCGATCGGCGTACTTCGTGATGGCGAAGTACCACTGCGTCAGCTTCTTCTTGACGACGACGGCACCGGACCGGTCGGAGGTCCCGTCCGGCAGCACCTGCTCGTTCGCGAGCACGGTCTGGTCCACCGGGTCCCAGTTGACCCAGCTGTCCTTCCGGTACGCCAGGCCCTTCTCGTACATCTTCAGGAACAGCCACTGGTTCCACTTGTAGTACTCGGGGTCCGAGGTGTGGATCTCGGTCGTCCAGTCGAAGGACGGCGCGTACCGCTTGAACGACGCCTTCTGCTGCTCGATGTTCGCGTAGGTCCACTCCGCCGGGTCGACACCGCGCTTGATCGCGGCGTTCTCGGCGGGCAGGCCGAAGGAGTCCCACCCGATCGGGTGCAGGACGTTGAAGCCCTGCTGCCGCCAGTAGCGCGCCACGAAGTCGCCGAGCGCCCAGTTCTCGGCGTGCCCCATGTGCAGGTCGCCGGACGGGTACGGGAACATCTCGAGGATGTACTTGCGGGGGCGCGTGTCGTCGAGGTCGGTCGTGAAGAGCCCGAGCTCCTCCCACCGGGGCTGCCACTTCTCCTGGATACGGCGGAAGTCGTAGGCGTCCGGGTCGACGGCTGCGGGCTCGGTGGGGTGCTCGGTGGTCACGGTCACCCAGCGTACAAGGCCTGGAGGCCCGGTCCGGCCCCGTCGGACCACCCGCGTCCGGCAGGCGGCCCGGTCACGCTCGGCGGGTCGCTCCGGTGACCCGCCGCCCGGTCACGCGGGGCCTGGAGGCCCGGTCCGGCCCCGTCGGCCCGCCCGCGTCCGGCAGGCGGCCCGGTCACCACCGCGCACGCGCGGGCCGGACGATCAGGCCGACGCGGGGCGACCGGTCACACCGACACGAACCGCCCGGCCCGCATCCGGAGCGTCCGGTCGACGAGGTCGGCCGCGACCGGCACGTGCGACACCACGAGCACGGAGCGCCCGGCGGCACGGGCGACCCCGACGAGGTCGCGCAGGACCGCGTCGCCGAGGTCCGGGTCGACGTCGGCCGTCGGCTCGTCGAGCACGAGCACGGGGAACGCGTGCAGCAGCGCCCGCGCGAGGGCGAGCCGGTGCGCCTGTCCGCCGGACACGAGCCCACCGCGCTCCCCCACGGGCGCGTCCAGACCACCACGACGCGCGGCCCACTCCCCGAGTCCCACCCGGTCGAGCACCGCGAGCAGCTCGGCGTCGCTCGCGGTGTCCCGGGCGAACAGGAGGTTCTGCCGGACGGTCTGGTCGAAGACGAACGGGTCCTGCTCGATCAGGCCGACCCGGGCCCGGACCGCGTCGGGGTGCATCGTCCGCGTCTCGACGCCGTCGAGCGTGTACGAGCCCTCGTGGTCGACGAACCGGACGAGCGCGTCGACGAGGGTCGACTTGCCCGCGCCGCTCGGCCCCTCGAGCACGACGACCTCGCCGGGGAGCAGGTCGAACGACACCCCGTCGACCGCGGGCGCGGACGTTCCGGGCCAGCGCACGGTGAGGTCGCGCACCCGGACCGTGACGGGCCCGTCGACGACGAGGTCCCGGGCGTCTGCGGGATCGTCCGGCTCGGGCACGATGCCGGCTGGCAGCTCGGCGGGCACGACCTGCTCGACGCGCTCGGCCGCGGCCCGGACCCGGCGGTACGTGAGGACCGCGAGCGGGACACCCCCGACGACCTCGAACAGGGCGAGCGGGACGAACACGGCGAGGGCCCAGAGCGGGCCGTCGAGGGCACCGGACACGACGGCCGGGGCACCGACCGCGATGATCCCCACCACCGCACCGCCGCCGACCAGGCCGACGAGCGCCCCGACCAGGGACTCGACCGCGGCTCGGCGTCGGACCGCACGGGTGACCCGCGCGTCGAGCGCGGCCACGTGTGCGAGGCGGTCGTCGAGGGTGCCGTAGGCGGTGAAGACGTCGAGGGTGCGGACGGTGTCGAGCACGAGGTCGGCGACGTGCCCGCGCTCCGCGGCGGTCTCCCGGTCCGACCGGCGGGCGACCGCGAGCGTCACGACCGACCCGACCAGGGCCGCGACGACGAGCGCGGTGACGAGCACGAGCGCGGCGGGCACCGAGACGAGCGCGACCGCGACGACCGAGGCGAGCGCCACGACGCCCGCGGACACCAGCGGGCCGACCACCCGGATGGGCAGGTCCTGCAGGCGGTCGGTGTCGGTGACGAGCCGCGTGGTCAGGTCACCGCGCCCGGTCTGGCCGAGACCGGCCGGTGCCACGGACGCGAGCCGGCGGTAGGTCTCGGTCCGGACGACCGCGAGCTGGCGGAAGGACGCGTCGTGCCCGGCGAGCCGGTCGACGTACCGCAGCGCGGCCCGACCGAGGGCGAACGCGCGGACGCCGACCATGACGAGCGTCAGGTACAGGATCGGCGGGTGCTCCGCCGCCCGGGTGATGAGGTACCCGCTCGCCGCGAGCAGGGCGACCGCGCACAGCGCGCTGAGGGTCCCGGCGACCAGCGCGCGCGTCCAACCCGCCCCGCGTGGCAGGGCGAGCCGCAGGACGGAGGTGGGTCGCGCCTCCCGGCCGGTCCGCCGTGTCGTGGCGGTCATGCGCCGACCTGCGCGAGCCGGGTGACCGCCGTCGAGCCGTCGGGTCGCACGTCGACGCGGACGTCGGCCGCGGCGAGCAGGGCTGGGCGGTGGCTGGCCACGACGACGACCGCGCCGCCGTCGGCGAGCGCGCGCACGGCGCGCACGACCTGCTGCTCCGCCTCGGCGTCGAGCGCCGAGGTCGGCTCGTCGAGCAGGACGAGCGGGGTGTGCGTGCGGTCCGCGCGGTACAGGGCGCGGGCGACCGCGACGCGCTGCGCCTGTCCTCCGGACAGGCCGGTGCCGCCGGAACCGACCGGGAGGCGCGGGTCGAGTCCCAGCCCCACGGCGGCCAGGGCGCGGCGCACGTCCGCGTCGACGGGCTCGGTGTGCAGGGCGACGTTCTCGCCGACGGACCCGCGCACGAGACGCGGGCGCTGGTCGGCCCAGGTGGTCCGCGCGGCGCGCGGCGTGCCGCCGGGTCCGGGGACCTGCACGGTGCCCTCGTGCGGCAGGACGCCGCGGATCGCGGCGAGGAGGGTGGACTTGCCCGCGCCGCTCGGGCCGGCGAGGGCGACGACCGTGCCGGATGCGGCACGCAGGTGCAGCGGGCCGACCACGACGTCGGGACGGCGGACGGTGAGGCCGTCGAGCACCAGGTCGGTGCCGACGGGGTCGGTCGTGCCCGTGGCGGTGACCGCGTGAGTGTCGGTGTCGGTGTCGGTGGTCGTGGTGGACGGGGCGCGGTCGTCGAGCACGTCGAGGACGGCGCCGGACGCCTCGACGCCGTCCTGGGCGGCGTGGAAGTCCGCGCCGACCTGTCGGATCGGGGCGAACGCCTCCGGGGCGAGGACGAGGACGAACATCGCGGCGCCGAGCCCGAGCGACCCGTCGACCAGGCGCACGCCGATCGAGACGGCGACGAGGGCGATCGACAGGCTGGCGGCGAGCTCGAGGGCGAAGCCGCTGACGAAGGAGAGCCGCAGGACGCCCATCGTGCCCCGGCGGTACTCGTCCGTCACGGTGCCGATGCGGCCGACCTGGCGTCGCGCCCGCCCGAAGACCTTGAGGGTCGCGAGTCCCTCGACGGCCTCGGTGTACGTCGCACCGAGCCGCGCGAGCGCGTCCGACTGCCGACGCTGCAACGCCTGGGTCGCCAGGCCGATGAGGACCATGAACACCGGGATGACCGGCATCGCGAGGAGGATCACGAGGCCGCTCGTCAGGTCGGCGGCCCCGATCGCGAGGAGCAGCACGGGCGTCGCGACCGCCGTGAGCGCGAGCTGGGGCAGGTACCGGCCGAAGTACGCGTCGAGCGCGTCGAGCCCCGGTCCGAGCGTGGTGGCGAAGCCCGCCGTCGAGCGCCCGGCGAGCCACGCCGGTCCGCGCGCCGCCGCCCGTTCGAGCACCGTGGTGCGGAGTTCGCTCTTCACCCGGGCGCCGGCGCGTGCCGCGAGGTCGTCGGTCGCCCACGCCGCTGCGGCCCGCACGACGAAGGCCGCACCGAGCAGCGCGAGCGTCGGGGTCAGTGCCGCGGGGACCACGCCGGCACGGACGGCGTCGACCCCGAGGGTGACCGCGGCGGCGATCCCCCATGCGATGCCGATCGTCGCCGCCGTGCGGACGAGCCCGGTCGCGGCCGACGCGACGAGGAAGCCGCGCGCCGTGCGGGACAGCCGGAGGAGCCGCGGGTCGAGGGGCTTCATCGTCGTGTCCGTCCTAGTGCGCGGCCTGCGCGACGTGTGCGCGGGAGACCCGCTTGCGGAACACCCAGTACGTCCACGCCTGGTAGGCGAGCACGAGCGGCAGGAAGACGAGTGCGACCCAGCTCATCACCGTGAGCGTGTAGGTCCCGCTGCTGGCGTTCGCGACCGTGAGGCTGTTCGCGGGGTCGTTCGACGCGGGCATCACGTCGGGGAAGACCGCCGTGAACATCGCCAGGACGACGGCCGCGATCGTGAGGGCCATGAGCGCGAACGCACGTCCTTCCTTGCCCCACGCGGAGCAGAGCACCGCGAGGACGAGTGCGACGGCGGCGACGACGGACAGGACGAGGCTGGCCGGGGTCGCGCGGACGAAGGCCATCGCGACCAGGAACGCCGCCGCGACGAGGATCGTGACGATGCCCGCCTGCGTCGCCAGGCGCTTCGCCCGCTCCCGGATCTCGCCCTCGGTCTTCAGGGTGACGAACACGACGCCGTGGGTGAAGAACACCGTCAGCGTCGCCAGGCCGGCGAGGAGCGCGAAGGGGTTCAGCAGGTCGAACAGCGTCCCGGTGTAGTTGTGCCCGGCATCCATCGGGATGCCGCGGACGACGTTGCCGAAGGCGACGCCCCACAGGAACGCCGGCACCGCACTGCCGACCACGATCATGAGGTCGAAGCGGCGCTTCCAGGCGAGGTGCTTCTCCTGGTGGCGGTACTCGAACGAGACGCCGCGGGCGATGAGCGCCGCGAGGATGAGCAGCAGCGCCAGGTAGAACCCCGAGAACATCGTGGCGTACCACTCCGGGAAGGCTGCGAAGAGGCAGGCCCCGGCGACGATGACCCATGTCTCGTTGAGGTCCCACACCGGGCCGATGGTGTTGATGAGGACGCGGCGGTCGGTGTCGTCGCGGCCGAGGAACGGCAGGGACATCCCGACGCCGAAGTCGAACCCGTCGAGGACGAAGTACCCGACGAAGAACACGCCGACGATCGCGAACCAGAGCACTGGCAGGTCCATGGCTACACGGTTCCCATCACTAGTAGACCGTCACTTCGTGCTTGACCTCGCCGGTCTCCTCGTCGACCTCCGCCGGGGCGGCTGGGCCCTCCTGCGCGACCTTCTTGATCAGTCGGAACTCGACGACCGCGAGCGCGCCGTAGATGAGCGTGAAGACCACGAGCGAGATGAGGACCTCGAGCCCGGTGACGTTCGGCGAGACGCCGTCCGCCGTCCGGAGCAGCCCGAAGACCAGCCACGGCTGCCGGCCCATCTCGGTGAAGACCCAGCCCATGATCATCGCGGCCATGGGCAGCGGGACCGACCAGGTCGCCACGCGCCAGATCCAGCGCTTGACGGGCAGCCGACCGCCGCGGGTCAGCCAGAGCCCGACGACCGACACCAGCACCGCACCGACCCCCAGGGCGATCATCCAGCGGAAGGACCAGTAGGTCACCCAGATGATCGGCTTGTAGTCGCCCGGGCCGTAGACCGTGGAGTACTGCGCCTGCAGGTCGTTGATGCCCTCGACGGTCCCCGTGAAGGTGTGCGTCGACAGGAACGACAGCAGGTACGGGATGCGGATCGAGAAGAGCTCGTGCACCCCGTCCGGCGTCCCGAGCGTGAAGATCGAGAACGACGCGTCCTTGCCGGTCGAGGTGTTGTAGAGCGCCTCGGCCGCGGCCATCTTCATCGGCTGCGTGTCGACCATCGTCAGGCCGAGCTGGTCGCCGGACAGGACGGTGAGCGCCCCGGACGCGAGCATGGTCCACATGCCGAACTTCAGGGCCGGCAGCATCGTCTCGAGGTGCTGGTTCCGCGCCAGGTGGTAGGCAGCGACCGCCACGATGACCGACGCGGCCACCATGAACGCGCCGAAGAGCGTGTGCGGGAAGGCCGCGAGGGCGACCTTGTTGGTCAGCACGGCCCAGATGTCGGTGAGCTCGGCCCGGCCCTTGGCGTGGTTGATCGCGAAGCCGACCGGGTGCTGCATGAACGCGTTCGCCGCGAGGATGAAGTACGCCGACAGCATCGTGCCCACGCTGACGCACCAGATGCTCGCCAGGTGCAGCGCCTTCGGCAGGCGGTCCCAGCCGAAGATCCACACCCCGATGAAGGCCGCCTCGAAGAAGAAGGCGAGGATGCCCTCGAGCGCGAGCGGGGCGCCGAACACGTCGCCCACGAAGCGGGAGTAGTTCGACCAGTTCATGCCGAACTGGAACTCCTGCACGATGCCGGTCACCACCCCCATCGCGAAGTTGATGAGGAAGATCCGTCCGAAGAACCGCGTCAGCTGCAGGTAGTGCGGCCGGCCGGTGCGGACCCACGCGGACTGGAACACGGCCACGACGAGGGCCATGCCGATCGTCAGCGGGACGAAGAGGAAGTGGTAGATGGTCGTGAGACCGAACTGCCACCGCGACAGGACGAGGGGATCGAGGAGGTCGTTCATGCGGCGTGTCCTTGCCGGGCCGCCGCGCGCTGTTCGTGCACGTCAGTTGCTTCCTGTGGAAGGGGGAACTTCTGCTGTCACACTCCGTTGGGACACCTCCACGCTACTGCTCGGACACCTGCTTCGACAAGTTGTAGAGAGGCGCTCTGCACGAACGTGCAGGGGGCGTGATCGGCACAAGCGTGCGGAACGAGCGTGCATTCTCCGGGCGCTGGGACGAGGACAGGCGCCGGGCTCGAAGCCCGACGCCTGTCGTACTTTCCGTACCGGGTCGTTACAGCAGGCCCTTGTCCTGCAGGAACGCCTTCGCGACCGACGACGCCGACTTCTGGTCGACCGAGTTCTGTCGGTTCAGCTCGATCAGCACGTCGGTGGTGAGCAGCTTGTTCACCTTCTCGATCGCGTCGGCGGCCTTCGAGTCGAGGTCCTTCGACACGATGGGCGTGACGTTGTTCGCGGGAACGAGGTGCTTCGGGTCCTCGAGGGTCACGAGCTTCTCGGTCTTGATCGAGGCGCTCGCGGAGTAGATGTCGGCGACCTGGGCGTCGCCGTCCTGGATCGCCTTGATCGTGAGCGGGCCGCCCGAGTCGTTCTGCTGGTTCACCGTGCCGTCGATCCCGTACTTCTCCTTCAGTCCCTTCGGGCCGTAGGCGGCCGTCGCGAACTCGGGGTTGGCGGCGATCGAGATCGTCCCGCCGATCTTCGACAGGTCGGCGATCGACTTCAGGCCGTACTTGTCCGCCGTCTCCTGCGTCACGGTGTACGTGTCGGCGTCCGACGCGTCCGCGGACGGCAGCGCCTTGACCCCGGAGGGCAGCGCCGACGAGAGGGCCGAGTTGATGCCGTCGGTCGTCGTCTCGGTGGTGGTCGACTTGCCGTCCTCCTGCAACAGGAAGTTCAGCAGGTTGCCGTTGTACTCGGGGAACACCGAGATGCTCCCCTTCTCGATCTCGGGCCAGTACGCCTTGCGCTGACCGATGTTGAGCTTCTTGGTGACGGTGAAGCCCTCGTGCTCGAGCTCCTGCGCGTACAGCTCGGCGATGATCTCGTTCGAGGGGTACGCCTGCGAGCCGACGACGATCGTCTTCGAGTCCCCCGAGCCCGAGCCGGACGACAGCGGGTCGCTCGAGGAGCAGCCCGCGAGGGTGAGGGCGACGGCGGAGGCGACGGCGACGGCCGCGGCGAGCCGCTTGGTGGGTGCTGTGATCACGGGTGGGTTCCTTCCACAGGGGTTGCTGCTCGTGGTGCCGAGCGACGGGTGTTCCGACGCGCGCGGCCCGCGGACCCGGCGGAGACACCCGCGGGGACGGCGAGCCGCTGGAGCGCGGCGAAGAGGACCTCGAAGGCGATCGCGAGCGCGATCACGATGATCGAGCCGCCGAGCACCTCCGCGTAGTCCGAGTTGGCGATGCCGGAGAAGGCGTAGCCGCCCAGCCCTCCGGCGTTGATGTAGGCCACGAGGGTCGCGGTCGCGACGACCTGCAGCACGGCGGCGCGGATGCCCCCGACGATCAGCGGGAGCGCGAGCGGGACCTCGACACGGACGAGCAGCTGCCAGGCGGTCATGCCCTGGGCGCGTGCGGCGTCGATCGTGACCCGGTCGATGGCCTCCACGCCGGAGTAGGCGCCGGCGAGGACGGACGGGATCGCCAGGACGACGAGGGCGATGAGCGGAGCCTGGACGCCGAGCCCGATCCAGAGCGCGAGCAGCGTGAGCAGCCCGAGCGTCGGGAGTGCCCGGATGCCGCCGGAGACACCGACCGCGATCGAGCGGCCCTTGCCGGTGTGGCCGATGAGCAGACCGATCGGGACCGCGATCACGACGGCGATGCCGACCGCGAGCAGCGTGATCCAGACGTGCTCCCAGAGCCGGACACCGATGGCGTCCGGTCCGACGTGGTTCGCGGGGTCGAAGATCCAGGCGATGCCCTGGGCGAAGAGGTTCACGCTGCCACCTCGCTCCGGCGGACGCCGTCGGTGCCGGCACGACGGGCGGAACGCGCCACGCGTCCGTTGCCCCGTGTCCAGGGCATGAGCAACCGGCCGAGCGCCACCAGCAGGACGTCGAAGACCAGGGCCAGGACGATCGTGAGCACGATGCCGGTCAGGATCTCCACGCTGATGGCGCGCTTCAGGCCGTCCGTCAGCAGGAAGCCGAGGTTCGGGATGCCGATGAGCGCACCGACCGTCACGAGGCTGATCGTCGAGACGGACACGACGCGGATGCCCGCGAGCAGGACCGGCCCGGCGAGCGGCAGCTCCACCTTGAAGAACCGCTGCGACGCGGAGTACCCGAGCGCCTCGGCGGCTCCGACGACGTCCGCGTCGACGGCGTCGACGGCGTCGGCCGCGGACCGGGCCATCAGCGCGACGCCGAAGATCGTCATCGCGATGACCACGTTCACCGGGTCGAGGTAGCTCGTGCCGATGATCGCCGGGAGCACCAGGAACAGCGGCAGCGCCGGGATCGTGTAGAGCAGGCTCGTGACGACGACGAAGGCCGATCCGGTCGCCCGCGCGGCCCGGTTCGGGCGGCGACGGAGCCGACTGATGAGCAGCCCGATCGGGACCGACAACAGGAAGCTCAGGACGATCGGCGGGACCGACAACCAGATG
>Ga0308161_1002829_pt1 | contig 17789 bp, 8 predicted proteins | sample PhyFR2_FD_201034 | JGI IMG/M metagenome (GOLD analysis project Ga0308161, IMG submission 201034) | Phyllosphere microbial communities from UC Gill Tract Community Farm, Albany, California, United States - DLSLF.R2 | ecosystem: Host-associated > Plants > Phyllosphere > Unclassified | place: USA...
TGGGGCTACGGCTATCTCTATACGGTTACGACAAAAATTGTACAGGACAACAAAACTATAGACGCTGTACAAACGAAAACAGGATTTCGGAAAACGGCATTTAAAGATGGGATGGTATATCTGAATGATCAGGTATTGATGATGAAGGGCTATGCACAGCGTACAAGTAATGAATGGCCTGCTGTTGGTTTGTCTGTAGCGCCTTGGTTAAGTGATTTTAGCAATGGGCTGATGGTCAAGAGCAATGCCAATTTGGTTCGTTGGATGCACGTGACACCGTGGAAACAGGATGTTGAATCCTGTGACCGTGTGGGATTGATGCAAATGTTGCCTGCTGGAGATGCCGAAAAAGATACGCAAGGTCGACGTTGGGAACATCGAACTGAGCTGATGCGTGATGCAATTATCTATTATAGGAACAATCCCAGTGTTCTATTTTATGAATGTGGAAACGAGTCGATTTCGGAAGAGCATATGGCGGAGATGAAAGCTATCCGCGATCAATACGATCCAGCTGGTGGGCGAGCCATTGGTTCACGCGAAATGTTGGATAGTAAGATTGCGGAATATGGTGGTGAAATGCTATATATCAATAAAAGTGCGCGACACCCGATGATTGCAACAGAGTACATGCGGGACGAGGCCTTACGTAAATATTGGGACGAATTGAGTTATCCGTTTCACAAGGATGGTGAAGGACCACTTTATAAAGGCGTAGATGCCAGTGATTATAACAGGAATCAAGATAGTTATGTCACTGAAGCTGTACATCGTTGGTGGGAATATTGGAAAATGCGTCCCGGTACTGGTGATCGCGTAAATTCAGGCGGTGTCAATATTATTTTTTCGGATTCCAATACCCATTTTAGGGGAAAAGAGAACTACAGAAGAAGCGGCGAAGTAGATGCCATGCGTATTCCCAAAGACGCTTATTATGCCCATCAGGTTATGTGGGATGGCTGGATTGCTCCAGATCCAAAAGGATTACATCTGGTTGGGCACTGGAACTATGCTCCTGGAACGAAAAAAGATGTATTGGTTATTTCTGCTGCTGATCGGGTAGAGTTGTCTGTGAACGGTAAGATACAGGGAGAGGCCGAAAAGCTATATGATTTCCTATACCGTTTTCCAGCTGTTGAGTTTGAGTCCGGCGTATTGACGGCAAAATCATTCACAAAGGATGGAAAGTTGTTAAATAAAAAGGAACTAAAGACAATAGGAGAACCTTATAAAATCCGTCTGACGGCACAGCATGGTAAAAATGGCTTATTTGCTGATGGTAATGATATGGTATTGGCAGAAGTTGAGGTGCTTGACAAAAACGGATTACGTTGTCCATTGGCTTCAAACAGAATAGATTTTAACTTGGATGGACCGATGGATTGGCGCGGTGGAATTGCACAGGGGCCTGATAACTATATTTTAGCTCGATCGCTGCCGGTAGAGGCGGGGATAAATCGCGTATTACTTCGTACGCAGTACGATAAATCTGGGCGGGTGGTGTTGAAGGCGATATCTAATGGACTTTTATCAGATTCAGCCGTGTGGACGGTGCAACCTATCAAAACGTTGGGGAATTATTTTGTAAAAGAATCTAATGAAAATTTACCATCATTCTTAGAACGGGGGCCGAGTCCAGCGAAAGCTACTTTGGTCCAGCTGAAAAAAAGCCTCAAAATCCGCACAGCGACAGCTGGAGCTAACCTAGAGAAAGTGGGACAATCCTACGATGATAATGAGCTGTCGGATTGGGTCAATGATGGGCAGCTAGGCACTGCTTGGATTACATATACCTTAGAAGAGAAATCTGCTATTGATGAAGTCGATTTGAAATTAAATAATTTTAGGTCAAGATCGTATCCATTGCAGATTTTTGTGGACGAGAAACTTGTGTTTGATGGAAATACGGATGTGACGTTAGGCTACTGTACATTGTCATTTCCACGTACGTGGGGAGAAAAATTAACCATTAAGCTGAAAAACGCACCTTTTACCGCGAGGGAAAACAACCAGGTAGAAATGGGCGGTAAGAAACTTGATGATGGTGTGGCCCGTAACGACGCCAATGCTAAAGGTACACTAAGTATTATTGAAGCCGATATACATCAAGTACTGGCTAATTAAGCATGTGCAGTAACAATAATTAATTGACTACTTAAAAAAGATGGAAAAAATAGCATTTAAGATGAAATTGAAGCCGGGCATGTCCGCGGAGTACAAGCGCAGACATGATGCGATCTGGCCAGAATTAATAACATTATTGCGCGAAAACGGAGTGTCTGATTATAGCATTTTTTTGGATGAGGAAACGGATACTTTATTTGCTGTTCAGTACTTGGCGGGGCATTCGTCACAGGAATTGGGGAAAGAAGCTATTGTTCAGCAGTGGTGGGACTATATGTATGATATCATGGATGTACATGCCGATCATTCTCCGGTATCGGTCAGTTTGAAAAAGGTATTTCACATGGATTAGCCCAATTTTAACATGAAGAAAATTTATATATCTTTAGTACTTGCCTGTAATCTGTTGGCGTCTGGTCGAAGTATTGCACAAGATCTATGGCCAGCAGTTACCAAAGAAATGAAGCCTTGGACACGTTGGTGGTGGCTTGGTTCGGCTGTGGATCGACCTAATCTCGAACGTGAATTAACCTTATTTGACAAAAGTGGTTTTGGCGGTGTAGAAATAACACCGATTTATGGTGCTAAAGGATTTGAATCCAGCTACCTGAATTTTCTTTCACCACAATGGATGAATATGTTGGGTGTAACAACGGATAAGGCCAATGCCCTGGGAATGGGAGTGGACATTAATCTAGGTACGGGATGGCCATTCGGGGGACCTCAAATCAAAGAAAAGGATGCCGCTACCAAATTAATCCTGGATGAATTTGAACTAAAAAAAGGTGAAAGGATCACATTTCCCCTAAAACCTAAGGATCCTAAACAACATTATTTCTTGCTGCAGGCTTTACGGGCATTTAGATCCGACAATAGTGAGATTAAACTGGATGATTATATTTCAAAGACCACTGGAACATGGGAAGCGCCTGCCGATATTCGTCTATTAGCTGTATTTTCTGGTAGAACGGGCCAGAAAGTCAAACGTGCAGCACCTGGGGGAGCGGGATATACGCTGGATCACCTTGGGAAGCAATCTGTCGCATCTTATTTCAATAGATTTGCCGAAGCTTTTAAGGACAAGCCATTGCATGTGCGTGCTTTTTTTAACGATAGCTACGAAGTATATGGGGCAAATTGGACGGATGAGTTTTTGCAATCATTCGAACGGATAAAAGGATACAAACTACAAGATAACCTTCTAGATTTTGCAGGTAAAGGTACGGATGAAGCCAAAACAGCAGGCCTTAAATCGGATTATCGTGAAGTTGTGAATGCACTGCTTGCCCAGAATTTCTTGATCCCATTTACGGATTTTGCCCATAGCTATAGTGCGATTTCAAAAAATCAAGCCCATGGATCTCCAGGAAATCTGATTGATTTGTATGCGGATACCGATATTGCGGAGTGTGAAACCTTTGGATCCAGCAGTTTCGATATTCCCGGATTAAGGCGCGACACTGCTGACATCCGTAATGTGGATCCAGATCCTATGATGGCAAAATTTGCGACATCGGCAACTAATGTATACGGTAAAAAATATACTTCTTCGGAAACATTCACCTGGCTGACGGAACATTTTAAAACCTCCTTGTCACAAACGAAACCGGAAGTCGAACAACTATTCCTCGCTGGGGTGAATCATGTGTTCTATCACGGGACAACCTATTCGCCGAAAAATGTACCTTTTCCAGGATGGTTGTTCTATGCTTCCGTTAATTTTGTTCCGCAAAATTCGTTTTGGGACCACCTAACTGGTTTGAATCAATATATTACGCGTGTGCAATCCATCTTGCAATCTACTCGTGCCGACAATGAACTGCTGGTATATTGGCCTGTTTATGATATTTGGAATAATGCCAAGGGAATGGATAAGGCATTAAAGGTTCATGATGTTGACGAGTGGTTACATCCAACGCAATTTTATAAACAAAGTGTTCAGCTGCAGAAACAGGGGTATAGCTTTGATTTTGCTACAGATAAAATTCTGGCGGGAACTACAGTAAACAACCGAAAATTGCAAACTTCGAAGGATGCGATCCCTTATCGAGCAATTTATATTCCTGCCTGTCATTATTTTTCTGAAGTGACGCTGCAGAAAATCTTGGAAATGGCCGACCAAGGAGCAACTATTATCTTCCAGCAATTACCGCAAGCGGTCCCTGGATATAACCAAATAGAGGAACGCCGTACACTGTTCAATAAATTAATTGCATCGCTAGGTTTCGAAAAGGATAAAGCGAACCAGTATACAGCTTTTGGACGAGGCAAAATATATCTTACTACAGATGTCAATTCGGCACTCGAAACAGAAGAGATCACACCAGAACGGATAAACCAAACGGGGCTGAAGTTTTCGCGAAGAGCTGCTGGTAACGACAGATATTACTATTTGGTCAATCATAGTGGACAGACCGTTGATCGTAGCATTACATTAAATGCACAGACAGCACATTATTCTTTATTGGATCCCCAGACCGGGCTGACCTATCAGTTGCCATCATCTGACGGCAAAATACGGGTGCAGATTCCATCGGGCTATTCCTGGATAGTCTTAGCGTCAGAGCAACAAGCTAGGGAACCTTTCCGCTATCAGGACGAGTTAAACCAAGTGGCCCAATTAGACCGAGATTGGAAAGTAAGTTTTATGGCTGGAGGGCCTGTTTTACCAAAGGCTGAAAGGCTTGATCAACTATCCTCCTGGACAGAATGGGGGGACAAAGATGCTGTCAATTTTTCCGGCACAGGAGCTTATGAAACAACAATTTCTATCCATAAGGATCCATCAAAATCCTACCTACTGAAGTTGGGACGTGTTGCCGAAAGTGCAAAGGTCTATATCAATGGAAAGGAGGCGGGTTTGTTATGGTCAATTCCGTTTCAATTGGATATTACCAATATGTTGGTAAACGGCGAAAACAAGATTCGCATAGAAGTTGCCAATTTAATGGCAAACCGAATCAGCTATTTGGACCGCAAAAAAGTTGCCTGGCGTAATTATCACGAAATCAATTTCGTCAATATCAATTATAAAGATTTTGACGCTAGTAATTGGAAGCCCATGGAAAGTGGTCTGATTGGCCCTGTGACCATTTGGAGTTATTAAAAGCAAAAAGCAGTAAGCACTATTGAAAGCCTCGTATACAACGAGGCTTTTTTTTTGACTTTACTTTTTACAATTTCGATCGTTAAAATGTGCAAAATAGAAAGCATATCGAGTTTTTTAAAATGTGCAATTAGCTGGTTATCATGTAAGTTCAGGATGGTTAATCAAATGAGTTCTTTTAAATTGATTTACCAATATAAATCAGATTAATAATTAAAAGCTCAATCCATGAAAAACATAATGCGATATGGAGCCATAGTCATGGCTCAAATGGCTTTTACACATGTATTGTACGCACAGGAGACACTGAAGGGGAAAATTGTTGATAATAAAAATCAGCCGATCAGTGGTGTTACAATTCAGGTAAATGGCAAAAATGAAGGGACAAGCAGTCAAAATGGTGAATTCAGTATTCATGCAAAGTCCGGTGATAATATTGTGTTTCGTTCTGTGGAATACGAGCAGAAAGAAGTCCGCGTATCAACCTTAGCGTTTCTACGTGTTGAGATGGTGCCGAAACAAGAAGCATTGGACGAGGTTGTCGTCATTGGTTATGGATCCCAAAAACGAACTAATCTTATCGCACCGGTTTCAAAGTTTAATGCTGAAAATCTCGATGAACGTCCTATTGCACGGGTTGATCAAGCTCTTATCGGACAGATGTCTGGCGTACGGGTCAAGCAATCTACGGGTGTTCCCGGAAAGGGCTTAAGTGTACAGGTCAGGGGATCGGGCTCTATTACCGCTGGTAGCGAACCCTTGTATGTTATAGATGGTTTCCCATTATCAACAGCCGCACAGAATGGTTCAGGAAACTATGCCTCGGGAAATCCCTTGGATAATATGAACCCCAATGATATTGAATCTGTGGAGGTCCTAAAAGATGCTTCTGCAGCTGCAATCTATGGATCCCGTGCCGCAAACGGCGTTGTTCTGATCACCACAAAACGAGGTAAGAGCGGCCAGGCTAAAGTAAGTCTTAATTCCTATGTGGGTATTTCCGAGGCTTATAAGAAATTGGATATGTTAAATGGTGAGGAGTGGATAGATAGAGCGGTAGAGATGATCAATTCGCAATGGGAAGCCTCGGGTGCAGGAAGATTAGCAAGTCAAAGCAATGCGGAACGACGAAAAATATTGGGGCTCGCCGACGGGAAATATAATACATCTTATATGTATGACGACCGTTGGTTGGAACCCGGACATCCTGGACTTTACCTCATTAACTGGCAGGACGAAGCGTATCGGAAAGGAGTGATCCAAAATTACCAAGTCGCGGCCTCGGGAGCGACAGAATTTGTCAATTATTATGTCTCCGGGAATTATCTTAATCAGCAGGGTATTGTGAAAGGCTTGGATTATAAGAACTATACTGCAAGGGCTAACGTTGAAGTGAAACCGAATAAGAAATTCGCATTCGGTTTAAACCTAGCACCTACTTATTCTATTGGAAATGACCCAGGTGTGGAAGGAAAGGATAATATCATGCATCAGATTTATTCGATGTCACCGGTTCAGGATCATCCTGCAGGAACAGTAAACGTTTTTGACAATGAAAAATATCCTTGGAGCACTTCAACAAATGATCCCATTGCCAAATTGAATTATTATATCGGGGAGAACAAAATTTCACGTTTACTGGGAACAGTTTACGGACAGTACAATATCCTTGATAACTTCAATTTTAAGACTACGGTCAATTTGGATCAAACCGATAGCCGGAGCAATAGATTTCAGCCTTATACTGTAGGTGGAACTTTGGCTAATCGAACCAATAACCCAAATCAAGCCACGTATGGCTCCAATAGCGTTTACCGAAAGCAGACCTTTGTGAATGAAAATACCTTAAATTATCACCTCAATATCGACAGACATGATATCACTGCGCTGTTGGGACAAGCCTATAACTTTGATAAGCTTGAAACTTCTACCATCACCTCGCAGGGGGGGTATACCAATAGTTCTATAACAACTTTGAACGGCGCAGTTGCGACAGTGGCTTCAACAGGTGCAACACAAAGTGTCTTGCTGTCTTACTTTGGCCGGGTTCAATATGCCTATGACGGTAAGTATTTGCTATCTGGAAGTATTCGTCGGGACGGCTCATCGCGTTTTGGATCCAATACAAAATGGGGCTGGTTTCCCTCGCTGTCCATGGGCTGGCGTTTATCACAGGAGGATTTCATGAAACCAATCACCTTTATCAATGAGTTGAAATTACGCGGAAGTTATGGTGAATCTGGGAATAATAATATCGGTGATTACAGCAGTATTGCTTTGTTGGGCTTTTATAATTATTCGTTAAATGGCCTTTCGGCATCTGGGCAGGCGCCCAGTAATATCATTAATCCGGATCTAAAATGGGAAAAATCCCGGACTTATGATATTGGGTTGGATTTTGGCCTCTTAGGCTCACGCATCACCGGTTCATTTGATTGGTATACACGCAAAAGCAGTGATTTATTATTAAACGTCCCTTCCATGCTGGCGACCGGTTTTTCTTCCTATCTGGATAATGCCGGCGAAGTAAAAAGTAAGGGTTGGGATTTCGAGATCACTTCCCATCAGATCAGAAAATCGGATTTTTCGTGGTCTACTTCTTTTAACATCAGTCATAATTCCAATAAGGTAACAAAACTTGATGGTGAGCAAAAAGAAATCTTAATTCCGTCTTCGTTCGATATCCAGCATAGCCTTTTACGGATTGGTGAGCCAATGTATAGTATTTATGTTGTTAAACAAGACGGTATATTAAGTCAGGCGGATATTGATGCTGGGGCGGCATTGTATGGTAGCCAAAAGGCAGGTGATCCAAAATATGTGGATGCCAACGGGGATGGTGTGATCGACGCGAATGACCGTGTGATTGTGGGGCATCCAAACCCTAGCTATGTATGGGGAATAACCAACAACTTTAAGTATAAAAATTTTGACCTGAGTTTTATGTTCCAAGGCCAGAATGGAGGTCATATCTATTCCTTATTAGGAAGGGCATTGGGACGTACGGGCCAAGGATCATCGGACAATGCACTTGGTTTTTATCGGGATAGATGGCGTTCAGAAGAGGAGCCTGGAGAAGGCCGTGTTGGAAAAGCTTATTCAACGTTTGGGCGGATTAAAAATACAGATTGGCTGTATTCCTCGGATTATTGGCGCCTACGCAACGTCACTCTTGGTTATAATATAAAAGACCTGAAGTTGGGAAGTCAGTCCAAACTTAGTTTAGTCCGTTTATTCGTGACATTGGAAAATTTTTGGGGAAAGGACAAATATGACGGCGGTGTAAATCCAGAATCTTCAAATACAAATCTAAGCGGAAGCGCTGATTATCCCGAGGCGGGTGATTATGGTGGCCTGGCGATTCCCAAGACAGTAACATTTGGTTTAAACGTAAATTTTTAGAACGATGAAAAAATTGAGCATATTTTTCTTGATAGCAGGTCTATTGGGATCTTGCAAAATGGATCTGGACCAGCAGCCAATTTCGAGTGCTACTTCAGATACCTACTTTAAGACAGCAAATGATTTTATTCAAGGATTGAACGCTATATATAACAGTACACGGGGATATCCCGATCGTCTGATGAACCTCTCGGAAACCCGATCAGATAACTTGTACGCAGTGTCGGACGGTGGAGTGCGTGATTGGGAAGGAATCAATAGTTTTCATAAAACAATTGCCAGTAATCCCTATGTAATAGAAGCTTGGCAAACAAATTTTAACGGCATATTTCGCGCAAATAATTATTTGGAACAACTTGAGGCGAATGGTTCCACGGCTATTATTGATGAAAGCCTTCGCAATAGAATGGAGGGAGAAGCTCGGTTCTTGCGTGCATTTTTTTATTTTGATTTGATTCGGTACTTTGGAAAAGTGCCACTGATCGACAAGGTTGTCTCTGCCAGCCAAGCCAAAAACATTGGTCGGAGCAACGTGGAGGAATTGTATGCTTTGATTATTGAAGATCTGAACAAGGCTATTAATGTGCTGCCTGCACCTAGTGCGTACGCTGCGGCAGATAAAGGTCGTGTCAATAAGTATGCTGCAAAAATGTTACTGGGATTGGTTTATATGACGCGGTCAGGACCTACTTTGGGTGTTGAAGGTGCGGGTTTGAACAGCAATGAATGGCCGAAAGCTGTGGAGCAGTTTAACGATGTGATCAAGAGCAACGAATTTAGTTTGCTGACCAGCTATAATAACATTTTTGATTATGGTAATGAGCGCAACAAAGAAGTGGTTTTTAATATTGAGTACTCTAGCGGCGCTAACCCCGTTGTTGGGGCAACATTTCCTTGGGTACTTGTGCCTGACAATTGGTTCAATTCACTCGGGTTGGCCACGCAAGGAGGCCTTACGATTAGACCTGTATCTGAAGATTTGCTTAAATTGTATGATGCAAGCGATGGAAGGAAAACATTTAGTATTCAGCAAGGATATACCTATGGCAACGTTGTTGAAACTAGATCTTTCGTTAAAAAATTTGTTGATGTGACAAAGGTACCAGCGAGCCGGACTGATTGGCCGATTAATTATATTGTATTTCGCTATAGTGATTTGCTGTTGCTGAAGGCGGAGTGCATATTGAATGGAGCACCGGGGACCATTCAGACGGATGTGGATGCGGTCGTTAATCAAATTCGAAAACGCGCCGGATTGACAACTGAGCTGACTAATGTCACTAAATCACAGCTGATGGACGAAAGGAGACGGGAGTTTATTGGCGAAGGCTTACGATGGTTTGATCTTGTCCGCAGCGGTAATGTGGAATCTGTCATGAAGGCTTGGATCACGAAAGAGGACGTCGCAAAGCAGATGTCAGATTTTCAAGTCAATTATGTCTTATATCCAGTGCCACAGTCAGAACTAGACAATAGTCCGGGCTTGTATACACAGAATCCCGGATATTAATATGTTGATTAATTTAATCGCTCTTAGCATTTAAGGGCGATTTTTTTATTTTTGGCGCCAGCTAATGACAGGATTGAACAGGATGGTTATTAGAAATCATCCTGTTATTTTTAGCCAACATTATAAGCCTGAGGGGAATTCTGATTATCTTTTTAAACCAGTCATCCTATAAAGCAATAAGTAAAGATCATACAACATTTTCATTATCTCGTGTAATGAAATCGATTTTCACTACCGAAGATCAACAAGGGAAAGAATAAAATAATACCTAAATAATACTTTAATGATAAACTATTTAACAATTAGGTTTGATCATCATGTAAAGAAGTACACTTTTTTGCTGTTTATGGCGATGCTGTGTACGTTAAATTTATTTGCTCAAACAACGAGGACTGGAAAGGTAAACGATGAAAAAGGTTCACCTGTTCAAGGTGTGACGGTACAGGTAAAAGGAAAAGCTATGACAGCAAAGACCAATGCCGACGGTTCATTTACCATCAATGCGCTGCCATCAGATGTATTGGCCTTCAGAAGTCTAGGTTTTGAACCCCAAGAAATTTCTGTTGGAAGTCAAAACAACTTTAATGTGGTTCTCGCACAAAAAGTCGATGTCATGGACGAAGTCGTGGTGGTTGGTTACGGCACGATGAAAAAGAAAGATGTAACTGGTTCGATAGCGAGTGTGGGCGAAAAAGAATTGAAAGCAATGCCGGTAAAAGATGCCTTGCAGGCAATGCAAGGTAAGGTTGCGGGGGTTGATATTACATCAAATCAACGGCCAGGAACTACTGGAAGTATAACAATAAGGGGCGTCCGATCGATCACTGCTGATCAAGGACCTCTTTATGTCGTCGATGGGATGGTATTGCAGGCAGGTGGAATTGATAATATCAATCCAAGCGATATAGAGACCATCGATGTCTTAAAAGATGCTTCTGCAACAGCTGTGTATGGCTCACGTGGGGCGAACGGCGTTGTTTTGGTGACGACCAAGCAGGGAAAAAAGGGTCGTTTAATGTTGAATTATGCTGGTACTGCAACATTTGAAAAGATGTATGACGTCACAGAGTATATGGATGCTGCGGAATGGCTGGAGTATGCGCGTTTGGCGAAATTCGGAACAACGACACCAGATTATGCAAAGGATTTTTCCAAATGGGGATCTGTAGCGGCTTCATGGGCAAATATTGCTAAAGGTTGGACCAATAATAATACAGTTTGGGATCCGAGCTTGGTTGGTAATTATGATTGGGCCGATCTTGGACGTAAAAATGCCTTATCAACTGAGCATACTTTAAGCGTTTCAGGGGGTGGAGAGAACTCCAAAGGTTATGGTTCATTCGGCTATTTAAAACAAGATGCAACACAGCCCGGGCAAAAATTTAACCGTTATACCTCGAAGGTAAGCTTTGAGGCGACTCCGACGAAGTGGTTTACCATGGGAGCGTCATTAAATACCTTTTTCTCCGATCAAGACTACGGTTATAACTTTTCTAAATCAGTCACTGGAGCGGGCGATTACTACAATGCTTTACGAGGAATGTTGCCTTGGACAGTACCCTATGATGATAATGGAAACTACCTGAGAAACCCAGCAGCAGGTGATATCAATATCATTAATCCAATTAATGAATTGGAATACAATACCAATAAACGGCAGACTTTTGGTGCGAATGGCAGTTTCTTTAGCCAGTTAGATTTTGGACAGATTTATGAGCCATTGAAAGGTTTGAAATATCGAGTGCAATTTGGACCGGAGTTTAGGTATTATCGTTTGGGTTTAGCGAATGCTGCAGAGGGTATCAACGGTGATGGAAATAATGCAGTGACTTATTCAACTAATCGCAATTTAGCCTGGACATTAGACAACTTAATTTATTATGACCGTGATTTTGGAGCAGATCACCACCTTGGTATTACCTTGCTGCAAAGTTCCTCCAAGTATAATTCTGAATCAAGCAATATGAAGGCGACAGACGTGTATAGTGCTGGAGAATTATGGTATAATATTAATTCTGGAGGTTTTATCGGTAGTTGGGGAACCGGTTTATCCGAACGACAAATGGAGTCCTATATGGCTCGTGTGAATTACAGTTTTAAGGACCGTTATATGTTAACTGCATTTGTACGTTGGGATGGATCTTCGGTATTGGCACCGGGGCATCAATGGAGTTCATTTCCTTCTGTAGCCGCATCATGGCGTATTGATCAGGAAAATTTCATGAAAGATGCTCGTTTTATCAACACCCTAAAATTACGTCTGGGAGCTGGTATTGTTGGTAATGCCGCAATTGGGCCTTATCAGACGAAAGGATTATTGACGCAAAATTTTTACAACTGGAGTGCGACAAATTCGACACCAGGATATGTGGCTTCAGACCCTTCTGCTGCTAACCCGCAGAAAATGGCCAATCCTGAATTGGGCTGGGAACGTACAACCCAGTATAACCTAGGAATAGACTATGGCTTTCTAAATAATCGGATCAGCGGTGCTTTAGATCTGTATAAAACGAAGACCAATGATTTGTTGTTAGCGATGAGTCTAAACTCCGTTTTAGGGTATGGAGCTACAATGGCAAATGTTGGAAAGACTTCAGGTTGGGGTATTGATCTCCAAATCAATACTGTCAATGTGAAGAATGACAACTTTCAATGGAATACGACGTTGACCTGGTCCAAAGACAAGAACAAAATACTCGAATTGAACAATGGACGGAAAGAAGATCTAACCAATAACTGGATTGTAGGTCAGGAGATTCAAGTTCCTTATGATGTGGTTTATGATGGTATTTGGAAAACCTCGGAAGCGGAAGAAGCTGCAAAATACGGTGCTAAGCCCGGGCAAATTCGTGTAAAGGATATTAGTGGCCCCGATGGAGTGCCTGATGGTAAAGTAGATCGCAATTATGACCGACAAGTTTTGGGATCTTATCGTCCAAAATGGTCCGGCGGAATTATGAATACATTCACCTATAAAAACTTTGATCTATCCTTCTTTATTTTCTCCCGTTGGGGACAGACAATCAATGCTGGGGCTGCGACATTGGATGGCCGTTACATGCAACGCAAATTGGACTACTTTATTCCAGGAGTTCATGAAGATGCCGAGTATTATCAACCAGGTTCGAACGGTGAAGCGGCAGATCCTTGGAATTCTTCCATGAACTACCGTGATGGATCATTTATCAAGCTAAGGAATGTAAGTTTAGGTTATAATTTCCCTAAAACAAAGTTACAGAAACTAGGCATAAGTAATTTCAAGGTTTATGCGCAGGTCATGAACCCGGCGATGTTGTATTCAAAAGTGGATTTTCTGGATCCAGACTTAGCAAGTTATAATAATAACACGACACAGGCTGGTTCCTCCATTACGACAAGAGGAGCAGTGATCGGTGTGAACATAGGATTTTAAGAAGCAAAAAGGATTTAAAAAAGCGAGTCTCATGAAAAATTATAAAATATTAGTTGCTTCCATATTTGGTGCTGCTGGATTGTTGGTATTGAATGCCTGCAGCAAAGACTTTTTAAAAGAGGAGCAGATCACCATACCGGATACAGATTATTTTAAAACGCAGGCAGGGTTAGATGATTTAGCAACAGGGGTTTACTCCAAATTGAAATTTAAATATAACTATACCTGGGGGATGGCTTTGTTCAATTTGGGCGTAGATGAGTTTACGGATGCAAATAATGCTTCCCCAAGTTTTAATAGTTATAGCATGGATCTTAATCCTGCTGAATCGACGTATGGCGGCGGAAATATTCAGCCGGTGTTTGACAATATGTATAGCGGTATCGAATCGGCCAATACCCTGATTCAAAATGTACCCCTATATTATGATAAATCCAACGCCAACTATAATACACGTTTAGGGGAGGGTTATTTTATGCGGGGATATTTCTATTTACAGTTGATTGTACAGTTTGGTGGCGTGCCCTTGAAATTGACTCCGACTGAAAAGGTTGAATCCTATTTTACAAGAGCTTCCGAAGATGCTTGTTTTACGCAGGCTATTTCAGACCTTGAACAGGCCTATACGCTCCTACCTGCCTCGGCGACAGAATTTGGACGTGTGACTAAATCAGCTGCTGCGCATTATATAGCTAAAGCAAGATTGACCCGTTCGAGTGAGTTATATGCTTCTTGGAATTCAAAATATACTGCAGAAGACTTAGATGCTGTTATCAAATATGGAACGGAAGTCGTGGCGGCACATCCTTTGGTTGATGATTACGTAAAACTATGGGACTATCAAAAAGCCAATAGTGCCAATGAAAAAGTCTCTGAGGTTGTTCTTTCGGCACAGTTTTCGGACGATCAGGCAACCTGGGGACGGTATGGCAATCAAATTCATCTTTACTACCCTGCTGTTTATCAGGATTTAGGTGGAACAAGTCGAGATATATCGGGCGATCGTGAATTCTCCTACGCACGTACGACAAATTATACGTTGGATGTCTTTGATCGCGTCAACGATTCCCGTTTCTGGAAATCCTTTATTACGATGTATGGTGCGAATAATACCGCTAATGCCCCTGTATGGACTGCAGCTAATGCATCGCTTGGGCCTGAAGGAACTGTTGTTGGAGCTAAGCGATTCAAAGGTGGTGAGGTGGGTATTAAATATATTGTCAATAACGCTGGCGATACGCGCTACAAAGCAGTCGCCAGTGATGCAACGGGAGTTCTTAAAAATGGCGTCATGCAGAATATGCATACGTTTGTGCGTTACTTTCAAGGTGAACCACAAGCTTGGGTAGGTAAACATGGAAATAATGGTTATTTCGGTGTGCAATCACGTTATGTAGCACTTTCGAAGTTCAGAGATGGTTATCGGGTCAGTATTGCATCTGCCAATGGTACCCGTGATGTGATTATGGCGCGCTCGGCAGAAGATGTCTTAATGGTGGCTGAAGCTTATATCCGTAAGGGGGAGGGGCAGTATGCTAACGCGATACAATGGATTAATAAATTGCGCACCCGTGCAGGCTATAAAAATGGTGAAGACCGCGCGAAGAATGTTGACGGCGGACAAGCCTATAAGAATAATTCCTATGCTGTTGGGAAAGGTGGGGGCTTTTCGGCGGAAGGAGCAATCTATTGGGAAGGAAACTCATACTACGAATCTAATAATGATATAGCGAAAACTACGGCATCTTCCGAAACACAGATGCTGATCAATTCTGTCGCTGATATTTATAATTCAGCAGTTGATGCTCCAATTTATGAGAAATTGGGAGCAACAAGCAATGCGCAGAAAATGATGGCTTTCCTGTTAAATGAACGCACACGTGAATTGTGCGGTGAACTCTATCGCTGGGAAGATTTAGCCCGTACCAAAACATTGGAAGCGAGATGGAAAGCATTTAATGATGGTTATGTACGTGGGAATACCGTCTTTAATCCAAATACACATTACTATCGGCCGATTCCGCAATCTTTCTTGGATGCAACCACCAGTGAAAGTGGCGCAGCATTGACGCCTGCAGAAAAACAGGCTATGCAAAATCCTGGATATTAATTTTGAGTGCAATAAACGTGAACCTAACCTACCTGTTCTGAATTGAATGGGTAGGTTTTTTTGTAAAAATGAATTCAGTTACAGGATAGCGCAGGATAGGTTCCTTAACTAGTTTTGGTATCTTACAGCTTGATTCGCTTAACATTACGGATCTGAGGAAACCAAATTGTAAATCAAGGGAAGGAAATGTTCACATGGATAGAAGAGTCTTCTTAAAGTCAAATGCATTTTTATGGATGACAGCGATATTACCTTTAGGTACATCAGCCCAAAAAAGCAGGATGGAGTCTCCCTATTTCAAATTGAAACCGATTGGTCGTTCTTTACAATTACAGGATTATTTTATTTGGTGCTCATCTCCGATCTGGGACGATGATGGTAAGGTTCATCTTTTTTATTCACGTTGGCGAAAGGAAAAAGGGATGGGAGGCTGGATCAAAGGTTCAGAAATAGCGCACGCAGTGGCGGATTCTCCTTATGGAACATTCCAACATAAGGATGTTGTTCTACAACCTCGGGAAGGATTTTGGGATGGTACGACTTGCCACAATCCACTGATAAAAAAGATAGCAGATACCTATTATCTTTTTTATATGGGAAACTCCAATGGAAAGACCGATACGAAGAGAATCGGCGTGGCAACCTCTACAAGCCTGGATGGGCCATGGAACCGGAGCGATAATCCCATTTTGTTGCCTGGAGCGGAAGGTGCATGGGATGATCATTGTACGACAAATCCAGCATTTCTAAAAGGTAACGATGGTAAATTTTGGCTGTATTATAAATCTTGGAATACGGCTGAATACCTGCAGGATAAAGGGCCTGTCAGGGGAAATCGAAAATATGGACTGGCCAAAGCTGAACATCCATTGGGACCCTATGTTAAAGTATCCGAACATCCGGTAATCGATTTTTCTGCTCGTCCTCATAATGCACAGCTTGAAGATGCTTTCGTATGGGAACAGGATGAACAGTATTGTTTGTTAGCTAGGGATATGGGGTTTTACAATCACGAATATGGATTGATCTTAAAATCATCAGATGGCATTCAATGGTCTGAACCGCAAGTGGCCTATTTAGGTTTATCGACATATATTCAGGAGCCACCACCTCCAGCCAACTTGAAGCGCTTTGGCAGGCTTGAAAGACCTATGATCCTGATGGATAGAATAACGGATAAGCCTCGCTTCCTTTTTGGAGCCTCGCAAGGCGGAATAGCAGAAACCTCGACAGCCTTTGTATTTGAGATCGTGTGAAGAATCTGCCATAATCGTGTTTAATTCGAGAAAATAACTGCAAAGTTTTGCTTCTGTATGTTGAAGATCGATAGAAGTGAGCTGAATTTAACAGCTGATATAACAAGTATAACCAGAAACAATTATAAGCCAATGAAACAGATTTTTAGTATCCTCATAGCCATTTTTGCATGCGTAGCAAGTCAAGGGCAACAAATAACCTGGGCCAGTGCACAGCAACCCTTAAAGGAAATAGAACAGCTTAAAAAGATCATTGTTGCTCCTACATTTAAAAAGAAAGATTATTCCATCGCTGATTTCGGTGCTATTGGAGATGGCAGGACGAAAAATACAGTGGCCTTTAAAAAAGCTATTGAAACGTGTAATAAGCAGGGGGGAGGACGTGTGATTGTGCCAAAAGGTGTCTATCTGACCGGTGCTATTTATTTGAAAAGCAACGTTAATCTGCATGTGAGTGAAGGGGCAACAATACTATTTAGTCGGGATAGTGCTGATTATCCGATGGTATTCACGCGTTGGGAGGGCATGGAATGTATCAATTTTTCTCCGTTCATCTATGCGTATAAAGAAGAGAATATTGCGATTACAGGAAAAGGATTGCTGGATGGAAATGCCGATAATGATCATTGGTGGTATTGGTGTGGTGCCCGAAAATATGGTTGGCACGAAGGTCGTCCTGGCGAACAAAAGCCTGCCCGCGCAATTTTGCATCAGCAGATGGCCGAAGAGAAGGATCCGCATAAAAGAGTATTTGGCGATGGAAATTTTCTTCGTCCCAATTTTGTACAGCCTTATTTATGCAAAAATGTCTGGATTGCTGACGTCAAGCTGATTAATTCTCCGATGTGGAATCTCAATCCTGTTCTATG
>Ga0308161_1002833_pt1 | contig 17770 bp, 11 predicted proteins | sample PhyFR2_FD_201034 | JGI IMG/M metagenome (GOLD analysis project Ga0308161, IMG submission 201034) | Phyllosphere microbial communities from UC Gill Tract Community Farm, Albany, California, United States - DLSLF.R2 | ecosystem: Host-associated > Plants > Phyllosphere > Unclassified | place: USA...
CCCATGCGTTTGTTCCAGAAGGCCGTACGTGTATCCCTGCTCGCTGCCTGCATTGCCGCCGCACTGTCCCCGGCCCAGGCAGCCGCCCCGGCGCCGGTCGCCAAGCCTGCGCAAAAGGCGCAGAAGCAACCGAAGCGCTATACCATCGAGCAGTTCATGGCGACCACCTCGGTCAACGGCGCTTCCTTCAGCCGCGACGAGAAGCAGGTCCTGTTCAACAGCAATTCCTCGGGCATCTTCAACGCCTACGTGCTGCCGGTCGGCGGCGGCACCCCGCGCGCCTTGACCAGCTCGACCACGGACAGCACCTATGCCGTCGGCTTCTTCTACAACGACGACCGCATCCTGTTCACGCGCGACCAGGGCGGCAACGAGCAGAACCACCTGTACGTGCGCGAACTCGACGGCGCCGAGCGCGACCTGACGCCGGGCGCCAAGCTGAAGGCCGCCTTTGCCGGCTGGCAGCCCGACGGCAAGGCCTTCTACGTCAGCACCAACGAGCGCGACCCGAAATACTTCGACCTCTACCGCTACGACGCGCAGACCTACGCACGCACCCTGGTCTACCAGAACGAGACCGGACGCACCGTGTCCGCCATCAGCCGCGACGGCCGTTATCTGGCGCTCGACAAGCCGAATACCACTGCCGACAGCGACGTCTACCTGTACGACGTGCAGACCCGCGAAACGAAGCACATCTCGCGGCACCAGGGCACGGCCAGCTACAGCGCCGAGGACTTCGATCCCGACTCGAAGCGCCTGCTGTTCGCCACCAACGACGGCGGCGAATTCACGCGCATCCGCGCCTACGACCTGGCCACCGGCGCCGTCACGGACTTGGAACAGGCCGACTGGGACATCGCCGGCACCGGCTACTCGCGCAACGGCAGGCACCGCATCAGCTACGTCAACGAGGACGGCAGCATCCGCATGCGCGTGGTCGACAGCGCGACCGGCAAGCCGGTGGCGCTGCCGAAGACCGGCGGCGGCGAGATGCGCGGCGCCGTGTTTTCGGACAGCGGCAACCTGGTGGCCTTCTACGTGAACGGCGACCGCTCGCCGAACAATCTGTACGTGCACGACTTCCGCAGCAACAAGACGACCCAGCTGACGCGCAGCCTGAGCCCGGAGATCGACCCGAACGACCTGGTCGAGGCCGAGGTGGTGCGCTTCACCTCGTTCGACGGTACGGTGATCCCGTCGATCTTCTACAAGCCGAAGGGCGCTTCGAACGCGAACAAGGTGCCGGCCGTGGTCTACGTGCACGGCGGTCCCGGCGGCCAGACCATGCGCGGCTACAACGCCCAGATCCAGTACCTGGTGAACCACGGCTACGCGGTCCTGGGCATCAACAACCGCGGCAGCTCGGGCTACGGCAAGACCTTCTTTACCGCCGACGACCGCAAGCACGGGCAGGAGCCGCTGTGGGACTGCGTCGAGGCCAAGACCTGGCTGGCCAGCCTGGGCTGGGTCGACCCGGGGCGCATCGGCATCATGGGCGGCAGCTATGGCGGCTACATGACGCTGGCGGCGCTGGCCTTCCGCCCGGAAGCCTTCAAGGTCGGCATCGACATCTTCGGCGTCAGCAACTGGATCCGCACGCTCGAGAGCATTCCGCCCTACTGGGAATCGCAGCGCAAGGCTTTATACGACGAGATCGGCGACCCGGTGAAGGACAAGGCCTTCCTTACCGCCACTTCGCCCCTGTTCCACGCCGCGAACATCCGCAAGCCGCTGATGGTCATCCAGGGCGCCAACGACCCGCGCGTGATCAAGCCGGAAAGCGACGAGATCGTCGAGGCGGTGCGCAAGAACGGGGTCGAGGTGGAGTACGTGGTGTTTGCCGACGAGGGGCACGGGTTCTCGAAGACAAAAAACCAGGCGGAGGCGAGTGCGAAGATTCTGGCTTTTCTCGACAAGCACCTGAAACGCTAGGGTTCCGGCTGTTCGATTGATCGAATGTCGTACCGCGTGGGCTCAAGAGCCCACCCTACAACTTCCTCGGTAGGGTGGGCACTTGTGCCCACGCGGTCTCATCGAATGATCATCGGTAAAGCTCGCGATCATGGAAAAAAAGCGCCTCTCCCGAGGCGCTTCTCATTCCGCTACCGGCTACCCGCTCAACGGCGATACGGATTATCCGGATTCCGATCCCGGCGGTTCCCGACCCCATCGCCATCGCGGTCGCGGTCATGGCGGTTGCTGATTCCATCGTTGTCGCGGTCCCGGTCATACCGGTTCGGCACGCCATCGCGGTCGTAATCGCGGCGCCCATCGTTGCGGCCGTAGTTGCCGCGGTGATCGCGGTCGTTCCAGCCGCGATCCGGTCCATGCCGGCGGTCCGGGCCGTAGTAACGGTCGTTGTTCGCGTAATAGCGGTCACGCGGCGACCAGGCTCCCTGGCTCATGTACCAGCGCCCGCCGCGCTGGTGCCAGGCTGGCGGCGCATACACGTAGCCCGGACGCTCGACCACGTAGCTGCCCGGCACCCAGAAGTGGCGGTGGCCGCGCCACTCCCAGTAACCCGGCGCCCAGACGTAGCCATGGCGTGCGGCCGGGATGCGTTCGTAGACAGGCGCCGGCGGCGCGGTGCCGATATAGACTTCCAGGCCCTGCGCCATCGAAGGCAGCGGTGCATACGCGGCGGCGCCAAGGGCGATCAGGGCAGCGAGAGTGAGGCGTTTCATGTTCGTTCTCCAAATCCAAAGCGGATGATTCACTATAGCGCTCGCCTGGACGGGAAGGACGATTTGATGCATGTGCTTACAAGTGATACAGAAAGCTGCGTCACTGTGACAAGCCGGGGAGAAACGAGGAGGGAGATGTAACGCAGAAGGGGAAAACGGCTGCCGGGCATGCCTGGGTCGTCAGCCACGACCCGGCACTGCCCGGCACGCGCGGGACATCAAAGCACGCTCCCTGGTGCGCGGCGATCGGCCAGCAGCATCTGCTGTTTCTCGGCGGCGCTCGGGCGCTTGCCTTTCACGACCACGACAGCCATCCTGGTTTCGGTAGCGATGCTCGAATCCTGGATGACGGCCGGGCGTGCATGCGCCTGCGGCACGCTGTCGGCGAAGTAGCTGAACGAGCCGGCGGCGGCGAGGGCAACGACGAAAACGGCTTCCATGTGCTTGGCGATCTTCACGGTGTTCTCCTTGCGGGTGGGGTTTCGATGGATGCACTGTATCCGAGGGCCGTCCAGGGTGACAGCGGATTGCGACGAGCCGCACAAAAGGCGGGATGACCTGCACAGGAACGGCGCCGAACGTCCGTCTACGCGGCCGTATCTGCCTGTTTTCTGCTTCCCTCCGCTAGACCTGCGCGATAAGCGGCCACAGCGGAGTCGCGCGGAAGGAGAGCAATGGAGGGAATGATCGCCACGGTATTGGGCGGGCTGGCGTCGAACCGCCGGGCGCGCCGGCGTGCACGCAACCTGCGTGCCGGCGGTCGCACGGCGCCGCTGCGCGCCGTTGCGGCAGAGGGAAGTGGACAGGCGCGTCCGCAGCCTGGGCCCGGCGTCTGGATCGGCATGGCCGCGCTGGCGCTGGCTATCGGCGGCGGCATCCTGATTGCCCATCACGCGCGCACCCTGGCCGCGGCCGCCGGCAACAGCGCCGGCTCCGGCCTGGTGCGCGAGCTCGACGCCTTCCAGCCGGCGCTCCCCGGCCTGGCCTTCAGCGTGCCGGCCCAGGCCGGCGTCAGCCTGAACCCGCAGGGCGGCGGGGCGCTGCTGGTGGTGGCCGGCATGCGCGCCGAGCGCCCGGTCGTGGTCGATCTGTGCGAGCAGATGCTCGACCGCGCCAGCGGACGCATTTCGCCGGTGCGGATCGGCTATCCCTTCGCCGACGTGGCGCGCTGGGCCGCGCGCAATGAAACGGCGGCCAGTCCCATCACCCTGCGCAACGTGGTGCTGGCGAGCGGGGCGATGCCGCAGCTCGACATCGCCGGCAGCGCCACGGGCGGCGCGCCGCTGCGCGTGAGCTGGAACGGCGCCCCGGCGGCGCGCTGGATCGGCGACCTGGGCGCCGGCGCCATCAATAAGAGCGGCGCGGCCCGGCTGGGCCGGCAGGGCTGGCTGGTCTGGGGCGATGCCGGCGCGCTGCGCGTGATGCGGCGCGCCAGCGCGGCCTGTCCGGCCGCGGGCGAACTGGTGCTGCAGCGCTGGCTGCCTGCTAGCGGGCCGGTCCCGGCCGCGCTGGTGGCCGCCTTCCCGGCCCAGGGCGAACTGCGCACTGCCATGCTGGCCCCGGGCGAATACCGGGTGCCAGCCAAGGCCGCGCCGCGCCTGGAGGACGGCGCCCTGTTCGACAGCCTGCGCGAGCGCGGCTTGATCCGCCTGGCGCCGTCCGGCCTTGCCGAGGTGGCGCCGCGCGATTTGGCACGCTGGCGCGCCGCCGAGCCCGGCCAGCGCACGGGCGACTTGCGCAGCTGGGACAATGTTGCGCTCGACGCCGCCGGCCTGAAACTGCTGGAGCGCCTGCATCACCGCGCCGACGGCGCCTACGTGCTGGAACAGGTGCGCGTCTTTAACAGCGAACGGCGCCTGCTGGCCTGGCGCCTGCGCCCGAATGCGCTGGGCGGCAGCTGGCAGGCCAGCGCCGGCGCGGTGGCGGTCGGCGCCAGCACGGCCATGCCGCTGGCGGCGGCGCGCCTGTTCGAACGCCTGCCGCAGGGCTGGGAAGCCTGGAGCCGCGTCGCCGACTGGCCGGCCGGCGCGCAGTCGGCGCGGCTGGCGCTGGTGCTGCCGCAGCCAGCCCGGGGCGGCGAACGCATCGAGCTGATGCTCGCCGGGCGCATGACCGGCATCGGCGGCGCCGAGCTGGTCGACACCCGCCCGGCCTGCGGCGGGCGCGCTTGCACCCGGCCCGACGACGTGCGCGAACTGGTGCTGGCCCTGCAGCCGGGCGCGCGGCGCGTGGTGCTGGAGGCGGCGCCGCTCGACATGGCCAACTTGGGCAGCGCCGGCGACGCGGCCTACCGCCACCTGGCGCTGGAGGGACGGGAGCTGCGCTGGCAGCCCTTGCCCGATGCGAGCCGGGTCGCGCCAGCGGCGCCGGTGCCGGTGCTGCTGGCCGACCGCAACGGCAGGCCGCTGTGGCAGGGCGGGCGTGCGCTGGAAGCCGCGCACGGCGCCGGCCTGGATACGCTGCTCGGTTTGCGCGACGGCCATGCGAACAGCATCGCCGGCATGCTGGGCCGCCTGCCGGCGCCGAACGGCCGCCCGCACGCGGCCCGGCTCACGCTCGACCTGGCCCTGCAAGGCGCGGCCCAGGGCGCGCTCGACTGCGTCGGCCTGCGCCGCGGCCAGTGGGACGGCGCGCGCTGCAGCGGCGGCGCGGCCCCGGCGCCGGGCCGCCAGGCGGGCTTGGTGCTGCTCGATACGGGCAGCGGCGACATCCTGGCCGCCGCCAGCGCCCAGGCCGGCGCCCCGGCGTCGGCGGCGCCGTGGAGCGAGCTGCGCGACTTCGACCGCGTCGATCCGGCGCGCAGTCCGCTACGCCAGGCGGCCCTGCAGCACGACGGCGGCGCCGAGCGCAGCCCCGGCTCGACTTATAAGATCGTCAGTGCGCTGGGCCTGGAACTGGCGGCGCAGGCCAACCCAGGCCTGGATGCCCTGCTTGACGGCATGCCGCTGGCCGCCATCAACGGCACGGCCGCGCGCGGCGGCTACGCCTTCCGCACCGACGCCGCCAGCTATCCGCTCGGCAGCGCCGCCCGCATCACCAACTTCCGCGACCAGCACCTCGACCGCCGCGCCCAGGACGGCAAGCTGGGCCTGGCCCAGGCGCTCACCTATAGCCTGAACACCTGGTTCGCCTGGACCGCGGAACTGGGCGACCGCAGCCTGCTCGGGAAACCAGAAGGCGGGGCGCCCAGCCTGCGCGCGCTGGACGGCGCGGCGCTCGACGCGGTGCGCCCGAGCGTGGCGATGGCGCGTCGCCTCGGCTTCGAACGCCCGCTGCGCCTGGACGGCGGCCTGCTGCCCGGCGACTATGCCTGGCGCAATTGGGACGCGCTGCAGGCGAGCGTCGCCGCCAGCGACCCGGTCGGCTCGCGCCACGAGCTGCGCCAGATGGCGATCGGGCTGCGCATGCAGGCCACGCCGCTGCACATGGCGCTGGCGGCCGGCGCCGTCGGCGAAGGCCGCGCGATCGCGCCGCGCCTGCTGCTGGAACTCGATGGCGCCCAGGCGCGCAGCGAAGCCGGCGCCAGGCTCGGCGTGCGCCTGGACCGCATCCGCGCCGGCCTGCGCGGCGTGGTTGCCCACGGCACCGCGGCGGGCGCCTTCCGCGCGCCGGAATTCGATGGCCTGCGCGCCGGCCTGTACGGCAAGACCGGCACCGCGCCGGTCGGCGACGCCGGCCTGGCCACGGTCTGGTTCACCGGCTGGCTGGAACCGGGCAGCCTGCCCGGGCAAGACCGGCGCCTGGCGTTTGCCGCCTTTGTCAGCCGATCCGACGCCACCGGCGGCGAGCACGCGGCGCCGGTCGTGGCGGCACTGCTGCGCTCGATGCTGGCGCAAAAGCCTGAACAGAAGGGTAACTAGGCTTCTCCAGCGCGCCTCGATTTCATGTTTGTATGGCATGATTTGCAAAGTTCGTTATCTGACGGACATATTGCAGATACATGAGGAAGGTATGCGTTTGCCGGGAACCCGGTACCAGGAACCTGGATGGGAGCAGGTAAGGAAACTGTTGGGCGCCTGTTCGCTCGAGGTCTTTGCGCGTGTCGACCCGATCGAGCTGATCGAAGCCGCAGCGCCGGAGGATGGGTTGGCGCTGTACGTCGACCTGCTGGCCGCGTCGCTGCACGCGGCCGGCCGCACGGCGCGTGCGCAGGCGAATGGCAACAGCTACGGCGAGACGGTGGGCGAACTGGCCCTGGGCCTGGCCTTCGAGCTGGGCGCACGCCAGGCCGACTGGGACGCCTTTTGCACGGCGCTCGCCGCCGAGCATGCGCGCGCGCCCGCTTTCTGGCGCCAGGCCGGCGGCGAGGCACTGCTGCGCAAGAAGGTCAACGACATGTTCGCGCTCCTGCGCGACAAGGTCGATGCCGACAACTACCAGGTGGCCTGCGGCCGCCCCTGCAGCCCGAACCGCCTGTACGCCTACCGCATGCTCGACACGGCCTACGGCGAGATCGCGCGCCTGTTCGCCGGCTGGCGCGAGCACACGGCGCAAGTCGGCGCCATCCTCGGCCGCCCGGTCGATTTCTCGGTGCCGATCGAGGTGCGCCAGCTGCAGTCGATCGCGGCCTGCCGCCCCGAGTGGATCATGCGCTGGAGCGAGAGCCTGGAGCGCTTCAGCGGCGCGCCCGGGCCCCTGCACACGAAGTCGAAACGCTTCGACAGCCTGAAAAATAGCCCGGAGAAGATTGCGGAGATGCTGCGCGAGATCGCCGAATACGAGGCGATTTCCAGCAACCGCGACAGCGGCTGGCTGCACGACCAGGAGACCGCCGGCGCCTGGATCGAGGATTACTGGCGCGTGCTGGACGAATCGGCGCATGGCGCCACGCCGGGTCCGGACCAGATCCTGGAAGCGCGCGCGGAAGAGCTGGATGCGCCAGTGGCGGAGCCGGCGCAGGCAGCGCCCGTTACGGACGACGACCCGCTCGGCGCCATGCGCGCGCAGGCCGTTTCACTGCCCCCCGGCTTTCTGTCTGCGGCGCGCGCCGCGCAGGACCCGGGCAGCTGGGCCGCGCGCATGCTGGAAGACGATTCGCTGCCGGTGCGCCTGGCCGTGTACCTGAAGCTGCTGGGCGCCGAGGACGACAGTTATCCCGACGCCTGGCGCGATCCGGCCAGCGGCGCGCTGCCGACCATGCAGCAGCTGGCCGCGCTGGACGCGGTGTCGCTGCCGACGCTGCGCAAGCGGCGCGACGCGGCCATCGCCAGGCTGGAAGCCGCACCACGAACGGGAGGATGAATTGATGACGACGAGCGAGATCGACCGCAAGCTGCAGGAACGCCTGCTCCTGGGCCGGCGCGTGGAGGGCGACCGCCTGGTGCTGGCCGACGCCGTGCTGCTGGCGGCGCTGGACGGCAGCCGCCCGCTGACCGGCGGCGAACGCGCGGCCCTGGAAACCTCGCCACTGACAGCGCGCCGCCTGCGCACGCTGGCGCTCTCACGTCAGCGCGCGCATGCGGCCAAGGGGGCAGCCAACGACGGGCACTGGCAGGGCAGCCACGGCATGCTGCGCGCGGCCGACAGCGGCGCGGCCTTGCGCCAGCTGGCCACCGACGACGGTTATTGGCGCCTGCATTTTCTCGATGGCGGAGCGGCCTGCCGCGTGATCCTGCAGCTGGCGCCCGAGGCGCCGTTCGCGGCGGGCCTGCTGCGCGAGGCGGCGCTGCTGCGCGTGCTCGACGGCGCCGGCGCCGAAGTCCTGCAAGGCCGCCTGGACGCCGACGGCGAATGCGAATGCGCCTGGCCCTTCGCCGAGGCGCCGGCTGCGCACTTCCAGCGCCACGGCGCCGCCTTCAGCGTGCTGCCGGCGCGGTGACATGATGTTCGATCTGTTCAAGCGCATGGCGCGCGCGCCGGCATTCGACGCGACGGGACTGGGCAGCACGTTGCTGGCGCGGCCGATCGGGTCCGGCTGCACGCTGCCGGCCGGCGCCAGCGGCGTGGCAGTCGACCGCGGCGGCCGCACGCGCCGCATCAGCGCCGGCGGGCGCATGGGGCTGCTCGATGGCGAAAGCGGCTGGTGCTTCCATCCCGGACCCTACGGCTGCGACCTGGTGCCGTTTGCCGCCGCGCCCGAGATCGGCCTGCGCCTGCACTTCGCGGTCGACAGCCCCGATCCGCGCGTGAGCCAGCAGCGTTTCGATCTGTTCCTGGCCAGCGAAGGCGCCGGAGACCTGTCCCTGGCCGGCTTCGCCGCAGGCATCGAGGCCGCGCTGCAGCGCGAACTGGCCCAGGGCAACCTCGACCTGCCGCCCTGCACCACGCTCGACGAATGGAACGCCTTCCGCGCCGGCTTCAACCAGCTGCTGTACACCCGCTTCGGCGTCACCGTCGACGACTGCGTGCCGGTCGACCTGCGGCCGGGGCGCGACTTTGCCGAGGTATTGCGTGCGCGCGCCGTGCACGATGCGGACGAGCCCTATATCGGTGTGGAAGCGGCGCCGGCTGCCGCTGCCGCCGCCGCACCTGCCGCCGGCGCTGCCCTGGCCAAGGTGGCGGACGGGACGCCTTTCGATCCGGCGCGCGAGGACGCGCGTGCGCTGCGCCGCCTCTTCCTCGAACTGCCTTGCCTGATGTGCCGCGTGCGCCAGGCGACGCTGCCCAGCGGCCAGGACCTGTTCCGCCAGCAGCAGGCACTATTGCAGCGGCTCGACCTGGTCTGCCTGGCAGCCAGTACCATGCCGGCGCTGGGCCTGGCCGCGCCCGGCCAGCCGCTGGCGCCGGGCCAGCAGCTGCGCCGCGCGCGCCACAGCGTGGCGGCGGCAGCGGCGCTGGACGAAGCCTGGGCTTTATTGGCCCGCTTCGAACTGGCCGAAGACCGCGGCCTGGAAGTCCTGTTCGACGAGGCCGACCGCATCGTCGCCAATCTCGAACACGCGCTTGGTGCGCGCAAGCTGGCCACCGAAGGGGAGGACGCATGAGCGCAGCCGTCAGCGAAGCCGTCAGCGAAGCCGTGTTCCGTAGCCTGCTGGCGGACGGTTCCGTCGTCACGGTCACGGCCACGCGCCGTCCGCGCGGCGGGCGCGCCGACATCAAGTGCAGCGCGCCCGGTGCGCCGGCGCTGGCCGCGCGCATGCAGGAAGTGGCGCGCCTGGCGCGCCATACCGAGGCACGCTACGACAGCCGCGACCAGGTCGTGATCAGCATGGACCGGGCGCCGGGCGCGCAGGAACGCGACTGGGAGCTGGCCGTGGTGCTGGCCGACCGCACCGTGCGCGGCCTGCTGCTGCCGGCCGCGACGCCGCAGCTGGCGCTGGGCTGGTCGGACGGGTGGCAGCGCGGCCGCATCGACGGCCACGATGCCGCGCAGGCGCCGGCGGGCGCACTGCTGGGCGGCCCGCGTCACCTGCGCCACCTGGGCGCCCTGAGCGGCCAGCCCGACGTCTCGGCATCGGTGTCGAGCGCGCGCGCCTGGTTCCCGCTGCACAGCGGCGGCATCAACGACAGTTTGTGCTGGGTCGAGGTGAGCGTGTATCCGCTCGAGCCTGGCGAAGCGCCGGACGACGAGGCGATCGCGGCGCCGGGCCTGGACAGCGCGCGCCAGCATGCGGTGCGCCAGACGCTGGCCGGCGCGCGCCACTTCGATGGCGAAGCCGCGCCGCGCTGGCGCACCACGGTGCGCTTCGGCCAGGACGGCCTGCACGGCAATTCCTATGAACTGGCATTGGTGCTGGCCGACCGCCTGGCGCGCGGGCGCGAGTTCCTGCCGCGCGGGCGCATCATCGCCACTGGCTGTTCCGGCGCCTGGCATGCCGGCCAGGTGGAGGGCGTGGAAGGGCTGGCGCCGAAGTGCGCGCTGATCGCGCGCGAAGCGGCGGCAGGCGACCGCGTGCTGCTGCCGCGCGCCTGGGAAGCCCACTTGCCGCCCGGCCTGCGCGACGGATTGCGGGTCAAAGGCGCGAGCCTGGCCTGTGTCGAGCGGATCGGGTTGATTTGATGCGGCGCGCGTTCTGGCAGGGGCAGGCGCTTGCGCCGGGTCCCGGCTGCTAGAATCGCCGGGCCAGGGATAGAGAAACTAGGGAGTGGGATCATGTTCCAGATGTTCGGTTTTGGCGGCACGCGCTGCCCGCGCTGCGAGCACAAGAATGCGGGCGGCGCAGGCTATTGCGCGGCCTGCGGCATCACGCTGGGCGCGCCGCGCAACGCGCCGGTGCTGGTCGAGAACCGCTGGGTGGCCGGCCCCGACGAGCTGGCGGTCTTCTTCGGCGTGCAGGCGCTGTCCGGCCTGTTCGTGAAGACCCTGCGCGTGCCCGCCACCGCGCGCGCCTACATCCTGCAGGGCAATCAGGCCACCGAGGTGCCGCAGGGCGAGTACGAGATCGAGGGTTTCTTTACGCGCCTGAACCACCTGCTGCGCGACAGCCATGCCGAAATCCTGATCACGCGCACCAACGCGCTGCCGGTGGAATTCGCGTTCGACGACCTGGAAACCGCCGAGCACCTGGTGGTGGCGGCGCGTTTCAGCGTCAGCCTGCGCGTGGAAAACGTGCCGGCCTTTGCGCGCCACTTCATGACCATGCCGGGCGTGGTGGGCAGCGCGCAACTGCGCGAACTGCTGGCGCCGGCGCTGCGCCAGCTGGCAGCCGAATTCGTGGCCAGCCAGTCGCTGCGCGAGATGGCGGAAAACCGCGACCTGCGCCCGCAGTTCGACCAACGCCTGCAGGGCGCGCTGCGCCTGCTGCTGGCTTCCTACGGGCTGGGCGTGGCCGGCGTCGAGACGCTGGCCCTGCGCCACGACAAGTTCGACGCCAACCGCGCGCGCATCGGCACGCTGTGGCTGGCGGCCGACGAGCGGCGCGTGCAGATGGAGCATGCGTGCCAGCTCGACGAGCTGTACGACGAGCAGGAATGGAAGCGCCTGCGCCACGAGGAACATGCGGCCCGGGTGCGCCTGCGCCGCCTGGAACTGCGCCAGGACGAGACCCTGGAGCGCGCCGAACGCACGCTGGGCAACGCGGAGCGGGCGCAAGGGCTGCGTGCGCGCGAGATCGACCTGTATGCGCGCGTAAGCGAATCGAAGTCGCGCCGCGAGGCGATCGCGCGCGGCGCCGGCGAAGTGCTGGCCGAGCTGGAACACGATGTCGCGAAGAAGCGCAGCGCGCGGCTTGGCGAAGAAGCCGAGTGGAAGCAGCTGCAGGCGCTGGCGCAGATTCGCATGCGCGGCGCGCTGGAAGTGGCGCAGCAGGAAGCGCAGCAAACGCGCCAGCTGGCGCAGCAGCGTTTTTCGCAGACCCTGCTGGTCCAGCAGATCCGCAACAAGGTCGAGCAGGCAAAGGAAATCGAGGACGCATCGCGCCAGCGCGAGGAACTGGCGCGCCTGCGCGCGGCCGAGCGACTGGCGGCCGAACGGGCCCGCGCCATCGACGAGGAAGAGCATGCGGCCCAGCTGGCGCTGGTGGTGCTGGCCAACGCCGCGCGCCGCCGCGCCGCCGAGCGCGAGCAGGAATGGGAAGAGCTGGCCGGCGGCCAGCGCCTGCGCGAACTGCAGCGCGCCGAAAGCCTAGAAGCCGAGCGCATGCAGCAGAAGATCGACGCCTTGCGGCGCGAGGGCGGCCAGCAGGAGTCGATTGCCCAGCACGAAAAGCTGCTGCGCACCATCGAGGCCGAGCACCGCCAGGCCCAGCGCGCAAAGGAAGTCGAGCTGATGGCCGGCGAGCGCCAGGCCGCATTGCATCGCGCCGAGCAGGAAGCGGCCTGGCAGCAGGAACTGCGCCGCCTCGGCCATGAACGCGCCGAGCGCGCCGCCCAGCTGGAACACGCGCTGGAACTGGCGCGCATCGACATCGCGCGCAACGAATCGATCAGCCGCATGGACGACACCGCCAAGCTGGCCGTGGCCGCCGCGCCGAACGCCGCCGTGCTGGCCGACTACATGAAGACCCGCGTGCACGCGACCATGGATGCGGGCCAGCTGGCGGCGCTGGCCGGCGTGGTGCAAGCTGGGGGCGCGCTGGGCCCCGCAGATGCCGCGCGCCTGGCCCAGGACGCCGTGCGCCAGGAGCAGGCGCGGCGCGATGCCGAGGTCGACAAGGACCGCCGCCACCAGGTCGATTTGCTGACGCTGCAGAACGACGTCAACAAGGCGGCGCTGGAGGCGCAGGCCCGGGTCGCTGCGGCGGTCGCACCGCGGACCTGCGCCAACGGCCATCCGGCGGGCGGGAGCGACCGCTTCTGCGCCAGCTGCGGCACGCCGCTGCAGGACTGAACGGCAATGCAGACAGCCATCGACAAGATCCGCGAACTGCGCGCGCTGCACGACGACGGCCTGCTGAGCCGCCAGGAGTTCGACCAGCGCAAGAACGCGATCCTCGATGCGGCCCACGCGCTGCCGGAGCCGGCGCAGCCCGACAAGGCGCGCCAGGCCGCGCGCGGCACGGAACTGGGCCTGATGCAGGGCCAGCATGTGGGCCCGGCCAACCGCCGCTACCGGCTCGAGCGCCTGATCGCGCACGGCGGCATGGGGCAGGTGTGGCAGGCCACCGACCTCGCGACCCACGCCGAGCTGGGTCACAGCGCCCAGGTGGCGCTGAAGATCCTGTCGCCGGAACTGACCGAGAGCGCCAGCCACGCCAAGCTGCTGGTGCAGGAAGCCACGCGCGCGCGGCGCCTGGCGCACGAACACATCGTGCGCGTGTACGACTGGGCCCAGGACCCGGCCACCGCCAGCTATTTCGTGATCATGGAATGCCTGGAGGGCGAGGACCTGGAGGCCATGTTAACGAGCGAGTCGGGCCTGCCGCTGCCGCTGGCGCGCGCGCTCGCTTTACTGCGGCCGGTGGCCGAGGCCCTCGACTATGCCTGGGACCGGCACGGCCTGGTGCACCGCGACATCAAGCCGGCGAATGTCTTCGTCACCGCCAGGGGCGAGGTCAAGCTGCTCGACTTCGGCATCGCGGCGCGCGCGCGCCAGGGCGCCATGTCGCCGCTGGAAGCGCCGGCCGTTTCCGGCACGCCCGGCTACCGCGCCCCGGAAGCGGCCACGCCCGGCCTGACGCCGGCGCGCACGCTGGACGTGTATTCGGTGGCGGCGATGGTCTATCGCATGGTCGGCGGCGCGCTGCCGGCCGGCGCCGTCGACACGCTGGCCCGTCCTGAGGCGCTGGCCGAGCCGCAGTGGCAGGCGCTGAGGCTCGGCCTGGCGCCGGACCCGGCGGCGCGGCCGGAGAGCGTGTCGGCGCTGCTGGCGCGGTTGGATAGGGCCGCGCCGGAGCCGGAAACGCCGTCCGTGCAGGACGCGGCGCCGGAGGCGCCGCCGCTGGCGCAGCCGGCGGCAGTCGAGCCGGCGGCAGTGGAGCCGACGATGGTAGAGCCGGTGGCAGGTGAGCCGACAGGTGCGGCGCCCGGACCGGACGCCGCGCCTGCGCAGCCGAGGCCGCCCGCAGCGCGCGTGCCGAGCGAACGCGCCCGTGCCGAAGCCGCGGCGGCAGCGGCGGCCCAGGCGGCGGCCGAACGCCTGCGCCGCGAACAGCAGCGCCGCGAGCGCCAGGAAGCCGAGGAAGCGCGCCGGGCGCGGCGCGAAGCCCTGCGCGAGCAGCTGCGCGTGCGCCAGGCCGAGGAGGTGGCCAAGGCGCGCCAGGCCCAGGAAGAGGCCCAGCGCAAGGTCATGCAGGCCAGGGCCGCGGCGGCTTACCTGGCCGAGCAGGAACGGGCGCGCGCAAAGGCAGCGCAAGCGCAGGAAGCGCCGGCGTCCGACACAGCCAAGCCGGGACAGGCCCCGGCGCTGCTGATGCGCGACCGCTTCCTCGACGGCAGCGCCCAGGGGCCGGAACTGGTGGTGCTGCGCGCCGGCCGCTTCCAGATGGGCTCACCCGAACACGAGCGCAAGATCGCGATGGCGGCCGGCGCCCAGAAGAACTGGCTGGCGCGCGAAACGCCCCAGCACTGGGTCGGCATCGCACGCCCCTTCGCCATGGGGCGCTACCCGGTGACGGTGGGCGAATGGCGCGTCTTCGCCCGGGCCACCGGCTGGCAGCCGGACGGCGACGTCGACTGGGCGGCGCCGGGCTTCCCGCAGAGCGACATGCATCCGGTGGTCGGCGTGTCCTGGGTCGATGCCCAGCGCTACCTGGCCTGGCTGGCGGAAGCCACCGGCCAGCGCTACCGCCTGCCGAGCGAAGCCGAGTGGGAATATGCCTGCCGCGCCGGCACCAAAACCGCTTTCAGCTTCGGCGACAGCATCGGCACCGACCTCGCCAACTACGACGGCAACTTCACCTGGAACGGCGGCGCCCGCGGCGAATACCGGCGCGGCACCACGCCCGTGACCCAGTTCGCGCCGAATCCCTGGGGCCTGCACGACATGCACGGCAACGTCTGGGAATGGGTGCAGGACGTCATGCACGACAGCTATGAGGGCGCGCCGCTCGACGGCAGCGCCTGGGAAGAGGGCGGCGACCGCGCGCGGCGGGTGCTGCGCGGCGGCTCCTGGCTGTACAACCCGCGCTACCTGCGCTCGGCGTTGCGCAACGGGTTCTCGGCGGTGATGTCGAACGATATCGTCGGGTTCCGGGTGGTGCGCGAACTGCCGGTGGCGGATGGGGATGCCGGGGTTTCCTGATTACGATTGATCGAAGGCTAGCGTGCGCCGCATGCCGGCGGCAGGCGTAGGCTGGAGACTCCCGGTAGTAGTGGATTCCTTGGGAGACGAATCATGAAAATCCCCGAAGAGCTGCGGATTCCTGCGATCGTGTTCGGGCTGCAGGCCGCATTGCTGGCTGGCTGCGCGTTGATCTTCCTGGTGTTGTTGCCGCTGGGGCATTAGAAGCACGTTGGCAGCGACCGTACGGTGGGCACTCCGTGCCCACGCGGATGCGTGCGTCGTGTTAGCTAGGTTCGGGGCTGTGCTGCGTGCTTTTTGCCACCGTTCGCAAATGATCATTGCGACCGTTTGCGGAGGGCGGGTTGTGGGGCTCTAACGGAGTTATCGCTGTGCCGCGTTTCGCGTGGGCACGGAGTGCCCACCGTACGGTTTAAGCCAACGACTCGCGGGGCCCGCGGCTCTGTGCTCGCGTGGTCACGCTTGTTCGCATTTCCGGATACGCGCTCGCTGAAAAACCCGTTCCACGCGGCCACCCTGTGATCCGCTCGAACGCGGTAGCCGGCGTCAGCGGCGTCTCGTCGCCTCCGGTCGCGGCCGCCCAGAACCCGCCATCGCGGTGGAACAGGTGCGGCAAGCCAAGCGCACCACCGTGTGCGGCGTTGCCCGGCTGCCTGTCCGGATCGACGATATACAAGGCCTCGTACGCCATGCCCGCATCCACGCGCTGCAGCACCAGCGCATGGGGCAGCACGGCCGCCACCTCCAGCGTCACGATGCCGGGAATGCTGGCCGTCAGTTCGATGCGCATGCCCGGGTGCAGCCTGACCGGCTTGTGCTTGCCCGGCCAGACGCCGTCGACCAGCAGCCCGTAGCGCGACACGTCCTCGATCTCGAAACCTTCGCGCCCGCGCCGGATCACGGCATGCTGGCCAGACAGCCGGCGCGTCAAGCCTTCCAGCGTGGGACCGTGCTCGAGGTGGTGGGCCAGCAGGATGTCGGCCTCGCCATCGGCGCGCCCCAGCACGCATTCGTCGAGCGCGAACAGGCGCAGGCGGCGCGCACGCGGCAGGTCGCCGGCGGGTAGTTCGAGGCAGGCGCTGCTGGCCGGGCAAGGGTGAATAGCGGCCTGCGCCGGCACGTCGATTTCCAGCAGCTCCTCGTCCCAGGCGATGCTGGTCACGCCGAGGTCGATCTTGCCGCCCTGGGCGTCCAGGGCATCCAGGTCCAGGTGGGCGATGCCGGCATTGCTGGCATTCACGTCGATGTCGACCCGCCCGCCGCCGGTGCGCGCCTGTACCCGCGCGATCGAGGCGTCGTCGGCATGCACGCGCACGTTCTTGTGGGTGGCGAGGAAGGTTTGGTGGATGTCGCGCAGGCTGGCGTCGGCGCGCGGGGCAAGGATCAGCAGCGTGGCGACCCAGGTGCGGGCCGGCTGGCTGCGGCTGTGCAGTTCGAGTTCGACCCGGTACTGGCCGTGCTCCAGCCCGCGCGAGGAAAATTCGAGGAAGACCGGCAGCCAGTCGCCGCGCAGGGTGCGCGTGAAGCCGTGGCGCTCGCCGCCTTCCAGGCGCAGGCGCGAGCTGGCCAGCAGCGTGACCTGTGGCGCGCAATCGGCCGGCATGCCGCGCAGTTCGAGTTTCAGCACCTGGCGCCCGCCGGCGGCGCGCGGGTCGAAACCGCTGACGTGCAGGTGCGGGCGCCGGGGGGAAGCGGAAATCGGGGCGGAAACAGGTGCAGTGAGCGGCGCAGGGATCGACGAATGGTCCGCTGCCGCCACGGGGGGCGCATCGGCAAGGGTCTCGAAACCCTCGGCGCCAGCGGACGCAGGGGCCGAGGAAACTTCAGCAGGCGCCGGCTGCAGGTGACCGTGCGCGCAGGCGGCATCCCCTGGCATCACCCAGACGGTGCAATGCGGATGCGCGGGATTGCTGCAACGGTTCATGGAAATAGCCTGGCTAGCGACCGGGCCAGCTTACGCGTTTTGGCTCGGCAGTGGCGCGCGATTATGGGTTGAAAAATTGATTCTACGCACTATTTCCTATTTTAAATCAATTGTTTGCCGGCAGAGCCGTTTCGTCGCGCCGGAATGGGCGAAAGCGCAACACGATCGCCGTCAGGTTATCCGGCTGCAGGCCGACCGGCGGGCGTTCCTCCATCTCGGCGAACAGCGCCTCCAGGCAGTCCGCCGCGCCGTGCCCGCACAGCAGGCGCGGCCAGCGTGCGACGAACTCGGCCGGGTCGGCGCAGGACCAAAAGCCGTCGGTCGCCAGCAGGTAGCTGCAGTCCGGCCGCAGCGACACCGCGCGGCGGTCGGGCAGGGCGCGCAGCCAGGGCGGCAGGTTGCCGGCGTCGAGGGCGAACAGGCCGTCTTCCAAGTGGCGCGGGTCGGCAAAGGTGTTCCCGAGGATGAAGGCCTGGGCGATCTGCGGCCAGTGCTCGCCATGCACCTGGCGCCGCCAGTCGGCCTCGCCGAGCAGGCCGAGCATGGCATAGGCCGTGGCCGGCACGTGGTCGACCGTGAGCGGGGCCACGCCCGCGGGCT
>Ga0308161_1002835_pt1 | contig 17766 bp, 15 predicted proteins | sample PhyFR2_FD_201034 | JGI IMG/M metagenome (GOLD analysis project Ga0308161, IMG submission 201034) | Phyllosphere microbial communities from UC Gill Tract Community Farm, Albany, California, United States - DLSLF.R2 | ecosystem: Host-associated > Plants > Phyllosphere > Unclassified | place: USA...
GTTAAGGTTCAGCTATGACTAAGGGGAAAGCTATTACCAAAGCCGTCATTCCTGCTGCCGGATTGGGAACACGCTTCCTGCCCGCCACCAAGGCAATGCCGAAGGAAATGCTGCCGGTGGTTGACCGCCCGGCCATCCAATATGTTGTGGAGGAAGCTATCGACGCGGGTCTCTCGGACTTGCTGATGATCACGGGCCGCAACAAGCGAGCCCTGGAGGACCACTTCGACCGCGAGCCGGGCCTGGAAGCTGCCCTGGAGGCCAAGGGGGACAAGGACAAGCTGGGCTTGGTGGAGTATGCCTCCAACCTGGGCCCCATCCACTACGTCCGCCAAGGCGAGGCCAAGGGCCTGGGCCACGCAGTGCTTTGCGCGCAGCAGCACGTGGGTGACGAACCGTTCGCCGTGCTCCTGGGTGACGACCTCATCGACGAGGCAGAGAACCTGCTGGGCACCATGATGGAGGTGCAGCAAAAGACCGGCGGTTCCGTAATCGCGCTCATCGAGGTTGATCCGTCCCAGATCAGCGCCTACGGCTGCGCCGACGTTACCGCTGTGGAGGGCGAGGACTACGTCCGCGTCAACAGCCTGGTGGAAAAGCCCGCTGCAGCCGACGCACCGTCCAACCTGGCGGTCATCGGCCGCTACGTGCTGCACCACAACGTGTTCAGCGTCCTGGAGAGCACGGAGCCTGGCCGCGGCAACGAGATCCAGCTGACCGACGCCCTCCAGACGCTCGCCGCCGGCGAGGGCGAAGGCTCCGGCGTGTACGGCGTGGTCTTCAAGGGCCGCCGCTACGACACCGGCGACAAGCTGAGCTACCTCAAGGCTGTCATCACCCTCGCGTCCGAGCGAGTGGAATTCGGCGAGGACCTGAAGACCTGGATGAAGAGCTTCGTAGGCTAAATCAGCTTCTAGCGCTTCTGGGAGGCCTGCTGCCGAAAGGTGGTAGGCCTCCCTTTTTCGTGGCCCAGGCGGCCAGCAGCGCCCCGATGACAGCACCTAACGTGTTGGTCATGATATCTGACGGGCTTGCAAAGCGATCGTGGAGAAACAGGAGCTGTCCCAGCTCGATGCAGCCCGAAACCAGCATGCCGAAACCACCAATTTGCCACCAGGGTTTTGATGAGAATGCCAGTGCGGCCGCAAATCCGACGGGCATGAAAAGGACGACGTTGGCGGATGCTTCTACAAAACTGTAGTTGAACCAGGGGGGAATCCCGTGGCGGTGGAGGAAGGTGAGGACCGCCGCGAGCTCTCCGGAAGCCGGTTTGTCTACCGGCGATGGCCAGAAAGCGATTAAGGCCAGGGGAATCGCCAAGGCCGCAAGGACCAGTTGCCATAATCGCTGATGCTGAAGGAACCTCACGCCGGCCTCAGACGGTGCGTAGCAGGGCGAATGCTGCGGTACCGAGTGCAGATAGGGCCAGGACTACAAGGAGCGCGTAGCGCATCACCTGTGGCCGGAGGAGCGGGACGGAAAAGTCGTGCTCCCGTGGTTGTTTGCGCCAATGTCTCCCCATGGATCAAATTGATACCACATAAAGCAAAAGGTGGGTGCTTCTCCGTTTCCGGAGAAGCACCCACCGTCGTTGGTGCTATGGAGGGTTGGTGCTATGCAGCAGCTTCCGTCTTGGCGCGGCGGCGAACCACTACAACGGAAGTTGCGCCGGCGGCCAGTGCGCCCGCGCCGACCAAGGTCCAGAGGACGAGGCCGGAATCAGCGCCGGTGTTGGCCAGACCACCGGTATTGGCCAGCGGAGCGCCACCCGCGGTACCGGCGACGGAGCCGCCAGTGTTTGCCAGAGATGCGGCAACGGTGACCGTGACGGGACCGACAGTGACACCGGAAGTGTTGCCGGTGGCGGTGATCGAGTAGGTTCCCGCCTCGTTGATGGCGATAGGCAGTGCAACAGCTCCCTGGGCATCAGCCGTGGCGGACAAAGTCTGCGCCTCGGCCACAACGTTGATGCGAGCGGGAACTGCGCGGGTACCAAGGGCGGCGCCGTTGGAGGCCGGAGCCTGACCCGGAGTGACGCGGATGGTCAGTGATTCACCAGCGAGGAAGCCCTGGCCGCGGAAGATGAAGGTTTCACCCGGACCAACCGTGCCGTCGGAGACAGCTGCCTGCGGCGGAAGCGCCGGGTACGTTGCGGCCATGGCGGGCGCGGAACCGATAAGTGCGATGGAACCTGCAAGAGCGAGTGCAGCGAAAGTCTTCTTCATGTGTGTCCCCCCGGAGACGTTTAAGTTTTGATACCCGATTTTGGGGAGATGTCCCCGCTGCACGAGACCATGTGCAGAACTACGGATAAATATCCCTGATAGAAGTTACCATCCTGAGTCGCTTGTGACCAAGTTCAATCAAGACGGTTTACATAGTGTTAATGCTTGCGCCACTCTCTCTAACCGCAGGATGGTTTTTCAGTAGGGAGAATAACGTCCTTTACAGGCTGGACAGTGGGTGTGACAACCAGGTTAGGTTCTGTCTGTTGAACAATCTTTCCGAAGGTGAAGTCGACCGTTTTGCTTTCACCAGGAGCGAGTTGTTGGGCTACAACACCAACGGGCCTGTTGGCGTGGAGGTAAGGGGCGAAAGGAGCCTTCTGGCCATCGATGGCCGCGGATTCCACGTTTGCCTGCGCGGGTCCGTAGGCGACGATATTCGTTTGAACGGTGCCTGGAGTTACGCCAAAGATGCCGCCTCCGGTGACGTACCTAGGCAGTGAAATGGCAGCATCCGCGGGCGCAGTGTTTGTACTGGTGATACGCACTCTGGTCTGCTCGTATCCCTCGGTGGGACATTCCTTGATGAGCTGAACCGTGCGCTTGATGTAGTAGTCCATCTTTGCACCGGTGCCGTCGTTGAAGTAGACCCCGAATTGGGCGGGAGAAACACTGGGTCCTGAAATCGCACCACTCATGGGGTACTTAGAAATTACGGACTGTTCCGAGGAACGAGCAGACCACACGAGGACGCGTCCTTCTTCCGTGCCGCGCGTGAGGCCGCTAATCACGCCCTTCGCCTCGCCTTTACCACTGGAAAGGGCAGCAAACACTTCTTTAGCCACAGCCGCAAAGTAGGCGTCTTGTAGCTTGGGACTTGGGATTTTCGAGTAGACCTCGGACAGGAGGGTCGGCACTACGTTGCTGCCTGTCAGTTCGGATGGCAACCCTGCCGCCTTAACCGCAGCCAGCTCCGTACCAGTGACGGTTACTGGTCCCGTTGCCTGCAGAATGTAACTCAACACCATGGGATCTATGGAAATGACTCCGTCAACTTGTTGGCCGGTCTTCTTTGCCCACATCGTCTGGGCCGTGGCAGCCGCGGTAGGGAAGTCGGGTGTGAGGTTGACGTCCTGCATGTACTTCCCAAGCCGACTTGAATAAATCTGCTGCTGTTGGGGATCGACCGCCAGGTTTGGGGACATGATTCCAACATCACCTGCACTGCTCTGGGCACCGAGTGAAAGCTTCCCGTGGTCCAGTGTCATAACTGCCAGAGCGCCTGCTATACCGCCCGAGGCACGTGCTTCCGCATTGTTCTGGATCATGAGCAGATAGTTCTTCTGGCCATCCGCGCCCAACATTTCAGGCGCAAGGTTGGCCGCATCCGCTGCTGCGTTGAGTGCACCCGTCGCCTGCTTCAGTTCTTCGGTTGCATCCTGTAGAGGGTGGGCGACCTGCGGCAGCAGTTGAGAGGTATCAATTGCCTGTAGCCGTTCCGAGGAAGCTCGAACTGTATAGGCCGCGGATGCAACAGATGGGGCCGCGGTTTTGAGCGGCTCGAGGCTGCTGCCCGAAGCGCTCGGCATTAGTGCGTCCCAGTTAAGAGATTCGTAGACATTGATCAGAGGACTAAGACCAAGAGTTGCCACGTCGTCAGCTGATCTTGCTGCCTCGGAAACTGCACTGATATTGGGCCCGATCCAAGGCGCGCTGGAGGCAAGGGTCCATAGGGGGTCCTCCGACGCCTGGCGGGCGGCCACAGTGTGCTGACGTAGTACCGAGACCGTGTCTGCCGCCGATTCTGCATCTGAAGCCAGTATTTCTTGCTTTAGCTGAGAAACCAGACCGGCGGCAGCCTCCAGCTCATGCTTGATTGAAAATGCCTTTAGCCCTAACCAAAACGTCCCACCGCTGAGGAGTATAAGCAGAACAAAGATCGCCAGGACGATTTTTGTCACCCTTCGTGGCCGCCTTCTTCGTTCCGTCACTTCACGACGGGGACCGGGGGCCTGAATCTCCTCTGGAGTAGTTGCATTCATGCTAAGGACGACCTAGCCCGCGGTAGGTCCACCCGGCAGCACGCCATTTGCTGGGATCCAGGATGTTTCTACCATCCAGAATCTTGGGAGAGGAAACGAACGTCGAGGCTTCGTAGGGATCCAAGTCTCGGTACTCCTGCCATTCCGTCAGTAGCAGAAGTGCATCGGCTCGCTGGAGGGCCGTTTCCGTTGATTCCTCGTAGTGGAGTTCGGGGAAACGGTGGGCGGCGTTGTGAAGTGCTTTCGGGTCCGTTACCGTTACCACCGCACCCTGAAGCTGAAGTTGGGCTGCGATACTTAGCGCTGGGGAATCGCGAACATCATCGCTTTCTGGCTTGAAGGCAGCTCCCAGTACCGTGATCCGCTGCCCTAAAAGTGAACCCCCGCAAAGTTCTCGCGCTAGTTCCACCATCCTCGTCCTACGCCTCATGTTGATGGCATCTACCTCACGGAGAAAAGTCAACGCTTGGTCCGCACCCAATTCACCCGCGCGTGCCATGAAGGCACGAATATCTTTCGGGAGACAGCCGCCACCGAATCCAATGCCGGCGTTGAGGAATTTGCGTCCAATCCTGTCATCTAGGCCGATGGCATCTGCCAGCATGGTCACGTCGGCGCCTGCAGCATCGCATAGCTCGGCCATGGCATTGATAAAGGAGATCTTCGTAGCCAAGAATGAGTTGGCGGCCGTCTTGACCAACTCGGCCGTCGGCAGATCTGTAACTAGCCGGGGGGTTCCCAACTCGAGAGGGGTTGCGTAAACCTGGTCGAGGACTTGAACGGCATAGTGTTCTTCCGAACCTCCATATATGCCATAAACCAGCCTGTCCGGATGAAGCGTGTCTGAAACAGCGTGCCCTTCCCGAAGGAACTCTGGGTTCCACATCAAGTGGGCAGCTGGCTGAACTTGTTCGATGAGGCCCGCGAGCCTCGCAGCAGTTCCGACCGGGACCGTTGACTTGCCTACAACGAGGTCGTCAGGAGATAGGTAGGGCATCAGACCTGCTGTAGCAGCATCAACGTATGTCAAATCGGCTGCGTTCTCTCCCTTCTTTTGCGGAGTGCCAACACAGATGAAGTGCACGGAGCTTCCCTGTGCCGCGGCCATGTCAGTCGAAAAGGAAAGCCTTCCCGTCTCCTGGACTTCCTTGAGTAGCGCTTCCAAGCCAGGCTCAAAAAACGGGGCGTGAGCAGCAGACAAGTCCGCTATTTTTCGTTCATCTATATCAATGCCCACGACCTCATGTCCGAGTTTTGCCATGCATGCAGCATGGACAGCGCCCAAGTACCCACAGCCAACAACTGTTATTCGCATCAATTCATCCTTCCCCGGGGCTGTAGTCTGCCGCCAGAAAATTAGTAGGCTCCGGAGCTTTGGAAAACTGCTCGGAAGGTCTTTATGAGTATGAGGAGGTCCCCTGCCAATGACCAGTTTTCAACGTAGTAAAGGTCAAGGCGTACGGAGTCCTGCCAAGAAAGATTAGAGCGGCCGCTTATTTGCCATAGACCCGTGAGACCCGGCTTAACAAGGAGTCTTCGCCTGACATCTTGCTCGTAGGCTTCGACCTCCGCAGGTAGGGGTGGGCGGGGGCCAACAAGGCTCATCGATCCCCTGAAGACGTTAAATAGTTGGGGAAGCTCGTCAAGGCTGAACTTACGGAGGAGTCGGCCGATCGACGTGACCCGCGGATCCTCCTTCATCTTAAAGAGGAGCCCGTTACCGTCACTGCTTTCCTTGAGAGAATCAAGTCGTGATTCCGCATCTACCACCATCGACCTGAATTTGAACATTTGGAACCGGGCGCCCTCTATGCCCACTCGATCCTGTTTGAACAGGACGGGGCTGCCGTCATCCAGCTTGATCAGGGCCGCTACGACTGCCATAACAGGCAGGCTGACTACAATCAGGAGAGCAGATACCACCACGTCGAAGAGCCGCTTCGCTACTCTTTGACCTCCCTCAAGAGTAGGCGTAGTGACGTGGATCAACGGAAGTCCGGCAACCTGCTGAGTGTGGATTCGTGGCCCCGCTATGTCTGTAAGTGCGGGAGCCATAATCAGTCCGATATTTCGGGAAGCAAGTTCCCATCCCAGATGTCTCAGTGTTTGCGGATGTAGCTGCACGCCAGCGGAAACGGCCACCGCGTCGGCGCGACAAACCTCGATCGCCGCCACAATCGACTTTGCGTCCGGAGAGTTTCCGACGACAGGAAGTCCGGATTCAGGTTCAACGGATGACAGCTCCGAAGTATTCGGTGTGTAAACCGCAACGGGCAGATATCCAGCGTGTTTGGCGGTCCTTAAGGAACGAGCCAAGTGTGCGACCGCGCTTGGGCCTCCAAGTAACAGCAAACGGGACATACTTTGTCCCATTTGCCGATTCACATTTAGGTGCTGCCTAATAAGCCAGCGTGCAAGTAGGAGTCCGAATAAACCCGCGGGCAAGGCGACGCCCACATAGCCACGGGCAGTATCGAGCCTTAGTACATACGACACGATAGCGACCAGCCCAAATAGCCACAATGACGCTGCGGCCACACGCTTGTATTCGTCGGGTCCTGCACCCAGAATACGACTTTGACGGCTATTCCAGGCTCCAAGCATGATCCACCAAGCCGCAACTAGTGCAATCGAGAGCCATACGTATGCGCCTTCCTCACCTGCAACGACGAAGTCCGCTGCCCAGCCAAAGCGGATGACGTAGGCACCGGCAACAGCCCACGTAACAACGAAAGCGTCAACAATTCGCAACTGTCGGCTGCATTTTGACCGCCAGTCGCGCACCTCTTTCACGAAAAGTCCCCCAGTGATTGAGCTTCCGACACCAACTACCCTGCAGAGCTAGCTGCGAATGCTCTCGACATTTGCGCGGTACCACTCCACGGTGGAACCAATTCCCTCTTCTAAGCTTATGGAGGACTTCCAACCAGCCTCAGCCAGCTTAGAAACATCCAGGAGCTTCCGCGGTGTTCCGTCAGGCTTGGATGTGTCCCACTTAATCTCCCCGGTGTAGCCCACCGCTGCGGCGACGATTGTAGCCAGCTCCTTGATGGTGACGTCCGAGCCGGTCCCGACGTTGACTTGGGCCGGGCCGTCATAATTTTCAAGGAGATGAAGGCAGGCATCTGCCATGTCATCCACATGCAGGAACTCCCTCATAGGCGAGCCTGTACCCCAGTTGGTGACAGACACTTGGCCTGCTTTCGCGGCCTCATGGTAACGCCGGATAAGCGCGGGCAACACATGAGAGCCTTGCGGGGAAAAATTGTCGCCTGGACCGTATAGGTTGGTTGGCATGGCAGAAATCCATGGCAAGCCATACTGCCGGCGTACAGCCTGCACCTGCATGATGCCTGCGATCTTGGCGATAGCGTAAGCGTCATTCGTCGGCTCCAAGTGACCAGTAAGAAGCGAATCCTCCCTAATGGGCTGGTCAGCAAACTTCGGATAGATGCAGGAGGAACCCAGAAAGAGGAGACGTTCTACTCCGTATTGCCGTGCCGCATCAAGAACGTTCACCTGAATGCGGAGATTATCGCTCAGGAAATCTACCGGATGGGTGTTATTGGCCAGGATGCCGCCCACCTTTGCCGCGGCAAGGATCACGTATCGCGGTTTCGATTGTTCGAAAAACTCGAACACAGCTTCGCGGTCCTTAAGGTCCAACTCCGAGGAAGTACGACCAATCAGGTTTGTGAACCCTTCATCATCCAACTTCCGCCAAATAGCAGAACCGACAAGTCCTCGGTGTCCGGCTACATAGAATGGGGCAAATCGATCAAGCTTTGAAGGCTCGAAGTTGACGTCATAAGACACTAGTTCTTCCAACTTTCCAGATTGACGGTGTCGATCCAGTGGTTGCCAGCGTGCTTTAGAGCTTCAATGTCGGCATCCACCATGATGCGAGCCAGTTCCGGTGTATGGACCGATGCCTTCCACCCAAGCTTGTCTTGGGCCTTCGATGCGTCGCCCACTAGGGCGTCTACCTCTGTCGGGCGTAGATAACGTTCGTCGAAACGGACGTGGTCTTCCCAGTTAAGCCCAGCATGCTCGAACGAGATCTGAAGAAAGTCGCGGACCGTGTAGTTGCCCCCTGTGGCCAGTACGAAGTCGTCCGGTTCGTCCGCCTGGAGCATTCGCCACATACCTTCGACGTATTCTGCTGCATAGCCCCAGTCACGCACTGCGTCGAGGTTCCCCATGTAAAGCAGGTCTTGCTTCCCAGCCTTGATTGCCGCAACGGCACGGGTAATCTTTCGGGTGACAAAAGTTTCCCCCCGCCGCGGAGACTCATGGTTGAAGAGGATGCCGTTGACAGCGAACATCCCATAAGCCTCTCGGTAATTCTTGGTTATCCAGTAGCTGTAAACCTTCGCAGCACCGTACGGTGAACGAGGGTAAAAAGGGGTCTCTTCGTTTTGTGGAGGTGGCGTAGCCCCGAACATTTCAGAGGAGGACGCCTGGTAGAACCTCGTTTCAATTCCAGACATTTTCACAGCTTCCAACAAGCGGATAGTGCCTACTCCGGTTGTGTCGGCAGTGTGCTCAGGTTCGTCAAAAGACACGCGCACGTGCGACTGCGCGGCAAGGTTATAAACCTCGTGAGGTCTGATTCCGGCAAGTAACGTGACGAGGCGCGCGCCGTCGCTGAGGTCACCGTAGTGAAGAAAAAGTTTTGCCTTCGGGTCATGCGGGTCGACATAGAGGTGATCGACTCTTGCAGTATTGAAGGTAGAAGCGCGCCGGATAAGCCCGTGGACCTCGTAGCCCTTAGCAAGCAAAAGTTCGGCCAAATACGAACCGTCTTGACCTGTTATGCCTGTGATTAACGCGCGCTTTGTCATGGAGCCCCCATCAAAGAATCGTCGCGCCCCCTGAGAAGGGTGCACGACGGTATAAGTTTCGTAACGCCCCAATCATAGTGCCCTTCGGGGAAGTGAAGCGACTGTCAACACCTGTCATACCCAGTGTGACCAAGATGCACGCCGTCTTCCACCATCCGACAACTCATAGCCAGCGCCTTGCTATCCTTGCTTGGGCCATCATCAGCTGAGCGGACAGAACTTTCGAGGTTATCTGGGCCGCGGCAGGAGAGGCCAGGTCTATAAATGAGGAGGGGGTCATGATGGACAAGGGGCAGTTCGCGGGAGTTCCGTTTTGTGTCGCAACACCGGGTACCGCAGCTCGATTCATCGTGGACACGGCGAACGAGTCCAGTCTTGGAGCGGACATCCATTTCTTGAATGCCTATAGCATAGCTTTGGCAGAATACGATCCAGAATATAGGCGGTGCCTAACGAACGCCGCCTATAACTTTCCTGATGGCAAGCCGATATCGCTCTTGAACCGGCTTCGATCAGGCCGCATGACCCAGGTACGAGGGCCGGGGTTCTTTGAAAGTGTCATGGACCTAGGAAGAACGAAGGATCTTCGTCATTATCTGCTTGGTTCAACGCCGGCTACTCTTGCGAAACTCCAGGAGAGTCTTGAGTGCCGCTACCCCGGCGTCCGGATAGTGGGCTCTTTTAGTCCCCCGTTTGGTGAAATGACGAGCGAACAACGTTCGGAACAGGACGAAGAAATCCGCATCTCACGTGCCCAACTAGTTTGGGTAGGCCTAGGGACGCCAAAGCAGGACTTCGAAGTAGCACGGCTTGCAGAGGCTGGCTTTAAGGCGGTTGCTGTTGGAGCGGCTTTCGATTTCTCTGCCGGTACGAAGAGAGAAGCCCCACGGTGGGTATCAAAGCTAGGCCTGGAGTGGCTGTTTAGGTTCGCTACCGAGCCTAGGCGGTTATGGCGTCGGTATCTCGTGGGGAACCTGGTCTTCCTCAGAGCGGCCATACGCCACGGCGTCAACTAGCCCTTGATGCCCGATGATTCTTTTGGAAGAGGAAGACGATGCTTTTTAGGCGAGCTAAATCTATGCTGCTGCGAATGCTGGCCGTCCGGAGAAATGTTTCCGTTGGTCGCGAATTTCATGTCGGTCCGGGGTCGGCAATTTGGGCTCCAAAAGACCTGAAAGTTGGCAGCGACGTCTACGTTGGAAAGCACGTGACGGTGGAGGTTGACGGCGAAATAGGCGACGGTGTGCTCATCGCAAACCTCGTCGGAATCGTGGGACGTAGGGATCACGATATTCATGACCGCGGCACCAGCGTCCGCAGGAGCCGATGGGTGGGCGACGAGCCTGAGGAGTTGAGTCTGAGAACTGTTATCGGATCAGACGTCTGGCTTGGATACGCCGCCACTGTCCTGTCTGGCGTTACTATCGGGGATAGCTCCATTGTCGCAGCCGGCGCGGTCGTAACTCGAGACGTTCCCAGTAACTCTATAGTTGTGGGAAATCCCGCAAGAAAAATTGGCGAGAGGTTTAGTGCCGAGGATTTTCGTCTGCACTGGGAGCAACTGCACGAAAAAGGATATCGCCGGATGACAAGTGATAAGCGGATGGAATCATGAGGGTTGCAGTTATTCATCCGTGGCTTCCCCAATATCGATTAGCCTTTTTCCGGGAACTTATAGCTCGGGGAACCCGGCGCGGTATCGAGATTAACGTCTTTTATGGCGAAACGCCGCCCGAGTGGAGGAACCGAGATGACACTAGGTCGATGGAGGGCTTTACCTCCCTCAAGACTCGGTTCGTGTCAATGCCCGGGAGGCGAACCCTAAACCGGAAGTCGCTTCGGCCGGTGAACTCTTCTGGTCCATACGACTTGATAATCGTTGAGCAGGCGGTGCGAAATCTCGAGACATATGAGCTACTGGCGCGGAAGGCACCAGTTGCATTTTGGGGACACGGTAGAACCTTCACGAAGAGAGTGAGGCCCCAACAGGATCGGCTTAAGCAGTGGTTGACTCGGCGAGGAATGTGGTTCTTCGCCTACACCTCTGAGGGGGCTGAAGCGATGGAAATTGCTGGGATGGCTCCGGAGAGAATGACCGTTGTGCAGAACTCGATAGATACAAACGCGCTCCTTACCGAACTTCAGGGTGTGAAAAGCCAAGCCTTAGCTGCCTTTGAGGCCAAATATGATCTCCACGGCAAAACGGCTCTTTTCGTGGGGGGCTTGGATGAAAGCAAACGTCTGCCCTTTCTCTTCAAGGCAGCTCGAAAGGCCGGCGACCTGGACCCTAACTTTCGACTGTTAGTCGTTGGCTCTGGGGACGATCAGGGGTTAGCGGAGATGGCTGCTGCGGAAAGCCCGAATATTCACTGCCTCGGTCCTCTCTTCGGTTCCGAGAAGGCTCTTGCACTGGCCGCTGCGCAGGTGATCGCAATGCCGGGCCGAGTTGGGCTGGTGGCCGTTGATAGTTTCGCCAGTGTCACTCCGATAGTAACTACAAATTGGCCCTGGCACTCTGTTGAGTTTGCTTATCTCGAGGCAAACAAGAGCGCAGTCATAACCGATGACTCCGTCGACGCTTATGCGCTGGGCCTAGTGAATACGCTCCGGGATCGAGACACTTTGGACATACTCAGACAAGGATGTGCCGAGGCGAAGGAGAAATATACTTTGGATGCCATGGTCGAAAACTTCTTAAATGGAATTAGCCTTGCCTTGACGGCGGATCACAAATGAGAATGCATGTTCTGATAGCCTGCCATAATCGTGCGGATTTAACCGTTCAAAGTGTAACCGGCTTCTTGGCCTCTGCCCAGAAAGCTGGTATTGATTTGTCGTTCACCGTCTTCGACGACGGCTCTACTGACGGCACAGCACAACGACTGTCCGAGATTCCCACCGACATCACGGTGCTTCGAGGGAACGGGTCCGCTTTCTGGGCACGAAGCATGTCGATCGCAGAGAAATGTGTGCTCAACTCGATGGCTCCCAACAGTTCCGACTTCCTCGTTTGGCTCAATGATGATGTTCGGATTGATGACGACTCAGTAGCTCGACTGGTGGAGTCTGTAAATCAGAATCCGGAATGTGTGGTTGTGGGGGCAGTCAGGGCCCCTGGTGTCGATTCCGTCTCCTATTCCGGTATGCGTCGAAGTGGGGTCCATCCCCTGCGGTTTAGAACGCTCCCGGCAGCAGATGCCAGCCAGGACGTGGACACGTTCAACGGAAACCTAGTGGTAGTTCCAACGTCTGTCGCACTCCGACTGGGGGGAATTGATGGTGAGTTTTCCCATGGCTTGGCTGACATTGATTACGGCCTACGTTGCGGGCGTATGGGTATACGAGTGGTCCAAGCAGCGGGCACATTCGGTACGTGTCCGAGGAATCCTCCTCATCCGACGGCTGCAATTCGTACTGAATGGGCAAGATTTGTTGGTCCGAAGGGTGGAGGTAATTATGCGTCGTTGCGAAGAATCCTCCGCAAGTCGAATAGGCGCTCTTGGTTGCTATATATAGCTGCAACCTACATTCTTTGGTGGGCGCGGATGATTTGCCGCAGTTTTGCCGCTCGAAATTCTGTGCTACGCCCACAAAAGTAGTCTCTTTGCGTGTTACTCCTAGGAATCTCAGATCGCTAATGATTTCGCATCGGTGCTGGCGCCAACATTCAGTAGCGCCAAAGGGTGGTATTTCATGGAACCTGCGAAAATATAATTTGAAAGGCAGGTAAATGAGCGAGCTAAAAGTCATTCATCTTCTTGGGCGTTTGTATCCAAGCGGTATGGAGCGCATGCTGGCCTCAGCGGCACAAGATTTTGTTGAGCAAGGAATCCGCAGCATCGTAATTGGACAAGGAGAAGGTCATCCTTTTCGTGATGACCTTGCCAATGCTGGTTATGATGTCCGGGTCGTACCAAGTCTACGTACTCTTGCCGGTTGTTTTGCTCTTTGGAGAATAGTGAGTGCAGAACGTCCCGATGTAGTGCACATTCATACTGAATCCGCGTTTCTCCCGGCTGTCCTGTCTTCGTATCTATCGGCTCGAACTCGAGTTGTACGAACGGTCCATAGTGTATTCAGACCCCACGGGAAGGCGGCCTTCAGCCGTCGAGTGCAGGCAATGCTCGCTGATCGCTTCGTAGCTCAGTTTGTCGCTCCGTCTCCGGACGTTGCGAAGAATGAGTTGAACTGGAATCGGAAACTGCAAGTTATCTATAACTGGGTTTCTTCAGATTACATTGCTGCTAAACGTCACTCTGGTTCTAATGCGAGTCCTCTGCACGCAATTCTCGTCGGAAATTGTGCGTCCGTAAAAAACCACGAGTTTGCTTTGAAACATCTTATGGCGAACGGCTACGTTGTTTCACATCATGGTAACGAAGCGCACGCTACAGCACTTGAACGAGAAATGCTGGAAAGCCTGGCCAGTCAAGGCCGCTTGCGTTACCGGGGTAGCGAACCGCCCTTGCAGTCTCTTAAGAATGGTGGCGTGTTCGTGTTGCCATCTTTGCATGAAGGTATGAGTGTCGCGTTAGCAGAAGCCATCGCCGTCGGAACGCCCTGCTTAGTCGCCGACTCCATCGGTCTTTCTTGGGCAAAGGGGATCCAGGGGGTGGAACATATTTCTTTGCTGGAGGAGGACGCTTGGTCGTCTGCGCTTCGTGAGACGGGGTACCTTCCCGTAGCAGGCGGGTCCGCCCCGCCGGACTTGTCTCCGCGTCGAGGGGCCGAAGAATATGCGGAACTCTACCGTACTGTTGCGAACCACATCCGGAGCGGCCGGGGCGCCATTGGCAGGCGGGTATGAGGATAGCTATCGTCGGGCCTTCCAGCCCGCGAGAATTCGCCGAGTTCTTAGATGTGCGTCCCGACTCTTTGCCCGTGGGTTTGGGCGGCACGCCTGTAAACAGCCTGGTCCGGTCTTTGCTGAGGCATGGGCATGCTGTTCATTTGGTCACAGCGTCACCAGATATAGCAAGCACAAAAAGGTTCGATGCAGATAAGTTCCATATCTCCATTGTTCCGTATCGCAAGAGAGCACGCGCCCGCGCACTCGATCTATTTCGTGCGGAGCGAAATATGATGTCGAAGGAGCTGAATCGTGTTCCAACCGACGTGGTCCATGCCCATTGGAGTTACGAATTTGGCTGGGTCGGTGTGACATCTGGCTTGCCCCAGATACTCTCTATCCACGACGCGCCACTTACGATTCTACGGCGGATGCCAGATGCTTATCGAATCTTGCGGTTGTTGCTGGCATATGCTGTCCGAACGAAGGCATCCCATGTGACCGCTGTTTCTCCAGATTTGGCAAAAAAATGGCGCCGGCAGATGTTCTTTCCCGGAGATGTTCGTGTAATCCCAAACATTACTCCAGAGTTCGACTTATCCGATGATTTCGGTGGCCTGCCCTCTCATCCTGTTATCACCGATATTGCCGATAGTACGCCATTGAAGAATGTGCGCACGCTTCTCACTGCATTCAAGGAATTTAGATTCCAGTACCCGGAGGCGGAACTCCGGCTTATCGGATCAGGCTTGGAGGATGAAGGCGAACTTGCACGCTGGGCGGCGGATTTCGATCTGAAACGTTCTGTGAAGTTTCTCGGACGACAATCACGTGTGGGTGTATCGATGCATCTACGAGAATCGGAGATGCTCTGCCACGTTTCTCTTGAAGAAAGCCAAGGCATGTGTTTTCTCGAGGCCATGTCTCACTCAGTTCCTGTTATCGGGGGACATGACTCCGGTGGCGTGGCATGGACTCTGGGAGAAGGAGACGCCGGTCTCTTGGTTGATGTTAGGAAAAGTGAGGACGTCTTACGGGGCTTGCTTCGGCTCCACGAAGATAGAGAACTGCGCGCTTCGCTTATTCAGCACGGCCATGCACTACTGTCCGAGCGATATTCGGCTGACGCTGTCACTTGCGCCTATATCGATTGCTACGAGCAAGCAATTTCGTCTTTTCGAAAGCCGCCATCTTCATGAGCGGAGTCAAAGCAGCAGCCGCCGGTGCTCGATGGACCATAGGCTGTCAGATCTTTGTGAGTGCTGCCCAGTTCGTCGTATCGGGCATAACCTCAAGAATCTTCTCGCCCGTTGACTTTGGGAGCTTTGCGGCTGCGGTCAGTTTGCTGGGCATCTTGACCCTGATGACAACTACTGGGTTGCCCTCATACGTACTCAAGGAAAGTACTCTTTCGACTGGTCAGATATCTCGTATACGCGGGATAGCAGCAGTTGTCGGAGCTGTAACGGCGGCATGTTACCTTGTGGTGGCCCCATTCTGGCTAGACCTTTTGAAAGCCGGCGAAGGCGACCAGTACTTGTGGCTGATGGCTGCAGCGCAAGCCGTTGGTCCTATCGGTGGAGTCGAGTCCGCACTTCTACGTCGCGAGTTGGATTTGAAACGAGACACCGTCACTGTTCTGCTTTCCTTTGTGGTTTCCGCCCTGGCGGGGCTGCTACTGGCAGTATCGTTGCGACAGGCCTGGGCGTTGGGTGTTCCAATGGCAATCAGCCCAGTCGTTCTGGCGATTTCTGCTCGATTTCTTCAGCGCCGCGGCTATCCGGGCGGACAGCGCCTGAATGGCAAAGAACTCTTCCATTTTGCCCGTAAGATAACCTCCCAGAATGTTGGCTTTATGCTGCTGCAGCAAACGCCCGGGTGGGTCGTGAGTTCCGTCCTGGGGGCGGGAGCCCTTGGGCAATTTACAAAGGGTGTAGCTCTGGCTCAGATGCCTGCAACGGCTCTCACCTCGATTCAAAGCCGTATTGCCCAACCGCATTGGCGGAACGCTGGGTCACGTCGTTCTTTTCAAGACGCAGTTTGCGACGCTGCCGTTCTGTCATCTGGTGTTGCGTTTCCTGCATTCGCAATTTTGTCTGCAAACGGTCCCTTTGTAATAAACGTTTGGCTCGGACCGGGTTGGGCCTTAGCTGGCACAATGGCTTCTACTCTTGCCATAGGATTTGCCCTTTCAATCCCATTCACCCTAATTGCGGGAAGCTTAGAAATGCGCGGCGAGTTCCGTCCAGCACGTCTGGCGCAATGGCTTATGGCAGGAGCAATGGTTCCCTGTGTTGTGGCGTTGTTCCTAACCCGTGACGTGCTGTGGGCAGGGTGGATGATGTTGCTCTCCCAGATCACTGCGCTGGTGTCATTGATCTGTGTTACCAAATGGGAAAATTCGAACACGGTCAGGCGTCTCATGAGAGGTCTGGTGACGGGATGTTTCTGGGCAGCAGCCATTGGCGGGAGCGGGCTTGGTGTGGCAATGATGCTCGGTGATGGTGCTGAAGATTCTTTTCGCGCAGATGCAACTCATCTGGGAGTTGCAGTCGTCGTCTCCACTGTCGTTTGGGCCGGAACTTTCAGGTGGCATGCTGTCAGCGGCGTACTCACGCGGCGAGGATTTATCCTACCATCGTTCTTCCGCCCTGCCAATCCATAAATTGACGCTCCTGGAGCTCAATCGGCAGGTTTAGTGGGAGCGCCTTGGACCCGCCCCATCCGGTCTGTGCCGCCTCCCGGGTATGATGGCTGGGACACAATGAATTTCGCCGTACTAGTAGTGCGTCGCCTGGATGTTTCCAGGAACCGATACAAGGGGATCCGGTTTGGACATAGGTGAGTACGGGCGTCTGTTGCGTCGCCAGTGGATTTCAATACTGAGTTTGGCTCTCGCAGGCTTACTCATCGCTGGCATCGTGTCGGTCTTGTCCCCTCCTAAATACTCGGCAGACACCGAACTTTTTGTTGCGATTCAAGGGTCGGGTTCGGTACAGGAGTTGCAGCAAGGCAATACCTTCGGGCAGGCACGAGTTCAGTCCTATGTGAAGACAGTTACTTCTCCGCTGGTGTTGCAGCCAGCTATCGACGCCCTCGGACTTGGCATGTCCTCAGCCGAGTTGGCCACTCGCGTCCACGCTACAGCCGACCTAAACACTGTGTTAATCAACGTTTCAGTCGTAGACGATTCGCCTGTCAGGGCCGCTGCAATAGCCGAGGCTGTGGCTAACAGCTTGGTTAAAGCCGTCGATGCTCTTGAAAAACCTACAAACAACGGAAACTCGCCGGTTAGCCTATCAATTATCAAACCTGCCACTGCACCGACGGTTCCGACGGCACCTAATACCCGGCTGAATCTACTTCTTGGGTTGCTCGCAGGGTTAGCCCTTGGCGTAGGTATCGCCATTGCCCGCTCCTCCATGGATAACCGCGTGCGGGGTGAGTCGGATGTTCGTCTAGTGTCCCATGCTCCAATTCTCGGCGGAATATCCTTTGACGCCGCTGCAGTCCAGCAGCCGCTCGTGACGCATGCTTCGGCGCAAAGTGCTAGAGCCGAGTCGTTCCGGCAACTCCGCACGAACCTGCAGTTCGCGAATATTTCAGGGAAGGCTCGCACGATACTTATCACGTCTTCCTTGCCCGGCGAGGGTAAGAGTACAACGGCCATCAACCTGGCAATTTCGTTGGCCAAGGCTGGACAGGCCGTTTGCCTGGTAGATGCCGACCTGCGACGTCCTACCGTAAATGAATATCTTGGTCTCGATCGCAATGTCGGTCTCACCACTGCACTTATAAGTGGGGGGGATGCGAGTGAATTTCTGCAGCGCTGGGGGGAGGACAATCTTTTTGTTCTGGTCTCCGGG
>Ga0308161_1002836_pt1 | contig 17764 bp, 16 predicted proteins | sample PhyFR2_FD_201034 | JGI IMG/M metagenome (GOLD analysis project Ga0308161, IMG submission 201034) | Phyllosphere microbial communities from UC Gill Tract Community Farm, Albany, California, United States - DLSLF.R2 | ecosystem: Host-associated > Plants > Phyllosphere > Unclassified | place: USA...
TGATATTCTTTCCGCATCCGTAACAACCTTATCCAGAAGAACAACAATGAGACTGTCGCAACGCATCGCCTCTTCCCGTCCCCTCGCCACCACGGCCATGCACGGCCGCGTCGAAACGTTGCGCAGCGAGGGCGTGCCCGTCATCGATTTCTCGATCGCGATTTCGCACTTCCCGGCCCCGCGCGCCGTGCTGGACGCCGTGGCCGCCGCCATCGAACACGAACGCACCATGCCGTACACGAGCGTCGTCGGCGCCCTCGACGTGCGCGCCCGGCTGGCGGACAAGCTGCGCCTGGAGAACGGCATCGAGGCAAGCACGGACGAGATCATCGTCACCAACGGCGCCAAGCAGGGGTTGTATGAAGCCCTGTACGTGATGAGCGATCCGGGCGACTCGGTGCTCGTGTTCAAGCCGCACTGGCCGGCATATGTTGCTACCGCGCAACTGCTGGGCCTGCGCCCCATCCTGGCCGATCTCCCCGATGACATCACGCCCGCACTGCTGGAACCCCTCGGCAAGCCCGCCATCGTCATCATCAATAACCCGCACAATCCCACCGGCAAGGTGTACACTCGCCGGGAACTGGAATACCTCCGTGCATGGGTGGAACGCATCGGGGCGCGGGTGATCGTGGACGAGAGCTACGAGCACCTGATCTTCGAAGGCGGACACACCAGCCTGGCCGCATTGTGCGACTGGCGGAACGTCGGCGTCGTGACGCTGTTTTCCGCTTCGCAGAGCTATGCGATGATGGGCTGGCGGGTCGGCTTCGCGCTCGCGCCTGCCGCGGTGGTGGGGGCGATGCAGACGCTGCAGGGTCCGATCACGGCCGCCGCGCCGCACCTGTCGCAGGTGGCGGCGAGCGTGGCGTACGCGACCGGCGCGCCGCATGCGATGGTGGCGGACTACCGCGCCCGGCGCGACCTCGCGGTCGCGCTGTTCGCGCAGGTGCCGTGGATCGTCATGCATGCGCCCCCTTCCGGTCCGTACCTGTGGGGGGACGTGCGCAGCCTGACGCTGGACACGGTCGGGTTTGCCGAAGCGCTGCTCGAGGAGAAACGGGTGGCCGTCATGCCGGGCGAGGCGCTGGGCGTGCCCGGCTTCATCCGCCTCGGCTACATTTCGGACGACGAGGCGACGCTGCGCGCGGGCATCCGCAGGATCATCGAATTTGGGGACGCGTTTGCCGCTCGCGAGGCGGCAGATGAAAGATAGACAATGACATCTGGCTCGAGCCGCTTTCGGCTGAACAGCCTGCGCAGCCGGCTCATGCTGCTGGTGGCGCTGGCCATCACGCCGCTGGCGGTGATGACGATCCTGTCCGGGATCCGCGAACGTGAACATGCCATCAAGGCATCCGAAGAAAACCTGCGCCGCCTGACCGGCATGGCCGCGGCCAACGAGGCCCAGTCCATCGAGGGCGCGCGCCAGATCCTCGTCGACCTGGCCAGCGTGCCCGACCTGATGGGCGACACCGCCCGCTGCACGTCGCTGCTGTCCGACGTCCTCGACCGCAACGAAGGGTTCGTCAATTTCGGCCTGATCCAGTTGAACGGCGACGTCACCTGCAGCGCCGTCCCGCTGCTGCATCCGGTGAACCTGGGCGACCGCAGCCACTTCCGCCGCGCCATCGCCGAGCGCCGCTTCATCGCCGGCGACTACGTGTTCGGGCGCGTGATCAAGAAGCACACGATCAACCTCACCTACCCCGTCATCGACCGCAGCGGCAAGGTGCTGGCCGTCGTGTTCGCGGCGATGGACCTGGAAGGGCTCGACACCTTCATCAACGACATCAACCTGCCGGCCGGCTCGGTGCTGGCGACGGCGGACGCGCGCGGTGCGATCATCTCGCGCCGCCCCGATCCGGAACGCTTCTTCGGCACGAAGATGACGCCCCCGATGATGGAAGCGATGACGACGGCCGGCCAGCGCGCCGTGACGATCCGCGGCGAGGACGGCGTCGAGCGCCTGCACACGTTCGCGCGCGTGGGCGCGCCCGCGCTGACCGACTACACGGTGACGATCGGCATCCCCACCATGACCATCCTGTCGGCCGCGCGCCACGACCAGATCATGTCGCTGCTCGCCCTCGCCGCCACGACGTTCCTGGCGCTGCTGGCCGCGTGGCTCGTCGGCGACGTCCTGATCGTGCAGCGCGTGCGCAAGCTGATGGGCACCGCCGAGGCCATCGCCGCCGGCGACCTGGAAGCGCGTTCCGGCATCGCCTACGGCCACGAGGAAATCGGCAACCTGGCGCAGGCGCTGGACCGCATGGCCGCGTCGCTGCAAAAGAAGGAAACGGCGCGCACCCTGGCCGAGCGCGAGCTGCGCGCGGCCGACCAGCGGAAGGACGAGTTCCTGGCGATGCTGGCGCACGAGCTGCGCAACCCGCTGGCGCCGATCAGCACGGGCGCGCACCTGCTCAAGCTGCTGCACTCGGACAATGCCCAGATCACCCAGACCTGCTCGATCATCGTGCGCCAGGTCGACCACATGACGAGCCTGGTCGACGACCTGCTGGACGTCTCGCGCGTGACCCGCGGACTCGTGTCGCTGTCGACGCAGGTGCTGGACTTCAAGCGGGTGGTCGACGACGCGGCCGAGCAGATCCGCCCGCTGATCGCCGCACGCCGCCACCGCGTCGTGATCGACCTGCCGACGACGCCGGCCCATGTGAAGGGCGACCACAAGCGGCTCGTGCAGGTGTGCGCGAACCTCCTCAACAACGCGACCAAGTACACGCCGGAAGGCGGCACGATCCAGCTGCGCGTCGATCCGGACGGCGACGATTACGTGCTGACCGTGGCCGACGACGGCATCGGCATGGAGCCGGGCCTCGTGGAGCGCGTGTTCGACCTGTTCACGCAGGCGGAGCGCACCCCCGACCGCTCGCAGGGCGGCCTCGGGCTCGGCCTGGCGCTGGTGAAAAGCCTCGTCGAGCTGCACGGCGGCCAGGTGAAGGCGTACAGCGCGGGCCTCGGCAAGGGCTCGACGTTCACCGTGCGCCTGCCGCGCTACGCGCAGGACGTCGTGCTGGCGTCGGCCCCGGTCGTCGGCACCGAACACGCCGACGGCGGCGTGCCGCTGCGCATCCTGCTCGTGGACGACAACGTCGACGCCGTGCACACGCTGCAGCTGTTCCTGCGCTCGGGCGGCCACCGCGTGGAAGTCGCGTATTCCGCCGGCGACGCGCTGGAACTGGCCAAGAGCTTCGTGCCGGAAGTCTGCCTGCTCGACATCGGCCTGCCCGACTTCGACGGCAACGAACTGGCGCGCCGCCTGCGCCAGCTGCCGCAGGCGGCCGGCGCGACCCTGATCGCCATGACGGGCTACGGCCGCCAGCAGGACCGCGACACATCGATGGCGGCCGGCTTCGACCACTACCTCGTCAAACCCGTCAACACCACCCAGCTGGCCGACATCCTGGCCGCGGCGGCGGAAGCGAACGTGCGCCGCTGAACCGAAATTCGGGGAAATTCGGGGTCAGAGCACACTTAATTCAAAATTCGGGGTCAGAGCACATTTTGAAGAAATTGCTCGCGCCGTCGAACCGACCGGTGCCAGGGCCCCTTGTCGTCATGACAGCGCATTATCAGCGGACGTAACTTCGCAGCCCCATGGTTGGAGTTGCTCGGACACCCTTTCCAAAAAATGTGCTCTGACCCCGAATTTTTTCGGAATCGTGCTCTGACCCCGAATTTCGGATTTATTGGGCGGCCATTACCGGTGCCATCGAGCGCATGATCTGCAGCATGGCGGGGCCCAGCAGCACGACGAGCAGCGCCGGGAAGATGCAGAAGATCAGCGGGAACAGCAGCTTGGTCGCGATCTTCGCGGCGCGTTCCTCGACCAGCTGGCGCCGCCGGATGCGCAGCTGTTCCGACTGGATCCGCAGCGCCGTGCCGACGCTGGTGCCGAAGCGGTCGGCCTGGATCAGCATCTTGACGAGCGAATCGACGTCTTCCACACCCGTGCGCAGCGCCAGGTTGCGCAGCGCCTTTTCCTTGGCGCTGCCGGCGCGCAGTTCGAGCGTCACGAGCTGCAGTTCCTCGGCCAGCACCGGGCTTTTCAGGCCGATCTCCGCGCCCACGCGCGCCAGCGCCGCATCCATCGCCAGGCCCGCTTCCACGCACACCGTCATCAGGTCGAGCGCGTCGGGGAAGCTCTCGAAGATCTCGCGCTGGCGGAACGCCACGCGGCGCTTGAGGGCGATGTCCGGTGCGTAGTAGCCCGCCGCGCCGGCCGCCGCCAGCCACAGGAACGTGAAGGCGCCGGCGCGGCCCGGCTCGTGGCGCAGCAGCACGTAGACCAGCAGCGGCAGGCCGAGCGTGGCGACCGTCTTGCCGGCGTAGAACAGGCCCGGGGTCGACGACGCGCGCCAGCCGGCGTTGATGAAGCGCAGCCGCGCCGGCGTCAGCTCCCAGCCTTCGGTCGGGACGGACAGGCGCGCCAGCGGTTCGGCCAGGCGCACGAGGCGCTCGCGCCAGGAGCGGCCGCGGTCGCGGATGCGCGATTCGCGCTCGTCGAGGCCGGACAGGCGCGCCTTGACGGGGTCGCGCGTGAGCACGAGCAGCGCCGCCACGCTGCCGCCGAAGATCGCGAGGAACAGGACGACGAGGATCAGGATCTGGAGTTTGGTCATGGCTGCGGCTCACATGCGGATGCGGACGATCTTGCGGATGGCCAGCACGCCGAACGCCATCATGCCCAGCGCGCCGAACAGCAGCTTGCGCCCGGCGGGATCGGTGAACAGCACGCTCATCGTGCCCGGGTTGGCCGAGTACATCAGCATGCCGGCGCCGAACGGCAGCAGGCACAGCACCCACGCCGACATGCGCCCTTCCGCCGACAGCACGCGCACCTGGCCGGCCAGCTTGTGGCGGTCGCGGATGATCGCGCTGATCGAGTTCAGCAGTTCGGTCAGGTTGCCGCCGCTCTCGCGCTGGATCAGCACGGCGACGACGAAGTACTGCAGGTCCATGCTGGGCACGCGCTGCGCCAGGCCGTTGAGCGCATCGCCCATGCCGACGCCGAAATTGACTTCGTCGAACGCGGCCTTGAATTCCTCGCCCAGCGGCGCCGGCATCTCGTCGGACACGAGTTTCAGCGCCGTCGGGAACGCGTGCCCGGCGCGCATCGCGCGGCTCATCATGTCGAGCGCGTCCGGCAGCTGGCGCTCGAACTGCGCCATGCGGCGTTCCTTCGCGCGGACCAGCCATAGCAGCGGCAGCGCGACCATGCCGGACGCGCACGCGACGATCAGCACGGCCGGCAGGCGCAGGAACGCGCCGAGCACGAGGCCCGCCACGAACGCGCCGGCGCAGCGCGCCAGCAGCGTCGCCAGCAGGTAGCGCGCGCCGGCCTGCACCAGCATGCGGTCGAGCCGGCGCGCGCCGGGCAGGCGGCGCAGCAGCACGTGCAGCTCCGGGCTCACGGCCAGGCGCCGCTCCTTGACGATGGTGACGTCGGCCTGGCGCGTCTCGGCGCCGATCACGCTGCGCAGCCGGCGGGCGATGCGCTCGGCCTCCGGATTGCGGTGCGTCTGCCAGCCGACGTAGACGCCCCACACCAGCAGCATCACGGCGGCGAACAGCAGGACGGCGAACAGCAGGAACGAAGTGCTCATGCGGGTATCAGCGCGGTTCGAATACCGACGGCGGCAGGTTCACGCCGAACGTGCGCAGGCGGTCGGCGAAGCGCGGGCGCACGCCGGTGGCGCCGGAGTGGCCCAGCACGGTGCCGTCGTCGGCGACGCCGGTCTGCTTGAACGCGAAGATCTCCTGCATCGTGATGACCTCCCCTTCCATGCCGGTGATTTCCGAGATCGACATCACGCGGCGCTTGCCGTCGGTCAGGCGCGCGACCTGCACGACGACGCCGACCGCGGACGCGATCTGCTGGCGCATCGCCTTCGGCGGCAGCGTGGCGGCGGCCATGCTGATCATGTTTTCGAGACGCGTGAGCGCGTCGCGCGGCGTGTTGGCGTGGATCGTGGCCATCGACCCTTCGTGGCCCGTGTTCATCGCGCCCAGCATGTCCATCGCCTCGGCGCCGCGCACCTCGCCCAGGATGATGCGGTCGGGGCGCATCCGCAGCGCGTTGCGCACCAGCGCGCGCTGGGTCACCTCGCCCTTGCCCTCGATGTTGGGCGGCCGGGTTTCCAGGCGCACCACGTGCGGCTGCTGCAGCTGCAGCTCGGCCGCGTCCTCGACGGTCACGATGCGCTCGTTGTGGCTGATGAAGCCGGAGATCACGTTTAGCATGGTCGTCTTGCCGCTGCCGGTGCCGCCCGAGATCAGGATGTTGGTCTTGGCCTTGCCCAGGCCCTGCAGCACCTCGGCCATGTCGGCCGTCATGCTGCCGTACGAGACCAGGTCCGCCAGGCGCAGCGGGTCGGCGGAAAAGCGCCGGATCGACATCACCGGGCCGTCGATCGACAGCGGCGGGATGATCGCGTTCACGCGCGAGCCGTCCGGCAGGCGCGCGTCGACCATCGGGCTCGATTCGTCGATGCGGCGGCCGACGCGCGAGACGATCTTGTCGATGATCTTCATCAGGTGCGCGTCGTCGGTGAACGTCACGTCGGTCAGTTCGAGGCGCCCGCGCCGCTCGACGTAGACCTGCTTGTGCGTGTTGACGAGGATGTCGGACACGGTCGGGTCTTCCAGCAGCGGCTCGAGCGGACCGAAGCCCAGCATCTCGTTCTGGATGTCGCGCGTGAGCGTCTTGCGCTCGGCGTCGTTGATGACGACCATCTCCTCTTCCAGCAGGCGCTCGACGAGCAGGCGCAGCTCCTGGCGGATCTGGTCCTGCGTCAGGCGCTGCATGCTTTCCAGGTCGACGCGGTCGAGCAGCTGCTCGTGGATGCGGTTCTTCAGCTGGTGGTAGGCGCGGTTGTCGATCGGGCCGCGCGTCGCGGTCACGCGCGGTGCGGCCGTGGCGCCGCCGACGAGGCGTTCGCGCAGCGAAAAGACAGGCTGGTTCATTCAGTTCTCCTTCGGTCAGGCGGTGCGGCGCTTGAGCAGGCGCGCCATCAGGCCGGGCGCCTGCGGCGGCGCTTCCTCGCCGGTCAGGTCGCGCGCCATCTGCGCCAGCGCGGCGGACAGCGGGCTGTCGGGCATCAGGCGCATCACGGGCACGCCCTGGTTGACGGACTTCGCGGCGGCGTCGTAATGGTTCGGCATGGTGCGCATGGCGGTGGCGTCGAACGCTTCCTCGAGGTCCTTCATGCGGATGTCGCTGTTGCGGTCGTGGCGGTTGACGATCAGCTCGACCTTCTCCTTGCCGTATTCGAGATTGCGGAACACGGTCAGGAGGCGCTTGCCGTCGCGGATGTACGGCAAGGTCATCTGCAGCACCGGGTAGATCGTGTCGGCGTGGTCGAGCGCGCGGATGCTGACCGGGTCCAGGCTGCGGCCCACGTCCAGCACGATGAAGTCGTACTGGCGGCGCGCCAGCTTGACGATGGCGTCGACGTGTTCCGGCTTGACGTCGCTCGCGTGCGACGGGTCCGACGGCGCCGACAGCACGCCGAAGTTCGGCGTCACGGCGATCATGCTCGACGCCAGGAACGACGGATCGAGGCGGTGGATCTGCAGCGCGATGTCGGACAGCGTCGCCAGCGGCTTGGCGTCCGAGACGAACAGCGAGGCGTCGCCGAACTGCAGGTTCATGTCGATCAGCGCCACGCGCCGGCTGCCGCTGGCGGCCAGCGCGTACGCCAGGTTCGTCGCCAGGAACGTCGAGCCGCTGCCGCCCTTGCACGAGATGAACGCCAGCACGCGGCCGTTGGTGCCGCCCTGGCTGCCCAGCTTCTCGGCGGCGCGGTCGATGGCCTCGCCCAGCTCGGCGGCGTCCGGCCGCGCCGGCAGCACCTCGCGCACGCCGGCGCGCATGGCGCGCAGCAGGAAGTCCTGCGACAGGTCGTCCGTCAGCACGACGAACGCCAGGCGCGGGAACAGGTGGCCGAGGCGTTCGAGCTGTTCGAGGTCGCCCTCGTCGGCGCGCGGACGGTCGACGATCAGGAGGTCCGGCACGGCGTCGTCGGCCAGCACGGTCAGGCGCGCCGGGGCGCCCGCGATCATGTCGATCTCGTCGGCGCCGGGACGCGCGCGCAGCTGGCGCGCCAGTTCGATCAGGTGGCGGTCGTCGCGCGACAGGACGGCGATCTTCATGGCTGGATCCTCAACGGTGGCTGGACAGCGCGCTGTCGCCTTGCGGCGCCGGCGTGGCGTACGACTGCTTGTAGTTGGCGTAGGCGGCGGCCGCGGCGACGCCGTCGGCACCCTGCCTGCCCGCGCGCGGCTGCGGCGGCACGACCTGGCTGGCCATGGCGCTCCTCAGGGCGTCGCCGTTGCCGGCCGGGCCGTCCCAGGTGCAGCCGGCCAGCGCGGCCGATATGGCGCCCAGCGCCAGGAGGGTCGTCATCGATTTCATTTCTGCTCCTTCGCGGGCGCGCCGGGCCGGTCGCCTTCGTGCTGGCCGCCCAGCAGGAAGTCGATACGGTTCGGCTGGTTGTAATTGTCCGTCGGCAGGCGCGGCACGGCCGGCAGCGGCTTGGCCAGGTGCGGCGTCACGACGAACACGAGTTCCGTGCGGTCGTTCTGGAACGAACTGCTGCGGAACAGCGCGCCCAGGATCGGCACCTCGCCGAGGAACGGGAAGCGCTTGATGTCGCTCGTTACGTTGTTGCGGATCAGGCCGCCGATGGCGAAGCTTTCGCCGTCCTGCAGCTGCACCGTGGTCGCGGCGCGGCGCGTCGTGAACGCCGGCAGCACCGCCGTGGCGCTGCCGCCCGTGCTGATGCCGATACCGGTGCGGTTCAGCTCCGACACTTCCGGCGCCACGCGCAGGTTGATGCGCCCGCCGGCGAGCACGGTCGGCAGGAATTTCACGGCGATGCCGTATTCCTTCTCTTCCAGCGTGATCGAGCTGGCGCCGCCCACGCCGCCGCCCTGCGACACCGGGATGAAGATGCGGCCGCCGGCAAGAAAGCTGGCTTCCTGGCCGCTGACGGCCATCACCGTCGGCTCGGCGAGGATCTTGACGAGGCCGTCCTCCTTCTCGCCGTCGATCTGCAGGGTGCGCGCCGCGCCCTTGGCGACGTTCAGCACGTTGCCCGAGCCGGACAGCAGCGCCGAGGCGATGCCGTAGGTCCAGCCGCTCTTGCCCGGGCCGTAGGTGGCGCCGAAGCTGGAACCCAGCTGGTCGACGAGCGACTTCGACACTTCCGCGATCTTCACTTCCAGCAGCACCTGCTGCGGCGCCGCCACGCTCAGCATGTTCAGCACCTTGCCGCTGCCGCCGCCCCCGGCCGCCGGCGCCGCGGCCGCGCCCACGCCGGCCGGCGAGGGGCTGCCCGCGCCCGCCGCGGCGGCCGACCCGCCCGCCGCGTCCTGGAACGCCGTCGCCAGCTCGACGACCTGGCTCGCCACGACGGCGTCGCTGACCATGCCGGACAGGACCAGCGTGTTGCCGGTGCTGCCGATGCGGATGTCCTTCTCCTGCGGGAACAAGGCGTCGAACTGCGTGCGCAGCGCCGACGTGTCGAGGCCGACGACGATGTCGAACACGGTCGAGCGGGCGTCGCGGCCCGAGACGATCAGGTTCGTCGTGCCGACGCTGCGCGCCACGATCACGGCTTCGCTGGCGTTGGGCACGACGACGTTGGCAATCTCGGGCGCGCCGACCGTCACCTGGGCGGCCGGCGTGCAGAAGCGCTTGAGCACGGACTTGCCGCGCACGAGTTCGAGCCGCTGCGGCGGCGCGGGTGCCGTCCGGGGTGCGGCGGCGCCCGCGTCCAGCGCGAGCACGAGGGCGGAGAGCGGAAGCAGCGCGGGCAGCAGCTTGTGGGTCGGGAGGCGCATGGTGTCCTTCACTTGAATGCTTGCGGGGCGGCGTCCAGGCCGCGGATCACGAGCACGCCGTCCTGCTTCGGCGCGGCCGGTTGCGCGGGTGCGGCCGGGCGCGGCGCGGCGGCGCGCGGCGCCATCTCGGGCGCGGGTGCGGCCACGGGCGCGGCGGGGCGCGCCGGCGTCGGCTCGGGCATGCCGAGCACGGATGCGCGTGTCGCGCCCGTCGTGTTGGCCGGCTGCGGGTCGATCTGGTTGCGCAGCACGAGCGACAGCGAGCCGATGCTGCGCGCCAGGTCCAGCTTCTCGACCTGCTCCGGCGTCAGCTCCAGCGTGACGGCGTTGACGACTTTCGGCTTGGTGTCGTCGCGGTTCGATTCCTGCGCGACCGCGAGCACGAGGATGCGTTCCAGCACGATCTTCGAGATCGACTGCGCGCGCGCGCCCATGTCGCCGCCGCTCGCCGCCAGGTTGACGAGGATGTCGACGTAGTTGCCCGGCAGCGCAAAGCCGGCCACGCCGACGACGTCGTTGACGCGCACGGTCATCGCACGCTTGCCGCTGGCGACGACGGCGGACAGGCCGCCCGTCGTGCCCGCGGGCGCCAGCTTCGATTCCAGCACGGGTTCGCCGCGGCCGATGTCGGTGCGGGCGATGCGGCCGTCCAGCGCCTTCGGATCGGCGGCCGCGCCCGGGGGCAGCACGCCGGCCGGCCACTCGACCACCTGCAGGTTGGCGGCAGCGATGCGGCCGCCTTGTGGGATGTCCGCCATGGCCACGACGACGCGCGCGCCGGACGGGCCGTGCTCCGTCATCCACGTGGCCGCCGCCAGCACGGCGGCCAGCGCGAGGAACAACGCCAGGCCGATGATCAGGATGGCTTTCGAATTGCGCATTACAGGTTCTCCGGCGTGCCGCGCACGCGTCGTTCATCGTCGGGCCGGCCGCCGTGCTGCGCGTCGCCCGTGAAATAGTTGTCCCAGGCCCAGTCTAGCGTTTGCTGCGACAGTTCCGGCGCACGCTCTTCGTAGCGGGCCAGGTCGCGCAGCTGGCGCACCAGGTCGCGCGGATAGCAGGCCAGCAAGGGCACGCCGCGCTCGCGGTGGCGGTCGAGCAGGTAGCCGAACATGGCGTCGTCGACGGTCACGCCGGCCTCGACGCAGGCCTGGCGGAACAGCGCCGCGTACTCGGCTTCGGACGCGGCCGGCACCTCGATCTTGTAGCCGAGGCGGCGCAGGAACGCGCCGTCGGACAGGCGCTGCGGCACGAAGTTCGACGAGAACACGATGATCACGTCGAACGGCACCTGGAACGTGTGGCCGGTATGCAGGGTCAGGTAGTCGACGCTGCGGTCCATGGGCACGATCCAGCGGTTCATCAGGGCGTCCGGCGTGCAGCGCTGGCGCCCCAGGTCGTCGATGATGAAGATGCCGTTGTTCGATTTCAGGTGCGGCGGGGCCTGGTACAAACGGGTGTTGGCGTCGAAGCGCAGGTCCAGCATGTCGAGCGTCAGTTCGCCGCCGGCCAGCTGGGCCGGGCGGCGCACGCCGCGCACCCAGCGCATGTCCGGCGCGCTGCCGCGGTCGAGCCCGGACACGGCCGGCGCGTCGCCGGCGAGCGGGCGATGCTGCACCGCGTCGAAGAACGGGATCACTTCGCCGTCCACCATCAGCGCGTACGGCACGGCGATGGCGCCCGACAGCAGGTCGCGCAGGCGTTCGGCGAGGAAGGTCTTGCCGCTGCCGGCCTGGCCGTGCAGGAACAGCGCGCGGCCGGAATTCATCGCGGCGCCCAGCTGGGCCAGCACGTGCGGATTGACGACGATGCCGTCGAATGCCCCCGCCATGCCCGCGCGCGTGACCTGCACGGTACCCACGCTCTGCGCCTGCACCTGCGCCGTGTACGCGTCGAGCGTGACGGGCGCCGGGCCGGCATAGGCGTTGCGCGCCATGGCGGCGCCGGCGCGCTGGCGGCCGGCGTCGGTCAGCACGTAGGTCAGGTCGGCATCGGTGCCGCTGCTGCCGCTGCGCGCCACTTCGCACAGCTTTTCCGTGCGCAGGAAGGTGATGATGGGGTCGATCACGCCGACGCCCAGTTTCAGGTGCGAGGCCAGTTCCGGCAGGCGCATCAGGCCCCGCTGGTACAGCACCTTGCACAGCAATTCGGTCAGGAACAGGAACGGCAGCCCGGTTTCCTCGACGTTGCGCGGCGCGCGCGTGTCGGCCGGCGCCGTGCCGCGCTCGTGCGCCGGCGCGCCCGGGCTCACGGTCGGGCTCACAGCGGCAGCTCCCCGTGGATGCGCAGCCACAGCGCGCAGCCGGCCGCGGCCGTCGCGATCGCGATCGCGTACGGCAGGCGGCCGCTGGCCGCTTCCGGCGCCGCGACGAAGCCGTTCATGTCGCCGGCCATGGCCGACAGGCCGCCGTGCAGCGCCATGCGCCCGGCGTTGCCGAGCAGCGCGCGCAGCTTGCCCTGGAAGGCGGCGAACACCAGCGCCAGCACGCCGCCGGCCATCAGCGTGGCCAGGCCGACGAACAGGATCTGGCCGGCACCGACGAAGGCGCCGACCATCGCCAGCAGCTTGACGTCGCCGGCACCCATCAGCCGCAGCACGTACATCGGCATCAGGATGGCGAGGCCGAGGCCCAGGCCGCCCAGTGCCGACAGCAGCCCGAGCCCGCCCGGCTGCGGCGCGAACAGCCCCGCCCCCGCCGGCACCAGCGCATGCAGCGCGAGCGCCGCCAGCATGCCGGGAAACACGACGGCATTCGGAATCCGGCGCGCGCGCACGTCGTGGAAGACGGCGGCGCCCAGCAGCGCGATCAACAACAGCAGCGGCAGCAGGGTCAGGGGCGAGGTCAAGGGCGGCTCCAGTAAAAAAAATCCGGAAGGGCAAAACCATTCCGGATGACGGGCGCGCCGGCAGGGCGCGCCGGGGACGACGGGATTACGAGGCGGTGCCCGTGATCTTGTTCTTCAGGTTGCCGAACAGCGTGGTGATGCTGCCGCCCAGGGCCGACACCGACACGGAGATCACGCCGGCGATCAGCGCTGCGATCAGTGCGTATTCGATTGCGGTAACGCCGTCTTCTTCTGCGATGAAGTTTTTGATGAAATTCATGGTATATCCTTACTAAATGATTAAATTGACGGTTAGTTATGCGCTCGTCCATGCGGCCAATCCCGCTATGAGACCGACGACAGCGACCAGGACGGTGAGAACGACATACGACATGGCCGGCGTACCGATCCTTTCGTACTGCAGTTCCAGTTTGTCTTCCTTGTCGTACACGTCCGCTCCTGTCCTCTCGCCGTCGCATCGCAGGTCGATGCGCAGCGCATGAGTTGAATCTTACGGATTCCGGTGATTTGCGCATATCCGTCAAATCTCCCTTTTTGCATAGGATGTTGCGCCACGGCATCTAGGACAAATGTCCTAGGACAGGCCGTGCTTCGTGGCGTAGACGTACAGTTCGAGGCGGTTGGCCACGTCCAGCTTCTGGTAGATGGCGGTGAGGTGATTGCGCAACGTGCGCTCGGAGATGCAGGCCTTGTCGGCCAGTTCCTTGTTGAGGGCGCCCTTGCCCTGCACGATCATCGAGATGACCTCGCGCTCGCGTGCCGTCAGGGTGGCGATCCGCTGGCTGTCCGGATCCGGCCGTGGCGCCGGCGCAACAAGCTGGCCCAGCAACGCCTGCATCAGCGACTGGTCGAGCCACAGCTCGCCGCCGTGCACCTTGCGGATCGCGGCCAGCACGTCGTCCGTGGGCGCTTCCTTGCTGACCACGCCCCGCGCGCCCAGCCGCACGGCGGCGACGAGCGTGGCCTGGTCGCGATTGGCGGACAGGATCACGACGCGCGTGCGGCCGTTCTGCACCAGCTGCGGCAGGACGTCGAGCGAGCTGCTGCCCTTCAGGTCGAGGTCGAGCAGCACGATGTCGGGCTCGAGCGCGGCGCACTGCGCGACGGCGCCGGCGGGATCGTCGGCCGCGCCGGCGAGGGTGAAGGCCGGGGCTTCGGCCTGGATCAGGCGCTCCAGTCCCCAGAGCATGGTCTTGTGGTCGTCTACGAGCAGGATGCGGATCGTCATGGGGCCCGGGTGAAGGTGGATCAGATCGGCACGCGGATACGCAGCCGGGTTTCGTGCGCCGCCGTCGCGACGTCCAGCGTGCCGCCCAGTTCCTGCACGCGCTCGGCGATCGACGCGGGCCGGAACGGCGCCGGCGGACCGTCGGCCTCGTGCGGGTTGGCGACGTCGATCGCGATCTGGCCGTCTTCTTCCGCCAGGCGCACGCGCGCGCTCCTCGCGCTCGTATGCTTGCAGACGTTGCTGACGGCTTCGGTCACGATCTGGAACACCTGGGCGGCCATGCGGTCGTTAATCGTCTGCACGCCTGCGGCCTCCAGGGTCACGTCGACGTCGTAGAACGTGCGCACCTGGCTCAGCTGGCGGCGCAGCGCGATCAGGAGCTCCGGCTCCTGCTGGCGGCCGTTGCGGAAGCGCTGGGCAAACTGTCGCATATCGGCGATGGTATCGGCGCACATCTGGAGCAGGTGGTCGAGGTCGGGCGCCACCACGTTACCGTCGCCGGCCCGGCTGCGGATCGCCGCCACCGCGTGGCGCAGGCCGATGTACGGCTGGATCGTGCTGTCGTGCAGGTCGCGCGCGATGGTGCGGCGTTCGCGGAACGCGGCGTCGGACGCGAGGCGGTCCAGCAGGTCGATGGTCTCGATGACGGGAAACGCCTGCTGCACGATGTGCCTGAGGAAGGTCGCGTCGCCGCGCCGCAGCCGCTCGCCCGTCACGAAGATGCGGCCGGCGCCCTTGCGCAGCGGCAGCGGCGCGCTGACGAAGCCGGGCGCGTCGAGCAGGTCGGCGATGTGGCCGCACATGGCGCGGTCGGCCGCATGCCAGCCGTGGCGCTCGTCGCCGGTCTCGAGCGCGTGCACGCGCCGCAGGCCGGCCGGCGCCGCGCTCCCGAACAGCAGCACGGCCCCGGGCGCGGGCGCCAGCAGCGGCTGGACGGCGGCGGCGTCGGCCTGGATGCGGCTGACCGGGCGCCCGGCGCTCGGATGGTGCACGGTGTGCAGGTGCCAGGACACGCCGTCGGCATCCCGCATCAGCAGCACGCACGACGTGCCGCCGTAGTAGCGCAGCACCTTTTCCATCAGCGAATCGAGCGTGTGCTGCACGCCGAAGCGCGGATTCGACAGGCGGCTGACGTCGCGCAGCAGCGCCAGGCGGCGGCGCTGGTCGACGGCGAGCCCGCCCCAGAACGCGACCATGTAGCCGAGCGCCAGCATGAAGGTGGCGCGCAGCAGCAGCAGGTTCAGCGTGGCGACGCCCTGCGCGGCCAGCACTGCGAGCGAGCCCAGCGCGGCCGCGCCGAGCGTCAGGCGCGCGCCCGTGTCGAAGCCGTGGCGGAACGACGCGGCAAGGATGGCGAAGAAGAAGAACGAAAAGAACGGGCTGGCGGAACCGCCGGTGGCATACACCATCAGCGCGTACCAGCCGACGTCGACCCAGTAGACGACGGGCCCGTGCCAGAAGCCGGCGCGCAGGTTGGCCACGCACAGCAGGATGAGGCTGTGCAGGCCATACAGCACGAACACGAACCACCACCACGGCCCTTCCAGCACCGCGCCGCCCACGCCCACGTACAGGGTCAGCAGCGCCGCCACCGCCAGCAGCAGGCGCATGCCGAACACCATCCACGCCTCGGCGTCCGGGACGCCGCCGATCGGCGCCGGCGCCCTGGACGCCGCCATCGGGGCGCCGCGTCTCCATCGATTTATGTTGTTATGCACCGACACTGGGATTGCTGGTTTCCTAAAAGGGGCAGTGGAAATGAAAATTGCCCGGTAGAATCGTCAAATATTTCTCTCGTATGCGCATCATTCAGCAAAAATGAAACACTTGCAACGACGCCGTGAATCCGGCGCTACAGTCGTGGAAATGGCGATCATCGCGCCGGTGTTCCTGCTGATCCTGCTCGCGCTGATCGAGTTTTCCATGATGTTCTTCGCCACGCTGACGATGCAGTACGCGGTGCGCGAAGGCGCGCGCTTCGCCGTCACCGGGCAGAGCTCGCTCGACGCCACGCCGGGCCAGCGCTCCGCGGCCATCGTCCAGAACATGAAGAACAATTCGCTCGGCTTCTACGACAAGCTGGGCACCGTCATTTCCATCAATGGCACGTCGTACGCGACCAGTTCGTCCTACACGAACGGCATGTTCGGCAAGGCCGGCGACACCGTGGTACTACAGCTGGACTGCGACTGGGTCGTGGCGACGCCGATGCTGGCGGTGTTCTTCACGAACGGCAAATACCATTTCAAGGTGGCGGCGACGATGCGCAACGAGGCGTTCCTGTGACGGGGCCGCGCGCCCGCCAGGGCGGCCTGGCCGCCGTCGAACTGGCGCTGCTGCTGCCGATCCTGTGCATCCTGCTGTTCGGCGTGATCGACTTCTTCCGCGCGCTGCAGGCCAACATCATCATGACGAACATCGGCCGCGAAGGCGCCAACCTCGTCTCGCGCGGCAGCATCGGCGTGGAGACGGGCAGCCAGGACATCCTGTACACGCTGATGGCCACGGCGCCGCCGCTGAACGTCAACCAGCAGGGCATGATCTACATTACCCGGGTGATGGGCGTGGCGGGCGCCGGCAGCACCAGCGCCACGACGAGCGTCGTGATGGACCAGTACCGCTGGGACGACACCGTGCGCAAGCTGGGCGTGAACAGGAGCGGCTACGTGCCGGTCAGTCGCGTCTACAACGGCTGCACCGGCTGGAGCAACGGCGCCTGCACGAGCCTCGGCGGCAAGCAGCCGGCCGTGGCGACGATGAGCGGCAAGCTGCGCGACGGCGAGGTCATCACCGTCGTCGAGACGTTCTACAAGTACGACATGATGCTGACGAACTTTTCCATCGCCGGCCTCAGCCTGCCCACGCTCGGCCCCGACCTGTATTCGATGACGATCTTCTGACATGCGCCGCCCTTTCCTCCTCCGCTTCCCGCGACACGTGCGGCGCCAGCGCGGCGCCATCGCCGTCATGGTCGCCGTGACGATGCTGGTGATCCTCGGCGTCATCGGCCTCGTCGTCGACGGCGGCCTCGCCTACCTCGTCAAGGCCCGGCTGAACGCCGCCGTCGACTCGGCCGCGCTGGCCGGCGCGCGCGCCGTCACGAACGGCGCCAACCAGGCCGAGCAGACCGCCAACGCGCAGGCCGCGGCCAAGACGTATTTCGACGCCAACATACCGGCCAGCCTGCTGTCGGCACCGACGGTATCGACGAACGTCACGTTCAACGCCGGCACGGCCATCATCGACGTGACGGCGAAGGCGCCGATGTCGGTGTCGATGATGCAGGTACTCGGCTTTACGGAGCTGACGCCTACGGCGTACGCGCAGACGACGCGGCGCGACCTGGACATGGCGTTCGTGGTCGATACGTCCGGTTCGCTCTATGACAGCGGTGGCGACGTGAAGATTGCCGCCACGACCTTCCTGAAACAGTTCAACGTGACGCAGGATCGGGTATCGCTGATCCACTTCGCGGCGGGCGCCATCGTCGACAATCCTATTTCCACATCGCAACGTGGCTTCAACCGGACATCGATGCTGTCCAACATCAATGCATTCAACTTCGCCGGCCCGACGTCGTCGGTCGAAGGGATGTGGAACGCGCGCAACCAGCTCAACAGCATCCCGACAACCAACCGTTCGTCGATGCGCGTGATCGTGTTTTTCTCGGACGGCGAGCCGACGGCGTTCGGCACATCCCTCACCTTCAACAACGCCACCGACTGCACGGTGCTCGGCACGCCCGTCGTCGGCATTCTAAACGTCTGGGGGCAAGGGCTGTACAACCCGAACTCGACCAGCTACGCGAACCTGCCCTATGCC
>Ga0308161_1002837_pt1 | contig 17760 bp, 12 predicted proteins | sample PhyFR2_FD_201034 | JGI IMG/M metagenome (GOLD analysis project Ga0308161, IMG submission 201034) | Phyllosphere microbial communities from UC Gill Tract Community Farm, Albany, California, United States - DLSLF.R2 | ecosystem: Host-associated > Plants > Phyllosphere > Unclassified | place: USA...
CCGCTCGTTCTTCTCCTCGACCTGAGCCTCGAGGTCGAGGGCGTACGCCTCGACGCGGTCGGCGAGGTCGTCGTCGGACGTGCCGAGGATGCGGGCGGCGAGGATGCCGGCGTTGCGGGCTCCCCCGATCGAGACGGTGGCGACCGGGATGCCCGCCGGCATCTGCACGATCGACAGGAGCGAGTCCATGCCGTCGAGGTAGGCGAGCGGCACCGGCACGCCGATGACCGGCAGCGCGGTCATCGAGGCCAGCATGCCCGGCAGGTGCGCGGCGCCCCCGGCACCGGCGATGATCACGCGGATGCCGCGAGAGCGTGCCTCCCGCGCGTACTTCATGAGTTTGTCGGGGGTTCGGTGCGCCGAGACGACCTCCACCTCGTGCGGGATTCCGAAGTCCGTGAGGGACTGCGAGGCGTCGCTCATCACTCGCCAGTCGGAGTCGGATCCCATGACGACGCCGACCAGCGGCGCGGTGGAAGAGTGCAGAGGCTCGGTCACTTCCCCAGGCTACGGTCTGCTACTGGGAGAATCCCCGAACGGCACGCCCCTCGTGCCCCTCAGTCGAAGTGCGCGGCAGCCGCTCTGGCGACATACACCGCGTCGTCGAGATCCGCACCCGACACGTTCACGTGACCGACCTTGCGTCCGGGACGCGGCGCCTTGCCGTACGTGTGGATCTTCGCTGTCGGATACCCGGCCATCGCCGCAGCGAACCGGTCGCCGAGCGAGCCGTCCTTCGGTCCGCCGAGAATGTTGATCATCACCGACCAGGGGGCGCGTGGCGTCGTATCGCCGAGAGGCAGATCGGCCACCGCCCTGAGATGCTGTTCGAACTGTCCGGTCACCGCGCCGTCCTGGCTCCAGTGCCCGCTGTTGTGCGGGCGCATCGCCAGTTCATTCACGAGGATGCGTTCGTCATCGGTCTCGAAGAGCTCGACCGCCAGCATGCCGGTGACGCCGAGCCCGTCGGCGATCGAGCGACCGATCTCCTCGGCCAGCTGGACGAGCCGCTCCGACGCCTGCGGGGCGGGAGCGAGCACCTCGGCGCACACGCCGTCGCGCTGCACCGTCTCGACGACGGGATAGGCCACGACCTGTCCACCGGGACGACGCGCGACCTGCTGCGCGAGTTCCCGCACGAAACCGACGAGCTCCTCGACGAGAAGTGCGTCACCGTCGGCGAGCGCCTGGAACCAGTCGGCGGCATCAGTGCCGGACCGGACGACGCGAACTCCTTTGCCGTCGTACCCGCCGCGCGGCGTCTTCACGACCGCCCTGCCGCCGTGATCGTCGAGGAACGCCTGCAGCTCGGTGGCGTCTCGCACCGGAGCCCACTCGGGCTGCGGCACACCGAGTTCGGCGAGGCGCGCGCGCATGAGCAGCTTGTCCTGGGCGAACTGCAGGGCATCCGGTCCGGGGTGCACGGCCACACCGTCCGCGACCAGCGCGCGGAGGATGTCCTGCGGAACGTGCTCGTGGTCGAAGGTGACGACGTCGACGTCCTTCACGAACGCGCGGACGACATCGAGATCGTGATAGTCGCCGACGGCCGTCGCGGCGAGACCGGCCGACATCCCCTCGTCCTCGGCCAGCACCCGAAGGTCGAGTCCGAGCTCCACCGCCGGAGCGATCATCATCCTGGCCAGCTGGCCTCCACCGATCACACCCACACGCAACGCCATGTGCCGTCTCCCATCGTCGTGACCATTCTCGCGCATCACCACAGCGTTCGGACACACTCCACGCGCAGCACGGGAACGCTCGGCCGACTCAGAACGAGGCGGTGTCGGAGCCGGACTGCGCATCTCTGTGCGCGAGGATCTGACTGACCTCGATCTGGTCGGCGAGGGTCTCGTGCACCAGCGTGACATTCGGCACGTTCGCCAGTCGCAGCGGCGCATCGACGCCGTTGGAGAGCGAGATCGTGCCGGTCCCCCACATCCGCTGCAGGACGCCCCGACGCACGCCGATCGTGTAGCCCCTGGCGTGGGACATCTCGCGACGACTCTGCGCGCCGATGCCGTGGCGCACGATGACCCGCCGTGTCGTGACCGTCACCGTGCGCGAGTACCAGACGATGTAGGGCACGATCACGAGAACCAGGACCAGGCCGCCGGCAGCGCTGAGGAGCATCCAGTCCTCGAACGGAGCCGGGAGGTTGTCATAGAAGTAGGCGGTGGCGCCGAACACCGCGATCAGCACGATCGCCGACCAGAACAGCCGTCGGGCATGGCCGCGGAAACGCGCGATCAGCAGCTCCTCCGACGGCACACCGGGAGGTGGCATCGTCGGCCGTCCGCCGAGGGTCACTGGCTGCGTCACGTCTCCATTGTGCCTGGAACCGCCGACATCGGCCTGCGCGCCCCGGGCGTGTCAGACTCAGGCCGGCCGGACATGCACCACGTCGCCGGCCGAGACGGCGACGTGCTGGCCGGCCGAGAGCACGACCAGCCGTCCGGCGGGATCCACCGCGACAGCAGTGCCGACGAGCATCCGCTCGCCGGGGAGCGTCACCCGCACGTCGGCGCCGATCGTCGCGCATCGCGCCGAGACGGCGGCGTGCAGTCCACTGGCGACGGCATCGCCGGCCTGCACGAGATCGGAGATCCGCCCGTCGAGCTCGCGCAGATACACCGAGAGCAGGCGGTCCTCGTCGACGACCACGCCGAGCGCGGCGAACGACGTCGCGGTCGGCACCGGGAGCTGCGCGGCGGTCATCGACGTGTTGACGCCGGTTCCCACGATCACGGCATCGCGCACCGCCTGCGCCAGGATGCCGCAGATCTTGCGCCCCTCCACGAGCACGTCATTCGGCCACTTGACCGCCACTCGACGGTCGGGCAGCTGCTCCGCCACCGCCTCGGCCATCGCAAGACCCGCCGCGAGGGAGATCCACCCACGGGCGCCGGGGTCGGCGGGAAGCCTACGCAGAAGCACCGATACCGCGAGCGAGGATCCGGGGGGCGCCGTCCACGAGCGATCGAGCCGGCCGCGCCCGGCCGTCTGAGTGTCGGTGAGCAGCATCGAGAGGTGCGGCCAGGCCACGGCATCGGCCGCACGCTCGGAGAGCGCCGCGTTCGTCGATCCGATGGCGGGCAGTACCTCGAGTCGCGAGGCCACTCCCCTGGTCGCGGCGAGGTCCATCAGACCTCCTCCTCGTCGGCCTCTTCGTCGTCGTCGTCCTCGTCGGGGCGCACCGCACCGATCTCGTGGGCCTGCCAGCGGTCCCACCGGCGCATGAGCTCCTCGATCGCACCGTGGAACTTCGCGGTGGCGACTCCGGGCGTCGTGTCGCCGAAGTAGTGCTGCACCCACATCCGCAACCGGGCGACGGCGCCCTCGTCCGCGCGCACGCGCTCCACCTCCGCGATGATGTCGGAGGCGGCATCCGCCTCGAGCCACTCGCAGTCCGAGAGGTAGCCGTTGGTGTCGATCGATGCGCGGTCGTCGACCGGCCGGGTGATCATCAGAGGCTTGCCGACGGCGAGGCGGTCGTAGACCATCGCCGAGATGTCGACGATCGCGACATCGGCAGCCGCGAGCTGCCAGCCCAGGTCAGGGCCGTTGTCGTACACGTGCTGCGCGGCGGGATCGGCGGCGTTCGCCGCGGTGATCGCCGCCACGATCCGCCGGTGCGCAGCGCCGTAGGCGTCGTCGACGACGCCGCTGCGGGGATGCGGCCGATACACCACGCGGTGGGCGGACGAGGCGAGGAGCGCGCCCACGAGCGCCTCGCCGTGCGAGGCGATCGAACCGTAGTGGGCGCTCGGCCGGTCGCCCTCCCACGTGGGCGCGTACAGCACGACGGTGCGGTCATCGGGGGTGTACGGGAGCGTGCCCGAATAGTGGTCGGCCTGCGGGCGGCCGATCTCGAGGGTGCGGCGCTCGATGTCCCAGTCCCAGAGCGTGCGTGCGAGGCGATCCCGCGCCGCCTGACCCGCGACGAAGGCGTAGTCGTAGGCCTTGTACTGATTCGTCGTCATGTACATCTTGTCGGACTCGCCGTGGTTGATGAACACATGCCAGCGGCGACCGTAGCGGAACATCTGGAAGTTGCGCGTGTTCTGGTTCACGTACAGGACGATGCGGATGTCCTGCGAAGCGACGAACTGCTCCAGGTCGCGCACGGTCGGGACGAACGCGACGGGAGGGCCGTCCTCGTCGAGAAGCCTGTCCGCGCCCGTGGCCGAGCGAGCCAGCACCACGACCGGCCAGCGCTTCGCGAGCTCCGCCAACGGCCGATACCACTGCCGCATCTGGTACATGTTCACCGCACCGTCGGCGAAGTAGACCGCGATCTGGTATCGCCCTGACGGGTGCGGCTCCCGGTCGGCCAGTCTGCGGCGCACCCGCTGCACCGCGGTACGCGAGGCGAGAGCCCTCTTCAGCAGACGGTAGGCCTTCTTCGCATCGGACACAGCACCCATCCCTCCAGGATACCGAGTGGGGCCCGAGGTGCTCAGCCGATCGCCGGCAGCCCGCGCCCGCATCAGCGAACGTCCGAGAGCACATGCCATGATCGTCATGTGCCTGACAACGAGATCGACGCCCCCGACGACGGGGTGTCCTTCGTCATGCCCGTCCTGAACGAGCGCGCCTACCTCGAGCACGCCGTCCGGTCTGTGCTCGCGCAGGAGCTGACGGTGCCCGCCGAACTCGTGCTCGCCCTCGGACCGTCGACCGACGGCACCACCGCCCTCGCACAGCGCCTCGCCGCCGACGACGAGCGGATCCGGCTCGTCGACAACCCCGCCGCGCACATCCCGGTGGGATTGAACGCGGCGATCCGAGCGAGCCGGTACGCCACGATCGTGCGGGTCGACGCCCACTCCGAACTCTCCCCCGGCTATGCCGCGCGGGCCCTCGAGACACTGCGGCGCACCGGCGCCGCGAACGTCGGCGGCGTGATGCACGCCGACGGCAGGACACCCTTCCAGCGAGCCGTCGCCCGGCTGTACAACTCCCCCGTCGGACTCGGGGGCGGCGCCTACCACGGCGGGACGCACGAGGGCGAGGCCGAATCCGCCTACCTGGGCGTCATGCGCCGTGACGTGCTCGAGGAGGTCGGGCTCTTCGACGAGTCGATCCGCCGCGGCGAGGACTGGGAGCTCAACCTCCGCATCCGCCAGGCCGGACACCGGGTGTGGTTCGACCCGAGCCTCTCGGTCACCTACTGGCCGCGGGAGAGCTGGCTGCGCCTGGCCCGGCAGTTCCGGGCCACCGGAGCATGGAGAGGTGAGCTCGTGCGCCGGTACGGGCGCCGCAACGGCATCCGCTTCTTCGCACCGCCCGCGCTCGTCGCGCTGCTCGCCACCGCCGTTCTGCTCGGCATCACGCAGCTCGTCGGGGCCGTGACCGGGGTTCTCTCCGCGATCCTCTCCGCGGTGATCTACCTGCCGCTGCTCGCCTACGTGCTCCTCGTGCTCATCGTGGCTGCTCTGCCCGGCGGTGGCGGCCCGCGCCAACGGCTGTGGACCGCCGCGGTGCTGCCGACGATGCACCTCTCATGGGGCTTCGGGTTCCTGGGTGGCGTGCTCCGCGGAGCCCGAGACACCGTCGACGCGTCGCGACTCGGCACCCGCAACACCCCGCTCCCCTGATCAGCGCGTGACGTACCCCTGATCGAGGATGCGAGCGACCACCCGCTCCGCCGCGTGACCGTCGTCGCGGGTGTTGAACTGAGCGCGCCACGCCGCGTACCGCTGCGCGAAGGTCTCCGTGAGCGTGGGATCGGCCAGCGCGGCGACCAGCTCCTCCTGCGAGCGGACCAGCGGGCCGGGCGCCCTGCTCTCGAGGTCGAAGTAGAACCCGCGCAGCTGGCCGCGGTAGTGGTCGAGGTCGGGTACGAGGAAGAACATCGGCTTGCCCGTCACACTGAAGTCGAACATCACCGAGGAGTAGTCCGTGATCAGGGCGTCGGCGGCGAGCAGCAGCTTCGACGTCTCGGGGTATCCGGTGACGTCGATCACACGAGCGCCGGCGCGGTCGCGATCGGTGTCGATCGTGCGGGAGTGGCCGCGGACGAGCACGACGGAGTCCGTCTGGCGAGCGAGTGCCTCCGCGTCGACGAAGTCGACCATCGCCGCGCGGTCGTCGCGCCAGGTGGGCGCGTAGAGCAGCACGCGTTCGTCGGCGCCTATTCCGAGATCGGCACGGATCGCCGCCGCGTCCCCCGTCACCAGCACATCGTCGCGCGGGTACCCCTCGACCCAGATGGGGCGTCCGAAGAAGGCGTATGCCTTGCGGAGAATGCGCTCCGAATACGCGTTCTGCGCGAGCAGGACGTCCCAGCGGCGCGACTCCTTCACGACGGCTGCCATGCGACGCAGGTCGAAACCCGGACGATGCAGCGCGAGCCGCTTCAACGGCGTGCCGTGCCAGGTCTGCAGCACCTTCTGCCCCGGTTTGCGGGCGAACCGCCGGCGCAGCCAGTCGTTGACGACGAGGAGTCGTACGGAGGCGCGAGCGCGCCACCACTCCGGGCTGCCCTCGACGACCGCGATGGCACCGTGCGGAACCGCCACCGAGAGATCGGCGACGCTCCAGTAGCGCACGACCGCCGGCGCCGCTGCGGCGAGCGCCCGATCGATGGCCTGCGGATTGCACCCGACGGTGCGCCCGTAGAAGCTCTCGAAGAACACCGCGTTCTCGGTTCCGCCGGCGTGCGCGAGGTAGCGCCCCTCGAGGGTCGCCTGGCCTTCAGGAGTCTCGTAGGCGGGATCGACCGGTGCCGCGATGACGGCCGTGCCACCGCGGACCGCTATCCGCACGCCGGACAGCACCTCCGGTGCGAGCGCGAGACCGCCGAGGTCCACGCCCGGGATGCGGATCTCGTAGTCCCCGGCCGGGAGCGGCAGCTCGGGCCCGCCCCAGCGCGACGCACGAAGCGGGACGGTCGCCTTCCACGTCTTGCCTCCGCCGGTGATCCGAGCGGCGACCCTGGCGCGCGGTCCGATCAGCTCGGCGCTGGAGGGACGCGGACCTGTCCCTGCGATGACCAGCGTCTCCGCCGCATCATCGATCCGGGCCGTGGTCATACTGCTCCCTTCGGCGCGGCGACACCGCGCGCGCGAATCTTCTCGTACACCCGCTGGGTGTTGCGCCCATCGCGGAATGCATGCATCTCCGCGCTGAGCGTAGCGGAACGCTCTGCGGCGGCGGCGAACACGTCGTCGTCGTCCAGCAGGGCCGACAGCTGTGCAACCGCCGCATCCCAGTCCCCGGCCCACTCGTCGCCCGCCACGTCGCGGAAACGACCGTAGAATCCCCGGGTGCGGCCGTACTCGGCGACGTCGGGGGCGAGATAGAGCACCGGCATCGCCAGGAGCCCGACGTCGTACGCGAGCGAGGAGTAGTCGGTGATCAGCAGGTCCACCGCCGGCAGTATCGGGGTCACGTCGGCGAGCACACGAGAACCGAGCGTCTTCACCCGCCTGGTCGGCAACGGAGGCGCGTACCCGCCCTCGCCCAGCGGATGCGAGCGGACGAGGAGCACGGCATCGTGCTCCTCCAGCATCCGGATGATCCGCACCCACTGCCCTGCATCCGGTATCGCGGGGTCGGGCGAGCCGTCGCGCCAGGTGGGCGCGTAGAGGATCGTGCGGGAGGACCTCCGGGGTTCCCCGAGTGCACGGTCGAGGACGAGAGATGCCGTCGCCCGCCGCTCGTCGGGATCCGCTGCCGAGAGCACGTCGACGCGTGGCTCACCGGTCACGACCACCCGATCGTCGCCGAGGCCGAACGCCGACTCGAGGCGTCCACGGGATCGATGCGACGCGGCCGGGAGCACGCGGATGCGCTGTGCCGCCCGACGGTAGAGGAACTCGACGAGGCGTCGCAGCACCGCCGCACCCGGAACGTCGGGAACCTGCGTCGTGGCGGGCGAGTCCAACCCGATCCGTTTGAGGGGGATGCCGTGCCAGAGCTGCACGACGAATGCGCCGGCGATCGCGTAGCGGTTCGCATCGCCCAGGCCGTGGGTCACCACGACGACGCCGGCCCGCGCGGTCGCCCACCACCCGCGAAGCCCGTGCTTGCGCACGGTGCGCAGGCCCAGGGCGGCGGCATCGGCATCCTCACGATCCGAGGACGTGAGCCAGAGCGTGTCGTGGCCCAGCGCCGCAGCGTGCCGTTGCAGCGCGAGCGCGCCGTCTCCGATGCCGGCGCCGCATCCGAACACCCAGCGTGAGCCGCGCGGTACGACGGACGTACCGACGCGACCGGCGAGGTAGACCGGGATCCGCAGCAGCTTGGCCGCATTGCCGGAGCCGAAAGAGAAGGACGCCACTCCGCGAGCCTATCGCGGGGTGGCGTCCTTCTCGGTGACCCGGGGGTCTGGGTGATCAGCCGGCGAGAGCTCCCAGTGTGACGTCGCTCTCGAACTGCTTGCCTCCGCGGATGTAGGTGACCTTGGCGTCGCTGCCGCCTGCGGCCGCACGGACCTGGGCGGTCAGATCGGTCGCGCTCGTGATCGGGACGCCGTTGAATGCGGTGACCACGTCGCCCTTCTTGAGCCCACCCGTGGCGGCAGCACCCCCGCCGGACACATCGGCGATCAGCGCGCCGGCGACCGCGGCGTTCTCCGCGCTGGCGGCATCCTGCACCGAGGCGCCGAGAAGACCGTGCGTCGCGGCACCGTCGGCGATGATCTCCTTCGAGACGCGCTCGGCGATGTTCGAGGGGATCGCGAAGCCGATGCCGATGGATCCGCCCTCCTCGGAGTTGCCCGAGCTCGCGATGGCCACGTTGATTCCGATCAGCTCGCCCTTGCTGTTGACGAGCGCGCCGCCCGAGTTGCCGTGATTGATCGCGGCGTCCGTCTGGATGACGGCGATCGAGATCGAATCGGAGCCCTGCTGCGAGGTGTTGCCCGGAAGATCGAACTGGAACGGCCCCTGGCCCTGCCCCTCCGGCGGCGTCTCCTCCTGCTGGGGAGCGTCTTCCGACGACGAGTCGGGCAGAGCGGACGAAGCGATCTGGATGCTGCGGTTCAGCGCGCTGACGATTCCGGTCGTGACCGAGTTCGACAGACCGAGCGGCGCACCGAGCGCCACCGCCGTGTCTCCCACGTTGAGCGATGAGGAGTCGGCGAACTCGATCGGGGTGAGGTCCTTCGCGTCGGTCAGCTTGATGACGGCGAGATCGTAGATCGGGTCGGTGCCGACCACGGTCGCCGCGTAGATGCGGCCATCCGACGTCGTGACCCGGATGGTGGGATCGGCGACCGCACCGCCGAGGGTCACGACGTGGGTGTTCGTGAGCACATAGCCGTCGTCGCTAATGATGACGCCCGAACCGCTGCCGCCCTGGTCCGAGCCCGCGACCTCGATCGTGACGACGGACGGCAGCGCCTCCGTGGCGACGGCGGTGGTCTCGTTGACGGACCCCGGATTGTTCACCGTCACGGTGTCGGGTCCCTGCGCGACCCCGGTCGAGGTCTGGTTGGAGATCCCGTTGAGGATCGCTCCCCCGCCGAATCCGGCGACACCGCCGACGAGCGCGGCCGCGACCACGATGGCGGCGAACTTCACACCGGCACGGGGCTTCTCCTTGGCCTTCACCGGACCGGCGAACGGCTCGCCCTGCCCGGGCTGATGCGCCGAGTGGATGCCGAAGGCGGCACCCGGAGCGGCCGCGGTGGCGGCGCCGGGGTGCGTCGGGGCAGGCCCGTATGCCGATGCGTCCGGGGCGCCGACACCGCTCGGAGCAGCGAACGCCGCGGGCTGCTGCGGCACGGGCGCAGCGTGGGGCGCGGCGAATACGGGGGCGCCGCCCGCTGCGGGATCCTGCGGCGCCGCGGGTGCCTGCGGTGGTGTGAAAGCAGAGGACGCCGACGTGAACGTCTGCGGCATCTCGTGTCCCTGCCCGACGGGCGCGGGCAGGTCGGTACGGGTCTCAGCGGCGCCGTTCGTCGTCGAATGGTCGACGGCCCCTGGCACCTCGGTGGACGGCACGGCGTCGTTCGACGCGGGTGACGTGTGGTCGTGGGTGTTGTCTTCGTTCATGGTGTGTGCTCCTTCAACAACGCCCCTTCAGAATGACGACTCTGTCTGTGCGTTTCGTATGGTGCAGATGAGTTTCCGCTATGGCCTTAGCCTGTTCTCCATGAATGAGATCCCCGGCGCCTGGCGGCGTACGGCAGCGGGAGCCGGCCTGCTCGCAGCCGACGGAACCGTCGCACCCACCATCTTCGCAGAGATGTCCGCCGCGGCGGCCAGAACCGGGGCGATCAACCTCGGGCAGGGCTTCCCCGACGAGGACGGCCCGAGGGAGGTGCTCGAGGCCGCCCGCGAGGCGATCTCCCGAGGGGTCAACCAGTACCCGCCCGGTCGGGGCGCGCCAGACCTGCTCGCCGCGATCAGCGAGCATCAGCGGCGCTTCTACGGGCTGGAGGTCGACCCGGCGAGCGAGGTGATCGTGACGGCCGGTGCGACGGAGGCTCTGACCGCCGCTCTGCTCGCGCTGATCGACGGACCGGACGACGAGGTGGTCGTCTTCGAGCCGTACTACGACTCGTACGCGGCAGCGGTCGCGCTGGCAGGCGCACGGTTGCGGACGGTCCCCCTGCGCGCTCCGGACTTCCGGCCGGATCTGGATCTGCTCGCTGCGACGGTCACCGACCGCACCCGGATCATCCTCGTCAACGACCCGCACAATCCGACCGGCGCGGTGTTCGACCGAGAGGTGCTCGACGAGGTGATCCGGCTCGCCGATCGGCACGACGCGATCATCGTCACCGACGAAGTGTATGAGCATCTGTCGTTCCACTCGCCGCACACTCCGATCGCCTCGCTGCCCGGCGGCGCGGCGCGCACGCTGACGATCTCGTCGGCGGGCAAGACATTCTCGGCCACGGGCTGGAAGATCGGCTGGGTGCATGGCCCGGCCGCGCTGATCACCGCCGTCCTGACCGTCAAGCAGTATCTGACCTATGTGAACGGGGCGCCCTTCCAGCCCGCCGTCGCCGTCGGTCTGCGCCTCGGCGACGACTACTTCGCGGGGGCGGCGGCGGCACTGGCGCGCAAGCATGAGATCCTCGGCGACGGGCTGCGGGCCGCCGGGTTCGTGGTCCACGCGCCACAGGGGGGCTACTTCACCGTGGCCGACGCGTCGGGGCTCGGCGGTGCCGATGCGTCGCAGTTCTGCCGGGAGCTGCCCGAGCGCGCGGGTGTCGTGGCGATCCCCCTCACTGCCTTCGTGTCGGCGGCTCGGCGAGACGAGTACACCGGGCTCGTGCGGTTCGCCGCGTGCAAGCGCATCGACGTGCTGCAGGAGGCCGCCGCACGGCTCAGCACCGCGGAGTTCTGATCGACGGAGCGACTCCCGCGGTCAGCGCGGGCTGACCCGGTACCGTCTGAGCTGCAAGGCCGGGTTGCTCTCCCGCACCTGCTCGATTACGGCGCGCTCGACGGGCGCGAGGGCGATGCCCTCGCTCACTCCGACTCCGGCCAGGACGACGCCCTGCGGGTCGATGATCTGCGAGTGTCCCACCCCGACCGGGGTCGGGTGATCGGCCGCGACCACGTAGACGGTGTTCTCGATCGCGCGCGCCGCGAGCAATGTGGTCCAGTGATGCTCTTTGAGGGGGCCGCGCACCCATTCGGCGGGGACGACGAGCGCGTCGGCGCCGGCATCGACGAGCGTGCGGGCGACCTCGGGGAAGCGCAGGTCGTAGCAGGTCATGAGGCCGAAGCGCATGCCGGCGACCTCGAAGGTCGGCGCCGTGAGCTCGCCCGCCTCGATCCAGTCGGACTCCTTCTGGCCGAAGGCGTCGTACAGGTGCTGCTTGCGGTACACCCCGAGGATGCCGTCGCCGCGGACGGCGACGACGGTGTTGTGCACGTGCGCGGCGTCGGAGGCGCGCTCCACCAGGCCCGCGACGATCACGACGCCGTGGTCAGCCGCCAGGGCCTGCAGCGTCGTGACGAAGTCGCCCTCCAGCGTCTCCGCATTCGCGACGAGCGTGTCGTCCATGGGATCGACGAAGTAGCTCGAGTACTCGGGGAAGACGATCAGTCGCGCGCCTCGGGCAGCGGCAGCGACGACGAGCTCGGCGAGGCGCTCACGGTTGCTTTCGCGGGAGTCCGTCGGAGCGAACTGGCAGACGGCGACGGGCACGGCGGCGGATGCGGGCATGCTCACATCCTCCCCCATCGCACCGAGGCCGACCTCGATTCGCGAGCCCTCAGAATCCGTGTTAGGCTATAACTCGTGCCGCGGGGTGGAGCAGTTCGGTAGCTCGCCGGGCTCATAACCCGGAGGTCGCAGGTTCAAATCCTGTCCCCGCAACGAGAATGCGACACAAGAAAGGCCTCTGATCAGGAGAAATCCTGATCAGGGGCCTTTTGCTTTTCCAGCCTCATGACGTGCTGGTCACGACACACGAATCGGAACGTGGTCATGGTGGCTAGGCTCCTGCACACCGCTGCTGACAGTCACCGAGCGTCATGGACGCGTCGAAGTGGTCGTCACTGGACCCGCCGGTCACCGATACGGAAAGTCGGTACCCGCCGGACGATACCGGGATGAGGTGGATCGACGCACGAAAGCAGAATGGGCGCCCCCGGAGGGGCGCCCATTCTGTATCTCTCACTGCGGGATCACTCCCCCGATGTCGACTCCAGTCCGAGCAGCGTGTTGACCGCATCCGTGAGGCGCTTGTCGGCCTCGGCGAACTTGGTCAGGTCGCCGGACTTGAGCGCGGCGTCACGGTCGGTGAGCGCCTGCCGCGCGGCGGCGAGAGCCTCGGCCTGCGCATCCGTGGGCGTGGTCGGTTCCGTCGGGGTGACCTCACCGGTGTCGGGATCGGGCTGCGTCGGCTCGACCTGGTCGTCACCGCCGGTCGCGCCCGAGTCTCCACCGAAGAGCGTGTCGAGTGCTGCCGTCAGAGTGTCCTCGAACGCCACCTTGTCACCGAAGGCCACGAGGACCTTCTGCAGACGCGGCAGCTTGGTGCCCTCCGAGGACTGCACGTAGACCGGCTGCACGTAGAGAAGACCGCCCCCGACGGGCAGCGTCAGAAGGTTGCCGTAGAGGACCTCGGACTCACCCTGCTGCAGCAGGTTCAGCTGCGGCACCACGGCGGTGTCGGAGTTGTAGGTGTTCTGCACCTGTCCCGGGCCCGGCACGGTCGTGTCGGTGTCGATCTCGAGCATCCTGAGCTGGCCGTAGCCCTCCGCCTTGACGCCGGCCTCGGAGCCGGCATCCGAGTCGACGGCGAGGTAGCCCATCAGAACGTCACGGTTGCCGCCGCTCCCCGTCGCCGACGGGATGAACGTCGAGAACATCGAGAACCGCGGGGAGTCCTGTCCGGGCATCTGCATCGTCAGGTAGTACGGCGGCTGCAGCACCGCGTCGCTGCGCGGATCGTTCGGCGTCTGCCAGCGGTTGTCCTGCTGAGCGAACGAGCCGGCGGTGTCGATGTGGTAGATACCGAGCACGTCGCGCTGCACCTTGAATAGGTCGGTCGGATACCGCACGTGGCTCATCAAGTCGGACGACATCTCGCTGACCGGCTTGAGCGTCGACGGGTAGATGTTCTGCCACGTCTGCAGCACCGGGTCCTTGTCGTCCCAGGCGTAGAGGGTCACCGATCCGTCGTATGCGTCGACCGTGGCCTTGACCGAGTTGCGGATGTAGTTGATGTCGTCGATCGCGAGGGTCGGCGACGGGAGGTTCGAGTCGGCGATCGCCTCCGAGAGGCTCACGTTCTTCGAGTACGGGTACGTGGCGCTGGTCGTGTAGCCGTCGACGATCCAGACGATCTTGCCGTCGACCACGCTGGGGTACGGATCGCTGTCGAGCTCCAGGTACGGCGCGACCTTCTGCACTCGGGTCTTCGGATCGCGGTCGTAGAGGATCTGCGAGTCGTCGTTCACCAGGTTGGAGAAGAGGATCTGCTCGGACTGGAACTTCAGCGCGTAGAGGAGCTTCGTGAAGGTGTTGCCGATCTTCGGCCCACCGTCGCCCTCGAACGTGGTCTTGGTCTCGTTCGAGCCGTCCTTGCCGCGCGGGTAGTCGATCTCGACCGGGTCCGATCCGTCGGGCGACCCGACGATCGAGTACTCGGGCGAGTTCTCGCCGAAGTACACGCGGGGCTCGAAGTTCTCCTGGTCGGTGAGGAATCCCGCGGAAGGGATGCCGCGCTCGAGGAAGACGGGCTCCCCGTCGCTCGTGCGCTGGTTGCCCGCGGCCACCACCAGACCGTAGCCGTGCGTGTAGACCGCGGCGCGGTTGTTCCAGTTGCTGACGTCGACGCCCTCCATGTCGAGGTCTCGCACCGACACCACGGTGTCCTGCATCTTGCCGTCGATCTCGTATCGATCGACGTCGAGGTTCTGCTGGAACTGGTAGTACCCGCGGTACTGCTCGAGCTGACGCACCGCGGGGCTGATCACCGCAGGGTCGACGATGCGGATGGATGCCGTCGTCTCCGCGTCCGCGCGCAGCTGCCCCGCCTCGGCGTCGGTCTCGGCCTCGAACGGAGTCGTCTCGAGATTGGCGACCCCGTACGCCTCTTTCGTGCCGTCGATGTTCCGCTGGTAGAACTCCGCCTGGTAGGCGTTCTGGTTCGGGCGCACCTGGAAGGTCGTGACAGCCCACGGGAAGCCGACGCCGACGACGAGCGAGGCGACGATCAGCAGCGCGGTCGCGGCCAGCGGGAAGCGCCAGCGGCCGATGACGGCCGTGACGAAGAAGAGGATCGCGACGATCGCCGCGATGATGGTGAGGATCGCGAGACCGGGGATCGTCGCGTTCACTCCGGTGTAGGCGGGGCCGACGATGCGATCGTCCTGGGCGACGAGGGTCTTGAACCGGTCGAGCCAGAGGCTCGCCGCCTGCACGAGCAGATAGAGACCGGCGAGGATCGCGAGCTGGATGCGCGCGGGCTTGGAGATGCGCAGCTCGCCCTGGCCGATGCGCACCGATCCGTAGAGGTACGACACCAGCGCGGTCACGACGAGCGTCAGCAGGAGCACGGCGGACACGAACGCGAGCAGGATCGAGTAGAACGGCATCGCGAACATGTAGAAGCCGGTGTCGACGCCGAACTGCGGGTCGGTGGTGTCGGTGGTGACACCGTTGGCCCACAGCCACACCGTCTTCCACTGGCTGGCCGCCGAGAAGCCGGCGAACAGGCCGAAGAAGATGGGCATGCCCCACATCGCGAGGCGACGGAGCGGTTCGATGACCTCCTGGTACCTGTCCAGCTGCGAGCTCAGGCGCACGTAGACGGGCCGCAGACGGTACGCGAGCTGGATGGCGACGAACAACGGCACCGCCATGCCCAGGAAGCCGACGACGAACATCACCGCCGTGGCGAACCATTGAGTGGTGAGCACTCCGGTGAAGCCCACCTGGTCGAACCAGAGGAATTCGGTGTAGAACGATGCGAAGACGAAGAAGGCAGCGATCAGCGCGGCGATGATCGCCAGCGAGATCCCGAAGATTCTTCGCGAGGTTCGAGGAGTGGCCGGGTTCGGTGCGGAAGTCGAGGTCACCCTTCCATCCTAGGCTCGCCTCACTGTGCGGCGGCTGTTCACCCTGTCACGGGGAGGTCACGACATCGCAGGTCGGCAGGGCATCGACGTCGCCGCCGTCGGCGATCACATCGAGAGCCGCAAGTGACTCTTCGAGCGTGGAGGTGCTGACCACCGTGAGCCCGTCGGGGATGTGCCCCACGACCTCATCGCAGTTCGTCGAGGGCGCGAGGAAGTAGTCGGCACCGGCGTCACGCGCGCCGTAGAGCTTCTGACGGATGCCGCCGATCGGTCCCACCGTCCCGTCGGCCTCGATGGTGCCGGTGCCGGCGACGTTCTCCCCGCCGTTGAGCTCGCCCTCGGTGAGCGTGTCGATGATCCCGAGCGCGAACATCATGCCCGCGCTCGGACCGCCGACGTTGTCGAGCTGCAGGGTGACGTCGACCGCGAAGTCGTAGTCGGTGCGCAGAGAGACGCCGATGAGCCAGGTGGTGACATCCCCCTGGGTCTGCGCCTCGGGCGTGACCTCGACGACCCGCTCGTCGCCCGAGCGCTGCACGGTGAGTGCGACGGGGGCACCGCCGGCATCCTGGATCGCCTGCTTCAGCTGCTTCGCGGAACTCACCGCGGCGCCGTCGACCCCGGTGATCACGTCTTCCGCCTCGAGGCTGCCCTCGGCGGGCGAATCGTCGATGACCTGCTGCACCACGACCTCGGCGCCGGTGTCGTATCCGAGCTCATCGAGTGCGGCGGCGGTCGCCTCGTGCTGCGAATCGACCATCAGCGTCGCGTTCTGCTCGTCGCGCTGCTCGGTCGTGACGCCTTCGGGGAACACCGAATCGATCGGGACGACGGCGCGAGAGGAGTCCGTCCACGCCAGAGCGAGCTCGAACCAGCTGGGCGTGCGCTCGCGGTTGCCCACGACCTGCACGGTCGTGAGATCGAGCGTTCCCGCCGTCTCGTATGTCTTCGCACCGTCGATCTGGATCAGCGGGACCTGCTCGCCGTCGGCGCCGGCAGCGGTGCCGAGGGTGTCGTACACCGGGCCCGGACGCTGGATCACGTAGGGCGTCGGAAGGAAGGTGAGCACGACGAGGGCGATCAGCGCGACGATCAGCGCCCAGACGCCCAGCCCGAGCTTCACAGACCGGGTTCGATCCACAGTTTCCTCCGTCGTTCGCGGGCGGCGTACAGCGATCTGCCCGCGTCGGGGTCTGGCGGCCACTCCGGTGACTAGCGTAGATGCCACGGCTTCAGACGTGCTGAGAGGCGAGCGACATGCCAGACAACGACCCCACCCCCGAGGACTTCGAAGAGTTCCTCCGACGAATGATGGCCGGCCAGGGCGGCGGTGACATCGACCCCGAAGCGCTGCGGAACGCCTTCTCCGGTATGGACGGCATCCAGCTCGACCCGGCGATGATGCAGACCATCATGTCTCAGCTGCAGGGAGCCTTCGGCGGCGATGCGTGGGAGAACGCGCTGCGTCAGGCGCTGCACATCGCCAACCGCGACGGACTCGGCATCACCGAGGGATCGCGTACCTCGCTGGTCGACTCGTTCGCCCTCGCCGATCTGTGGCTGAGCGAGGCGACCACGATCTCCGAGCTCGCCGAGCGGCCCAGGGCGATGACCCGCGGCGAGTGGGTCGAGGCGACCCTCCCCGTGTGGAAGGAGATCGCCGAGCCGGTGTCCACGAGCATCGCAGATGCGCTCACCAGCGCCCTCGACACCCAGGTGCCCGAAGAGATGCGCGAGGTCGTGCAGGGGGCCCGCAAGCTCATGCGTGGACTGGGCGGATCGGTGTTCGCGGCGCAGTTCGGACAGGTGCTCGGCACACTCGCCCTCGAGGTGGTGTCCGGCGGTGATGTCGGCATCCCCGTGCTCCCGGCCGGGACGGCAGCGGTGATTCCGCAGAATCTCAGCGATTTCGGAGACGGACTCGAGATCCCCGAAGACCAGATCATCCTCTACCTCGCCACACGCGAGCTGGCCTACGCGAGGCTCTATCGCCACGCGAAGTGGTTGCACCTGCACGTGATGGCGCAGATCACCGACTTCGCGCGGGGCGTCACGGTCGACGTCGACGCGCTGGAAGACGTCGCGAGCCGACTCGACCCCTCGAACCCCGAGGAGCTGCGGTCGGCGATCGAGGGCGGCGCACTGCTGCCTACGCAGACGGAGGCGCAGGGCGAGGCGCTGGCGCGGCTCGAGAACCTGGTCGCGACGATCGACGGGTGGGTCGACGTCGTCACCGCCCAGGCGACGTCTCGACTCCCCA
>Ga0308161_1002838_pt1 | contig 17740 bp, 20 predicted proteins | sample PhyFR2_FD_201034 | JGI IMG/M metagenome (GOLD analysis project Ga0308161, IMG submission 201034) | Phyllosphere microbial communities from UC Gill Tract Community Farm, Albany, California, United States - DLSLF.R2 | ecosystem: Host-associated > Plants > Phyllosphere > Unclassified | place: USA...
TCCCACAGGGGATAGCGTTTCAACCAAAGCGCCTCAGGGTTTCGCTGGGAAGCTCTTTGAACAGCTGTCGATAGCTGTTGGAAAACCGCCCCAAATGCCAGAACGACCAATTCATCGCCACCTCGGCCACGGTGGTATCCGCGCCACTCAATAGCTCTCGCCGCGCCCCATTCAACCGACGCAACCGCAACCACTGCGCCGGGCTCATCCCGGTGTAGGTCTTGAACCCTTGCTGCAATTGGCGCAACGGCACACCCGCAATCTGCGCGAGTTCCAACAGGTTGGCAGTTTCATCCGGTGCATCCGCCGCCCATTCGCCGATGCGCGCCATCAACCGGCGTTCTTCATTGCGTTTTTGCAAGGAGCTGCCGTCCAGGCACACGCAGGCGTTGTCGAGGATAAACAGGCAATCGTCGAGCAACTGCTGGGTCAGGGCATCACGGCTGATGGGGTCGGTCAGTGCCGACAGGCGCGTAAGGGTACCGCTGAGCCAGCGAGTGAACAGCGCGCTTTGCTGACAGGCCAGTGGCGCCATGAACAACCCTTCCAGCCTGGCCATGTCCAGCCCATGGTGCTGCACGAACTGCGGGCCGAACACCACCGCCACTTCGCGGTAGTTCTGCGGGGTGATCCAGGTATTGCGGCTTTCGCCGTTAAGCAGGTACAGCGCGTTGTCGCTGCCATCGAAGCAGAACGACAGCGAGCCTGGCGGCGCGTTGAAGTGCTGTTCCACGCGGGTGTTCATACATTCTTCGTACACCTGCACGCCTTGCAGGTCGAGGTAGCGCACGCGCCCGGCGAAATGCCCGGGGTACATCTGCTGGTAATGCTGCACCCAACCGGGTGTCGCACTGCATTGGGCGGTCACATCGCCGGTGGCGAAGGCCTGTACGCGCAAAGCGGTTGCCTGTGTCATGAGGGATCCGTGCGCACTCTATTGGTGCGTTGTACTGCGTGCAAAGTGGATAGATGCCGTTTCAAGGCCGGCCCAAGATAGACCTCAATGTGTCGACTGTACAAGCCGGCGCCGCATCCCACCCAAGACGAGGTCCTTATGAACGCCCCCTTCGATCAGCTCTCCACCTGGCTGAAAGAACACAAGATTACCGAAGTCGAATGCGTGATCAGTGACTTGACTGGCATTGCGCGCTGCATGAGCGAGGCATGCGCCTGCCGGAAAGTGTGCTGCTGCAAACGGTAACCGGGGACTTTGTCGACGACGACATCTACTACGACCTGCTGGACCCTGCCGATATCGACATGATCTGCCGCCCGGTGGCCAACGCCACCTACGTGGTGCCCTGGGCCATCGAACCCACCGCCATCGTGATCCACGACACCTTCGACAAGCAGGGCAACCCGATTGAACTGTCGCCGCGCAATGTGCTGAAAAAAGTCCTGCAGCTGTACACCGACCAGGGCTGGCAGCCGATTGTCGCGCCGGAAATGGAGTTCTACCTGACCCAGCGTTGCGAAGACCCGGACCTGCCGTTGAAAACCCCCATCGGTCGTTCGGGGCGTGCCGAAACCGGGCGCCAGTCGTTTTCCATCGACGCCGCCAACGAATTCGACCCGTTGTTCGAAGACGTCTACGACTGGTGCGAAGCCCAGGGCCTGGACCTCGACACGCTGATCCACGAAGACGGCCCGGCGCAGATGGAGATCAACTTCCGTCACGGCGACGCCCTGGACCTGGCCGATCAGATCACCGTGTTCAAGCGCACCCTGCGCGAGGCCGCGCTCAAGCACAATGTCGCCGCGACCTTTATGGCCAAACCGGTGGCCGACGAACCCGGCAGCGCCATGCACCTGCACCAGAGCGTGGTGGAAATTGCCACCGGCAAACCGGTGTTCGTCGATGCCGACGGCAACATGAGCCCGTTATTCCTGCATCACATCGGCGGCCTGCAAAAGTACATCCCCAAGCTGCTGCCGATGTTTGCACCCAACGTGAACTCGTTCCGACGCTTTTTGCCGGATACCTCGGCGCCGGTCAACGTCGAATGGGGCGAAGAAAACCGCACCGTCGGCCTGCGCGTGCCGACTTCCAGCCCCGAGGCGATGCGCGTGGAAAACCGCTTGCCGGGTGCCGATGCCAATCCCTACCTGGCGATCGCCGCCAGCTTGTTGTGTGGCTACCTGGGCATGATCGAGCAGATCGAGCCCAGTGCGCCGGTGGAAGGCCGTGCCTATGAACGGCGCAACCTGCGCTTGCCGTTCACCCTTGAGGATGCGCTGGCACGCATGGAGGACTGCGACACGGTCAAGCAGTACCTGGGCGAAAAATTCGTGCGCGGCTACGTCGCGGTCAAGCGCGCCGAGCATGAGAATTTCAAGCGGGTGATCAGTTCCTGGGAGCGGGAATTCCTGCTGTTGAGCGTCTAAAACAACGATAAAAGGGGTGACGATATGCGTCTTGTGAACAAGTTTCTGCCGTTGGCACTTGCACTTGTACTGCCGGCGGCAATCAGCGCCAGCGCCCAGGCAGCGTCGACGGTGAGCGTCTACAACTGGACCGACTACATCGGTGAAACCACCTTGGCGGATTTCCAGGCCAAGACCGGGATCAAGGTGGTCTATGACGTGTTCGACTCCAACGAAACCCTGGAGGGCAAGTTGCTCGCCGGGCGCACCGGCTATGACGTGGTGGTGCCGTCCAACCACTTCCTGGCGCGGCAAGTGAAGGCCGGCGCGTTCCTCACGCTGGACCGTGCGCAACTGCCCAACTTCAAGAACCTCGATCCCCGGTTGCTCAAGCTGCTGGAGCAGAACGACCCGGGTAACGCGCACTCGGTGCCGTACCTGTGGGGCACCAATGGCATCGGTTACAACGTCGACAAGGTCAAGCAGGTGCTGAGTATCGAGCGCATTGATTCATGGGCGGTGCTGTTCGAGCCGGACAACCTCAAGAAGCTTCACGAATGCGGTGTGGCCTTCCTTGATTCGCCGGATGAGCTGTTCCCGGCGATCCTCAACTACATGGGCAAGGACCCTCGCAGTGAGAACGCCGAGGACTACAAGCAGGCCGAAGCCAAGCTGCTGACGCTGCGGCCGTACATCACTTATTTCCATTCCTCCAAGTACATCTCGGACCTGGCAAACGGCAATATCTGCGTGGCCTTCGGTTATTCCGGCGATGTGTTCCAGGCCGCCAACCGCGCCAAGGAAGCCAAAAACGGGGTAAACATTGCGTACTCGATTCCCAGGGAAGGCTCCAACCTGTGGTTCGACCTGCTGGCCATTCCTGCCGACGCCACCCACTCCAAAGAGGCCCACGCGTTCATCAACTACCTGCTCGAACCCGAAGTGATCGCCAAGGTCAGCACCTCGGTGGGCTACGCCAACGCCAACCCGGCGGCCAAGCCGTTCATGGCCCCGGAACTGGTCAACAACCCTGAGGTTTACCCGCCCCAGGACGTCCTCGACAAACTCTACATTTCCACCACGCCCACGCCGGCGACCATGCGCGTGATGACCCGCGCCTGGAGCAAAGTGAAGTCCAACCGATGATTCAGTCCAGCGAACATGCGCAGTCCTATTACCGCGCGACAGCCAACACCATGGCGCAGCGGCCTGCACTCGACGCTGATCTGAGCGTTGATGTGTGTGTGATCGGCGGCGGGTTCACCGGGGTCAACACGGCCATCGAACTGGCCCAGCGCGGGCTCACGGTGATTGTGCTGGAGGCCCGCCGCATTGGCTGGGGTGCCAGCGGGCGCAACGGTGGGCAGTTGATTCGGGGTATCGGTCATGATGTCTCGGGGTTTGCCAAATACGTGGGCGAGGAGGGCGTGCGCTATCTGGCGCGAGCCGGTATCGACTCGGTGGCGTTGGTGGGCGAGCGCATCGGCGAGCATGGTATCGATTGCGACTTGCGCTGGGGTTTTTGTGAACTGGCCAATACCCCGGCGCAATTCGCCGCGTTCAAGAATTCACAGGCGCAGTTGGCGGCCATGGGCTATGCCCCTGAAACCCGGTTGGTGGGCGCGCAGGACATGGCCCAGGTGGTGGGCTCGACGGTGTACGCCGGTGGCCTGGTCGACATGGGCTCGGGGCATCTGCACCCGCTCAACCTGGTGCTCGGCGAGGCGCAGGTGGCCGAGGCCCTCGGGGTGCGGATCTTTGAACAGACCCAGGTGCTGGAACTGATCCATGGCCACACTGTGCAGGTGCGTTGCGCCGGCGGCAGTGTGCGTGCCGCCCATCTGGTGCTGGCGTGCAATGCGCACCTGGAAGACCTGGAGCCTCGCCTGGGCGGCAAGGTGCTGCCGGCGGGCAGCTACATCATCGCCACCGAGCCGTTGCCGAAAACGGTGGCCGAGCAATTGATTCCGCAGAATCTGGCGCTGTGCGACCAGAAAGTCGGGCTGGATTACTACCGGCTGTCCGCCGACCGGCGCCTGCTGTTTGGCGGTGCCTGCCATTACTCGGGGCGCGATCCCCAGGACATCGCCGCCTACATGCGCCCGAAAATGCTCAAGGTGTTCCCGCAACTGGCCGACACCGCCATCGAGTTCCAGTGGGGCGGCAAGATCGGCATCACCGCCAACCGCTTTCCCCAGGTCGGGCGGCTCAAGCAGTACCCCAATGTGTTCTATGCCCAGGGCTATTCTGGCCATGGCCTCAACGTGACCCACTGGTGCGCACGGCTATTGGCCGAAGCGATTCACGCGGGTGCAAGTCGCGGCCTGGATATTTTCAGCCAGGTGCCGCACATGACCTTCCCGGGCGGTAAGGCGCTACGCTCGCCGCTGCTGGCGTTGGGGATGTTGTGGTATCGGTTGCGCGAGGTGCTTTGATCACACAAAGGGCGCAGGCAATCGCTGTACTGTGGCGCCTTGTTAACTGGCCTCAGGTTCAGTCAGCACCTTGCGAAACGTCTCCACCAGCGGGCGCAAATTGACGCGGTGCCAGGCCGCCCACAGTGGTGTGGTGTAGGTCAGCCACGGCAACTCGCGCAACACCACGCCGGGCGGCGCATTGCGGCTCAGGCCCTTCTGTACCATCGCTACCCCGAGCCCTGACGCCACCAGGCCCAGTGCGGTAAAGGGTTCGCCGGCTTCCATGGGAATCTGTGGGGTGAAACCGGCACGAATGCAGGCGGCGACGAAATCATCGGCGGGGTTGGCGCCGGCTTTGCGCTGCACGCCGATCCATTGTTGGTCGGCCAGGTGTTCGGGCAGCAGTTCGCGTTGCCGGGCCAGCGGATGCTGTTCGGGCAGGGCCAGCAGCATCGGGTCGTCGAGCACCTGCAAGGCGCTCAGGTCTGGATCGTCGTCGGCGGGGGGCTCGCTTACCAGGGCGATGTCCAGACTGCGTTGGCGCAGGCCCTCCAACTGTTCGAGGGAGGGCAGGTTATACAGCTTGATGTGCACGGTGGGCCGATCGTCGCGCAGTATGCGCAGGGCGTTGGGCAGAAGGCCTGCGTGCATGGCGTTTTCGATATAGCCGATGCACAGGCCGCCTTCTTCCCCACGGCCCAGGCGCTTGCCCAGCGATTCCAGACGGTTGGCATGGGTCAGCAGCGCCTTGGTTTCAGCCAGGAAGGTCTGGCCGTCGCGGGTCAGGCGGATGCGCTGCTGACTGCGCTCGAACAGGGTAACTCCCCGGCGCACCCGGCAGTGGCGGCGGTGATTCCCGGTGCCAGTCGTCCGGGTCGCATTGCCGAAGACGTTGAGGCGTTGTCAGAACAGATTCCAGCAGCCTTCTGGCAAGCGCTACGCGAGGCCCGATTGATATCGGACCGCGCGCCTTTGCCTCTCTAATCTTACAGAAGCTAACCATGAAAATTGATGTGAGCGGCAAAGTGGCCATTGTCAGCGGCAGCACCGCCGGTATCGGCCTGGGCATCAGCCAGGCTCTGGCGCAGTCGGGCGCCACAGTCGTGGTGATCGGGCGAGACGCGGGCAAGGTTGACGACGCCTTGGCCAGCATTCGCCAGGCAGTTCCGGCGGCTGACCTGCGTGGGGTGGTGGCCGACCTTGGCACCCTGGAGGGCGCCGAGAAACTGTTCGCCGCCGAACCGCGCGCCGATATCCTGGTCAACAACCTCGGCATCTTCAACGATGTGGATTTCTTTGAGGCGCCAGACAGTGAGTGGACGCGCTTCTATGAGGTCAATGTGATTTCCGGCGTGCGCCTGTCGCGCCATTATGCGCCGGGCATGGTCGAGCAGGGCTGGGGGCGGGTGATCTTTGTGTCGTCGGAATCCGGGGTGGCGACGCCGGCCGACATGATCAATTACGGCGTGACCAAAAGCGCCAACCTGGCGGTCTCCCATGGCCTGGCCAAGCGCCTGGCGGGCAGCGGGGTGACGGTGAATGCGATCCTGCCGGGGCCGACCTTTACCGACGGTCTGGAGCAGATGCTCAAGGACGCCACGGCCCAGTCCGGGCGCAGTGCGCGGGAAGAAGCCGATGTGTTTGTGCGCAACGCGCGGCCCACCTCGATCATCCAGCGTGCAGCCAATGTTGATGAAGTGGCGAACCTGGTGGCGTACATTGCTTCACCGCTGTCGTCTGCCACTACCGGTGCCGCTTTGCGCGTAGACGGTGGCGTTGTCGACAGCATGGCGATCTGATTTTTCCCCTGATTGGAGTATTTATCGTGGCAACAGCGTCTTCAGTAATTGAAATCCCGGCATCAGCCGACCATGTCTGGCAACTGATTGGCGGCTTCAACAGCCTGCCCGACTGGCTGCCCTTTATCGCCAAGAGCGAGCCGAGCGAAGGTGGCCGCGTGCGTCACCTGACCACCGCTGACGGCGGCCAGATCGTCGAGCGTTTGCAGACCTTCGACAACGTGGCGCGCATTTACAGCTACACGATTGAAGAGTCGCCGTTTCCGGTGAGCGCGTATCTGGCGACCGTGCAGGTTGAAGCGCTGACCGAGTCGTCGGCCAAAGTCACCTGGTCCGGGGTGTTCACTCCGGCAACGGGTACCTCGGATGCGGCGGTGGAGGAGTTATTCGCCGGCGTCTACAGCGGTGGCCTGGAGGCGTTGCGCGGCAATTTCCCCAACTGAAAATCCCTGCTTTACCTGTGACGAGGGAGCAAGCTCCCTCGCCACGGATCAGGCGTTGTGGGGAAAATGGGCGAGGATCGCTGCAACTGACTCAGCGGGCGTCCTCTGCGCCGTATCGAGCCTGAACGGCGGCTCATCCCAGCATTCATACTCATGCACCAGCACCGACTGCCAGGTCGGCGGCGCCAGCCCGGGAACATCGCCCACGCGGCTTTCCACACGGCGCCGATGCTCGTGCTGATCAGCACACACCACCTGGATATTGATCAGTTCAACCTGCGCTGCCGTTGCCACGGCTTGCCAGGCTTGGCGGCTGTCCCTGACCGGGTTCACGCAATCGGCGATGACCCGATGCCCCAGGCGCAAATTGCTCAGCGCCAATGCATTGGCCACACTGTAGCCGCTGGCGCCCACATCCCCCGCCAATACGGCAGCATCGCGCAGCGCCTGTTCGATCACATCAATACGCAGGTAAACCGCGCCGGTCTGTCGTGCCAGTTCTCTGGCAACGGTGGTCTTGCCGCTGCCGGGCAGACCGCTGAATACAATAAGCATGAACATCAATCCCTTGTAGGAGCGAGCTTGCTCGCGAAAAACGTCAACGCTAACGCGTACTTCCAGGTAGAACGTGTGGTCTTTACTATTTTCGCGAGCAAGCTCGCTCCTACAGTGTTATTAGAACTGCTTCACTTCGACAACAGGACCTGCGCCCCATGACCCTGCCATTCGTGAAGATGCACGCCCATGGCGACGACTTCATCATCATCGACCGTCGTGGCCAGGACAACCCCATCACTGCACAGGTCGCCGCCCGCCTGGGCAACCGCCGCTCGGGTATCGGTTTCAATCAGTTGGCGGTGATGCTCGACTGTGGAGACGCCGCCGCACATGTCCAGTTCTGGAACCCCGACGGCACGCGCCTGCCAACCTGCGGCAGCGCGACTCGCGGGGTGGCCGACCGCCTGATGCACGAGACCGGCATCGACACCGTCGTATTACGCACCGACCGCGGTTTGCTGACGTGCACACGCGTCGACGGGCAGCGGGTGTCGGTGGACATGGGCGCGCCGTCGCTGGACTGGGCGGCGGTGCCGCTGGCCGAGGCGATGGACACCCGCGTGCTGCCGATGGACGGTAACCCGGCGGCCTGCAGCATGGGCAATCCGCATTGCACGTTTTTTGTGCAAGACATCGCTGCCATCGATGTCGCGGCGGTGGGCCCGGCGCTTGAAGCCCACCCGCTGTTCCCGGCCAAGACCAATGTGCATTTTGTGCAGGTGTTGAGCCGTGGCCGTATTCGCCTGCGCATCTGGGAGCGGGGCGGCGCGGTGCCGTTGGGCTCCGGTTCGTGCTGCTGCGGCGCGGTGGTCAATGGAATTCGGCGCGGGCTGCTCGATGACAGCGTGGAGGTCGAATGCGACGGCGGCACGGTCACGGTGCATTGGGACGGGCAGGGCGGAGTCATCTTGACCGGCCGTGTCGAGCCGATCATGCAGGGCGCCGCATACCTGGCCTAGAACGTCACGGTAAACGTAGTACCGGCCGTGTCGCAGGACGTCACCGCCACATCGCCACCATGCACCTTGGCCAGTTCGCGCACGATATACAGGCCCAGGCCGACGCTGCGCACATCGCTGCCCTGGTCGGTGCCACGCGTCATGGGCTCGAACAACCCGGCCAGCAGAGTTTCGGGAATCGCCAGGCCATGGTTGTGCACTGCGACCGCACAGGCGTTGTCGCCCAGGCGCGAGGTGATGGTGATCGGTTGCAGCAGGTCGCCATAGGCCACGCTGTTGGCAACCAGGTTGCCGATCATCTGCTGCACTCGGTCGGCATCCAGGCACGCCTGGCCGTTGCCTTCGGCCTGATGCACCAGCGTGGCTCTGGGAAAGGCCACCCGCAATTCATCCACCGCCTGTTGAATAACGCCGTGCAAATCCAGCGGCACCGCCTTGATGGTGATGCCCTGGCCGACCCGCGCCTGGGTGAAGTCCAGCAGGTCGGCGATCATGCGATGGGCGCGTTCGGACGACTGGCCGATATGCCCCAGCAACTGGCGCTCCTTGGCCGTGCGCTCGCCGCGCTGCAGAAAGTCCGACGCCATGCGGATGGCGGTAAGGGGGTTTTTCAGGTCATGGCTGACAATCGCCACCATCTGTTCGGCAAACAACGCGCGGCGCTGGGCAACCGCATAGGCCGCGCTGAGTTCGGCCTGGGCCTGTTGCAGGGCAACCTCGGTGGCGGTTTTTTCCTGGAGCAGCGCTTCGGCCAACTTGCGTGCATTGAGCAGCTCGCGCTCGTACTTGTCGCGGTCGGTGGTGCCGAACAGCGCCAGGTCATACACCACGTCATCGGCCTGCCGGCGCTGGTTGGCATTGAGCAGTACGGTCACTTTGTGCCCGGCGCTGTGGCGAATGTCGAGCTTCACTTCGGTGACGCTGCCGTGCGTGCGCAGCATTGGCGCCAGGTGGGTCTGGTAGAAGATCCGCCCGCCCATGGTCAACAGGTCCTGGAAGCGCCGCCCTTGCAGTTCGGCCGCGCTGAACCCGAGCCAGTCGCTCAAGCGCGGGTTGACGTGCAGGATCGTGCCGTCCTCCTGGGTCACGGCCAGGGCGCAGGCGGCGCTGTCGAACAACGAGTCAGCGGGCATCGGCAGGCGCCCAGGGGGCCAGGAACCGGTCCATTGCCGCTGCGCACGCCTGGGGTGCACTCATATGCGGGCAATGGCCGACATTCTCCACCAGGCAATAAGTGCTGTTGGGCAGCACGCGGTGCAGGTATTCACCCACGGCTACGGGGGCGATCAGGTCGTCAGTCGATTGCAGGATCAACACCGCAGTGGTCAGGCCCACTACATCCTGGCGGTTATCCGAAAGGAAGGTCACCCGGGCAAATTGCTTGGCGATGTCCGGATCGGTGCGGCAGAAGCTCTCGGTCAACGCCTTACCCAGTGCCGGTTGGTCCGGCGCGCCCATGATTACCGGGGCCATCGCGCTCGACCAGCCCAGGTAGTTGCTGTCGAGGGTGTCGAGCAGGTCGTCGATATCCTCGCGCTTGAAGCCGCCAACATAATCGTCAGTGTCGATATAGCGCGGCGATGGGCCGATCATCACGTGCGCCGCAATACGCCCCGGGACAAAACGGTCGGCGAGGGTGCCGATCATCGCGCTGACGGAGTGGCCCACCAGGATCACCGGGCCTTGGGCGTAGGCGTCGATAATCTCGTTGAGGTCGTGGGCGTAGCCGTCCAGGGTCAGGTATTTGGCTTTGTCGAACGCGCTGAGGTCCGACAGACCCGCACCGACCAGGTCGTAGAGAACCACGCGAAAGCGCTGGGTAAATTGCCGCGCCAACTGGTTCCACATCGCTTGATTGCAGCCAAAGCCGTGGGAAAACACCAGCGTTGAAGGACCTTCGCCCATCACATTCACATTGTTGCGGTAGCGCAGGTCCATGGCGTTCTCGTAGCTGGCAATTTGCTATGCGGGGTAAGGCCGCAGTTTAGATAGTCGCGCACCTGGGGTCACGCGTTATACGTCGATAAGGTAAAGTCGGCAGCTTAAGGAAGAAACCTCAGGTAACAAAACATGATAGGGAATTGGCGTCAAACGGTCTCGGGTTTGCTGGCCCTGGTGCTCCTCGGCGTGCTGAGCATAGCCCAGGCGGACACTTCCCCCATTGGGGTCGCCCTCGACCAGCGGGTGATTGACCTCACCAACACCCTCGACGCAACCACCACCCAGCGCCTTAAAACCCAGCTTGGCGACCTTGAAGCGCGCAAAGGCGCGCAAGTCGCGGTGTTGCTGGTGCCGACCACGGGCGGCGCCGCTATCGAAGACTATGCCAACCAACTGTTTCGCGCCTGGAAGCTGGGGCGCAAGGACGTCAACGATGGCATCCTGCTGGTAGTGGCCAAGGCTGACCGCGCAGTGCGCATTGAAGTGGGCTACGGTCTGGAAGGCATCGTCACCGACCTGCTGGCTCATCGCATTATTGAAGAACAGATCACCCCGGCGTTTCGCCAGGGTGATTTTGCCGGCGGTGTGCAACAGGGCGTGGACGCCCTGACCGTGCTGGTGGACGGCGGTGACTTGCCGCCATTGGCGGGCGCCGGGATCAACCCTCAATTTATCGCGTTGCTGGCGGCGTTTACCCTGGGCGGCTTGGGCGGCGTGGCGATCGCTGCCGGCAAGCTGCATTGGCGCCGGGCGTTGATCGTCACCGTGGCGGCCACGCTGTTGCTGACGCTGCTGGCGGGCGGTCGGGAGTGGCCGATGTTCCTGTTTGTCATGCCGCTGACGCTGTTGATAGGCGGCGCGATATTCGGCGCGCTGTGGCAAGTGCGTACGCTGTTTTACTGCGTGATCGGGCTGCTGGCTTATATCCTCGGGTTGGTGGTGGTAAACCAGTACGTGGACGTCAGTTTCATCCATTGGCTGCTGTGGCCACTGGGCGTTTTGGTGGTGCTGGGGTTGTACCTGGTGCTACTGCTGATCATGAGGCAGACCTGGCGCACCAGCCGCGCAGGTTTTATCGTGCGACTGCTGGCGGCGGTAGTCGTGTACGTGGTGGCAGGATGGGTGATGGACGGCGGCCGCGAGGGCTGGCTATTGGCGTTTCCCATCGCATCGTTTGTCGCGCTGATCATCTTCGGCAAGGTCGGCGAAGGGGCGGGATCGGGTAGCGGCTCCAGTTCGAGTTCCAGCAGTTCCAGCTCCAGTGGCAGTTCGTCCGGTGGCGGTGGTTCCAGTGGCGGCGGTGGGGCTTCCGGCAGTTGGTGACGCGTCAGCCGATCCCCACACTTTCGAACCCCCCCCGATGGCAAGCGGGTGTTTGGCAATGCCATGGGGGGCACAACGGTTTGGACAGCAAACAGCCGGTTGCGGTGTTACGCCTTGACCCAATCGCCCTTGCCATCGGATTTGATTTCGAAATCAATGGGGTCACGGTTGGCGTTGCCTGAAGCGTTTTCAACGGCCTTTTCGTCCGAAGGCAGGAAGTTGCGATCCAACTGGCTGCGGGCAGTGTTGACCTGAGAATTGTCGACGGCCTTTTTGTCCGCAGGCAGGAAGTTTTTATCCAGCCGACTACGGTTGGCGTGGGCCCTGTATTCGTCGCCGATGTTCTTCCAGCCGCCCTTGCCATCGGACACTTCTGCATCGTCCCCAATCTTGTTTTTTTCCTTGGGGTTATATCTGGCTTTGTCGTGGTCGATCCTGCTGTTTTCAACGGGTTGGTATGCAGGGATAGATGGGCTGGAGCCATTGATTGAAGACACGATTGCACCTCTCTGATAGCTGGGATATTGACCTGCCAGGACGTGGTCCCGGCTCGGCGTTTCGCAGGCTACAGCGCCATGGGCAGTCGCTCAATGCGGCCCATTTCGGGTGAATGTAACCGAGTGAAACCGCTGCGGTCGCGGGTTTCCAAATAGTGAGAGTGGCTATCGGTGCAATCCGGCAAAGGGGCAGCAGAGTCAGGCTGAATGTAAGAAAGCGTCGTTGGTACTCAGGTTTTCATTTGTAGAAATACATTTGACGGCTCAGTGGTGTGCGCTTGTTTCGTGATTGGAAACAGTTATGTAATGACCTTTCTTAGACAGTTCTCACCATTTCATGCCACGCCATCCCACCGTGATCCGACGGCGAAGGCCGCACATAGGTGTAGCCCATGCGGGTGTACAACGGCACGTGCTGGTGCTTGCACATCAGGTGAATTGTCTGCTTGCCCATTGCTGCCATGCGCTGCACGAACGCGGTCATCAGTTTTTTCGCATAGCCTTTGCCTTGATGTGCCGGGTCGACCACCACCGACATGATCACCACATTCGGCGCCTCGGCCACATGGCCTACCAACTCCTTGAATGCCTCATCCGACATCACCACATTGTGGGCACAGCCGGAATTGATGAAACCTGCGATTTCGCCATCCGCCTCCAGGATCAAAAAGCCCTGGGGATACTGGGCGATGCGCGTGGCGATTTTCTCCAGGGTGGCGGCTTCGTCGCCTTCGTATGCGCTGGTTTCGATTTCAAAGCAGCGTTGGGCGTCGGTGGGCAGAGCGGTACGCAGGGTGAGGGTGGGCATGGGGAGTTCCAGGGCGTTGAGCGAAAGGCAACATCATAAAGAAACGTCGAGCTTATGGCACAGCAAGGCCATTTGCTTGGAGGGGAAGGTGTGAGGTTCGACTGAAATATCGGATGCAGAGCGCAGGCCTGACTGATGCGACTCAGTCCAATGTGCGAGGGGGCTTGCTCCCGATGAAAGAGTGTCAGTAAACGCATCTGGGATTGACCCACTGCCATCGGGAGCAAGCCCCCTCCCACATTTGGACGACCTAGAATTCCCCGGAATACTTTACTGCCGCGGCCGCCCGCGACGGCACATTCAAACTGCGCAATAACGACGACACATGAATGCGCACGGTAAACGGCGAGATATCCAGGGCTTTGGCAATTTCCTTGTTGGTCTTGCCCTGGGCAATCAGGCGCAGCACTTCCTGCTGGCGGGTGGTGAGGGTGTGGGTGTCCAGCGGCAGCAGGCCCGAAGGCGCGAACTTGACCAGCACTTCGCCGTTGCGGATCGCCAGCAACGCCTGGCCGATGTCGTCGGGGGCGATGTTCTTGCCGATAAAACCGTCGGCGCCCAGGGCCATCACCTGTTCGATCAGCGCCGGGTCGTCGACCATCGACACCACGATCAACGTTGTGCGCCGCAGTTGCTGGCGCAGTTCGGCCAGTTGGCTGATGCAAGTCAGGCCGGGGAAGCGCAGGTCGAGGATCAGGGTGTCGACTTCGCTCGCCTCGCACAGCAGCGCATTCACCGTGGCCAGGTCGCCGGCTTCTTGCACCTGGGCGTCTGGCAGCAGGCGCCGCACGGTGCGTGCCATGCCTTCGCGAAACATCGGGTGGTCGTCGGCGATGATGATCCGGCCGGTCATGGCGAGCTCCTTCCTGGGGCAAGGGTGTGCTGAGGCATAATACTTTACCCCTCTCAATACTGTAGGAGCGAGCTTGCTCGCGAAGGACGCACAGGCGCCGCGTACTGTCAGACAGCCCGCGTTATCGTTAGCGTTTTTCGCGAGCAAGCTCGCTCCTGCAGTGGATATGTCAAGGATATGACTATGAGTCCCGAAACCAACTCCGAACTCGATCAGGCTAACCTGCGCATCGTGGTGGCCACCATCGCCATTGTGTATATCAGCGTACTGGGTTTTTTGCCCGGGCAGTCGCTGGACACCTACCTGCCGGTGATCCTGTATATCTTCGGGTTCCTGCTGGCGTCCATCGTGTTGCGCCAGGTGATCGCACGTTGGCCCGGGCATTACCCGGCGCGGCGCATCTTCGGCATGATCCACGACTACACCGGCACGTCGTTCGGTCTGGTGGTAGGCGGTGAAGCGGCGTTGCCGCTGTATGCGGTGATGGTCTGGGTGAACCTGGGCAACGGGATGCGCTACGGGTCGCGCTACCTGGCGATTGCCACGGGGCTGGCGTTGCTGGCGCTGCTGATCGTGTACCAGCTTACGCCGCTGTGGCAGGCGCAACCGTTCATGGTGCTGATGCTGATGATCACCAGCACGGTGATCCCGGTGTACGCCCATATCCTCCTGGAGCGCACGCGCAAGGCTTCGGAACAAGCTATTGCCGCCAACCTGGAAAAATCCCGCTTTCTCGCCCAGGCCAGCCATGACCTGCGTCAGCCAATCCACTCCATTGGCCTGTTCACCGCCTGCCTGCGCGAAGCGCGGTTGGGGGATGACGAGCGGCGGCTGGTGGACAATATCGATCGCTCGCTGCTCAACGTGTCGCAACTGTTCCGTTCGATCCTCGACCTCTACACCCTCGACAACGGTCGCCTGCTGCCCAAATACCAGGTGATCCACCTGGGCGACTTTCTCGCCGACCTGGTGCGCCAGAATGCCGAGGCCGCACGCTGGGCCGGCGTGGAGTTGCGCTTGCGCCCCTGCGCTCGTTGGGTGCTGGTGGATCCGGGCATGTTGGCAACCATGGTGCAAAACCTGCTCTCCAATTGCTTCAAGTACGGCGCGCAGCGGCCAGTGTTGATCGGCGTGCGTAGTCGCAAAAACGGCTTGGTCATAGAGGTGCATGATCAGGGGCGAGGGATTGCACGGGAGCATCTGTCAAAGGTCTTCGAAGAGTTCTATCGCGTGCGCCAATTGCGTGACAAGGACGTCGAAGGCGTGGGCCTCGGGCTGTCCATCGTCAAGCGCCTGGGGCAATTGATGGGGATGCAGGTGAGCCTGCGTTCGCGGTTGGGCCAGGGCACCTCGGTGAGCCTGCACGGCCTGGCCCTGGCCACCGCGCCGCGTCAACCGGCGCTGCGCGACGATGTGCGCCAGGCCGGTCTGCTCACCGGTCTGAAAGTGTGCCTGGTGGAGGATGACCACAACGTGCTGCTTGCCACCCAGGCGCTGCTGGAGCGATGGGGGTGCCAGGTGCAGGCTGAGTCGAGTGGGAAGGGGCTGGTCAGCGACTGCGATATCATCGTCGCCGACTACGACCTGGGTAATCACGCCACCGGCATCGAATGCATCGACCAGCTACGCCAGCAACGCGGTTGGGCGGTGCCGGCGTTGATCCTCACCGGTCACGACGTGGAGAGAATCCAGGCCGCGTTGCACGACCGTCAGATCGCCATCTTGTCCAAACCGGTGCGCCCTGCGGAACTGCGCGGCAGGTTGCGTGACCTCAGCCAGGAAAAAGTTACTGCATGAACGGTGTCAACCCGTTGCCACGCGCGCCTTTTGGCTGGCAGTAGGCGGCAGGTTTCATCAGGCCAAAACTGGCGATTGCAAATGCACCGCCGCTGGCCCCGCTTGGTACGGAGCAGTTGTATTCGCCGGACGCAGTGTTGGCTACATAGTAAGTGGTCATGGAATCGCTGCGCACATTGGAAATACGTTTTACCGGCTCGCCCAGGTTGGTTTCCGACAGCTTCTTGAGGTGATCTTCAGTGGGCTTGATATTGCTGCAACCGGCGACGCCGATGATCAAGGCGCCCAGCAGGGCAAGGCGAGTAACAGGGGAGTGGAGTTTCATGGTGCGTCTTCCTTGGGATTGTTTTGGTTTTTCCAGCGCGCAACAAACCCGCACGCAATGAATGCGCGGTGTTGAGGAAGCGTTGGAAGTGCCGAGGAATATAGCGTCGCAGGCGGGCAGGGTCGATTAGCACAAATGGGCTAATGGCAATTTGAAGTCATGGAAGGAACAGGCAGTGTTGGAGATAAAACGAGCTACGCCAGACGACGCCGACAGAGCGTTCGAGATTCGCCGTGACGCCATTCGCGGTCAGTGCATTGGCGCCTACAGCGCGGAGCAAATGGCGCTCTGGACCCGAGGTTGCGCAAGTGATGGCTACAGCGTGCTGATGGAAAAGCCGTTCTACCTGGGCTGGGTGGACGGTGAAGCTGTCGCTACCGGTATGCTCGATCCTGATCACCATGAGGTGGGAGCGTTGTTCGTGCGGCCTGCGTTCACTGGGCGCGGCTATGGCAAGGCGATGCTTGCCCATGTGGAGGGTATTGCACGGCAGATGGAGATTGAAAAGGTAATGCTGGACGCCACCTTGAATGCGGTGAGTTTCTACCGCTCATGTGGTTATGTGGGGAATGAGCAGGCGGTGTATCGCTCACCCTCGGGGTTGGTGCTGGCGTGTGTGCCGATGGTGAAGCGGCTGCGGGTCATGCCGGCGCCTTGAATGCCGACCGTAACCACGATGCGAAGCGAGCCGCTCTTGATCTTGCTCTGCTTTTGATCTTAAGCGCCCCGTCAAACCACGCTGGCCGGAATTCGACAGGGATTTGGGGGGTAAACCGGCAGGGATGCCGGTTTAGCCGCCCCGCGCCATGGATGGCGCGTGGCGGCGGCCCCCCAAATCCATGGCGGATTACGGGCACACCGAGCCTAAGCGAGGTGCCGAGTGGTGGGGCAAGAGCCCTTTGGTTACTTTGGGGCTCTTTTCCAAAGTGACCCGCTGTAAAAGCGGAACCAATATCAGCCGTTACCCAAATAACGGATATGTACTCGGTCTGATCCAGCATCCTGGTCGGCCCCGAGGCCGCCATCGGGAGCAAGCCCCCTCCCACAGGGCAATCAATGCATCTTGCTATGGTCCATCTTGCTATGGTCCATCTGGCTGTGATCCATGCCGTCCAGGCCCCGGGCATTGGCCGTCACCTCAACGGTCTGTTTTTCACCCTTGGCATCCTGCACCGTAAGGGTCAGCGGCACCAGGTCACCTTCCTTGATCTGGCCGGTCAGGCCCATCAGCATGACGTGATAGCCGTTGGGGTCGAGCTTGACGGCTTTACCCGCCGGCAGGGCCACCAAATCCACCGGGCCCATGCGCATCACGTCGTCCTTCATGCTCATTTCATGGATCTGCACATCCTTGGCCACCGGCGAGGCCACGCTGAGCAGTTCGCTGTCGCTGTCGGCGGTGAGGGTCATGAAGGCACCGCTGGACGGCTGGCCCGCTACGGAGGCGCGTACCCAGGCGTCGGTCACTTGCACCTGGGCGCTGGCGTGGGCGGCGAGGCCGAGCAGGGTAAGGCCGAAGGCAAAGCGTTTGAGGTATTGAGCGGTAGTCATTAGCAGACCTCCATGACGGTGAGCAGGTCTTCTGCGCACTCTTGAGCGGTAAGGGATGCCTGCAAGCCAAGGCGCAGGTTGCCACGGGTGTCGAACACGAAGCTG
>Ga0308161_1002844_pt1 | contig 17726 bp, 12 predicted proteins | sample PhyFR2_FD_201034 | JGI IMG/M metagenome (GOLD analysis project Ga0308161, IMG submission 201034) | Phyllosphere microbial communities from UC Gill Tract Community Farm, Albany, California, United States - DLSLF.R2 | ecosystem: Host-associated > Plants > Phyllosphere > Unclassified | place: USA...
CCTTCAACGCTAGCCTTGAAGCACTGCTGGAAGGCCAAGCGCGTAGGTATGGAGAAGCACCGTTTTTCGGTCGCTCCATTGGCCGCAGCAGTGGGCGTTACACCACTATCGACCGGCTTGCCATTCTGGATAAGAAGGAAGGTTGCTTTCGTCCTGCAACCAGGATACGTCGTGCGAACGCCATATGTGCATGACTGGCTTGGAACCAGGGTCTTCATCCAACATAGCTACCCGCACGATAACGTGGGGATGAGCGACCCGCTCGGACATAAGGTGTGCGCCGCAGGCAGAACAGAAATGCCTGAATTTTCCCGCCGGCCACTGGGTCCAGCAAGAAGCAAGGCCTGCGGTGAACGAAATACTGCATGGAGTTCATCAGCCCGTCCGCGACCTGACAGAGGCGCGCCTGTACCTGATCCAGAAGGTCGTGCCCTGCACCACCAGCGCGGCAGCCATCGCCAAAGGGAAGGAGTAAGCGGTGCCCAACTGCGGCAACAGCGTGGATACCGCAAAACAGAACGCCGCGAACGCATACAGGCCGCCGGCCACCCCGCGCAGCAAGTGGATCGCAAACCCGGCGCCGGAGAAGCGATGCGAGAAGACTGCCAGCACCAGGCTCATTACGGGGTATGCAGTGGCGACGCCGCTCAGATGCGGGCCCAGGCCTTTGGCGAAGTAAGTCACGGCCAGCACCATGGCGGTGCCGGCCACCATGCGTGCGGCAAGTTCGCCGCGCGGCGGCGCCTTGCCCGGCAACTCGATGGGTACATGGGGAAAGGCGCGCGGCGCCAGCCACAGGCCGACCACCGTAATGGCAAGCGCGGCCAGCGGTGTCATTGGATAACTGGTCAGGGCAAGCGCCGTCACACTGAAGACCACGGTCGCGACGAACAGGCAAAGCCACCACGGCGCGCGCGTGGCGGCCCACGAATAGGCGACGCCGAAACTCACATTAGCCATCACCCCGGTCAGCGCCCAGAGCGCTGCACCGGCGGCAAAGGGCGCACCCTGTTCCAGCGAGACCACCAGCAATATGGGGCCGGCGACAACCGGAAACCCGGTAAGCCAGCCAGCCACCGCCGGCCCCCAGCGCCGGCCGGCCAGGGTGATCAGCACGACCAGCGCCGGTACGAGCAGCAGCCGGATCAGCAGCATGGCCGCATGGCGTGTCCTGGCTGCTTCAGCATGCTGCCAGCGCGGCTTCCACCGAGCGGCTTATCTGCAGTACTTTCGCGTCGTCGCCAGCCAGGCCACACACTGCAAGCCCGACCGCGGGCTCGCCTGCCCGATGGCAAGGCAGGGACAGCGCACAGCCATCGAGGAAATTGATCACGGTAGGATTGCGCAGCACCAGTGCATTGGTTGCGAAAAAAGCGTCATCGTCACTTTCCAGCGGCGCGAGCAACGGCGCCTCAACCGCGACCGTCGGCATGAGCCAGGCGTCGAACGTGCGCAGGCGGCGGCTGGCGACGGCACGCAGCCGCCGCCGCGCATCCAGCAGGTCGATATAGTCAGCGGCGCCCTGGAGCTTGCCGCGCTGTATGCGCTGTGCAACCCGCTGGTCGTATTGCGCCGCGCCCGTTTCCAGCAGCTGCCGGTGCCATGCATACGCCTCGGCGGCAACCAGGCCGCCGCGGCTATTAATTTGCGGAATCTCCAGCAGTTCGGGAAAGTCGAATCGATCGATGACAGCGCCGGCTGCGGCCAGCATTGCCAATGCGCGCTCGAAGCTGTCGCGCACCGGCTGGCTCAGGTCGGCGCCGACATAGTCGCCGGTCACGCCGAAACGCAGGCCCGCCAGCGGCAGCGCCTCCGTGTCCAGCGCTTCGCCCGATAACACCGCATCCAGTATCGCGCAGCAGTCGACCGAGCGCACCAGCGGACCGACCGAGTCCAGCGAGCGCGATAGCGGCACCGCCCCGTCCAGCGGTACCCTGCGCGCAGTCGGCTTGAAGCCGGTCAGGCCGCAAAACGCCGAAGGGATCCGGACCGACCCACCGGTATCGGTGCCGAGCGCCGCCACCGCCATGTCGAGTGCGACCGACACCGCGCCACCCGCGCTGGAACCGCCGGCGATCCGCTTGGCATCGAAGGGATTGGCCGGCGTGCCGTAATGCGGGTTTAGTCCGAGGCCCGAGAAAGCAAACTCGCTCATGTTGGTACGGCCCAGCAGCACGGCGCCGGCGGCGCGCAGACGGGACACCGCCGGCGCGTCGTTCGCCGCCGGCGCGGCGCCGGCCAGCACCCGGGAGCCGGAAGCGCTCGTTTCGCCCTTTACATCAAACAGGTCCTTGATCGACACCGGCAGTCCGGCCAGCGGCGACGGCACATAGCCGGCCGCGCGCGCAGCATCGCTGGCGCGGGCGCTCGCCAGCGCGCGGTCGGCATCGACGCTGATATACGCATGGCCGCCGGCGCCGCGATGCGCCTGGATGCGGCCCAGGGCCTGTTCGACCAGTTCTACGCTGGTGCTGCGGCCAGCCGCAAGGTCGGCGGCAAGTTCGCGTATGGTAGGCATGATGGCTTCCTTTTCCGGTAATAAAATGGCAAGGACAGGCTCAGGCAACTTCCGCCAGGATGTCCAGCGCATAGGTGTGCGACAGCGTGCGGCCGCGGCGCGGGTCAAACAGCTCCATCGAAAACGATGCCGCCGGCCGTATGCCGCCGATGGCGTTGACGGTGCCGCATGTCATGCCGGTGCCTTCGGGCAGCGCCGCGCCGTTCGCATAGCCGGCGATCAGTTCCTGCGGCGGACGCAGCGTCGCCAGCGTGCCTTCCTGGTAAAGCACGGTCTTGCCGTTTTCCTCGATGTGCGATCGAATCACCAGTTCATCCCAATAGTCGGCGACATCGGCGAAACGCCATGCGCCGCGTGCGACCGGCTTCGGGCAGATTTGCTTGGACAGTGCAACGCTATGGGTTTCGAGCTTGCGGTCGGTATGGTCGGACGCGATGCTGACATACAGCTCGCCTTCGAATGTGAAAACAAAGGTCTCGACTTCGCCCGAGGTGTCAGGGCCTACCACCTGCACTCGCGGCGCCTGGGTCAACAAATTCTCGCCGACACGGTAATACAGGGGCACTGCGCTGGGCCGGGGCACGCCCAGTGCCAGCAGTTCTTCAATGTGGTGTTCGATCGCATCGAGGTCGCGTCCAGCCCAGCCGGCCACCACCACGTTCTGCAGCGATACGTCGATCTGGCGGACGCCGCCATCCTGTTCGACCTGGAAAGTAATGTTCATGAATTCATCCTGTATAAAGTGAAAAAATGCGCCTGGCTTCAGTTGCCGAATACGCGCGGCAGCCATAGAGCGAGGTCAGGGAACAAGCTGATCAGCGCCAGCAGCACGAACAGGCTGGTGACAAAAGGCAGCGAGCCGATAATGACGGCATTCATCGAGCCGGCCTTGCGCAGGCTTTGCACGACGAACAGGTTCATGCCGACCGGGGGCGTGATCAGCGCGGCTTCCACCAGCATCACGATGACGATGCCCAGCCAGATCGGGTCATAGCCGAGGGCGATCATGATGGGCGCGATGATGGGTATGGTCGTGATCATCATCGACAGCGTTTCCATGAAGCAGCCGAGCACCAGGTAAAAGACAATGACGACCAGCAGCATCCAGCCCGGCGACAGCCCAAGCCCGGTGATGGAATTCGTCAGCGCGGTAGTGAGGCCAGTGGCCGACATCACGAAATTGAGGAAGGCGGCGGCGATCACGATCAGCATGATCATCGCGGTCGAACGCATGGTGCCTTCCAGCACTTCGCGCAGCATGGAAAAGGTCAGGCGACGATGTATGGCCGCCAGGATCAGCGCGCCCAGCACGCCCAGCGCAGCCGCTTCGGTCGGCGTCGCCAGTCCGGCGTAGATGGAGCCGACTACCAGCAGGAAGATGCCCATGGGCGGCAGCAGGTGTACCAGGCTGGCGATGCGTTCGGCCCAACTGGCGCTGACCTTGCGCCCGCCCCATGACGGCCGAAGCAAGCAGGCAATGACGATGGTCACCATGAACAGCAACGCCAGCGCGAACCCGGGGATGATGCCCGCCAGATAAAGCTTGGGCACGGAAGAGTTGGTCAGCACGCCGTAGATCACCAGGTTGATCGATGGGGGTATCAGTATGCCCAGGGTGCCGCCGGCTGCGATGCTGCCCAAAAACAGCGGCTCGTTATAGCCATAGCGCCTGATCTGCGGAATGGCAACCGTGCCGACGGTCGCGGCGGTCGCCACGCTGGAGCCGGAGGTGGCCGAGAACAGTGTCGATGCGCCGATGTTGGCATGCATCAGGCCGCCAGGCAGCCAGGCCAGCCACATGCTCATCGCGTTGTACATGCGCTCGGCAAAGCCGGCGCGCAGCAGCACTTCGCCCAGCATGATGAACAGCGGTATGGCCACCAGCAGAAACTCGGTGCTGGTACCCCAGGACACCTCGCCCAGCGCGCGCGCCAGCGGCAGCATGGAAAACAGCGGGTCCAGGATCAATCCCAGCACGCCGAGCGCGGCGCCGACCGGGATGCTTAAGCCGATCAGCACCAGCAGCAGGATCATTGTGGTTGCAATCATGCCCGTTCTCCCGCCACGATGCGTTCGCCGGCCGCGGCTTCCTCGCTGGCCTCCTCGACGGCGGAACGCACGCCGGCCAGCTCCCTGACTGCCTCGATGTCGCCGGTGACCAGCGCCACAGACGCCCGCACCAGCATCAACGCCAGCACCACGCACATCCAGATCAGACCGGCGACCCACAGGCCCTGCGGCAGCCAAAGCGGCGTTGCCAGCGGCGTGTTGGCCCTGGCCTGCTGGGTCCACGAAGTGGCCATTACGTCCCAGCCATACCAGGTCAGGCTGCCGATGAACACTGCCATCGCCACCAGCGACAGCCAGTCGAGCACGCCGCACAGGCGCACCGGCAGCATCTGGTAGAGAACATCGACCCGTACATTGGCCCGCTGCAGTATCGTGAAAGCCAGCGCCCAGGTGGTGCTGATGGCGAACGCATAACCCGACACCTCATCGGCGCCGCCGGTGGTGAAGCCGAGGAACTTCCGGGCCAGCACGTCGAAGCAGATCAGCAGCACGCTGGCCAGTGTCATGGCACCGCCCAGCAGCACCGCGGCGCGCGACAGGCCCTCCGCGCGGCGATACAGCGCGGACAATAGGGGAAAACGAGAGGATTGCGTCATGGACAGGACATCTTTCCTGACAGGGAAAAGGAGCGGAGCGGGCCAGCCGGCCCGCTTTCCGGAACGGCTTACTTGCTGGCAGTGATGCCGAGCTGCTTGCCTATCGTTTCATTGAAGCTTGCGACGCACTGGGCGCTGCAGCGCGCGGCCCATTTGGGAACCACCGATTCCTGCGTGATCTTCTTCAGCAGCTGACGGTCGGCGTCGCTGGTTTTCACCAGGGTCATCTTGCCCTTGACCGGGTTCGTGCAGGCGGGCGCGCCGGTGTTGCAGTCGTAGCCTTCCTGGGTCTGGCGCGCAGCGGCGTCCCAGATGCCATCGATCATCTTGCTGTAGTTGGTCTCGATCAGGGTGCGCACCTTCGGATTGAGCTTGTCCCAGGCCTTGAGGTTCACCGCGTGAATCTGGGGATTCCAGTTAACCGGCAGTTCGACAAGGTGGGTGGCTACTTCATACCACTTCGCCGCGTAGCCCGACAGCGAACCGGTGATGGCGCAGTCCACTACCTTGTTTTGCATTGCCGGCACCACTTCGCCGAATGCCATGGTCACGCTGGAACCACCGAGCGCTTCGACGAAGTCGGCCTGGGTGCGGCTGCTGGTGCGCACCTTCTTGCCCTTGATATCGGCAAGGCCCTTGATGTCCGCATTGCAGAACAGTACTTGCGCAGGGTAGGTCGAGATGCCCAGCAGCTTCACATTGGAACCGCCCTGGCCATACAACTTTGCGTAGACCGGCTCGAAGGCATTGACGATCGCGCGTGCGGTCTTGGCGTCTGGCGCCAGGCCGGCCAGGTCAACCGCCTCATTGATCGGATTGTCGGAGGCGAAGTAGGACAGCGTCGCAGTGCCGAACTCGATGACGCCGGAACCCATCAGGCGCAGCAGCTCCGGGCCCTTGAGGCCCATCTCGTTGAACCCCTTGATGTCGGCCGTGACCTGCCCCTTGGACAGCTCGGGAATGGTCTTGGTCCAGAATGGCTTTTCGTAATCGTTATAAGGCGACAGGTTGGACAGGCCGCCGACCACCTTGAGGTTGGTCTTCGGGTATTCCTGGGCCGAAGCAGCGCAGGCTACGAGGGCGCCAACAGCGGCGAGGACAAGCTGCTTTTTCATCTGGAAGTCTCCTTGTGGACAAAACATTCATCGACCGCCTGCCTGTGGACCTATGCGGCGGGTCACGCACGACCCCGCCGCAATCATCACGCAATTTTTTACCTTGGCTGCCGACGCGATATTGCAGATTCAATCACACAAGGAAAATCGCCGTCCAATTGTGTGTTCGGATGCAATACATAAGAAAAATTTATACCCCTAGCGTGGAAGCGGCTCGTGCCGGCGCTGCGATGCTTTGCGCGAGCTGGGCGATGACCCGGGCCGCATAGCTTTCGGGACCCGAGATCCAGGTAGCGGTGAACGACAGTTCGGGCAGTGGATCTGCTTGCACATTCAGCAGCCGTAATGCACCGGAAGTCAGTTCCTTGTCGAGGAAGACCGGCGTGATCACAGCCACGCCTATGCAGTCCAGCGTCATCCTGACGATCATCGACAGCGAAGCGCTGCCATACATGCGCGGCGCCTCGATGCCGGCGCGTACCAGCATTTCGCGCACCGTGAGGTAGGGGCTGCTGGTCGATGGATAAGTAATGATGGGCCGCGCTGCCACGTCCTTCAGTGGCACCGGCTCACGGCCGATGGACAGCTGCGGGCTGGCGACCCAAGCCAGGGGGTAAGAGCAGAGCGGCAGGTTCTCGGTGCGCGAATCGAGAATCGGGCCGATCAGGAAGGCGAGGTGTATCTGGCGCTCCATCAGGTGCGCGCGCAGCACCTGCGTGGTGTCGACCTCGATTTCCAGCACAAGCCCGGGATAAAGCCCATGGATGCGTTCTATCAGCGATGGCAGCCAGGTCTGCACGATAGTCTCGGCGACACCGATCCGCATGGTGCCGCTCATCACCTGCTGTTCGCGCGCCGCCTGCACCATCTCGCGCCGCACCTGCAACATGCGTTCTGCGTAGGACAGCATTTCCTGGCCCTTGGCGGTCAATTCCACGCCATAGGCGCCGCGCTTGAACAGCGACACTGCCAGGTCGCGCTCCAGTGCGGCGATGCGCTGCGAAATGGTGGGCTGGGTGGTGTTGAGCTTCTCCGCGGCGGCGCGGAAGCTGCCCAGCGTGGATGCCCAGAAGAAGGTCTCGATATTGCGCAGGTCTATCATCGGAAACGGTGGCAGATGGATACACTCCCGGCTGCGTAGAGCCGCCAGGTTCCTGCAGCGACGGCAGCATGTGAAGCCGGCCACTGCCCGTCCATTTTAAGCGCACGATGGACGGCTAGCCTTCTCCCCAAGCCGGCCGGGTGGCCAAATTGATTGAAGATCTACCTTTGGCCGACCGGCGACGGGGTGCGCGGGCGGGACTCGCCCCTTAGCAGACGTAGAGGCGATGAGTTGAATGACCGCTGGTGCCCACGAGCGGCCGCATGATCGCACCGGAACGGCTGCAGCATACTGGCGCCCTGCCCTTGCCAAGCCGTACACCGTCGCAGAACTACGTACTTCCCTCAAGCGGGCGCTGCGAAAGTGTCCTTCTACACCTTCGCGTGTCTAACCTTGGCTGCCTGCCGGGCTTGCCGGCAGGGTGACAGCGAAGGTGCTTCCCAAGTCCTTTCCATCGCTGTATGCATCGACGCTCCCGCCGTGGAGCTCAATCAGACTTTTGACCAGGGCCAGGCCAAGACCAAGGCCGCCGTTCTTGCGATCGGAAGAGCGCTCAGCCTGCGCATAGAAATCGAACAGGCCAGCCACGTTTTCCTGCTCAAAACCAATGCCGTTATCGGCAACGCGCACGGTGAAAGCGTCTACCCCAACCTCGATGCTGATCGAAATGTTCCCTTGGTCGGGCGTATAGCGGGCGGCGTTGCTCAGCAGATTCGCGACGACCTGCACCATACGCGTACGGTCTACAAAAACCGTGCAGTCCTGCCCTGGCAGGATTTCTGTCAGGCTGTGGCGCTTCACGGTAAACATCGGCCGCACCTGTTCCACCGCTTCGTGGACGACGCTGCGCAGGTCGAACGCCTGCTTATCCAGAACGACATATCCAAGGGATACGCGGGAGACATCGACCAGGTCTTCGACCAGCCGGGACATGTGACCTACCTGACGGTTGATGACTTGCGCCAGATGCGTGACCCGATGCTCGGGGACGGGCGGCTTTTCCAGCAGCTTGGCAGCCATGCGTGTTGCACTGATCGGATTGCGAAGTTCATGACTCAGGACAGCCAGGAACTGATCCTTGCGCTCGTTGGCCAGGCGCATGTTTTCCGCTTTTTGTACTTCATCGGTGACATCGGTGCAGGTACCAATCCATTCGACCACGTTTCCATCGCTGTCATGCAACGGCACCGCGCGGGATTCAAGGTAGCGATACTGGCCGTCGCGACGACGAGCACGATAGACTTCAGACGCCGGCTTTCCCTCTGCCAGATAGCCTTTCCACGCCGATTGAACGCGTTCACAGTCATCCGGATGCACCGAGTCGATCCAGCGCAGGTCCGGCGACATGTCGCCCGTATAGCGTCGCCATGAGGACGTGTCTTCGATGGGCTTTCCCTGCGCATTCGCGCGCCACACCAGGTCCGAGACAGTCTCGCTCAGGATCCGGTAGCGCATTTCGCTTTGCCGCACCGCTTCTTCCACTGTTTTTCTTTTGGTGATATCGCGAATGTAGAGCGCCAGGCCTTCAGCGACAGGCTGCGCCGTCAGCTCATACCAGCCAACGTTGCCAAGCGGGTCCACCCAGCGGTTTTCGAGAACGCAGCTCACACGTTCTTCCATTGCTTTTCTATACATACGACCAACTTCGGAGTCGGCAGTGTCCGGCCATAGTTCCCAATGGCTCCTGCCGAGCATTTCGTGCAGCGGCCGCTGGTTGATCCGGATCGCCGCGGCGTTCATTTCGATCACGATGAAATCGTGGTTGACGATGCACAGGCCTTCCGCCATGCCGCCGAGGATCGTGTCCCGGCTATCACGTTCCCGACGAAGGGTAGCGTCGCTGCGGTCCCGATCAAGTATCAGCGCCACGATGCTGGCGCACATGTCGGTCAGCTCCATTTCGCGTGCGCTCGGCGTATGCGGCTGAGCAAAATACACCGTCAGTACACCCATCACATTCTGATCAGCATCGCTGAAAGGGGTCGAATAAACAGCCCCGATGCCATTGAGCTTTGTCCAGGGGAGAAAGCCTGCGAACTGCTCGGCCGTATCGAAATCCGTAATGATGACCCGGCGCTGATCGGCAAACGCCAAGCCGCAGCAACCTTCACCTGGCCGGATTCTTGAGAGGTCTGCCACAGCGGCCTCCCCCAGCCCGATACTCGCCTTCACCCTTAGCGTCGCCGCGCCGGGGTCCAGCACGGAGATGACGACCTTTGACGTGTCATGGAACGTTGCTACGGTATCGAGAACAAGCCGGAGCTTTTCGTGCAGCGTACCGCGCTGAAGCAACCCCATACTCAGGTGGTGCAGCATTCTCCAGTCAGTCGCTTCATAGTCGCCAGCGGGCGCTGGCCGGTGGTCGCCGACGCTTCCAGTAGTTTCCGAATTCTTGTTCATTTAGCACAGGGGGAGAGCTTTGGCCGATGATTGGCAGGATATTAAAAACCAATCCGCTGAAAGTCTCATGAAGAGGCTTGCTTCATGTCGAACCGGGCAGTTTTTAGGCCGACAATTATATGCGGGATGCATGAGGACGTGCGTCGTGGCGAGGACCACACCCATTCATTCTCTCGTCGGCCCATGGCCGGAAGCGGCCTTTCCCTGCGAAGTCGCAAGCAAGCGCCGACACGGCAAGGATCGTTGCGCCGGGTCGGTTCGACCGTGGCTTATCGATGTCAGCTGCCGGCGGAACTGGTCTCTTTCAGGACTTGACGGCGCACTTTGAGGATGTGAAGGTATTCCGCAGTAACCGCCAGTTCCCTGCACGCCCGCCCGGTATATAGCCCTTGGGCATCCAGTCGATCCAGCTGTTTTTTGTCGGATGCAATTCGCGCTTCTGCCTGACGTATCCGCTCATCAAGCCACGACATATTTGTTTGCTCGCACGGATGGATCATAGAAAGCCTAGTGTTGGAAGATCATGAGATGCATAAAAAAGGGCATGACACTTGTCCGCATTGCGCTATCGGGCTGATCGCACCGATCCCGGCATGGCTATTCCTTTTGTCCCGCCAGCAACGATTTCGCAGGTATTTCTATGTGATCGCCATGACTGCCAAAGTCCTATGAAAACGATTTTGGCAAATTGATCAGGAGCAAGCGGAATGAGTGTCCCACCTGAGGTTTATCAACGCTGAATTTATGCGTTGCCCGGGATGAACGCTGCGGCGAATTGGATGAATAAATGCACTGCCGAAACGGGAAAAGTGCTTACCCTTCGCGGTGTAAATGCTTGGCTGGCAACCGGTGGCAGATGACCGTCGCACCCGGAAGCCGAGCCGCGACGTCAGCATGCGCGTCCTTTCCTCGTGGGGCTGGTGGCGCGAACATGCTGCCTTGCGCAACAGCTTTTCACCTTCCAGGACGGCAGCGCTTGACCGCTTCCTGAAGCAGCCGTTCCACGCATTCGAAGTCAGCAGGTTTCGTGAGGTGTGCATCGAAGCCGGCATCGCGTGCCCGCTGGCTGTCCTGTTCTGCTCCCCATCCGGTCAATGCCACCAGGGTGACTTGCGCCATCCCCTCGTTGCGGCGCAGCGCCGACGCAACCTCGAAGCCGCTCTGGTCGGGCAGGCCGATGTCCAGGAACACCACGTCCGGCCTCAGGTCCGCAGCGGCGGAAAGAGCCGCCGCGCCATCGTAAACCACCCTGACCAGGTGGCCACGCAACTCAAGCAAAGAGTGGAGCATGTGGGCCGCATCGACATTGTCGTCGACGACAAGTATCTGCAACCTGACTTCGCTTGCGGCCGAAGCCGTTTGCATCACGGGCGCTTCCGGCGCGGCCGGCGCCGGCGCGTCTTCCATCGGCAGGAAGACGGTGAAGCGGCTTCCCTGTCCCACGCCGGCGCTGAATGCCGCCACTCTGCCGCCGTGCAGCATGACCAGGCGCTTGACCAGATTAAGTCCAACGCCCAGCCCTCCCTGGGCCATGCGCTCGTTCTGGTGAGCCTGCGCATACATGTCGAAGACAACCGGCAGCATGTCGGCGTCAATCCCGATCCCGTCGTCGATCACCGAGATGACCAGCTCACTCGCCTCAATCAAGGCCTCCACCACGATATGCCCATCCTGGGGCGTGTACTTGGCCGCATTGTTGACGAGGTTGCTCAGCACCTGGGCAATGCGATGCTTGTCGACGTTGAGCGATATGGGGAACTCCGGCAGCCGCATTGTCAGATGATGCTTCCCGGTCTCGAGCAGCGGCATGCTGATCTCGATCGCATCGCTGACAAGCTGATCGAGCATCACGCGTTCGCGGCGAAGCGCGAGTTTGCCTTCCGAGACACGCGCCACGTCCAGCAGGTCATCCACCAGATGCACCATGTGGTCGACCTGGCGCCTTATCATTGCCTGTATCTCGCGCGTGTCGGCGCCGGGATTGGCCGAGCGCAGGCGCATCAGTTCAAGGCCGGTCCGGATCGGCGCCAGAGGATTCCGCAGCTCATGTGCCAGGGTGAACAGGAACTCGCTCTGCATGCGGTTCTTGTCTACCAGCGCCTTCTGTCGCAGCCTGCGCTCGTGCCCCATTGCAACCTGACGCTGTAGCCGCGCCAGCAGCTCCCTGGCGGCAAACGGCTTGACCAGATAGTCGTCCGCGCCGGCCTGCAATCCTTCAACCTTGGCTTCTTCGCCGGCACGCGCCGACAGCAGCACCACCGGGAGGTGGCACAACGATTCATTGGCGCGGATTTTCGCGATCAGGCCGAAGCCATCCAGCCTGGGCATCATCACGTCGCTCAGCAGCAAGTCAGGCGGATCGCGCAGCAGCATTGCATAGGCGGCTTCGCCGTCGGAGCACACATCGACTTCGGCATGCGGATCGAGCAGCGATTTCAGATAAGCGCGCATGTCGTTGTTATCGTCGGCGATCAGGATGCGCGGCGGCCTGCCGGCCGCCCGCAGAGAACCTTCCACGCCCTCGAAGCCACCCTCTGCGACCGCATCCGGCCCGGGCACGTCGTCAGGCAGCCAGCGTAGCGCCTCCTCGACAAAGGCCGCGCCTGTCCTCCCCGCTCCTTCGCTGACCGCTTCGGGTTCCTCATAAGGCGCCTGCCCGATCGCGTCCCTGGGCAAGTGCGCGTGACCAAACGGAATATCGACGTCGAACCGGGTGCCCTGGCCCAACGCGCTATGCGCCGAGATGGCACCGCCGTGGAGACGCACCAGCTCCTGGATCAATGCCAGGCCGATGCCGGTGCCTTCATAGGTCCGCCCCGTGGATCCTTCGATGCGATAGAAGCGCTCGAACACGCGCGGCAGCTCCGACTCCGGTATCCCGGTGCCGGTATCGAGCACGGACAGCCGCGCCATTCCCTCGTGGCGCGCCAGGATGACGCTCACCTGACCCTGCAGGGTAAATTTGAAGGCGTTGGAAAGCAGATTGAAAACGATCTTTTCCCACATGTCCCGGTCGACGTAGACCGGCTCGCCCAGGTCATGCAGTTCGACGTGATAGGCCAGCCCGCCCTTCTCCATCGCCGATTCGAAGACGCCCGCCAGATTGGCCGTGAGGCGCCTGAGATCCAGCAGCGTGTAGATCGCCTGCACGCGGCCGGCCTCGATGCGCGAGAAATCGAGCATCGAATTGACCAGCTTGAGAAGGCGCAGCGCATTGCGATGGGTGACGTCGATGCGTTTTCGCTGGACAGGCGCCAAGGGCGCGGAGTGATCGGACAGGGCGTCGTCAAGCGGCCCCAGGATCAGGGTCAGCGGCGTACGGAATTCATGGGAAACGTTGGAAAAGAAGGCTGTCTTTGCGCGGTCAATCTGCGCCAGCTCTTCGGCCCGCTGCTGCTCCTTTTCATAGGTGACCACGTTGCTTACGGCGGTGACTATGGCCGCGCTCAGGAGCTCGTAGAAATGGAGGTAGTCGGCATCCAGCACGCGCGCCGCGCTCACGCCGGCGACGACGAAACCGTAAAAGTCCTGCTGGCCCGCCAGCAGGATCGGGAGCACCAGCGCCGAATCCGGCGCGTTGTCGTAAGGGCCGATGCTGCCGGCGCCAAAGCGCGCGCGCAGGCCATCGATCTGCTGCGCGGCGCGCAGCTGCGCGGCACGCGCGAACGGCCAGCATGCATCGTCCATCCCGGCGATGACTGGCGCGAGCTCGCGGTGTGCTTCCAGACCTGCGTTTCCGCGCAGCACGAGCTCCCCACTGTCGGAATCGAGCTGGTACAGCAGGACGAACGGCAGATCAAGCGCCATGTGCTGAAACTGCGCTTCCAGGTCGCGCGCGACTTCGCCTATCGTGCGCGCATCGGCGATGGCAGCGGTGAGGTCGCGCAGGCATTGGGTGCGGCGCGCACTCAGCACTGATGCGGTGGCCTCCGAGATCGGATGGAAGATACCTCCTACCTCGCCCGACTCGTCCCGGATCGGCGAGAACGAGAACGTCATGAACGCCTCTTCCAGGTAGCCGTAGCGGTCGAGGAACATGCGCTGGTCGCGGATGTAAGTGCCTTCGCCCTTGTACGCACGGTCGAATGCGTCTCCCACGACGGGCAGCGCGCTGGCCCAGACCTCTTTGAAGGGCGCTCCCATCGCGCGGGGATGCAGGTTGCCGCAAATCGGACGGTAAGCGTCGTTGTAGATCTGGATATGCTCCGGCCCCCAGGCCACCAGGATCGGAAAGGTGGACGACAGACACAGGCTGACCGATGTACGCAGGCTCTGCGGCCATTCTCGCGGCGGACCCAGCCGGGTCTGGGACCAGTCCATGGAGCGAATCAGAGCGCCCATCTCGCCCCCGCCGGATAACCAGTTCAAATCGTCCATTTTCGAGAATTCAAGGGAGGGTGGAGACATTGATGCGCTGACCTGGGAACTGAGAGAAACGTTTCAAGGCCGGCATTTTAAAGCAGGCGATCAATAACGGAAGAAAAATCCCAGGCAGCTTTTGACGCCAAGCGTACGTTCACCTTCGAATGACCGGTACCGAGGCCAGCAATTCCAGCCAGGCGAATTGGCACGGTGCCGCCAGCATCGTCTTTACCTCGCGCCTCGGTGGCCGTTGCTATCGCTGTCCTCTCCAGCGTTTGCAAGGCTATCAATGTCGCTCTTCAGCCGGCTGCGCTGTTATATCCAATGCTCTCTGCTCTCCGCGACGACCAGCGCATTGGCCCAATGGCACGGATCCCTGAGCCTGGAAATGTCAGGGGCGCTGCCGGCAGCAAACGGAAATCGACTGCAAGGTCAGCACCACCGAAGCCCCGACAAATCCGAATCATCCTTGTTCTAAAAGAAAGGACGGACCGCTACGCTCATTGCGTCAGACGCTCTTCAACGGAAACGCCGCTTGCATTCGGCTTCCGCAGCGGGCCGCCTTGAGCCGGATGGCCAGGCATTAGCTGTTGATTGCATCGTGCCGCATCGGCGTGCATGCCAGCGGCGTCGCCGTCGGCCAGTCAGCCTGCTTGCCTTTCTGGTCGACGGGCAGCGCGTCGCCGAATGAAAAGCTGCGCGGCTGCTCCGCAGTGCCAAGCCGCTGGCGCGTCCATGCCGCGAGCGCTTGCGACAGCCGGGTGATATCGGCGCCGGGATCGCGCGGCACGATGAATGCCTTCAGCCGGCTACCTTCCTCAGGGCGCATCAGCCGGACCGCCGCTTCGGCGACCTCGGGATGCAACAGCAGTTCACGCTGCACCCGCTGGGGAAACACGTTGACGCCGCCGACCTGTACCGCGGAATCGACACGTCCTGCAGGGTAAAAATGACGCTCGTCCTGCCACGCCAGCTGGTCCGGCGCATCGACGCCGTCGGTTTCCCCCTCACGGCGCAAGGTGCGGCCGTCCGGGGTGGCACGCTTCCAGAAGGAGAACAGCGCATAGGGATGGTCGCTGCGAGTGCGCCAGCCCACGCCCGCCGTTTCCGAACTTCCGTATATCTGCAGCAAGTTGCCGAGGCCGGCAGCTCTCAGGCCTTCATCGATCTCGGCTGGCAAGGGCGCGGTCGAGGTCACGCCAGTGACCACCGCCGGCAGGCGGGGGATTACCCTCAGGACCATGCGCCAGAATTCGGGATGCCCGACAATCACGTCGCCTTCGCGCAGGTCCCGCGCGAGCCGCGCCGGCGAACTCTGGCGAAGATCCTGTACGGAATCGCCGTCCAGGCCCAGTGCGCGGGGCAGCAGGATGGTGAACAGGAAACCGTAGATGTGATGGCTGGGCACGGCTGCGAACAGCCTCGCGCATCCAGACAGCATGGGCGCGGCTTCCTGCACTTCCCGCCACAGCGCATGCAGCGAGTGGGTGCAGCTCTTGGGCTGCCCAGTGCTGCCGGAAGTTCGGAACGTCATCCTTGCCGAGAACTTTTCCAGGCTGGCCTGGGCGATGGCGCACCAGTCCCCCAGGGTCCGGCGGACCAGCAGGTAGTCTTCGATGCCCGACTCATGCATGTGCAGCGCCTGGGCCAATGCACTGGCCAGGCTCATCAGTTCCAGCGAGTCGACGCCGAGGTCCTTGTCCAGGTGCGTTTCCCGGGTCCAGCAGCCCGCGGCGAAGTCAACCGACCTGCGCATGGCTGTCAGTTCAGAGGCGACGAGATCGGCAATGAACCGGTGCATCGCCGCGTCGTCCCTCCACCAGGCAACCGTCGCCACGGATCCAAAGGCCTCTGTCATGATCAGACGCGCTTGACGAAGATCCAGAAGTTGTCGCCGCTTAACGCTTTCTTCATATGGACTTTGACCTTGGTCGGCTTCATCTGGTAGTCAAAAACATACTCAAACATCGTGTTGAGATTATTTGCCCTGACGCCGGCGTCGAACACGCCCTTGAACGCAGGCTTGGAGGTGCATGGCGCTACGTCACGGAAGAAATTTTTCCCCAGCACGGTCGCCGGATTACGCCCGGTGATTGCGCCCTCGGCGGCGTTGTAGCGCAGAACCGTGCCATTCTTGTCCAGCTCAACCGCTCCAAACGCCAGTTTGTCTATGTCCTGGTTGGACATTTTGCTGAGCACATTGTTAATGTCCGCTTTGTTAAAACCGACCAGCTCCATTTTTCTCTCCCTATCAATGACCTAAAAAAACCCGGATATTTCCTTTCAGAACGTCGTCATTACACCAAAGAAATTTCTTGCAGTCAACTATTTGTCCTGGACAACATGCTTTTATTTATCTGAGTGAATTCTGGGAAAGAGAAAACTGTCGGACGGTAGAGCGCTTTTGCACGCTGCAACGACAAGGTATGGAAGACTTTCGCGCTGCGCGCAGTGCATCTACCCGACCCACCTCCCGCCAGCTCAGTTGGCCCGGATGTGCGACATTAGCCATTCTCGCCGCCGGCCCGCGTGGCAGTGGAAACCGCCACCTGCCGCCGGCCCCCACCTCACAGGAGATGCGACATGAGCAGCAAGAACACCATTTGTCTTTGGTACGAAGGCGGCGCCCTTGACGCCGCCCGCTTCTACGCGGCGACCTTTCCCGACAGCGCCGTCGGCGCCATCCACCGTGCGCCGGGCGATTATCCCGACGGCCAGGAGGGCGGCGTGCTGACGGTCGAGTTCACCGTTGCCGGCATTCCCTGCATCGGCCTCAATGGCGGCCCGCATTTCAGGCACAGCGAGGCGTTTTCCTTCCAGATCGCCACCGACGACCAGGCCGAAACCGACAGGCTGTGGAACGCGGTGGTGGGCAACGGCGGCCAGGAAAGCGCCTGCGGCTGGTGCAAGGACCGGTGGGGCGTGTCCTGGCAGATCACGCCGCGCGCATTGCTGGCGGCCGTTACCGATTCCGACCGTGCGGCAGCCAGGCGGGCCTTCGAAGCGATGATGACGATGAAGAAGATCGACATCGCCGCCATCGAGGCGGCGCGAGCAGGCCGGCAGTCGCCTCCTGCCTGACCACAGGCGAGAAAGGGATTGCCTGCGCCGGCGTGCACCGGCGCTTTTCGGGGAATTCGCCGGCGAACTGCGGTCTGGCCGGCTGAATCGGCAAAGGATGCGCAGACATTGCGCCGGCGCGCCCATCGGCACGATGCATTTGCAGTATGCTGCGACGCACAGCACGGGCGGGAAGCCCGATCGATTTACTGCAGACAAAGGATGACCAGCATGACAACCACGGTGCCGAAGATACTGGCCTTCGCGGGCAGCGCCCGCAAGGCATCCCTCAACAAGCGCCTGGTCCGTGTCGCTGCCGAAGGGGCGCGACGCGCCGGGGCCGAGGTCACTGAAATCGACCTGCGCGACTTTCCGGTGCCCATCTACGACGGCGACCTGGAAACCGAGCAGGGCTTGCCGCCCAAGGCGCGCGAACTGCGGCAACTGATGCTGGAGCACCAGGGCTTTCTGATTGCCAGCCCGGAATACAACGGCTCCATTCC
>Ga0308161_1002845_pt1 | contig 17722 bp, 12 predicted proteins | sample PhyFR2_FD_201034 | JGI IMG/M metagenome (GOLD analysis project Ga0308161, IMG submission 201034) | Phyllosphere microbial communities from UC Gill Tract Community Farm, Albany, California, United States - DLSLF.R2 | ecosystem: Host-associated > Plants > Phyllosphere > Unclassified | place: USA...
AACGTGAACCAACACGCAAACCTTGGCGCCAACCGACTGTCGGTTTGTCATCAAATTGCCTGACAACTTGCCCACTGCCTTTTTCAGGAGCCCAAAAATGGCCTACTGGCTGATGAAATCCGAGCCCGATGAACTGTCCATCAAAGGCCTGGAAAAGCTCGGCAAAACGCGCTGGGACGGCGTGCGCAATTACCAGGCGCGCAATTTCCTGCGCGCCATGGCCGTCGGCGATGAGTTTTTCTTCTACCACTCCAGTTGCCCCGAGCCAGGCATCGCCGGTATCGGCAAGATTGTCGAGGCAGCCTATCCGGACCCGACCGCGCTGGAGCCGGACAGCCACTATTTCGACGCCAAGGCCACCCCGGAGAAAAACCCGTGGACCGCGATCAACGTCGCGCACGTCCAGACCTTCCCCAAAGTGCTGGGTCTGGGCTACCTGAAACAGCAAACCGCCCTCGCCGAATTGCCCCTGGTGCAAAAAGGCAGCCGCCTGTCGGTGATGCCGGTCACCGCCGAACAATGGGCGGCGGTGCTGGCACTGCGCTGACGAGAACCCGGCGGTCACGCGCCCGGCGCATGCATCCGCCCCTTAACCGGGTTAGGCTTGCGCTTCATTTGACCGGTATCAACGCCCCTCGGGCAGCACCGGTCAAACTAGGATGCTAACGCCGCAGGATGCACCCATGTCGACCACGCCCCGCTCTTCCCATCTGTTTGCCATTCTCTTGATCGCGTTACTGCTCGGCGCCGGCGGCTTCGGTTACTGGCGCTCCACCCAGGATCGCCTGCCCGAAGGCTTGAGCCAGGGCAATGGTCGCCTGGAATCCACCGAAGTGCAGATCGCCGCCAAGGTCCCCGGACGCCTGGCCGAAGTGCGGGTCGATGAAGGCGACAAGGTACTCAAGGGCCAACTGCTGGCGCGCATGGACACCCGCACCCTGGAAGCCCAGCGCGCCCAGGCCGAAGCCGAAGTGCTGCGGGCCAAGGAGAACTTCGCGGCCGCCGAGGCCAATGTGCAACTGCGCCAGAGCGAACAGCTGCTGGCCAAGCAGGAACTCGGGCGTACCCAGGAGCTGTACAAGCGCGGCTTCGCCAGCAGTCAGTTGATCGACCAGCAGCAAGCCCGCCAGAACACCGGCAACGCTGCCGTGATCGCGGCCCAGGCCCAGGTCAATTCGGCAAAGGCCACCATTGGTGCCGCCCAGGCCCAGGTCGCCCAGCTCACCAGTGAAATCGACGACAGCAGCCTGCGTGCGCCCATCGACGGCATCATCCAACTGCGCCTGGCCGAACCCGGCGAAGTGCTTGGCGCGGGTGGACGCGTGTTGTTGCTGATTGATCCCAATGATCAGTACATGAACCTCTACCTCCCAGCCTCCGTCACCGGACGCCTGACCGTCGGCAGTGAAGCGCGGATTCTGCTCGACGCCCTGCCCCAGCAACCGTTGCCGGCCAAGATCAGCTTTGTCGCCGCCAAGTCGCAGTTCACCCCCAAGGAAGTGGAAACCCGCGACGAACGCCAGAAACTGGTGTTCCGCGTCAAATTGCGCCTGACCCAGCCCAGCGCCGTGCCCCAAGCCAAACCGGGCATGCCCGGCGCCGGTTATGTGCGCACCGCTGATATCGACTGGCCGGCCAACCTGCAATGACCGGCCTGGCGCTGCACGCCAACGGCATCAACCACCACTATGGCAAACAACAGGCGCTGATCGACATCGCCTTCAGCCTGCCCGCCGGCACACGCTGCGGGCTGATCGGCCCGGACGGTGCGGGCAAGTCGAGCTTGTTGGGGTTGATCGCCGGGGTCAAGAAACTCCAGGCAGGGCAATTGGAGGTGCTCGGGGACGCCATCCAGGATCGTCGCCACCGCAACAGCCTGTACCCGCGCATTGCCTTCATGCCTCAGGGCTTGGGCGGCAACCTGTACCCCGAGCTGTCGATCAGCGAGAACATCCGTTTCTTCGCCACCCTGTTCGGCCTGTCCAGGGCCGATTGCGACCAGCGCATGCACAACCTGCTGCTGGCCACCGACCTGGCCCGCTTCGCCGAGCGCCCTGCCGGCAAACTCTCCGGCGGCATGAAGCAGAAACTCGGCCTGTGCTGCGCGTTGATCCACGACCCGGACCTGCTGATCCTGGATGAGCCCACCACCGGCGTCGATCCGCTATCCCGTCGACGTTTCTGGGAGCTGGTAGAAAGCGTACGCAGCGAACGCCCGCAACTGACACTGTTGGTAGCCACGGCCTACATGGAAGAAGCCGAACAGTTCGAACATTGCCTGATGCTCGACCGCGGCAAACTGATCGCCGACGGCCTCAGTCGCGAACTGGCAGCCGTGACGCCGAGCGGCAAGCTGGATGAAGCCTTTACCCACTTCCAGGGCGACCGCGCCCATGACAACCAACCGCTGGTAATCCCGCCAAGGGAAAACACCCACACCGATATCGCCATCGAAGCCCACGAACTGACGCTGCGCTTCGGTGATTTCACGGCGGTGAACAAGGTCAGCTTTGCCATTGGTCGCGGCGAGATTTTCGGCTTCCTCGGCTCCAACGGGTGCGGCAAGACCACCACGATGAAAGTCCTCACCGGACTGATGCCGGCCACCGAGGGCAGCGCGACCCTGCTGGGCAACCCGGTGAACGCCAAGGACCTGGCCACCCGCAAGCGCGTGGGGTTCATGTCCCAGAGCTTCTCGCTCTACGGCGAACTCAGCGTGCGCCAGAACCTGGTGCTGCATGCGCAGTTGTTCGATCTGCCCAAGGCCGACAGCGGCCCACGTATCGATCAACTGATCCAGCGATTTGACCTGGGTGACGTCGCCGAACAACCCTCCGGCGAGTTGCCCCTCGGCCTGCGCCAGCGCTTGTCGTTAGCGGTGGCGGTGCTGCATCGCCCGGAAGTGCTGATCCTCGACGAACCCACTTCAGGCGTCGACCCGGCAGCCCGGGACGATTTCTGGCGGCTGCTGGTCGAGTTGTCGCGGGAGCAAGGCGTCACCATCTTCCTGTCCACCCATTTCATGAACGAAGCCCAGCGCTGCGACCGAATCTCCTTGATGCACGCGGGCAAGGTACTGGCGTGCGACACACCGGACGCACTGCAACAGCAGTTCCACGGCGACACCCTGGAAGCCGCGTTCGTCACCTGCCTGGAACAGGCCCAAGGCGAACCCGAACCTGCCGCACCGGCCAGAACCGTCAGTGAAACCAGCGCGCCGCCCGTCAGCAAGCGCGGCTTCAGCCTGGCCCGCCTGGTAGCCGTGGCCAGCCGCGAAGGCAAAGAACTGCTGCGCGACAAAGTGCGCATGGCGTTCGCCCTGCTCGGTGCGATGTTCATGATGGTGATCTTCGGCTACGGCATTTCCCTGGACGTGGAAAACCTCGCCTTCGCCGTCTACGACCAGGACCAGAGCCCGCAAAGCCGCGCCTACCTGGAAGCCTTCCGCAGCTCGCGCTACTTCGCCGAGCAGGCGCCGATCAAGGATTCCAGCGATTTGCACCGGCGCCTGCAACGCTCGGAAATCAAACTGGCCCTGGAAATCCCGCCAGGGTTTGGCCGTGACCTCTACGCAGGCCGCCAACCCACGGTCGCCGCCTGGCTCGACGGCGGCATGCCGTTTCGCGCCGAAACCAGCCGCAACTATGTGGAAGCAGTGCACCAGGGCAACCTGCAGCAACTGGCCGAACTGAGCAGCCTGCCGCATACCACTCAGGCCGCCGCCAAGCTGGAAACCCGTTTTCGCTATAACCAGGACGTGGTCAGCGTAAATGCCATCGGCCCGGGGGTGATGGCGCTGATCCTGGCGTTTATTCCGGCGATGCTCACGGCGCTGGGGATCGTGCGCGAGAAAGAACTGGGCTCGATCACCAACTTCTACGCCACCCCCCTGACCCGCCTGGAGTTCCTGCTGGGCAAGCAGGCGCCCTATCTGGCCGTGAGCCTGGTCAACCTGGCGCTGTTGGTGGCGATGAATCGCTGGCTGTTCGGCGTACCGTTCAAGGGCAGCGGCCTGACGTTGGCATTTGGCGGCCTGCTTTACGTGCTGGCCACCACCAGCATGGGCCTGCTGATTTCCGCGTTCACCCGCACCCAGATCGCGGCGATCCTCGGCACCATGATCATCACCAGCCTGCCGACCATCCAGTTCTCCGGGCTGATCGTGCCGCGCTCATCCCTGGAGGGTGCGGCCGCGCTGATGGGCATGCTGTTTCCCGCCGGGCACTTCCTGGATATCGCGGTGGGCACCTTCACCAAAGCGTTGGACCTGCGCCAGCTATGGCCGCAGTGCCTGGCGTTGTTCGGGTTCTTCGTCGGGTTCACCGGGCTTAGCCTGATCATGCTCAAGAAGCAGGAGGCCTGATGCACACGCTCACTCATATCCTGCGCCTGGGCATCAAGGAACTCACCAGCCTGCGTCACGACAGTGTCTTGCTGTTGTTCCTGGTCTACGCCTTCACCGTTGCCATCTACATGCCTGCCGCCGGATCGGTAATTGGCGTACACCACGCCAGCGTCGCCTTTGTGGATGAAGATCACAGCACGCTCTCCCGGCAGATGGCCGAGGCGCTGCAACCGCCGGAATTCCAGGCGCCTGCGCCGCTGGCCTACGACCAATTGGACAAGGTGATGGACAGCGGCCAGTACACCTTCGTGATCAACGTGCCGGCCAATTTCCAGGCCGATCTGCTCGCCGGCCGCCAGCCCGGCGTACAGGTGAACGTCGATGCCACGGCAATGAGCCAAGCGTTCATGGGCGCGGGGTATATCGGCAGGATTTTCCAACGGGAGTTGCTGAGTTACGGCGGTCAGACTGACTCCACCAGCAAAGCCCCGGCGCTGCTGACCACGCGGGCGCTGTTCAATACCAACCTGGAAGGTGGCTGGTTCCTGGCGGTGATCCAGATCGTCAACAACATCACCATTCTCGCCATTGTGCTGACCGGCACCGCGTTATTGCGTGAGCGAGAGCACGGCACTCTCGACCATCTGCTGGTGCTGCCGCTGACCGCACTGGAAATCATGCTGGCGAAAATCTGGAGCAACATGCTGGTGGTGGTGGTGTGCACCTGGGTGTCGCTGGAAGTGGTGGTCAAAGGCTTGCTCGATGTGCCGCTGGCCGGGTCGCTGGGCCTGTTTCTATTCGTGACCGCGCTCTACCTGTTTGCCAGCACCGCGCTGGGGATCTTCCTCGCCACCCTGGCCCGTTCGACGCCGCAGTTCGGTTTGCTGGCGATCCCGGTGATTATCCCGATGCTGCTGCTCTCCGGCGGCAGCACGCCGCTGGACAGCATGCCCGATTGGTTGCAATGGGTGATGCAGGGCTCGCCGTCGACACACTTTGTGAGTTTGAGCGCCGCGATCCTGTTCCGGGATGCGGGCGTCGGCGTGGTGTGGCCGGATTTGTTGGCGCTGGCGGGGATTGGCCTGCTGTTCTTTGCCGTGGCGCTGGCACGGTTCAGGAAAAGCCTGGCGTCCTGATCCGGAAACACCTGGACTCATACCTGTCCGAACGGACAGTCGTCGTTCAGGACGGGCTTAGGCAGACTCCTGGCTTTGCCCCTTCGGCAAGGAGGCTCGTATGCCCCTGCTCACCAGTACCTACAAACCTGCCATCGATGGCTTGCGGGCCATCGCCGTACTCGCCGTCATCCTCTTTCACCTGGACTTTATCGACCTGCTGCCCGGTGGCTTCACCGGTGTGGACATGTTTTTCGTGATTTCCGGGTATGTGATCAGCCAGTCTTTGTGGGACCGTCGTGAGCTGGGCTTCGGCCGTTACCTGGGAGACTTCTACCGGCGGCGCCTGCTGCGTATCTTGCCTGCCCTGCTGGCCGTGCTGGGTGTGAGTGTTGTGCTGTCCGCGATGTTCATGCCGCAATACTGGCTCAGCGAGCTGATCAATCGCACCGGCCTCGCGGCGTTTTTTGGCCTGAGCAATGTCGTCCTTGCCTGGAACCCCGACACCTATTTCTCACCCAGTGCCGAGCTCAATCCCTACCTGCATACCTGGTCCCTGGGGGTCGAAGAACAGTTCTACGTGATATTTCCGGCGCTGTTCTTTGTCTGGCTGCGCTATCGGCAGCGCGGGGCATTTACCTGGGCCGTGCTGCCGTTGATGGCCATGGCCTCGCTGATCGTCAGCGCCTATCAGGTAACCGCCGACCCGCTGTCGGCGTTCTACATGCTGCCCGGACGCTTCTGGGAATTGGCCGCTGGCGCAATCCTGTTCCAAGGCATTGGCACACGCGAACCGACGCCCCGCCTCAATCGCCTGGCACCGGCCCTGTTGGTCGGAGGCCTCAGCCTGTTGGTCGTCGGCTTCCTGTGCGCCGAACCGCGCCAGTTCCCCTTTCCCTGGGCGATGGTGACCGTGGCAGGCTCGCTCTTGATGATCGCCGGGATTGTGCTGCGGGCCGACAGCCCTGCGGGCGCAGTGCAGCGATTGCTGCAAACCCCGCTGATGACCTATGTCGGTCGGTTGTCCTACTCGTTGTACCTGTGGCATTGGCCGGTCGCGGTCTTCCTCCGCTGGACGACCGGGATGGAGCTGCGGGCCGTACAACTGCTCTACCCATGGCTGGTGGTGGGCCTCGCAGCGGCGTCCTATCACTGGATAGAAACGCCGATCCGCAGCGGCAGCTCGGCGGTTCAACGCCGGGCGGGGCTCACCTTTGTGACCGGCTTGAGCATCACGGGCCTGATGTGGCTGGGCGCACAATGGGTTGCGGCGAATCCCACAGCCCTGTCACTCAGCCAGACCCGTGACACCTACACGTGGTATGCCTACAAACATTATCCCCAGGAAGCCTTTACAACGCTGGACGACCCAGGCCTGGCGGACCGGACACTGTTCGTCATCGGCGACTCCCATACCGCCGCCTACCGCACCCTGCTGAAATTGGTTTCGCTCAAGCTCGGTATCGCGGTGGTGGAATATGAGCGAGGTGGTTGCGCCGTCGTCAGCCTGATCGGCACCGACCCTGCCCGTTGTGCCGCCTCCCGAGAAGCCCAACTTCAAGAAATCGAAGCCCGTGCCAAACCGGGTGACGTGGTTTTTCTGGCCTCACTGCGCATGCCGGAGCTCGCTGGACGCGAGTGGCGCGAAGGTGAGACGGTCATGATCGACAAGGCCTTGGGCGAGCAGACGGTTGAGGACAGGGAAGCCGCGCGAGCCGCCGCCGACACGTTGTTGAGGCGCTTGCAGGCAGCGCAGCTCAACATTCTTATCGATGCACCCAAGCCTGTCTTCATGGCGCCAGCCAACCGGTGCTCGGACTGGTTCAACCGGATCAACCCGGTCTGCGCACCGGGCCTGACCGTACAACGGCACCTGCTTGAACGGCTGCGCGAGCCACAAATGCAGCTATTGCAACAGCTGCAAGCGGACTACCCGGCACTGAACGCCTGGGATCCTCTGCCGGTGCTGTGCCCTGGCCCGATCTGCTCGGCCTATGACAAAAACGCCAAACCACTGTTCTTCGATTCGAACCACCTCAGTGGCCATGGCAACCGGGTGCTCGAACCGTCCTTCACCGCAGTCTTGCTGAAGATCTGGAACGTGACGCCGCCCGTTACTGAATGATCAGGTTGTTGAACAACAAGTCTTCCACCACCGGCTTGCCGGTCTCGTCGTTCATCACTTGCTGGGTTTGTTTCAGGGCTTCCTGGCGCAGTTTCTCCTTGCCCTCAACGGTGCTCATGGTCTCGTTGGTCTGCTGGGTAAACAGCGCCACCAACTGGTTACGAATCAACGCGTCGTTGGCTTTGACCGCGGCGGCGGCTTCGGTGCCGGTCACGCGCAGGGCGATATCAGCCTTGAACACTTTGAGTTTCGCCGTACCGTCCAGGCCGTAGTTACCCACGAACGGCGGGCTCAGGCTGATATAGCTGACCTTCGGCGCCTCGCCTTCTTTGGCTTCTTCGGCCTGGGCTGCCATGGGCAAGGTCAGGGCCAGCATCAACAGGATCCACGCTTTCACAGTTCATTCCTCAAATTCGGTGCCGGGTAGCATAACGCTAGTAAGGCTGAGCACAAGCTTATGGCGACTCATCAGGGCCGGGCATGCTCGTTGACCCACGGGCCTACCCTCCTACACTTATCGGCCACGACACCAAAAGGAATAGCCCGATGAAAGCTGTGCTGTGCAAAGCCTTCGGCCCCGCCGAAACCCTGGTGCTGGAAGAAATCGCCAGCCCGGCGATCAAGAAGAACGAAATCCTGCTGGACGTGCATGCGGCGGGGGTGAATTTTCCGGACACCTTGATCATCGAGGGCAAGTACCAGTTCAAGCCGCCCTTTCCGTTTTCGCCGGGTGGCGAGGCGTCGGGCGTGGTCAGCGAAGTGGGCGAAAAAGTCAGCCATTTGAAAGTCGGCGACCGGGTCATGGCCCTCACCGGCTGGGGCAGCTTTGCCGAGCAGGTCGCGGTGCCGGGCTATAACGTGCTGCCGATCCCGCCGAGCATGGACTTCAACACCGCCGCCGCCTTCAGCATGACCTACGGCACCTCGATGCACGCGCTTAAACAACGCGCCAACCTGCAACCCGGCGAAACCTTGCTGGTGCTCGGCGCGTCCGGCGGTGTGGGCCTGGCCGCCGTGGAAATCGGCAAGGCCATGGGCGCACGCGTGATCGCCGCCGCCAGCAGCGCCGACAAACTCGCCGTGGCCAAGGCCGCCGGCGCCGATGAGCTGATCAACTACAGCGAAACCAGCCTGAAAGACGAGATCAAGCGCCTCACCGACGGCAACGGTGCCGATGTGATCTACGACCCGGTGGGCGGCGACCTGTTCGACCAGGCCATCCGCGCCATCGCCTGGAACGGCCGCCTGCTGGTGGTGGGCTTTGCCAGCGGGCGCATTCCAGAGCTGCCGGTGAACCTGGCGCTGCTCAAGGGTGCGGCGGTGGTCGGCGTGTTCTGGGGCTCTTTTGCGCAGCGCCAGCCGCAGGATAATGCGGCGAACTTCCAGCAATTGTTCACCTGGTATGGCGAGGGCAAGCTCAAGCCATTGGTGTCACAGGTGTATCCGCTCGAACAGGCCGCCCAGGCGATCAATGACCTCGGCCAGCGCCGGGCGGTAGGCAAGGTGGTCGTCCAGACCCGGTAATAGCCATCTGAAATGCGATCAATGTGGGAGGGGGCTTGCCCCCTCCCACATTTGAATCTCCACCCTCCTCAGAAACTGCTTGCGACCACCACTTATCTATTCGCGACATGTTCGTAAGAGAACATGCACTTGCTCTCATTTCCCGTGTTTGCCGCGAAGAGGCGATGCTATTTTCGGTAACGAAACTGTAACATTCGCATCCGCAGTCAAAACAAGAAATCTGGAGCTCTTGAATGTTTGCTTTCTTTCGTCCTGCCGCGCACCAGGCGCCCCTGCCTGAAGAAAAAATAGACAGTACCTACCGACGACTGCGCTGGCAGATCTTCGCCGGTATTTTCTTTGGTTACGCCGGTTATTACCTGCTGCGTAAAAACTTCTCCCTGGCCATGCCTTATCTGATCGACGAGGGTTACACCCGCGGTCAACTGGGCCTGGCGATGTCGGCCATCGCGATTGCCTACGGCCTGTCCAAGTTCCTCATGGGCCTGGTGTCCGACCGTTCAAACCCTCGCTACTTCCTGCCTTTCGGCCTGTTGGTGTCGGCGGGTGTCATGTTCATTTTCGGTTTCGCACCTTGGGCAACGTCCAGCGTGACCATGATGTTCATTTTGCTGTTCATCAACGGTTGGGCCCAGGGCATGGGCTGGCCGCCAAGTGGGCGGACCATGGTGCACTGGTGGTCGCAGAAAGAACGCGGCGGCGTGGTTTCGGTGTGGAACGTGGCGCACAACGTCGGCGGCGGTCTGATCGGCCCGCTGTTCCTGCTGGGCATGGCCTGGTTCAACGACTGGCATGCAGCCTTCTACGTGCCGGCCACTGTGGCCTTGGCGGTAGCGGCCTTTGCCTTCATCACCATGCGCGATACCCCGCAATCGGTCGGCCTGCCGCCCATCGAGCAGTACAAGAACGACTACCCGGAAGGCTACGACGCCAGCCATGAAGAAGAATTCAGCGCCAAGGAAATCTTCGTCAAATACGTGCTGCGCAACAAAATGCTGTGGTACATCGCCTTCGCCAACGTGTTCGTCTACCTGCTGCGCTACGGCGTGCTGGACTGGGCGCCGACCTACCTGAAGGAAGCCAAGCACTTCGACGTGGATAAAACGTCCTGGGCGTACTTCTTCTACGAGTGGGCGGGCATTCCTGGCACGCTGTTGTGCGGCTGGATGTCGGACAAGATATTCCGTGGCAACCGTGGCCTGACGGGCGTGGTGTTCATGGCGCTGGTGACCGTGGCAACCCTGGTTTACTGGCTCAATCCGCCGGGCAACCCGATGGTCGACATGATTGCGCTGTTCTCCATCGGCTTCCTGATCTACGGCCCGGTGATGCTGATCGGCCTGCAGGCGCTGGAACTGGCCCCGAAGAAAGCCGCCGGTACGGCTGCGGGCTTCACCGGTCTGTTCGGTTACCTGGGTGGTTCGGTGGCCGCGAGTGCAGCGATGGGCTACACCGTGGACCACTTCGGCTGGGACGGTGGTTTCGTCCTGCTGATCGGCGCGTGCCTGCTGGCGATCGCGTTCCTGATCCCAACGCTGTGGCACACCAACAGCGTCAGCTCGGCGCGCTAATCGCCTGAGCAACCCTTTGCACACCGCTTGAGCCGCGCCTCCAGATTCTTATCTGGCATGGCGTGGCTACGCAGGGCGTTCACAGTCTGCTCGACATAATCGCGCGTAGTGCCGTAACGCCCGCAAGCGCTTTGCAGCACGTGATTGAGGATCACGTCGGGTAAATTGCCTGCGTAACTGGGCAAATGCCGTTCCAACACAAACCCCAACGCCTGCACCTGACTGCCATCCTCAAGACGGCAGCTGAGCCAGTGTGGCCGGTAGGACGGGTACGGCATCTCGCGCTGCCACAAGGCATAAAGCGAGGCCTCCAACTGATCTTCCGGCAAGCGGTAGGCGAACCCGCTGCACGAGCCACCGCGATCCAGCCCGAACACCAACCCCGGTGTTTCCGGCGTACCCCGATGCTCGTGGGACCACAGGTACAGGCCCCGGTGATAACCGTGAACCCGTGCCCGCAGCCGCTCGGAGGACGAGCATTCAGGACGCCAGATCAGCGAACCGTACGCAAATAGCCACACCGGCCCACCTTTGTGCCGGCCCATGGTGGCCTGCATCGAGCTCATCAACTGTTCGTGAGTGAGTTGCGGCCCCAGATCGAGCCGCGGAGGGTAAGCCAACTGCTGAAGATCGGTTTCAATGGCGGTCATGGCGAAAAGCGGTACGCCTCCTGTGTGTTACCAGTTGTAAGCAACTTTACCGTAATAAAACGCGCCGCTGTAACCGTACGGCGAAAAAGTGCTATAGGCCAAATTGCCACCGCTGCTGGCGAAGGCGTTGACCTTCTCCGGGTATTTATCGGTGACGTTGTCGCCACCCAGGGTGAAGGTCCAGTTCTTCAACTTGTAGTCGGCCGACAAATCCAGCACCCAGGCTGCCTTGAAGGTCTGGTCGTTGACCTTGTCCGCCTGGTAGCTGGTGAATTCACCATAGCGCACCAGGTTGCTGTGCAGTGCCCAATTACCGAACGTGAAGTCGTTACCCAGGCTCAGCTTGTGCTGAGGCGTGGTATCGCCGAGCAAACCGATGCGCTCGCGGCGGTCTACCCGCACCAGTTTCGCGCCAAGGCTGTCGAGGATGGCCGGGTTGGGTTTCACATCGGTCACTTTGGTGTGGTTGTAGTTGTAGCCTACGGTGCTGTTCCAGCGGACGCCGCTGTCGAATAGGTAGCGATAGCTGGCCACCAGGTCGACGCCATCGGTGCTGGTGTCGGTGGCATTGGTGAAGTAGCGGGCGGTGGTGTAGTCGATGTTGCCCACGCCGTTGGCCTGCAGATAGGCACGCGTCGCCGCGTTTATGCCAAGGTTGGAGGACAGGCTGATACGGTCACGGATGTCGATGCGGTACACATCCACCGTCACCGTCAGGTCATCGGCCGGTTCCAGCACCAGGCCAAGGCTGTAGTTGCGCGACTTCTCGGCCTTGAGGTCCTCGGCGCCGAGCAAGCGCGCCACCTGGCTGTTGGCCGGGAAGGTGCCGGCTTCCTGGATGGTGCTGCCGATCAACTGCGACGAGGTGTAGGCAAAATTCTGCTGAGCCAGGGAGGGTGCGCGGAAACCGTTGGAAACACTGCCGCGCAAGGCCACTTGCGGGGTGAAGTCATAGCGGGCTGACAGCGAGCCGCTGACATTGGAGCCGAAATCACTGTAATCCTCATGACGCACGGCGGCCGAGGCGCTGAGTTTTTCGGTGAAATTGGTTTCCAGGTCCAGGTACTGGGCCCAATTGTGACGCGAGCTGGTGCCGGCATCGGCATCCCGGAAACCACCCAGCCCGGAGCTGCCGGTCTGGAAGTAGGATGCCGGCTCGCCGGCTTCGATTTCATAGCCCTGATGCAGGTATTCGCCACCAAACGCCACGGACACCGGATACGGCAGCCAACCCACATCAAACTCACGGGACAGGTCCAGGCTGACTTGTTTCTGGTCGTTGCTCAGGGTGCCGTTGTCGAACTTGCGCGGCGTGGCCAGTCCCAGGGAGGTGTTGATGGTTTCGGTGCTGAGGGCGTACTGGTTCTTGCCGTAGTTGGCCGACAAGTCGTAATGCCAGTCGTAGGCCAGCAAGCCGCGCAAGCCCACCACCAGCGAGGTGTCTTCGAGGTTGCCCTTGATCAACGGCAGGTAACCGTTGGGGTTGAGCGCCGGGATGTTGTTGGCCGCATTGCTCGCCCGGTAGAACGCCGCCGTCTCGCCGCGTCGCTTGCTGTAGCCGCCGAAGGTGTAGAACTCGGCCGAGTCGTTGAAGGAATATTCGGAGTTGAACTGGAACTTGCCTTCATTGGTAGCCGGCTCGCCCTGACGGAAAACACGCTGGCCGTAGGTGGTAGAACCGACACTGCCCGCACGGTAGTCATCCCCGGCGCGGTTGGTGTAATCGTTGTCGGCGCCTTCGGCCGAGAGGTTGATAAAGCCGTTGTCGCCCAATGCCAGGCCAGTATTGCCGCTGACATTGCGCTGGATACCATCACCCTTCTTGTATTCGCCAAACTTGGTGGAGATGGAGCCGCCATGGTCGGCGTGCTTGAGGATCACGTTGATCACCCCGGCAATCGCATCCGAGCCGTAACGCGCCGAGGCGCCGTCGCGCAGCACTTCGATATGGTCCACCGCCGACAGCGGGATCGCATTCAGGTCCGCCGGCGCCGAGCCTCGCCCCACCGCACCGCCCAGGTTGACGAAGGCACTGGTGTGGCGGCGCTTGCCATTGACCAGCACCAGCACCTGATCGGGTGACAGGCCGCGCAATTGCGCAGGTCGCACCAGTTCGGCGCCATCCACCAGGCTTGGGCGCGGGAAATTGATGGATGGAATCAGGCGCGCCAGCACCGCGCCCAGCTCATCGGAGCCGGTGCTGCGCAGGCTTTCGCCGGAGATCACATCGATGGGTGACAGCGACGCGCTGGCCGTGCGCTCCTGGGCGCGGGTACCGGTGACGATCACGGTGTCGAGTCTGGGTGCATCGGTGGCGGACGTTTCGGCCGCAAAGACTGGATTGAAGCTCACAGCGGTCAGCAAATTGGCCGACAAAATCGCTGAGTACAGCGCGTGCTTGTTGTAGCTCCCCATACCGCTCCCCTTGGAATCAAGACCCAGCGCTTCAATGCGCTGAGTGCGTACGATCGATCCGGCTGGCGGGCGGTGGCGGTCAGTTGTTGGTTATTGGCAGAAAATCGGTAGTCCGTTGCGATATAGCTTAAAGATATTCATGTAACAAATTAAATACCTTTAAAGAATAAGCGAATGCATAAGCCCGGCACCCTTTCGTCAGGATTATGCGCAGCAATCCCGCTAGTTTCAGCCCCGGTTCAGCCTGGGCTCGCGTCAAACCGTCAAAATAGCGCGCACATCACGACCCACTTAGCCGCCCATCAAACCGACTACCGAGGTCGCATCCATGAAAAAATTCCGACTGCCTGGCCTATTGTTGCTGGCCCAGGCCACCACTGCACTGGCTGGCGAACCGCCCATCAGTGAAGATGACAAGGGCTTCTGGTACGCGCAGACCAGCGTCTACACCCAACACTTTGCCCCAGATAAAGACCATAACAACAACCAGGACCTGATCGGCCTGGAGCGCAATGAAGCATCAGGGTGGGTGTATGGCGGGGCGACCTTTCGCAACTCGTTCAGCCAGCGCTCGTACTACGCCTATGCGGGCAAGCGCTATGACATGACCGACTATCCGGTGTACCTGAAGGTTACCGGCGGGGCGATCCAGGGTTATCGCGGCAAGTACCGCGACAAGATCCCCTTGAACCGTTTCGGCGTGGCGCCGGTGATCATTCCGTCAGTAGGCACCCATTACGGGCCGGTGGCGGCGGAGTTGGCGTTGCTGGGGTTCAATGCAGCGATGGTGACGACCGGCGTGCGCTTCTAAGCGGAAACTGAGCGGGGCTTGTGTGGTGAGCGGGCTTGTCGAATCGTCGCACCGCCCGCTCACCACAACAGTTGGTAGTCCTTACGATGGATCAGCGCGGGGCGTAAGCGAATACATCGGCACGCATCTGGTGCGCATCCATTCCGGCGTCGACCAGCGCATCCAAGGTGCCGTAGATCATCGCCGGTGAACCGCTGGCGTAGACGTGCACAGCCTTGAGGTCGACGATGTCCTCGCACACGGCTTCATGGAGCAAACCGCAGCGGCCTTCCCAGCCGCACAAATCGCTGACGACTTTGTGCAGGAACAGGTTAGGCAGTTGCAGCCACTGGTCCCAGTGCTCGATATCGTAAAAGTCTTCCGGGCGACGCACGCCCCAGTACAGGTGCACCGGGTGCTTGAAGCCGGAGGCGCGGCAATGTTCGATCAGGCTGTGCATCTGCGCCATGCCGGTGCCGGCGGCGATCAACACCAGCGGACCGTCCGGCAACTCGGCCAGGTGAGTGTCACCAAACGGCAGCTCTACGCGGGCCATCTGGTTACGTTGCAGTTGTTCCAGCAGGCTGCGCGCACTGTCCTCGCGGGCCAGCACGTGCAGCTCCAGCTCGCGCCCGGCATGGGGCGCCGAGGCCAGGGAAAACGCGGATTTCTCGCCATTTTCCCGTTCGATCATCAGGTATTGCCCGGCGTGGTAACGCACCGCCTTGCCGGCCGGAGCCCGCAGGCGCACGCGCCACACATCACCACCGACCTCTATGCATTCACTCAATTGGCACGACAACTTGCGCAACGGCAATTCTCCCGGCGCCAGCACGCCATCCCACAACACAATGCAATCTTCCAGCGGTTCGGCGATGCAGGTGTAGAACTCACCGTGATCGCGCACCTCACCGGCTTGCTGCACCCGACCTTCCACCAGCAGCGCGGCACACACATGGCACACGCCGTTGCGACAGGCCTGGGGGCATTCGTAGCCCAGTCGGCGCGCGCCTTCGAGGATTCGCTCGCCGGGGACCAGCTCCAGCACAGCGCCGGAAGGTTGCAGGGTTACACGCATCAATCTATTCCCAATTCTTTCCACATCGCATCGACGCGCGCGGTCACGGCTTCATCCTTGACGATCACCCGACCCCATTCGCGGGTGGTTTCACCCGGCCATTTATGGGTGGCATCCAGGCCCATCTTGGAACCAAGGCCTGATACCGGCGACGCGAAGTCGAGGTAGTCGATTGGCGTGTTGTCGATCATCACCGTATCGCGCTTGGGGTCCATGCGCGTGGTGATGGCCCAGATCACGTCGTTCCAGTCGCGGGCGTTGATGTCGTCGTCGGTGACAATAACGAACTTGGTGTACATGAACTGTCGCAAAAACGACCACACACCCAGCATGACGCGCTTGGCATGGCCCGGATACGACTTCTTCATGGTCACGATGGCCATGCGGTACGAACAGCCTTCCGGCGGCAGGTAGAAGTCGGTGATTTCCGGGAATTGCTTTTGCAGGATCGGCACAAACACTTCGTTGAGGGCCACGCCCAGAATCGCCGGCTCATCCGGCGGACGGCCGGTGTAGGTGCTGTGGTAGATCGGTTTGATCCGGTGGGTGATGCGCTCGACGGTGAACACCGGGAAGCTGTCGACTTCGTTGTAGTAGCCGGTGTGGTCGCCGTAAGGGCCTTCGTCAGCCATCTCGCCAGGGTGGATCACGCCTTCGAGGATGATTTCCGCAGTGGCCGGCACTTGCAGGTCGTTGCCACGGCACTTCACCAGCTCGGTGCGGTTGCCGCGCAGCAGACCGGCGAAGGCGTATTCGGACAGGCTGTCCGGCACCGGGGTCACGGCGCCAAGGATGGTCGCCGGGTCGGCGCCCAGGGCCACGGAGACCGGGAACGGTTGGCCGGGGTGTTTTTCGCACCACTCACGGAAGTCCAGCGCGCCGCCACGGTGGCTCAACCAACGCATGATCACCTTGTTGCGGCCGATCACTTGCTGACGGTAGATGCCGAGGTTCTGGCGATCCTTGTTCGGGCCTTTGGTGACGGTCAGGCCCCAGGTAATCAGCGGGCCGACGTCGCCAGGCCAGCAGGTTTGCACCGGGAGCATGGCCAAGTCGACGTCATCGCCTTCAATGACCACTTCCTGACACACCGCGTCCTTGACCACTTTGGGCGCCATGGCAATGATCTTGCGGAAGATCGGCAGCTTCGACCAGGCGTCCTTCAAGCCCTTGGGTGGCTCGGGTTCCTTGAGGAAGGCCAGCAGCTTGCCGATCTCGCGCAACTCGCTGACCGACTCGGCGCCCATGCCGAACGCCACGCGGTCGGGCGTGCCGAACAGGTTGCCGAGCACCGGAATATCAAAGCCGGTCGGGTTTTCGAACAGCAGCGCCGGGCCCTTGTTACGCAGGGTACGGTCGCAAATCTCAGTCATTTCCAGCACCGGGGACACCGGCACCTGGATACGTTTCAACTCTCCGCGCTGCTCAAGTTGCTGCACGAAATCCCGAAGATCCTTGAATTTCATTAACCATGCCACCCGTAAAATAGGCGTACATCCTACCTGCTCTGAGGCTGGCTGGCAGCCTATCGCGGTGCATTTGGGTGCCAACGGTGCTTAAAAAGCAGGCGAAAAAAAATGGCGCCCCTGAGGGCGCCATTCTTTCGGACCTGAAACGTCGTATTACTTACGCTTCATCGACAGGAAGAACTCGTCGTTGGTCTTGGTGGTTTTCAGCTTGTCGATCAGGAACTCGATGGCTGCAACTTCATCCATCGGGTGCAGCAGCTTGCGCAGGATCCACATGCGCTGCAGTTCGTCGTCGGCTGTCAGCAACTCTTCGCGGCGGGTGCCGGAACGGTTGATGTTGATGGCCGGGAACACGCGCTTTTCTGCGATGCGACGGTCCAAAGGCAGTTCCATGTTGCCGGTACCCTTGAACTCTTCGTAGATCACTTCGTCCATCTTCGAACCGGTTTCAACCAGTGCGGTGGCGATGATGGTCAGCGAGCCGCCTTCTTCGATGTTCCGCGCAGCGCCGAAGAAACGCTTCGGTTTCTCCAGGGCGTGGGCATCGACACCACCGGTCAATACCTTGCCGGAACTCGGGATCACGGTGTTGTAGGCACGGGCCAGACGGGTGATGGAATCGAGCAGGATCACCACGTCA
>Ga0308161_1002849_pt1 | contig 17706 bp, 22 predicted proteins | sample PhyFR2_FD_201034 | JGI IMG/M metagenome (GOLD analysis project Ga0308161, IMG submission 201034) | Phyllosphere microbial communities from UC Gill Tract Community Farm, Albany, California, United States - DLSLF.R2 | ecosystem: Host-associated > Plants > Phyllosphere > Unclassified | place: USA...
GCGGGCGGCATCGACCAGCTCTACCCGGTGGGCAACGCGCAGCTGCTCCACAACGTTGCGCGGCAGGGGGCGCTGCTCGCCGAGTCGGCACCGGGGACGCGACCGACGCGGTGGCGTTTCCTCGCCCAGAATGTCAAGTCGATGCGTCCGGCTAGGATCTCTCAAGTGCCCATGTCGTTCAGCGAATCCAAGCAGTACAGCCTGCCCAAGCGCGACTGGGTGCAGCACTTTGTAGCGCTCAACGAGGTGGCCACGGAGCTGGCACTGACTCAGGTTTCGAAGGTCACCCCTTACGTGTCTCTGAAGAGTGAGCAGGGAGCCGAGGTCAAGGAGAGGGATCTGGTCTCGGCGTTAGCGATGGCGGACAAGGCTCGGTTGACCGTGACACGCGTGTACGTCGCTCTGTACCCGAGCGGCAGGATGGAGCCCGCTCCCGTCACAATCAGTGGCCACCCACGCACCGGTGCGTTCTTCGTAGACGTTGAGACGCCAGACGAAGGGTTCTTCCACGTCGCGCACAACCGTATGAAGCGAGAGGTGGACGCCATCAATTCGGGCGGGCACACGACCACGCCCTCGCCTGCCGCCAAGGCTGCCCCTACGCCGCTAACCTCTCCAACTCAGGGTGCTGGCGAGACAACCAGCGGATGGTGGAAGCGAACTTGGCGCGACCACACCGCGGCCGCGGTCGTCACGGTAGGCGGTGGCGTCGTCGTGATCGCTATTGCTGTGCTGGTGGGCCTGCAGCACTAGTCGACGGTCTGGGTCTTCCCCTAGCTCAGAGCGTCCTGCCAGATGACCTCGAAGGTGAGGCTGGTGGCACCGTCGTCCAGGCTGACCGTGTTCTGCCCATAGTTCGACTGGAAACCCACCATCCGGAGCTTGTCCCCGGCGTTGAGCTGCACGGCGAGACGGGTCGCCGTGAGGGACGGGCCAACCGAGTTCGACTGGTTGGATGCCCGGTCACCGGGGAACTCGATGGCCCGGGCGATGAAGGCTCCCGCCGTGAGGTTCGCCGTGTCAGACACGTTCTGCGTGATCCCGGTGTACTGCCGGTAGTAGTCCGTAGGTGCCAGCTTCATGGTCGCCACGACGGTGTAGACACCCGTCCGCGGGACGGTGAGGACTCCACCGCTCCAGGTCCATCCGCCCTTGTTGAGGCCCGGAGATGCGAACGCTGCCGACGTGAAGAACGTGGGGTTGTCCGACTGGACCGTCTGCCCCGCCGACGACTTCGCAACGCTGAACTTCGGAACGCCGATGGTCTGCGCCTCCAGCTTCGTGAGGCGGGCACGGTCTTCCGCGATGTAGTCGGCGTTCTGGTTGTCGTTCTGGTACCCCAGACGGCGGTCCTGGGTGGACGTGTACGTGGTGAGGCCCGCTGCTGCGGCCTTGTCTCCAATTGCCATGATGTTTCCTCTCAGACGGTCTCTGCGGCCCACGAGCCGCCTACGGGGGATGCGCTCCAGGCGACGCCGGGAGCGAGGTTGAACCATGCGGACGGTGGAGTCGTCACGAGGCCCTTTGTCACGACTTCCATCTCGTCGTTGGTGAGGTCCCAGCGGACGGCATCCACGTAGCCCAGCTGGGTGCCGCCGTCCGGGGTGCTAATCACGGCGTCCATGCCCGGGCGTGCGGAGTAGTCGGTGGTCCGGACCACCTGCATCTGGCGGCGGCGCTGCGAGAGCCGGGACAGCATGTAGGCAGCTCGTCCTCCACCGGGGAACGGTGCCTGGATCACGTCCCGGACGTACGGCTTCGTGTACCCAGCCGGGGCGGCTACGTCGGACTTGCTGCGCTCCTTGCCGGTGGCGTCGGTCCACTCATAGCGGAGGATCACGGCGTCGGCGTAGAGGGGCAGACCATCGGTCTGGGTCGCCGTCTTGCTGATGAGGTCCGTAGCCCGGATGAGGTTGAAGCCATACGAAGCACGAACCTCACCCGCCACGGCGTAGTCGTTATCCGCGAGCTTCCATGCCCCGTTGATGTCCTGGATGAGGCGGCACCCGACCGACTGGACGATGGGCTGCAAGAACTCGATGCCGCCCGTGCCGGGAGACCAGGTGAGGGTGTCGGGGTCACGGTCGATGACCGGGGTGCGGGTGCTCGTGGACAGGTGAGCGTCCTCGCTCCACGAATACGCGTAGAGGCTCGTTGCAGCGGTGGAGCCGTCGAAGTAGTCGAGCTGGGTGCCGTCCGTGTCCTTGCCGTTGCCCTCGGTGAGCATCACGCCATCAACGTAGATCGCGTTATCGGCGCTGTTGGACCCGCCGTTCACGAGCCGGACGGAGACGCTGGTGGCGTTCTCGGGCACGGTGAAGCTCATCGTGACTCGGGTGGTGGTGAAGCCGGTGTTGGGGGCCTGAGCGCTGCGACCGATGATCTGGCTGCTGACAGCGGAGCCGTCCTGGAACGTGGCGACGGCCTGGAACTGTCGGGCAGCGGAGTTGAGGGTGCCGGACTGGAGGCCCTGTACGCGGACGTAGGCGGAGAGCGTGTAGGTGCCGCCCTGGCTGACGGGCACGACGACGGTTGCCCACGACTGATTCGACGTGTTGGCAGGGGTGATCTTCAGGCTGTAGGAGCCGAACTGGGACCAGCCGGTGACCAGTGCCAGGGCGGCGTTGTTCCCCGTCCAGAGGCCCGTGGCGACCTCGAAGTTGCCACCTGGGATCAGGTTGTCCAGCTCGGTGGTCGTGGGTACGGCTACGTCCGCACCGGAGGCGTAGGCAGCCGTCGTGGTGGCACCCATGGCGCGGGTGAGGACGGCGTTGACGATGGTCCGGAGGCTGCCCTGAGAGCTGTTGTAGTTGACCACCGTGGCGGGGCTGTAGTCCTGCACCCGGGCCTCGTCGTTCACCAAGTTGATGCCGACTTCGCCGCTCTCAGCCACGAGCTGGCGCGCCTGGATGGTGAGGGTGGCGGTGAGCGTCGTGCCCCGGGTGGTCGAGTTGATGCGGACCTTGTTGCCGGGGACGATGAGCGCGAAGACGGTCAGGCCTGGGTGCGCGACAGTGATGTCTCCGCCCACGAATGGGCTGATCGATTCGTCCATGTCCACGGTGCCGGTGGTGAGGGCCAGCGGGTAGGACGTGGAGCCGACGACGAGCGAGGCAGTCAGGGTGCGCGTGGAGACCGTCACTGCTGGACCTCCAGGTACTCGAAGGTCACGGTCCAGTAACTCTGGCTCTGGCTGTCCGTGGTGATGTTGACCGCTCCGTTGGCAATGAACGTCATGCCGGTGGTCGCCGTGTCGTCATCGGAGAACGTGAGCACGTCGGTACCCCGGAGGGCGGTGTGCAGTGCGGAGGCGTCGGCCTCGTTGTCGAACAGAGCGGACATGGTGCCGGTGCGGGGACCGGCAGGCTGCAGCATGATGTCCGGCACGGGGTTGCCCAGAAGCTCGTGCACAATGTGACGAGTGGTGCTCGTGGCGTTCCACTGGGTGACCAGAAGCGGGTAGGCGGCGAGTGCTGGCCCCGTGAAGGTGGTGCTCATGGCGTCCCCATTCCCTGGCGGCGTCCGCCCTCGTTGTCGGTGTAGGCCTTGATGTGGACTTCCCGCTGGCGGGTGGCCTCCGCCATCGCAGCGTTGAACGCAGCGAGGTCAGGAACGACGGTGACGCCCTTGGTTGCGTTGCCCTGAGCGTCCAGACCGCCCTGGAGCGAGCTGCCGAAGTTGGACGCAGAAGTACTTCCAAGGCCGTCCCAGATGCGGGCCAGCTCGTCCTTCTTCGCCTCGGGTGCCTTGATGAAGGCGTCCACGAGCGGGGCGGCGTCAGGTCCCAGGTTCTCCAGGTAGCGGATGGCCTCGTCGTGCCCAGACTTGCCCAGCTCACCCGTGGCCTTCGCCATGTTGGCGCTGTAGTCCTGAAGCTGCTTGACGGTCTCGGCGGTCTTCGAGATGTACCGGTCGAGGTTGAACACGCCGTCATCGGTGAAGCCCTGCTGAGCGTCTCCAGCTTCCTGGAAGGCGCTGGCGAGGGAGTCGCCGTAGGACTCCACGGCCTCCGCGTTGGCCTGGAGCGCGATGCCCCCGGCGTCGGCGTAGTTCTTCTGCTCGGCGGCTGCTTCCTTCGCGGCCTTCTTGGCATCGCGGAGGTAGCCCAGAGTCTCGTTGAGCGCCTTCGTGCGGTTGTTCGCGCTGGAGCCGAAGACGTCATCTGCCTCCAACTGCGCCTGGCCAGTCTTCTGCCACTCGTCCTTCTGCCGGACGATGGACTTGATCTGGTCGTTGATCTCATCGGTATGCCCAGCGGCTGCACGGGCCAAGTCCTTGTAGCTGGTGCCGCTGCGGTCGGCTGCCTTGCGAAGGTCCTTCAGTGAGGTCGTGGAGCCGTCCGTGACGGTCGCCATCTCCTTCAGCTCGTCGCTGATGTAGGAGAGGCTGGCGGAGCCGGTGCGGCCCGTCTCGATGAGGTCAGTGGTCAGCTCACCCACGCGGGCCTTGAACGCCTCAGCGTCTTCCTGAGCACCCGTGATGGCCTGCCCGATGAGGCCGACTCCGACTGCTGCTGCGGCACCGGCAGCGAGGCCGATGGGACCGAGGTCAGCGACGACGCCACCCAGGGTGCCCTGCACGAGGTCCACGACGGAAGTCATGTCACCGGAGAACGAGGAGGCGACTTCGGAGAGGTTGGCCTTCGCTTCGTCCTTGAAGGTGCCGACCGACTCGCCTGCTTCGGCGGTGCCGTGCTTCATGTCCTTGGCGATGTTCGTGCCGAGGCCACCCTTGCCGTCCGTGCGAGCCATGTCGCGGACGCTGTCCTTGAAGGTCTTCTCCAAGTCCTTGACGGACCGCTCGGCCTTGTCGGTGCCCTGGTCAATGCCCTTGGCGAGGTCATCCCCGGCGTCGCGGGACTGGCGCTGCGAGTCGCGAGCCAGGTCGTCCAGGGAGTCACCGATGGACTCGATGGCGTCGCCGGTTGCCTTGGCTGCGCGGATCGCATCGGAGGCGTTCGCGCCGATCTTGATGGAAATGGCCACGTCAGTCTCCCTTCTTTCCTTCGGCGGCTTCTGCGATCGTCAGGACGGTGATCTGCGTCCAGAGGGCTGCGGCGCGGGGGATCATCTCCGCTGCTGCGCCGTAGACCGGGCCGGACCGACGACGGGCCGGAAGCATGGCCTTGGTGCGTCGGGTCACGGAGTAGTTCTTGCCCTTGCTGGAGCGGGCCTGGTAGGTGGTCTTCTCGTTGCGGTTGGCCCCGAACTCCACGCCCGCGTACATAGCCTTGGGGTCGAAGCCCCGGGTGAGGCGACGGCCCACGGTTGCGGCCTTCAAAGTGATGCCATTGCTGCTGACAGACGTGCGAGCCGTGTTGCCCAGCGCGACGACTTCCAAGCGGGTGTTGCTGCGACCGCGCACGGCCTCGGTCCACTCCGGCCCCAGCTCGGACTGGGTGCTCTTCCGGATGCGCTTGGCGATGGTCTGATCGACCGCACGGAGAGCGATGAGCACTGCGCGCAGCTCGTCGCTCTCCGCGAAGTCGAGGGTCAGCATCAGGCAGCCGCTGCGGTGACGGTCGGCTTGCCGTCGATGGGAAGCGAGACGGTGGACTCCGCGTAGGTGTTGACCCCGCCACCCACAGACCCCGGAGTGAGGGTGACCGTGGCAGTGAACGTCGGGCCACCCGATGCGGGAGCGAAGGTCGCCACGACGGACTTGCCCTCGTTGTCGAAGAGGTACTTCGAGAAGCCGGTTGCGGTCCAGTCCTGGCCAAAGGTCAGGTCTGCCTGCCAGTCGGCGGAGGCAGTGTTCTTCTGCGTCGCGCCGTTGAAGCCAGCCCACGTCGCCGTGGTGGCGTTCGGGGTCAGGGTGACGCTGGAGAGCTGCGTTGCGTAGTCGGTCGAAGCGACCTTGAAGGTCACGTTCTTCATGAAAATGGTTGCCATTGGGATCAGTCCTTAGGGGTGATTTCGGTGGGGACAGAGAAGGTGATGTTCCATCCGAAGAAGTTCGAGATGGCGATTGGCTCGGCTCCGGTCCAGTCGAGTGAGTCGATGGAGTCGAGAGCGGCGATGGCGTCAAGTACCTCGTCGTCAAGCGAGTCCCACACCCGTGCCGGGTCCTTGGATGGGTCCAGGACGGTCGCCTCGAACTCGACCGTGAAGGTGCCCTGGGGAGCCTGGGGGAACTTCGTGACCCGGGTGGCGTGGATCATCACCACGGTCCGGTCGAGGTTGTCGAAGGAGGTCAGGTAGGGCACCACCTTCCAGTTCTTCGGGAGGACGGGCTTGATGGCGTCCACTACCTGCTGCCTTGCGCTAGTCATCAGAAGAACGCCCTTACTGCGCGGGATGGACGGAGGAGGTTCTTGACGGTCCAGTCCATCGGGAAGACCGTGACGGACAAGCCGGAGTTGTCCCCGGACTGGTCGCCCTGGCTGACGTTCCCGGAGGCCCAAAGGGCTCGGGCCTGGAGGAGCTGCGCCTGTGCGTAGTTGCTCGGAGCGCGGCCCACAAAGGCGGGTGCGAACTCGACGCACTGGATGCGGGCGACTTCGAGGAGCTGGTACAGGTAGCCGTCATCGACGGGCGCTTCCTTCCAGACCGCACGAGCGGACTCGAGACTCTGCCAGCCGTCGTCCGCCTGGACCACGACGGGGACGCTCTCCAGGGTCACGGAGCCGCGACCGATGAGGCGCGGGATCAGCCGGTAGATACCAGGCATGGTGAACGTGCCGACCGGGATGGTGACAATGAGAGTGTCGTTGTCGATGAATGGCGAGGGCTGGACCGCGACGACTTCGCCGAGCGGGTCGAGGATCGTGACTTCGCCGGAGTCGAAGACCCCGAAGAGGTTGACTTCCGAGTCCACTTCGATGGCCCATGCGGTGAGCGGGGAGTCGCCCAAGCGGAAGGGACCTACCGAGTCGTAGCCCACGTTCAGGAGCGCGGGGACGCTGCCCCAAGCTGCGGAGTCGGACTCGAAGGTGCGGGCGATGATGGACATGAACTCTCGGTCCTCGGCGACGGTGAGCGTGCTCGTGCTGCTGCGGTCGCTGGCCACGGCGAACTGAGGAGCGCCGGCCGATGCGCTGATGCTCGTGATCTCGCGACTGGTGGCGGCGTAGACGTCCCAGGGGAAGGAGCCGTCGAAGTAGACGCCTGGGGTTGAGACGCGCTCCAACATCACGCCGTCAACCCGGACCTGAGTTGCTGGCCCGGCACCGTCCGCAACGATCTGGATAGACGGGGCAGCGGTGGTGCTCGCAGCAGGCATCGTCACGGACACTCGCTGGTACGCGCCGGTCCCAACCGCGGCGGTAGCGAGCGCCAAGTTGAGGTTGTTCGAGAGGCGAAGCTTGAACCGGTAGCCGAGTGGTGCGAGCACGTAGGCGCTGGCGGTGTAGTCGGAGCCGAGAGGGACGCCCGAGAGAGTGGTCTGTGCCCCCGACTGATCGGCCGTCCCGGTGGTCACCACCGCGCAGGCGGACCCGAACATCGCGGAGGACGCAGACGGAGTGATGCTGCCCCCAGCACCACCCGCGTTGCCCCACAGGGAGACACCGGTTTCGAAGCTCGGGTTGGTGATGTAGTTGGTCCGGGCGACCGCGCCGTTGACACGCTGAACAGACGTGGACGCGTTGGGCGTCCCCGTCCATCCGTAAGTGAGCGTGTCAGCCATCGTCACGCCGCCGTGTAGGTGAGGGTGAGGGTGTACTTGCCTGCGCTGGAGAAGCCCTGCTCGGCGACGGTCCAGCCGTCCAGGTACCCGGCCGTGTCCGCCGTGTGCACTCCCGCGCCGCGGATGGTGATCCCGGCGTCCACCGAGAACGTGACGGTCGCGGTGACGGTGCCACCCACGGCGTTGCTCCACGTGATGGGAACGCGGGGCGTGGCGACCTCGGTCCCAGGCGTTGCACCGGGGACAGTCGAGTAGAGCGCGGCGAACTTCGCTGCGTTGGCGTAGGCGTTCGCCAGGGTGTTCTTCGCGGTGGCGGTTGCGAGTGGCAAGGGTGACCTCCTCGGGTCAGGGGGCTGGAACTACTTCTGAGTCCCAGCCCCCAATGAGCTGGTGAAGGTCAGGCCGTGTAGGCGCTGACGAGCTGGAGCGCGTCGGACTTGTTGACCATGGCTCCGGCGTAGCCGTAGAGGCCCGCGTCGATGCCACCGTGAGCCACGTCCAGTGCGTCCACGCGGACCGGTGCACCCGGCAGCTCGAAGACCGTTACGGCCTCACGAGCACCCACGAGGACCTGACCGGCGGCGAGCTTGTCGGTCGGCTGGATCACGAAGGAGTCCAGCTGTCCCTCTTCGCCGGTGAGGCGGAGCGAGGCGTTCAGGTAGCCCAGCGTCGAATCCGAAGGAATCTTCGCGATGGACTTCCACAGGCTCGTCTCCACGAGAGCGAAGGACGGGGTTGCGTTGGCGGAGATGACCTCGGAGGCACCGTCGATGATGGCGGAGAGGCCAGCACCGATGGACAGGCCAGCGGGGTTGTCTGCCTCGATGGCGGTGGCCCCTGCCAGAACCTCAGCCAGGACGATCTCCTCGTCAACCCACTCGGCGTAGGACTCCGCCATGGCCTTGTAGTAGCTCTCGAAGAACGAGAAGTCACCGAAGGCGCGGAGGTCCTGGAACTCACGAGCAATGTCGTGTGCACCAGCGAAGCGCTCAGCGGTGCCCTCGACCGGCTTCAGCGAAGGAGCGTTGCTCGGGACCTCGGACTTGTTTCCGGCCCACGAACCGCCCTTCGGCTTCACGTTCCACTTGTACCCACGGAACTTCAGCGAGCTGAGGTCGGCGTGAGCGAAGAGCGGGACGAACTTCTGGCGGTACTCCTGACCGTCCCAGATTTCACCGATCCACTGCGGGAGAGCGATGTTGTTGGTGAGGCCACCGGTGCCGTCGTACTTGACATCGTTGAGCGCAGCGAAGAGCGAGTGCTCAGGGGTGCCCATGGCCTCGGTGAGCGATGCCAGGAGCGTCTGGTCACGGAGCGTGCCGCTGCCCTTGGCAGCCATCAGCGCGAAGGCCTGGTGCTTGGTCAGGCCCTTCTTCTCGGCGGGGGCCGCTGCTGCGAGCGTGCCCGGAACTACTGCGTTGGGCATGTCTGCCCCTTCCTGGGTTGGGTTGTCTTCCGGCTGCTCCGGAGTGGTGACCGCGACGGTGGTCGTCGTGGTGGTCTCGGTGACCGTGCCGTCTGCGCCGGTCTCGGTCTTCTTGGTGGTGATCGTCTTGACGGCGTTGCCCGCCTCATCCACGGAGGTCTCTTCCGTGGTCACGGCGTCCTGCTCGTCAGCCGTGATCGGCTCCACGTCTTCGGGCAGCTCACCCGCGTCTGCGGCGAGGAGCGTGGCACCGGGGAAGGCACCGGCCTGGACCACGGCGGCACCGAAGATGCGACCGGCGAGAGCCTTGCCAGCGCGGAGGACGATGCCCTTGGCCTCCACGGAGAGGTTGGTGCGGCTGCCGGAGCGGAAGTCGCTGAGGGCTGCGTCCCCGTCCTCGGTGTCAGCGAAGCGGAAGGTGGCGTGGATGCCGTCTGCCTTCTCGGCCAGGAGCGTGGCGCGGCCCACAGGGGACTCGTGGTCGTGCTGCACGTTGAGCGTGACCACGGAGGGGTCCTTGGGGAGCGTGAGCGCCCCGGCCTCCACGGTGAACTTCCCCAGGTTGGTGTTGCCCTGCACCCCGAAGGGGACAAGGACACCGCTGATTTCGCGGGTGTCGGCGGACGCCTGGAGCGTGCCCGCCTCAATGAGTACGTCGGTCATGTCTCAGTCCTGAATCGGTGCGTCGGTGGCGGTGGGGGATGCGGCGTACAGCTCCGTGAAGTCGAAGCGGACGCGCTGGCCCCGGGGCACTACGTCGTCCAGCGACAGGCGGTGCTCGATGGGACCGGAGAAGAGGGGCAGGGCCTCGACGTAGAACCGGGAGCGTTCGCCCGCCTTGTTCTCGTACGTGAGGCTTGCCTGGACCGTGGTGGCGTCCATCATCGAAGAGGGCACACCCAGGAAGGAGCCGACGTCGATGCGCGAGAAGTTGCGCGCGTTCTCGAACATCGACGGCTCGGACTCACCCAGGGCCTCCATTTCGAGGCCGTAGGGCAGGAAGGCGACCGTGCCATCTGGATCACGACGGTTGCGGGTGTAGGCCTCCACGATGGCCTTCACCTCGTCCTGCTCCAGCTCCGCGTTGTCCTCGGTCTGGCGGATGACGGTGGTGGGGATCGGGTTGCGGGCGCGACCGGCCACGGCGTCTTCGATGTCACGGGACTGACGGATGGTGCGGGAGCCGACATCGAGGAGTGCGTCCACGAAACCGGGGACGTAGATGACGGTTCCACCCGCGCCTTCGGTGACCGGCTGCTCGTCCACGAGGATCGCGCCGTTGGTGATGGTCCAGCGGCTCGGGTCGATGCGCTCCAGCGACAGAGGGAAGCCATCGGTGCCGCGCTTGACCCCGAGGAGCGATGCGCCCCGGAAGATCAGGTCGTCAACCACCCAGGTCCACATAAGAGCGGGGCTGATGACGGGGCTGTCGGAGCGGTACAGGAAGGACGGCTGGCGAGCTGGGGGCAGGACCCCGTTGGCGTCGAGAGCCACGAGCGGCTGGCGTCCGATGAGTGGGGCGAGGAGGTTGCGCGCCTTGCTGACGGCGGGAACCTGGATTGCCTCTTCACGAGTGAGCGGGAACTCGACGCCCTTGAAGATGTCTCCAAGAACAATTCCGCTGAGCTGATTCGTGGTGTACGGGGAAGAGATGCCGTCAACGCGCTGACCACCATTCGTCATGCGCCACGCGGAGAGGATTCCCATACTCCCTACTATCGGATTGGCGGTTCCTCACTGATGGCCTCAGGCTGGCAATAGCCTGTGTGAATATGGGCTAACACGCAATCACGCAACAATGGCGTGCAGGCGCTTGACCTGAGGCTTCTCATCGAACGCGCGGAGCGCCATCGTGGCTGCCCATACCGGGGTGATATCGGCACCGGCGACTCCAGGCACCCACTTCCACGCCTTATCGCCCATCTGCTGGCGGGCCACCTGCAAGAACGCCTCAGTCAACCCGGCCTGCCCAAAGTGCTTCATGTGGTCGTCATCGAACTCACGGAGGATCGTGGAGCACGATGGCGCAATCTGCGCATAGGCCACGGGGACAATGCGGGACTTGGGGATGCTGCGGGCGCGCTCTACCTCTTCACGGACAGCACGGACGCCACCGATGTCGTTGAGGCCCACTGCGGCCTTGTACTTCTTGCTCAGCTCCACGATGCGGGGGCGCACCCACGAGGAGCCGGAGCGATGCTCCACGAGGTTGAAGAACACGTCATCCCCGTCACGCCACGCGGCCACGATTGCTGCCGTGGAGCCGTTGAAGCTGACGTCATAGCCGAAGGCCACGTTGTCCGGCATTGCCTTGGGCACGGGGCGCTCAGAGGCACCCCACTTGGCGCTGTCGAAGACGGAGACGCTGTAGTCCTCCGGCCAGAGGCCCAGGTACTCCATCGCCCACTCAGGGTCACCGAATGCCTCACGGCGGGACCGCATCTTCTCCAGGCTCGTCAGGGTGCCGATGCTTGGGTGAGCCGACGCCCACACGTCCTCATCGTTGATCTGTTCGTACGTGGTGGACGGGTCTGCTGCGTACTCCAGGATGGCGACGCCGGCACCGGCCTTGCGGCCCACTTCGAGGGTGTCCCAGAACCAGCCGGAGCGCTGCTTGCCCGCCGTGCCCGACAGGATGAGCTGCGCGTCGTCGCGGGTGTCCATGAGCGGCAGGGCACCGGCCTTCAGCTCGGCACTCTGCTCCGCGTCGAACTCCTGGGACTCGTCCACCCACACCACGTCAGCGGCTCCACCACGGAGCGCCTTCGCGGTCGGGGTGTTGAGGAACTTGAAGACGCTGCCATTCGGGAACGTCCACTGGATGGAGCCTGCCTGCTTGCGGGGCTTGAATGGCCACGCGGATTCTTCGATGAATCCCAGCGCTGCATCGATGTCATTGAGCCAGTCGCGGGAGAACTCTGCAGTCTTGGTTCCGGACTGCGCGGTAAACGTCACCTTGTACTGACGACGGGTCAGGCAGCGACCCAGGAGGACGGCGAGGATAGAGGTACTCTTCGAAGAACGCCGGGGCATTTCGATGACAACGGTCTCTTCACCGTTGTTGAGCGTGTCAGCCACCATGAGTTGCTGTGGGTGGATTGTCTCCAGCCCCAGGAGCTGCGCACCGGCCAGGAACTCCTCCCGCATTGCCTCGTCATCCGAGAGCTTCGAAGAGAACAGTGGCTTGATGTGACTGTCTCGCTTCTCCTCCCACCCTCCGGGGAGGAAATCCTGAAGACGACGAGCGAGAGGAGTGCTGCTGTTCTCAAAGACTCCGGTGTCTGCGGTCACCACGGCATCGCTCCCTTCCTGTCGGCCTTCTTCTTCGCGTTGGTCTTTGCTGCTCCGATGCGCCCGCCGTGTGCCCTGTTGCAGCTCTTGTGCGCTGCACGGATGAGGCTGTCTGGGTAGGGCTTCGACTCGGGCCACTGGTCCAACGCCACGATGTGGTCTGCCTCCCACTGCATCTCTGCTGTGACTGGCTTCCCGCACCGGCAGCAGGGTGCGGGCAGGGTGCGGGCGAGGCGTGCTCGTGCCTTGGCTCCTGCTCCGTTGCGCCAGCGGGTGTGGTGTCGGCTCATGGCTCTAGGACTTCTTCTGACTCTTCTGCTGCTCCAGCCACTGCGAGTAGAGCGGAGTCAGTTCCTCGTCCATGTCGGCAAGGAACTTCTGGATGTGCTGCCACTGCGCGTTGACCACGGCCAGCTCTTCGAGGAGCTGCGTGTGGGCTGCCTTCGAGATGTACGGCATCAGTCCTGCTCCTCGTCGTTCTGCTGCTCCAGAGCCTCAGCGAGGGCCTGGAGGTCGATGGGCCGTCCCAGTGCTCGCAGCTCGTCTGCTGCGGCCTGGAGGTCGTGCAAGATGAAGCGGCCCATCAGAGGCCCAGACCCAACATGGCGACGCGGAAGGTCTCGAACGCATCACGGTCAGCCTCGGTCAGGACCCATGCGCTAGCGGAGCGCTCGTGCTGCGTCTCGGAGGCGCTGAGCCAGGCTGCGGTGAAGGAGTCACGCTGACCGGCAGTGAGGGGCGCTACGGCTTCTGCAAGGCCCTCAGGGACACTGCCCATGCGGTCGGTGACGTAGGCCTCGAAGGCCTTGCTTACGATCGCCATTAGTGCTGCTCCTTCTGGCGCTCTGCCATGACGGCTGCGAGCACTGACCAGGCACGGGCTTCTGCGCGTGCTGCCTTGATCGGCTCGGGCGTAAGTGCGTAAATCAACTTCTTCAACATCTCGTGCTCCTTGTGGCTGGAATGCGAGGGCGTCTGCCTCTGACACCTACTATCGGCGCGACGGCACGACACTGGAGCGGGCATGAAGAACGCCCCTCAGGCGAATGGTCCCAAGGGGCGTTCACTCCAGCCAAGGAGCTTGTTCAGTCTACCGGAATTGGTGCTACAGGCCCAGCGACTTGAGGTGCTTGTCCACTTCTTCTTCGACCTTCTTCACAGCCAGTGCGTCAACCTCTTCCTGGGTTGCATCGGCCGGTGCCTCGAACTCCAGCTCCCACTCGTCTTTCGCCATGTTTCGCCCTTTCGCCATGCCAGAAGTTTTTCTGGACTATTCGTAACGTACGTCGGGCCTCCGACAGTCCGCAAGCGAAATGGTCAAATAACCTGCTGGACTTGGACAACTAAGCTGGCAGGCACTCGTCTAGGAAAGACTCCAGCTCTGCGGTGACATCAGCAGGGCCGTGGGCGCGGAGGTTCCATTCCCGCTGCCAGTCGTGGAACAGGGCGTAGAACTCGTCAAACGGCTCGGCCGGGTCCGTGTCGGAGGCTCGGGCTACCTTCGGGCCATGGAGATCATCAAGGTGCACCACCCGTCCATCCCGTCCGGTGTGCAGGTCGTCGTCCCCGATGGCACCAGCCAAGAGGAGTACGGGGACCAGCTCGTCAGTAAGGGCTGGCAGCACGTCAAGACGGCTGACGGAGGCACGCTCGTCTTCTTCAGCGGCCCCGACTCCGGCGTGGCTGTCATCTACTACTGAGCTTGCCTGCAGCTCATCCAGGCGGCGCTTGACCGTGCGTGCGCTGGCCTTCACGCCAGAGGCCGTCAGAAGCTCTGCTATGGCGGTCGCACGCCGACGCTCGGGCAGGTGCTCTACGGCCTCCAGGCAGGCGCGCACGGCCTCCAGGGGCACGCTGACGCCCCGCTTGCTGGTCTGTCCGCCCTTGCGGGCACGACGGCGGTTCTCGGCCTCCCAGTCCGCCGTCCACTGCTCACGAGCGAAGGCGGCTGCCCGCTGCACTGCACGGTCCATGCGCTCGATGCTGGGGCGGATGCTGCGGGGACCCTCGAACTCTCCGTCCCAGTTCACTGCTGCATCTGGAACGCACGCCCACAGCTCCTCTGCCAGCTCATCAGCGGTGAGAGTGGTGAACGTGCCCACGTACTGGACGCGAAGCGTCTGCTCGTCCCTCGTGACCGACTGGACCCGCTTGTGCTCGTTGAGGAGCTGCAGTCCAAGACGGATGAAGTGGCGGTTGAGCTTGTCCGCGAAGTCGTCTGCAGTCTTGCCCCACTGTGGGAACTGCTCTGCCGTCACTGCTGACCTACCGAGGCGGTAGCCCTCGTAGGGGTCATAGCTCCTACTGCCCCTGGTAGGGGCAAGCTTGTTGTCCAAGTTGAAGGACTTCTTCATGATGCTGCTTTCTAGGTTGGCTGAGACGTCTCCTCAATCATGAAACCCTGAGGCTTCCTCCGCTGAGGTTCACCAAGTGCAGAGTCTCATTCCCAGCTAGCTAGCAGAATGAAGAATTACTTCTGAGCCTCATGAGGGCAAAGAGATGGCCCCCCGGTGACGAGCCGGGGGGCCTGTGTTCGTACCAGTCAACGTCTCAAAGCCAACTGCAACGAGATAAGACTACATGCCGCGGCGGGCCTTGTCTCGTTCCTGCGTCCTGTGGAAATACCGTGCCATTTCCTCGGCGTAGCGGTGGTCCACGGCGAGTGCGGCTGAGAACTTCGGTGCTAACTCCTGCCAGCGTCCGGGCTTTGGGCCACGGTCCGCCCTCTTCACGTGGAGTGGTACGACCGGAGCGGACTTCTTCTTGACGGGCGGAATGGCGACTGGTGCGGGCTTCTTCTGGACCGGAGGAATGGCGACTGGTGCGGGCTTCGGTTCTCGCTTACGGCCAGCCTTCGGCTGATTCCAAGGTGCGTCCTCGTCCCGGACCCAGACTCGTTCCGTCACGACTCGTCCAGGCTGCACACCACGGTGGACTGCATGGTGCACTCCTGCTCGGGGGTCGGCCCGTGGTCCGTCCCGTTGAGGGTGACGCCCACCTGGATCACCACGAACAGGAGCGCCACGACGCCGATGGCGATGAAGAGGCGGGGCCAGGTGAACTCCACAGGGCTGTCGGTGTTGTCGTTCATGTCGGGTCCTTCTAGTTGAGGGTGGTGACGACTCGGTGAGCGACCACAACGCGGTCTTCCGAGCGGCCAGGGTTGACGGTGACGTGTACAAGGAGCTGGATCAACTCACGGTGGCGGGCAAGGCTCAGGCTCTCTACGCGCTCCCGGATCGCCTGACGGGCCTCCACGGCCTTCTGGATGCTGACCCGGTGACCGTCGAAGAGATGCGACTTGATGCCAGCCAGGACCTCCGCCGCAACGCTCGACTGCGCGAGCTGGTCACGGCGTGCCACGAGGCGGCGTTCTTCGTCCTTCAAGCGGGTGAGAGCCGGGCGCTCTGCTGCAGCGTCCGTGAGGCCTTCACGGACCAGCGACATGATGCCCTCGCGCTGCCGCTGTACGCGGCTCAGCGCGGCGTCCAGGGCCTCCATGGTGTCCTGCTCGTCACTGGTCGCCGGGAGGATCGCAGACGGACCCAGGAGGAGTGCGGAGGTCACGGCTCGCATGACGATGCGCTCCAACTTCTCCTTCTTGATGACGGGGTGCTTGGAGTCGGCGCGGCACCGGTAGTCACGCATGAACGTCAAGCGCGAACCGCAGACACCGCAGTAGGTGATGCCGGACAGAAGGTGCCGAACCTCCGCGCCGGGGCTGGTCTTCCGAGTGGGGTCAGCCAGCATCTCGTTGGCCCGCCTATAGAGAGGTACGTCCACGAGGGGGACCAGAGCCTCGCTCGGAGTCCAGGTGCCCAAGTGGGGGACCTCTCCGATGTAGGCCCGGTTGAGGATGGTGTCCCGGATACGGCGGGGCGTCCACCGCTGGGTGCCGGTCGTGGGGAAGCGGCCTTCGGCGTTCAGCGTCTCCGCAATGCCTCGGACCGAAGCTGTCTCCACGAAGGTCTGGAAGATGTACTGGACCACGGCTGCCTCATCAGGCCTCGGGGTGATGTTGTCCCGCTCATACCCGTACCGACGACGCCCCGGCACAGGACGGCCCTGGGACGCCCGGTACTCGTTCGCCCGCTTCTGCCGCTCGCTCTTCCGCCTGACCTCGAACCGGGCCATTGCCGCCATCATCGATGCGCGGAATTCACCGTCCGCCGACGCCAGGTCGATCTCTCCATCGACCGTGACGACCGCCAGCCCGGACTCGATGAGCGTGAGAAGGTCGCGCTGAGAGCGGAGGAGCCGGTCCAGGTCCACGGCCACCACGTGAGTGATGTCGCCTCGCTCAGCCGCAGTGAGCATCTGCCGCCACGCGCTCTTCGGACCACGGTCCTTCGAGGCGGACTGCCCGTCGTCTGCGTAGACACCCGCCACCGCCCAACCACGTGATGCGGCCATGGAGCGGGTGCGGGCGTCCTGGCGGTCGATGCCTTCGGCATGCTCGACGGACTGGCGGAGGTACAGGGCTGCTCTTGGGGTCACCCTCTGTTCTACGGCGCTGGAAGGAAGAGTCTCAGTTCGCACGCATCTATTGGTTCGTTTCTGGCCCGGAACCGGCTGATCGCCGCGCTGGCCGACGTCACGGTCGTGGTCGAAGCGGGCGCCCGCTCCGGGGCGCTCAACACCGCCCACCACGCCGCACAGCTCGGCCGGCCCGTGTTCGCGGTGCCGGGAGCGTTCGCGTCCTCGGCATCGGTCGGGTGCCACCGGCTCATCGCACAGGGGCGGGCGCAGATCGTCGTGCACCCCGGCGATCCGGTCGCTGCGACGAGACCGGCGACCGGGACGAGCGGTGGAGCGGTGCCGGACGAACCGCTCGTGTCCGGCCGGCAGGATCCCGAGGTGCTCCGGGTGCTCGACGCGCTCGGTCGTCGCGCTCTGCCCGAGGCCGAGATCGCCCGCCGGTCGGGCATGTCGACGGCCGACGTCGCCGACGCGCTCGCCCTGGCGCAGCTGCAGGGACTCGTCGTCGCGAGCGGCGGCGGGTGGGGCCGGGCATGACGGTCGACAGCCGTACGCTGGCGTCGTGGTTGCGCGGACGGACGGTCGACTCGTGGTGGCGGTGGACGCCTTCCTCGGGCACGCCCGGCACGCGCGTGGCCTCAGCGAGCAGACCCTCCGCGCGTACGCCAACGACCTCGAGCAGCTCGTGGCCTTCGCGGACGCCCGAGGGGTCGACCGCGTCGCCGACGTCGAGCTCGAGCTCCTGCGTGACTGGCTCTGGGACGCCGACCACCGGGGGCTCGCCCGGTCGACCATCGCTCGGCGGTCCTCGTCCGTGCGGGCGTTCACGCGGTGGGCGAGCGAGACCGGGGTGACGACGACCGACGCCGGGGTCCGGCTCCGTG
>Ga0308161_1002851_pt1 | contig 17703 bp, 15 predicted proteins | sample PhyFR2_FD_201034 | JGI IMG/M metagenome (GOLD analysis project Ga0308161, IMG submission 201034) | Phyllosphere microbial communities from UC Gill Tract Community Farm, Albany, California, United States - DLSLF.R2 | ecosystem: Host-associated > Plants > Phyllosphere > Unclassified | place: USA...
CTTGAAGGCCATGGTGTCCTCTTCCTTGGAGATTCGAGTCCTCTCAGCCTAGGGTCGCTGCACCGCGGAAGGCTGAGGATTCGCGGCGAGCGGAAGCGGATCCTGACGGTCCCGACACCTCCGGAGCCTACGGTCGCGGTCTGCGTGCACGCCCCGAGCGGGCCGAGCAGTCGCCCACTGTCTGCGACGTCTCGCAGCAGCGGACCGGCAGCACGTCACCGGCCGGTCACGACGCGGCAGTACGGTACGGCGCATGACCCAGGTGATCGCCCACCGCGGCGCGTCCGGACACCGCCCCGAGCACTCCCGCGCCGCGTACGAGCTCGCGGTCGAGCTCGGCGCCGACGCGATCGAACCGGACCTCGTCCCGACGAAGGACGGCGTGCTCGTGCTGCGCCACGAGAACGAGGTCTCCGGCACGACCGACGTCGCCGAGCGCCCCGAGTTCGCCCACCTGCGGACGACGAAGACGATCGACGGGCAGACGGTGACGGGCTGGTTCACCGAGGACATGACGTGGGGCGAGGTGCGCACCCTCACGGTCCGCGAGCGGCTGCCCGCGCTGCGCCCCGCCTCGGCCGCGCACGACGGCGAGGGGCACGTCCTGCGCCTCGATGACCTGCTCGGCGTCCTCGACGCGGCTCCGCGCCCGGTCGGCCTCGTCGCCGAGGTCAAGCACGCCACGTTCTTCGAGCAGGCCGGGTTCCCGATGGCCGAGCTGCTCGACGACGCGCTCGGTGCTGCCGGGTGGCGGCACGACGAGCGGCTCACGATCGAGTCGTTCGAGAAGCGCGTGCTCCGGCAGCTCGGCTCACGGGACACGGGTGGCCGGCTCGTGTACCTCCAGGAGGCCCGTGGCAGCGCCGCCGACGAGGTCGCGTCCCACGGGTCCGCGGCTCCCACGTGGGCGACCGAGCGCACCGACGAGGCCCTGGCGGGCTTCGCGTCGGAGTTCCACGGGATCAGCGTCGACCTCAAGACGCTGATGGCCGGGACGGACACCGTCGCCGTGGACGACCCGCGACCGGTGCGGAGCGCGATCGTCGACCGGGCCCACGCGGCCGGCCTCGCGGTCTACACGTGGACGCTCCGACCGGAGAACCGGTTCCTCCCGGCTCCGCTGCGGCGCGGGGGCGACGTGGCGGCGCACGGCGACTGGGAGCGCTGGTTCACCTCGGTCGTGCGGACCGGGGTCGACGGCGTCTTCGCGGACCACCCGGACCTCGCTGTGCGGGCGCGGTCGCTCGTCGCGGGGCAGGCCGGCTGACGAGCCGCCCACGGGCCGGACCGATCGACGAGTGCCGTCGCCGCCGCGTCGGCCGCTTCCGCGTCCCGTCGGGCACGTCGGGGTCGCGCCGGTCACGTCGGAGTCGCGCCGGTCACGTCGGCGTCGCGCCGGTCACGTCGGAGTCGTGTCGGGCGCTCGAGGGTCAGGCGACCCCGTCGGGGTGCGGACTCCCGCTCGCCTCGGTGTCGAGCCCGGGATCGGGATCGGGATCGGCGCGGACCGGCGCGGTCGCGCGCCACGTCGCGATCGCGGCGGCTGCCCCGGCTGGGGCCGACACGAGCAGCGGGAAGACGGGTGCCGGCACGCCGCCGGACCACCACGCGCCGAGCAGGGCCGTGCCCAGCGCCGCGAGCGTGCCGGCGAGCAGGGCGTGCGCGACGACGTGCACGCCCCGTCGGAGCGGCCGTCGCGTGAGCAGGCGTCCGAGCCCGTGGGTGAACGGCGCGGCGACGACGGCGCCGCCGAGCCCGACCAGCCCGACACCGATCGCGATGATGAAGAACCACACCACGACGGCGGTCCAGTCGCCCGGGTCCTGGAGCAGGGCGAGCCACGCGCCGGCGAGCACGATCGTCACCGGGGTGGTGACGAAGGACATCCACAGCCAACTGCGTGCCACCAGCCCCACGGTGTCGCCTGCTCTCCACGGTCCCACGGTGTCCCCTGCCGTCCACGTCCCCACGGGGCCAGCCTGCACCACGCCGCCGACCGCGGCCAGCGGGTCGGGCGGGAGCCGCGCGTCCCGGTCCCGACGTCGAGGCGACCGACGTGCCGGGGGTGGGTCGCGCCTCCTGGCCGGCCGCGACGGTGGGTGGTCGACGTGCCGGTCAGGTGGCGCGCCTCCCGGTCCGGGCACGGGGTGCCGCGGCGACGTGTCGGAGGTGGGCCGTGCCGCCGCGGTCGGACCGGGCGTGCCGGTGTCGGGGGCCGCGCCTAGACTGGCCCGGCCATGACGATCGTGCTCGACCCCTTCGACCAGTCGCCCGAGCCGGGCGCGGGCAACCGCGCCGGCGGGTACGACGACCCGTTCACCGCGGGTCTGAACCCCCAGCAGAAGGAAGCCGTCGAGTACCGCGGTGAGTCCCTGCTCATCGTGGCGGGCGCGGGCTCCGGCAAGACGAGCGTGCTGACCCGACGGATCGCCCTGCTGCTCGCGAACCGCGAAGCCTGGCCGTCGCAGATCCTCGCGATCACGTTCACGAACAAGGCCGCCGCCGAGATGCGCGAGCGCGTGCACGCCCTGGTCGGCCAGGCGTCCGAGGGCATGTGGATCTCGACGTTCCACTCCGCGTGCGTGCGGATCCTCCGGCGCGAGGCCGAGCGCTTCGGGTTCCCGCAGTCGTTCACGATCTACGACTCCGCCGACTCGCGGGCGCTGCTCAAGCGGATCATCAAGGAGCTCGAGGCCGACTCGCTCGGGCTGACGGTCGGCGCGGCCTCGTCGAAGATCTCGAAGCTCAAGAACGAGCTGCAGGACGTCGACACCTACGCCAGGAACATCAACGCGAACGACCCGCAGGAGGTCATGTTCACGGAGGTGTTCCGCCGCTACACGAACGAGCTGCGTCGGGCGAACGCCTTCGACTTCGACGACCTCATCGGGCAGACGGTGTTCCTGTTCCGGGCGTTCCCCGAGGTCGCCGCGCTCTACCAGCGACGGTTCCGGTTCGTCCTGGTCGACGAGTACCAGGACACCAACCACGCGCAGTACGCCCTGATCCGCGAACTCACCCGGCCGGTGCCCGTGGAGCAGGTCGACAAGCTCGAGGACGCCGGGCAGCACGTGGAACGCATGCGCGAGGCCGACGGGTCGATCGCGCCGGCGTCCCTGACGGTCGTCGGTGACTCCGACCAGTCGATCTACGCCTTCCGCGGGGCGGACATCCGCAACATCGTCGAGTTCGAGCGGGACTTCCCGAACTCGAAGGTCATCCTGCTCGAGCAGAACTACCGGTCGACGCAGACCATCCTCGACGCCGCGAACGCCGTCATCGCGAACAACTTCGACCGGCAGGCGAAGAACCTGTTCACGGACGTCGGGGCCGGCGACAAGATCATCGGCTTCACCGGGTACACCGGCCACGACGAGGCCCAGTTCGTCGCCGACGAGATCCAGCGGCTGCACGAGGACGGCATGTCCTACCGGGACATGGCCGTGTTCTACCGGACGAACTCGCAGACCCGTGCGCTCGAGGAGATCTTCATCCGGGCGGCGATCCCGTACCGGGTGCTCGGCGGCACGAAGTTCTACGAGCGCGCCGAGATCAAGGACGCCATGGCGTACCTGATCACGGTCGCCAACCCGGCCGACCCGCTCGCGCTGCGCCGCATCCTCAACGTGCCGAAGCGCGGCATCGGGGCGGTCACCGAGACCGCGCTGCAGCGGTACGCCGACGAGCACGAGACCTCGATGCGCGAGGCCCTGCGGCACGCCGACGAGCTCGGCTTCGGGCCCAAGGTGCGGACGGCCATCACGTCCTTCGCGGCGCTGCTCGACGACGTCTCGACGCGCGCGGCGACCCAGCCGGTCGTCGACACGCTGACGCAGCTGCTCGACGGCTCGGGGCTGCTCGAGAACCTGCGGAAGTCGCCCGACGCCCAGGACTCCGCCCGGGCCGACAACATCGACGAGCTCGTGGCCGTGACCCGCGAGTTCCAGAAGAACAACCCCGAGGGCACGCTCTCCGACTTCCTCACCGAGGTCTCGCTCGTCGCGGCCGCGGACGAGCTCGACGACTCCTCGGGCACGGTGTCGCTCATGACGCTGCACACCGCGAAGGGCCTGGAGTACGACGCGGTGTTCCTGACCGGTGTCGAGGAAGACCTGCTCCCGCACCGGATGTCCGCGAACGAGCCGGGCGGCCCCGCCGAGGAACGCCGCCTGTTCTACGTCGGGATCACCCGCGCCAAGAAGTCGCTCTTCCTGTCGCTCGCGATGACCCGCGCGCAGTTCGGCGACGTCAACGTGGCGATGCCCTCCCGGTTCCTGCAGGAGATCCCCGAGGGGCTCATCGAGTGGAAGCAGTCGCCGGGCATGGCGAACAGCCGCGGTGGGACGCAGCCGCGCGCGCTCAACGCCCGGCGTGACGGCGGCAGTGCCGGGGGCTTCGGCGGAGCGGGCGGCTCGGGTGGCGGCGGCTACCGGGGCGGTGGCGGCTGGGGCGGCGGGTCGTACGACCGTGCGGCCGCGGCGGCGAAGACCCGCCCGAAGACCGAGTGGGCGAACCGGGTGTCCGGGCAGGTCCGCGACAACGGCGACATGGAGCTCGTGGCCGGCGACCGGATCACGCACGTGGACTTCGGCGAGGGCACGGTCTCCGCGGTGACCGGGCAGGGCGCCAAGCGCATCGCCGAGATCGCGTTCGACGCCGCGGGGCGCAAGAAGCTGCTCATCAAGATCGCGCCGATCGAGAAGCTCTAGCGGGCAGGTCCCGCGGCCACGCCGGCTACCGGACCATGCGGACGGCGTCGAGCCCGGCGGGACCGATCGGGACGTGCTTCCTGGCACCGTCCCGTTCGAAGCCGTTGCGGCGGTAGAACGCCTCGGCGCGCGGGTTGCGGTCGGCGACCCAGAGGAACGCGGGCTCGGTGCCGACCGCGGCGTCGAGCAGCGCCTGGCCCGTACCGGAACCGTGGTGCCCGGCGAGCACGTAGATGCCCTCGAGTTCGCGGTCCCGCACGGGCTCGTCGTCCCGTCCCGCTCCGGCCGAGGCCCACCCGACGACCCTGCCGTCCCGCTCGGCGACCAGGACGGTCAGGTCGGGGTCGGCGACGAGTCCGCGCCACCGGTCCTCGCGGGCGTCGACGTCGAGCGCGGCGAGGAACGCGGCCGGGAGCAGGTGCGCGTACGCCTCCTGCCAGGCCCGGACGTGCACCTCGGCGATGCTGCGGGCGTCCCGCGGCTCGGCTCGGCGGACGGTCGGTGCGGCGTCGTTCCCCATCCGCCGACGCTACCGCGCGGTGTCGGGTGCCCACGAACAACGGGGAGCACGTCGCACCACGCGATCACGTGGTGCGACGTGCTTCCCGTTGTGCGAACCTCGCCGGACGAACCGACGCGTGCGCGTGCGCGGGCGTCCCGCGCCCGCTACGGCTGCAGCCGCGCCGCGTCCCAGCCCTCGCCCGCGCGGACGTACTGCAACCGCCGGTGCATCCGGTCGCGGCTGCCGTGCCAGAACTCCACGATCTCGGGCTCCAACCGCCACGCGACCCACCCCTCCGGGCGGGGCACCTCGTCGTCGGTGTCGGACAGCAGCACGTTCGCGTCGTCGATGAGGTCCTGCAGCGTCCGCGGCTCGAGCACGTCGGACTGGTCGGCGATCGCGGTGGCGGCGCGGGACTTGGGCGAGCGGTCGGCGAACAGGGCGTCGGACTCCTCGTCGGAGAGCTGCACCGCCCGACCCTCGAACCGGAGCTGCTGCATGGTCTCGCGCCAGTACACCTGGAGCGCCGCGTGCGGGTTCTCGGCGAGCTGCCGTCCCTTCGGGCTGAGGGTCGAGGTGCCGAAGACGAGCCCGCGGTCCTCGAGGCGCTTCACGTCCACGGTGCGGGCGCTCACGCGGCCGTCGGCACCGGCGGTCGCGAGGGTCATCGACATCGGCTCGGACACCTCGCGCTCGGACGCGGCGTCGAGCCACTGCCGGGCGAGGTCGATCGGCGATGCGGGCGGGGCGTCGAACTCGGGCAGGTGCAGGGAGTCGTCACCGGACAGCGAAGCGGACATGGCCCCAGCCAACCGCGCCTAGTCCGTCCACGTCCAGGTCGCCGGGGGACGCCCGCCGCGGGCGCCGGTCGGTGCGGGGGCCGTCGTGCGCACGAGCGCGGGGTTCGTCCGGAGCGCGCGGTTGAGGTTGCCGGCGTCCGGAGGGGCGCCGTGCAGGGCCGCGTGCAGCTGCGCCGCGTCGCTGGTGGTGAAGACCTCGCCGAGCAGGGCGCGGGTCAGCGCGGTGTCCCGCCACAGCCGGGTCCGCACCTGGTCGCGCGCGGCGCGCACGATGGCGTCGTGGTCGAACGGGAGGCCGTGGTCGCCTCCGTCGAGCGGGTGCCAGACGGCCCGTGGGTCGGCCGGGAGGCGCGGGTCGCCCCCGTCGGACGGGTTCCGGTCGGTCGGCGCGACCGTCGGGAGGCGCGGGTCGCTTCCGTCGGTCGCGCTCCGGTCGGCGGGCGCGGTGCCGTGCGCAGCGACCGATCTCGGTCCGCCGGGCCGTGCCCCGTCCGACGCCCCGCCGGGCCCCGGTGCCACGACCGCGAGGAACGCGATGCTCACCGCGGCGTCCCGCGGGTCCCGCTCGGGCCCGTCGAACGCCCCGACCTGGGCGAGGTGCCGGACCGCAGCCGCGTCGATCCCGGTCTTGGTCCGCAGTGCGCGCCGCGCACCGTCGGCGAGGCGTTCCGCAGCGTCCAGGAGCACGCCGGGCAGCGCCTCCCGTCCGGCGTACGGGGCGTTCGCCCGACGCGCGGTGGCGACCCGCAACCCGCCCCCCGTCGTGAACGACACCGGGACGACGTCGATCGCGATGAGGGGCTGGTCGCGGGCCGCCGGGGCGGCGTCGGTCACGCCGCCGCCCGACGCGCCGCGCGGGCAGCGCGCTCGGTGCGGAGCGTCTCGCGGACGTCGGCGAACGACTGGTGGACCTGGAAGCGACCGTCGACCCAGACGGGCTGGAGGAGGCTCGTCGCCTCGTCCTCGGGGGTCGCCTGGTCGGTCTGCCGGATCTCGCCGTCGGCGTCGCGGTGCAGGGCGATGCGGCCCTTCGCGCTCTTCTTGCCGCTGCCGGTCTTCGGGTCCTTCTGGATGTCCACGGGCTCGCCGTCGACGAGGGCCCAGGTGGCCTTCACGGCGCTGCCGAGGTTGTCGCGCGTCATGTACTGGTACGTGTACGACCCGATGCCGAGCACGATGTTGTCGCTCGCGTAGCCCTTGGCGGCGAGGCGCTCGTAGATCCGGCGGGCGCGGTCGAGGGTGATGCTGTCGCCGTAGATGACGCCGATGTGCTGGTCGAGGACCTTGTAGCCCTTCGCGTTCACGGTGTGGCCGAACAGCTCGTCGAGGAGCTCGACGACGCCCTTCTCCTCGTGGCTGCGGCCCTCGCGGAACAGCTCGTCCTGCGGGACGCCGTGCACGGTCCCCGTGACGATGTCGACCGGGTCGCCCGAGTCCGGACGGATCACGAGCTTGCCGTCGCGCGCCGTGATCCGGTCCTTGAGCTGCGGGAGCGTCTCGGTGAGCACCTTGAACAGGTCGAAGCCGTCGCTCACCGCCGAGACGATGCCGGTCGGGTAGACGTCGAGGATCTGCTCGAAGGTCTCGAGCTCGCCGTCGGCACCGCGGACGCACATCACGCTGTGCTCGGTGGCGGGGACGCTCGCGGCGACCCAGCCGTTGTCGCCCGGGTAGTAGCGGTCGATGAAGTCGAGCGAGGGCATCGAGTCGGTGCCGAGGAACGACAGCAGGTGCCCGGCGCCGCCGGCGGCCGCCGACTCGATGCTCGACTGCCCGCGGAACGAGAAGTCGTGCGCGGCGAAGTCGATGCTCGCCGGGTCCGCGCCGGTGCGCTCGGCCCACTCCTCCATGAGGTCGCGGTAGGCGAGGGCCTTCGTCGCGACGGTCGAGGGGTGCCAGATCGATGCCGACAGCGCGGTCTCGATGTAGTTCGGCAGCCAGAAGAACTCGTCGACGGTGTTCTCGACGGTCAGGGTCGCGACGCCGATCGGGGCGAGGGTGCCCTCGGGGAGCGCGCGGATCTCGAGCGGCAGGTAGCCGAGGCGGTGCAGGGCGCGGACGTGGTCGACGCCGATGTGGTTCGGGCCGAAGTAGCCCTGGAGCGCCTGCTCGAACAGCTCGGCGACGGTGTCCTCGTCGGCGGCGAAGAACGGCGCCCACGCCTCGACCAGGTGGCGCTGGACGAACGCCTGCAGCCCGAACACCACGGCGTGCGTCGACTCGGGCATGTGCGCGTTCGACCGGTTGGTCCAGTTGATGAGGATGCGGGTCGTGCCGGCCGGGTACACCTGGCGGTGCGAGTGCTTGTACCCGTCCACCGCGAGGAGCGGCGCGATCGGGCTCGGGGCGGTGGTGCGGGGCTCGAGGCCCGTCGTCGTGGTGGTCATCGGATCTCCTTCGTGAGGTACGGGCTGAGCGGGACGGTGCGGAGGCCCGGCACGTCCTGCTGTGCCGGGTAGCTGTCGGTCGTGACGATCTCGGCGAAGTGCTCGGCGAGCTGCGGGGCCCGACCGGAGAACACCCCGTGCGAGACCCAGAGGCCCAGGCGCTCCCGCGGCAGGCCGGTCGCGCTGGCGAGGCCCGCGAACGTGCCGCCACCGTCGCAGATGTCGTCGACGACCAGGAACCGGCCGTCCGCGGGGAGCGGCTCGCACGTGAAGCCGTCGAGCTTGCCGGTGTCGGGGTTGCGGTGCTTCTCGGCCCGGTACAGGGGCAGGCCGCACGACTCTGCGACCGCGGTGGCCCGCGCGACCGCGCCCTTGTCCGGCGCGATGATCCCCGCGTAGGCGTCCCCCTCGACGTCCAGCACGGCGTCGCGGACGACCTGCTCGCTCGTGACGACCGTGAGACGCTCGACCAGCCCGACGATGACGGGGGAGTGCGGGTCGAAGGCGATCACCTGGTCGATCCCGAACCCGTTGAGGACGTCCGCGTAGACCTTCGCGCCGAAGGGGAGGCCCCGGTCCTGTCGGGCGCCGGGGAGGTAGGGGACGAGTGCGACCGACCGTGCCCCGCGCTGGCGGACCGCGTCCGCCCACATGCCGAGCAGGACGAGGTCGTCGCCGCTGGTGCCGCGCAGGGTCGCGATCTCGGTGGTCGCCCCCGCGTCGGCGTCGTCCTGGACCTTGACGTGGGCTTCACCGGCGGGGAACCGCATGGTGGAGAACGTCGTGGTCGTCGGTGTGCCCTGGGCGTCCCAGGTGCTGAGTTCGACTGCCATGACCCGACCGTACCACGGTACTTGTCGGAATGACAAGAACTCGTGTCAGTCCGTCGCGGAGGCGGGGCGGGCAGCGCGGTGCCGGGCGGCCGTCCGGCGCATCGCCCGGATGAGCAGGGGCGCCGGCAGCCGCAGCACCCACCGCGGGACGACCGCGCGGACCCGACGGAGGCCGGCGACGGTGCGCCGGAAGCGCCGTTCCTCGTGCGCGCCCCACGGGAAGCCGTACGCGGCGCGCAGCGGTGCGGGCAGCATGCCGACGGTCACGACCCGGACGACCGGCATCGCCGCGCGCACCCACGCCGGGGCGGCCCGCGGGTGGAGCAGGTCGCGGACGACACCGCGTGCGTCGTCGGTGACGCGCAGGGTCGCCAGGGTGTCCGACCAGGAGCGGTCGAAGTCGGCCACCGAGTCGAACCACCGGTCCGGGGGCACGCGCAGCGACGTCGCGATCGGTGCGTACGCCGCGAGGACGTCCCCGGCGCGAGCGGCGTCGATCGGGTCGCCGAACAGGTCGTGTGCGAGCCGGGCCGAGTCGAACAGGGTCGCGGCGACCCACCGCTGCCGCTCGACGTCGTCCGCGCCCGCGACCGGCCGGTGCGCCCGGTCGACGAACGCCGCGGCGAGGGCGGCGTCCGCCTCGGAGCCGACCAGGACCGCGGACACGAACATCAGGGTGTGCGCGAGCCGCTGCTGCGGTCGTCGCGCGAAGTCGGAGTGCCGCCGGACCCCCGCCGCGACCACAGGGTCGGCGATCTGCAGCAGGATGGCGCGGCCGGCCGCGGCCACGGGCGTGCTGTCGGTGAGCCAGCGACGCAGGTCGCGGTCGACGACGTGTGCGTGAGTCGGACGGGAGGCGCGGTGCCGGTGGTGCGCCGCGCCTCCCGTCCGACCGTCGCTCACGTCGTGACCGCTCGTCGGGTCAGAGCGGTTTCGTGCCGAGGTCGCCACCGAGGTCGGGGCGGTCCTCGTCCGCGTCGTGCTCCCACAGGTCGGGCGAGCCCTCACGCGGTGCACCGCCGGTGGGGCCGTCGTCCGAGCCGTCGCCGGGCTGCGGCTCGACGGTCTCGCCCGCGACGGCGTCGTTCGTGACGGTCTCGAGGGACTCCTCGGACTCGTCGACCTCGTACGGGCCGACGTGCTCGCGGTCGAGGTCGTCGTTCCGGCGCTCCTGCGCGTCGAGGTCGTCCACGGGGCTGATGCCGGGGTCGCTCATGGGTGCTCCTTCTCGTTCCGGGGGACTCCTGTGTACGCCGGACGCCTGACGGGCCGTCCGGGATGCGCAGCCACGGTCCGGCGTGCGGTCGGAGCCGCACGGCTTCCCGTGCCGTTCACCCGGCGGACACCTGCGGGACACGGGCGCGGGGCACACTCACCGTGCTCGGGGGAGTGGAGCGCGGTCGCCGACGGGTGGTCGAGCGACCGCGCCTTCCTCCGCTGTCCCGGGCAGGCTGCTCGGGAACCCGGGGCCGTCGTCAGACGCGTTCGAGCAGGTGCCGCGAGTCGACGTCCGCGAGGCCGAGGGTCTTGTAGCCCGCCGACTCGAAGAACACCGTGATGCGGTCGTCCTCGGTGCTCATCACCGTGCCGCGGCCCCACTGCCCGTGCTCGACCGGGGCGTCCGGCGGCCACTCGGCGTCGTGCGACCCGTCCGCACCGTGGGCGTCGATACTGGTCGCACTGCCCGAGGTGCACGTGTCGCAGTTGCCGCAGGGCACGGCGAGCTCGTCGCCGAAGTAGCCGAGCAGGAACTGCCGGCGGCAGCCCGAGGTCTCCGCGTACCGGCGCATCATCGCGATGCGGGACTCCTCCACCTCGGCCCGCTCCTGTGCGTGGCCCTTGGCGAGACGCGCGGCGGCCGCGGCGTCGGTCGGCCCGCCCGCGACGCGCCGCAGTCCGTCCTCGCCGTCCTCGAGGGCACCCGCCTCGACCAGGGCGTTCGCGGACCGACCGGCCGTGCGGGCGGCGAGTCCGGACCGCTCGGCCAGCTCGGACCGGGCGATCGACCCGTCGGCGGGGACCGCGTCGAACACCGCGCGCAGCGATGCCGGCCGCGGGGACCCCGAGGCGAAGAACCGGCGCAGGCCCAGGTCCTCGGCGCGGTAGTGCAGCGTCGTGCTGCCGACGTCGCCGTCCCGACCGGCCCGCCCGACCTCCTGGTAGTACGCGTCCACGGACTCCGGCACGTCGGCGTGCACGACGAACCGGACGTCCGGCTTGTCGATGCCCATGCCGAAGGCGCTCGTCGCGACGACGACGTCGAGCTCGCCGTCGAGGAACTCGTGGTGCACCCGCTCGCGGTCCCGCACGCGGAGACCGGCGTGGTACGGCTTGGCCCGGCGTCCGCTCTCGACGAGCTCGTCCGCGTACACGAGCGTGTCGGCGCGGGTCGCGACGTAGACGATGCCGGCGCCCTCGAGCTCGGCGACCTGCGCGACGACGGCCTCGCGCTTGTCGGTGTCGGCGGCGTGCCGGACGACCTCGAAGCGCAGGTTCGGCCGGTCGAAGCCGGTGGCGACGACGAGCGGGTCGCGCATCCCGAGCCGCTCGACGATCTCGGCCCGGACCGGGGAGGAGCCCGTGGCGGTCATCGCGAGCACCGGGGGCCGCCCCAGCCGCTCGACCACCTCGCCGAGCACCAGGTAGTCGGGTCGGAAGTCGTGGCCCCAGCTCGAGACGCAGTGCGCCTCGTCGACGGTGACGAGCGCCACGCCGACCTCGCGGAGCCGGTCGACGACCTCGTCCTTCGCGAGCTGCTCGGGGGCGAGGAACACGTAGCGGGCCTCGCCGGAGTCGATCGCGTCCCAGGCCTCGTCGAGCTCGCGGTGCCCGTGCGTGGCGTTGATCGTGACCGCGCGCGGGGCGTCCGGGTGGTCCTCGATGCCGACGACCTGGTCCTCCTGCAGGGCGACCAGCGGCGAGACGACCACGACGGCGCCCTCGAGGCCGAGGGCGGCGACCTGGTAGATCGCGGACTTGCCGGAGCCGGTCGGCATCAGGGCGACGGCGTCGCGCCCGGCGAGCACGGCGTCGACGACGGTCTCCTGCTCGGGGCGGAGTTCCCAGCCGAAGACGTCGGCGGCGCGGGTACGGAGGTGCTTGTCCACCCGTCGACCGTGCTCGTTGCTTGCTGGAGGGCCTCCCCGCGCTGCGCGCTGCGGCCATCGTGGCCGCGCCGGGCACGACGCAGGCCGGCCGTCGGGGGCGGGGCGGGCCTCCTGTCCGGTGGTCCGGACGACGTGGGCCGGCCGTCGGGGGCGGGGCGGGCCTCCCGGCCGACACCCGCGGGACGCGGGCCGTCCACCCGGCGGCGGTATGGTGGGCGCGGCCGTTGTCTCGACATCGAGCGACCCTCGACGTTGAGAGCGCGACCGGACGACCGATGCCGATCGCACGAACCGTGCGGGAAGAAGAACAGCGTGGATCTTTTCGAGTACCAGGCCAGGGACCTCTTCGAGTCCTACGGCGTCCCTGTGCTGCAGGGCATCATCGCCGACACCCCCGAGGAGGCGAAGGCGGCGGCCGAGCAGATCGGCGGTGTCGTCGTCGTCAAGGCGCAGGTGAAGGTCGGCGGCCGCGGCAAGGCGGGCGGCGTCAAGGTCGCCAAGACGCCCGACGAGGCGTACGAGCACGCGCAGGCGATCCTCGGCCTCGACATCAAGGGCCACACCGTGCAGCGCGTGATGGTCGCCCAGGGTGCCGACATCGCCGAGGAGTTCTACTTCTCGGTGCTGCTCGACCGGGCGAACCGCTCCTACCTGTCGCTCGTCAGCGTCGAGGGCGGCATGGAGATCGAGCAGCTCGCGGTCGAGAAGCCCGAGGCGCTCGCCCGTGTCGAGGTGAACCCGCTGACCGGGATCAACGAGGAAGCGGCGATCGACATCGCGCGCCAGGCCGGGTTCCCGGACGAGCTCGTCGACCAGGTGGCCGGCGTCTTCGTGAAGCTCTACGACGTCTTCGCGGGTGAGGACGCCACCCTGGTCGAGGTCAACCCCCTCGTCCGCACCGGTGACGGCCAGATCCTGGCGCTCGACGGCAAGGTCTCGCTCGACGAGAACGCCGACTTCCGCCACGAGGGCCACGCCGAGCTCGAGGACACCGCGAGCGAGGACCCGCTCGAGGCCAAGGCGAAGCAGCACGGCCTCAACTACGTCAAGCTCGACGGCCAGGTCGGCGTGATCGGCAACGGCGCCGGGCTCGTCATGTCGACGCTCGACGTCGTCGCCTACGCCGGTGAGCGCCACGGCGGCGTGAAGCCCGCGAACTTCCTCGACATCGGCGGCGGTGCGTCGGCCGAGGTCATGGCGAACGGCCTCGACGTCATCCTCGGCGACCCGCAGGTGAAGAGCGTGTTCGTGAACGTCTTCGGCGGCATCACCGCCTGCGACGCCGTCGCGAACGGCATCGTCGCCGCGCTCGGCATCCTCGGCGACGCGGCCACCAAGCCGCTCGTCGTCCGCCTGGACGGCAACAACGTGGACGAGGGTCGTCGGATCCTGGCGGAGGCGGCGCACCCGCTCGTCACCGTCGCCGCGACCATGGACGACGCGGCCGAGAAGGCCGCCGAACTCGCCGCTGCAGCGGCCTGAAGGGACTGACCATGTCGATCTTCCTCACCAAGGACTCCAAGGTCATCGTCCAGGGCATCACCGGCGGCGAGGGCACGAAGCACACCGCGCTCATGCTCGGGGCGGGCACGCAGGTGGTCGGTGGCGTCAACGCCCGCAAGGCCGGCACCACCGTGACCCACGGCGACGTCGAGCTGCCCGTGTTCGGCTCGGTGCGCGAGGCCGTCGACACCACCGGTGCCGACGTCTCGATCGTCTTCGTCCCGCCGGCGTTCGCGAAGGACGCCGTGATGGAGGCCATCGACGCCGAGGTCCCCCTCGTCGTCGTCATCACCGAGGGCATCCCCGTGCAGGACTCCGCGGCGTTCTGGGCGCACGCGAAGGCGCTCGGCGGGAAGACCCGCATCATCGGGCCGAACTGCCCCGGCATCATCACCCCGGGGGAGTCGCTCGTCGGCATCACCCCGGCGACGATCACCGGCAAGGGTCCGATCGGTCTCGTGTCGAAGTCGGGCACCCTGACCTACCAGATGATGTACGAGCTGCGTGACCTGGGCTTCTCGACCGCCATCGGCATCGGCGGCGACCCGGTCGTCGGGACGACGCACATCGACGCGCTCGCCGCGTTCGAGGCCGACCCGGAGACCGAGGCCATCGTGATGATCGGCGAGATCGGCGGCGACGCCGAGGAGCGTGCCGCCGACTACATCAAGGCGCACGTCACGAAGCCGGTCGTCGGCTACGTCGCGGGCTTCACGGCCCCCGAGGGCAAGACGATGGGCCACGCGGGCGCGATCGTGTCCGGGTCCGCCGGCACCGCCGAGGCGAAGAAGCAGGCGCTCGAGGCCGCGGGCGTCAAGGTCGGCAAGACGCCGTCCGAGACGGCCGCGCTGCTGCGCGAGGTGGTCGCCGCGCGCTAGCGGCGCACGTCCGACACGGACGGACGGGAGGCGCGGTGCCGGTCGGTACCGCGCCTCCCGTCTGCCTGTGGACGGTCGTGAGTCTCCACCGGTGCCGCGCGGCTCGCCCGCGTCACCACGGGCGGCACGTACCCTGGCCCGGATGAACCGCCTGGGAACCGCACTGCTGGCCGCCGTCGAGGCGATCGTGACGGTCGGCGTGGGCCTCGGCATCGCACTCGTGCCGCTGACCCTGCTCTGGGGCTTCGAGTACGGGCTCCAGGTCGACTGGGACGTCTTCTGGAAGGCCGCGGGCAGCGTCTGGCTCGTCGGGCACGGTGTGGACGTCACGTTCCGGCTCGGTGCGGACGCCGCCGGGGCCGCCGGGGTCGAGGGCGCCGCCGGGGACGTGCACGTCACGCTCGCGGCGCTCGGGTTCGCCGTCGTCACCGCCTGGCTCGGTGGACGCGCCGGACGGCGGTTCGCCGAGACCGACCACCGGACCACCGGCCTGCTCGTCGGGACCGTCGGCGTCGCCCTGCTCGGCACCGGCGTCGCGCTGTCGGCCTCGTCCGCCGCGATCCACCCCGTGGTGTGGCAGTCCGTCGTGCTGCCCGCGCTCTGGTTCGCGGTCCCGGCGCTCGTCACCTCCGAGGTGTGCCGTCGTCGTCGCGCCCTGCCGGCCGACCCGCTGACGCAGCGCGTGCTCGACCTGACCGACCGCATCCCCGGGGTCTGGCGCACCACCGCGGCCTTCGCGCTCCGCGCCGGCACGATCGTGACGGCCGTCGTGGTCGCGGCCGCCGGGGTCGTCGTCGCCCTGCTGCTGCTCACCTCGTTCGCCGACGTGATCGCCCTGTACGAGCGCTCGCACGCGGGTGTCGTCGGCGGCATCGCGATGACCGTCGGCCAGCTCGCGTTCCTGCCCGACCTGGTCGCGTGGGCCACCGCGTGGCTGGTCGGCCCCGGCTTCGCGATCGGCTCCGGGTCGAGCGTCTCGCCGGTCGGCACCGTGCTCGGCCCGATCCCGGGCATCCCCGTGTTCGGTGCCCTGCCGGCGTCCGGGCACACCTTCGGCCTGCTCTGGGTCCTCGTGCCCGTGGTGGCCGGCTTCGTCGTCGGCGGACTCCTGCGCCCCCGGCTCGTGCAGGCGCTCGGCGACCGGGACTCGGCGGTGCAGCGGGCCCTCGCCGGTGTCGCCACGGGCGTCGTCGCGGGCGTGCTCACCGGCGTCCTGACCGGCATCGCGTCGGGGTCGGTCGGCCCGGGGCGACTCGCCCAGGCCGGTCCGGACGGGCTGCTCGTCGGGCTGTTCGCGGCGCTCGAGGTCGGCGTCCCCGCGGTCGTCGCACTCGCGATCGGCAGCGACCTGCTCCGGACGCCCGAGGGCGGCTGGGGGCGGGAGCGCTGGCACGAGGCGTCGGACGGCGCCGATGCCGACGCGGCCGCCGAGGACGCCCGTGCCGGGTCGCTCGTCGCCGCCCTCGACGAGGCCGGGGCCGGTCGCGCCGGCGAGCCGCACCGCTTCGTCGTGCGGGAGGCGCACGACTCGTCCACGCACGTCGACCACCCCGATGCGCCCGTCGACGACCCCGGGGCCGTCGACCCGGTCCTGGCCGGGCAGGTGACCGAGCCCATCACCGACGAGCCCGTCACCGCCCCGCCCGTCGCGGCCGAGCCCGTCCCGCACGAGCCCGTCCCGCACGAGCCCGTGGCAGCGCGCCCCGCGTCGCCGTCCGCGTCCGCCCCCGCGTCGCCGTCCTCGTCCACGCCCGTGGCGGAGCCCGACGACGTCCCGCTGCCGGACTGGGCCCGCACCGACGTGGTCGCCGCCGAGCGCGTCGCCCCGGTCGCTGCCCCGATCGACCGCGCCTCGCACTCGCCGCGCGGAGCCGTGAGCAACCTGCGCGACCGCCTCCGTGGTGCGGCCGACGGGGTCCGATCGCGCGCCGCCGACCTGCGTGGCCTGCGCGACCGCGTGCCCGGAGCGGGCGCACCCGACCGGGCCGCACTCCCCGAGCAGGACGCCGAGCCGCTGCCGCATGCCCCGGGCACCGAGCCCCAGCCCGCGTTCCCGTGGAGCACCGAGGAGTTCGTCGGAGGGCGGGACGACACCGGCGTCGACGTCCCGGACGAGCGGCGTGGGCAGGACGAGCAGCGTGGGCAGGACCGGCAGGACGGGACGGGCGGCCGACGCGACCACGGCGACCCCGCACGTCCGGCGCCGACCGGTGGCCGCTCGAACTGGGACGCGACCGACCAGATCGCCGAGGACGAACTGCCCTGGTGGCGTCGTCCGAAGCGCGACGCGTAGCCGCGCCACGCCGCGTCGTCCTGCGCCGCTAGGCTGGTGTCCGTGCTCGAACTGGTCGTCCTGATCTCCGGTACCGGGTCGAACCTGCGGGCCCTGCTCCAGGCGACCACCGCTGCCGAGTACCCCGCCCGCGTCGTCGCGATCGGGGCCGACCGTGACGCCGAGGGCCTCGGGCTCGGCGAGGAGTTCGGCATCCCGACCTTCACGGTCCCGTTCTCGCGCTACGCCTCGCGCGAGGAGTGGGGCGCCGAGCTCGCCGCCCAGATCCGCCCGTGGTCGCCCGACCTGCTCGTGCTCTCCGGCCTCATGCGCCTGCTGCCCCACGCCGTGGTGTCCGAGTTCGCCCCGGCGATCATCAACACGCACCCCGCGTACCTGCCCGAGTTCCCCGGCGCGCACGGCGTCCGGGACGCCCTCGCCGCCGGGGTCGAGCAGACCGGCGCGAGCGTCATCCAGGTCGACGACGGTGTGGACACCGGCCCGATCCTGGCCCAGGAACGCGTCCCGGTGCTGCCGGGCGACACCGAGTCGACGCTGCACGACCGCATCAAGCCGGTCGAGCGTCGCCTGCTCATCCAGACCGTCCTCGACATCGCCACCGGCACCACCGACCTGAAGGGCCCCCCGAGCGCATGAGCGTGCACGCCGCCGACCCCAGCCTCTACCGCCACCGCGACGTCGTCCCCGTGCG